>Ga0164295_10004219_pt1 | contig 11438 bp, 2 predicted proteins | sample GEODES006metaG_FD_111798 | JGI IMG/M metagenome (GOLD analysis project Ga0164295, IMG submission 111798) | Oligotrophic lake water microbial communities from Sparkling Lake, Wisconsin, USA - GEODES006 metaG | ecosystem: Environmental > Aquatic > Freshwater > Lake | place: USA: Sparkling Lake...
CAGAACGGCCGCGCGGCCATGATGGGCATCACCGGCTGCCTCGTCCACGAGCTCCTCGGCGTCGACGCCCTGTACCCGACCGGCGGCCTCGGCGGCGCCGCGCCCCCGACCATCTTCTAAGCAGACGGCGCCCCCCTTGAGCTGAGGGAATATGAGCTTGCCATACCCTCAATGGTACCCGTATATGTAGTTAAGGCTTGATGATTGTTTTCGGCACTACCGTAGAAATTGCAAATTCGGACGACCCCGCGGACCCCCACGGGACCGCCGCGGCCTAACGCCGGCCCTGTCCGGGCCGCGCGCGACGACCCGCCGCCGACGCCACCCGCGGCTGGAGACAGGGCAAATGTCCGACTCCGAGCGGGACAGAGCGCGAAACCGTTTCTCACGACGTCAGAGATCCGCGCAGATCGGATGGAGATGATCTCAGATCCCCGATTCTATAAATTCCTAAAATAAACATCTATATAAAATGCCGAGTGCGGTGCGCGCGCCGACAACAAATGGACGAGACCGCATCGCACGCATCAGATCTGGAGATTGCTGCAATTTGTCGCATACTGTAAAACAGTAAAAGAGCTGCGCGCGTGACAGCGCTTGGACGCGCCGTCGAGATCACCCATATCATATTCTCGCTTGCAGTGCGTTCCGAGGTCGGTTCTGCAGGATCCGGTTGGGGCCTAGCTCTACGTCCGCACCGCCGCAGCCCATCTTAGCGTCATCGAGCCTATCTTGAACTTGGTCCGTCCTGAGTGAGTCCGATTCTGCAGCACTATCCGCACCGCGCAGATAGGATCATGCAACACCACCGCCCACGTGGCACGCTCCCATATTGAGATCAGGCTACTGCCTTCGTCAGCATGGACGCCAGTAGCGGCGGTGCGGTGGCCGTCGAGCGTGACAGGGTCGCACTCACAACCATGGTCGCAACTCACCACTGCGATGCCCATCCCCTCGTATGATGAGAGAAACTCGAGACTGAGCGTTGCGTTCCACTTTACATGTGATGCGCGACTCGATGTGATGTAATGTGAATCGGGTGAGACGGGAAGCTCGAAGACGGCTTGACTGCCGGGCGCGAAGGCCGTGAAGCCGGGCTTGGGTTTCGGGCACGCTGTCGACGCCTGGCCCTGAGCTGACAGCCGCTGGTGACGCTGGCCATCCACACACCATGCCGGTGGATCGAAGGAAAGCGCGGTGTCCAACGAAGATTGGCGCCAGCCTTCAACGTGGATTGTCGCCGGCTGAACGCGGCGATCCGTGCCGCCCCATCCGAAGCATCGCTCGATTGGCACCGAGTGCTCGCTGGCCCTCGTAAAAAAAGGCTTGAAGCTAACCGGCAACGGATCCTCACCCTCGCCGGGCTGCGGCTGTCCAAAGCGGTCCGCCATAACATCAGCAAAAAAGGTGTTGACCAAGGACGCAATGAGCAACACGTAGCGACAGCGCTGCCAAGAACCGCGGCATGCCTTCGGATGAAGGCCATCCGACGTCAAACTCGAGGGATCGTCTGGATTGCTGCCACCGTAGGCGCTTGGCAGGCCGCTGCCGTTTGCGAGAGGATGAAAGGCACGGCGCATCGAGAGCACTGACAGCTGATAATACCGTGCGAGCGCGGCCCAGTCTTGTTGCTCTTCGCGACGTGTAGCCACCTCGTAGCTCTGGCGAAGTCCCTCTGCCGTGTAGCAGCTCCCATTGCGATGTCGGTGAGCTCGCAAGGGTTGCTCGTTAAAGCAAGACCGAAGGCATGCGCACCAGTCGATCCAGTGCAGCTGTACAATGGCAGGCTGATGAGGCAGCGACAGCAGCCGCCGCAGGAGCTTCTCCGTCGGTTTTCTGTGGTTGCCCACCATGGGGGACATGCCGTTGACACCGTCGATGAATATGATGTCGGCTTCAGCCGGCACTGCGCTGCTCGTGCAATCGAGGTAATTGTCAAAGTAACGAGCTGATTGCCCAGAATTGACCACTGCTGAAGCAGCTCTCACCGCCTCTGATTCGTTCAATGCTGGTTGCTGTTGCGGCATAGTGAGGAAACGAAAGATTGGCAAGGCCCACCCCAGGTGCACACATTTGTCTTTGCACCTCGCCGGGAGACCAATGTAGCCCAGTCGGTAGCGCTCTTGCATCGACCCGGCCATGCCTGCATAATCTGCTGTCACTGATGCTCCGAGTGCGACGACTGTCAGCGGCAATCCTCGTCCGACCCTCGCCAATGCACGGCGAAGCCGCCCAAGGTGGCCCAGCTGTGCGACGCCGGCGCGCAGCCGGCGCAAGAGTGCGTCAGGCAGTCGCGATGGATGCCATTCGCTCGGTAGCCACGCACTGGGGCTCTCTAGGCCGCCATCCGGCCGACGCGGCTGTTGCCGTCGCCGCCGCCGCGTCGGCTGCGCCATATTGGCGCGTCGCGGGAGGTGCGTTTCGCCCGCGCGGGGTCAGTCAATGACGAGGGTAATCAAGAGGTTGAAAGACGTCTTTCCTCTGGTGATTCATCCTTATGGAAGTTCACTTGTGGCTCCGGCGCTCGAAAACGTGATTGCGCGGCCTCGACCGTCCGAGCTCCATTCACAATCCAAGCTCGCGGCCCTCACGCGGGCGGCATTTCCCCGGCTCACGCCGCACAATGCCCCCTCGCCGCGCCAACAATACTCGTCAGGACCTAATGGAGGAGCAGCAGGCCGCGCACCGGCTCCGACAACACGAAGCTGCGGTGCGTGAGCTGCGTGAGCTCGGTCTGGAGACAGCTGACGCAAGCGCCCCTCTTCCTCATAAGGCCTTTCCACGGATGTCCACCGTGCAGTGTGTGGTGCAGGCTGACATCGCAACGGTGCACGTCCCGCTTGACTACGGAAGGCCCATAGCTGTGCCATATGCAGACGCGCCGCAAATTTTCAACTTCTTCCTGCATACCGATCGGTCCGTGCCAATGCCGCCAATGTGCATACGCGCTCGGTGGACGCCGAATGTGCGCCCGAACGAGCATCATGAGCTGCACGGCGTTGACGGCCAGACGTGCATTCAGTTGCGCCCCGTCTCGAGCCTGACGGTTGCGAGGGGCAGCTCGTGCTGGATGGTGGCGCTGCAGCTTCCGGCCGCATTTGCGGCACCAGAGCTGCTCGCGACGGAAGCGCCTGCAGCGCCCCAAGAAGCGCGTGCAGGGGAAGCCACACAGGCCCAGGAGGTGACGACCAAGGAGAAGCCTGCAGGCCCCACCAGTTCCGGCGAGCAGCACCCGGCGGCAGCCCAAGAGGCAGCCCGGGAGGCGGGTTGCTTGCTCTCGCGTGGGATTGTGCTGCGCTCGACAACCTTCTTCTACCCCGCCAAGGGCATGGTGGCGATTCGGGTGGGCGATCGAAGCATCGAAGTGCCAGCGGCTGATCCGGAGTACGCGCGGCGCACCGTTCACGTCCAAGGCTTCATTGGGGGCGCGCTGCCCCCATACGACGCCGTTCGGCTCGTCAGTAACAACGGCGTCGCAACCGTTCAGAATCTGCCTCTGCCGCTGCTCATGACGCGCGGCACCTTGCAGATAGATTTGCAGCTCACATCGGAGACGATTGCGTTGGAGCCGGAGGTCTGTACAGCTGAGATCGCGGATCTGACGCCCGCCCAGATGCTCGAAGGCACCCTCTTCATGGCGTGGCCGCGCGTGCCGCCCGGACCCGATTTTCCACCGATCGCGGCGCACTGGCGCGCGGTGTACTTGGACCTTCTAGGATCGATCTCGGCGATGACGCTCGCTGTGCCGCCCGCCGAACGGCTGCGGCTGCATGCGCACCTGCTCACGTTTGTGGCGCACCAGGCAAGTCGGGCCTGTGCTTCTCAGCGGAACGCTCGAGAATTGATGACCCTCCATCTGCGCGCGCTGCTCCTCGGGGCGGCGGTCAACTCAAGCTCGGCAACCGGCTCGAGCACGCGCGTCCCTGGGCCTACCGTGACCGCAGAGGACGTGCACCAATTTGTGAGCGATGCGCTGGCCGTGGCTGCGGCCGCAAGCACGGCCGGCGCCAGCCCGACTGAAAAAAGCTCCAGCGTTGGCGGCAGCAGCAGCAGCATTGGTAGCGCCGGGAGTCGCATAGGCAGCGCCGGCCGCAGCAGCCAGGTGTACGAAGCGGCTGGATTGGGCGCACCTTGGGCGCCCCGGGAGATGGGCGATGCGCAGGGCGATGCGCAGAGCGAGAGCGTGTTGTGGCTGCTCGGGCTTGCCGGTCAGCTGGCTCACGCGATGCACGAGCCTGTCCATGCCAACGGCGAGCCCGCCCCCGTGACCGCCCTCGTTTCGCATGATTCTAGTCAGAGCTCGCCTAATCTCATGGCCGAGATCCGACCTCCGGACAGCGTGTGGGCGGCCCTCACGCCGCGCCTCTGGAGCGGTGAGGGGCTCGCGGCACTCACCGGGGCCGTTGAGCAGATGCGCCCTCGTTATGGATGGTGTGCGGTCCGCAAGGGATTATCGGCGCTCCTGGGCCTTGATGCCAAGATGCTGCTTGCGCACCAGCACGCCGATGGGCACGCACGAGGCGTGAGCTCGTATCGCTTCTGCCGACTCCTGCCGCTGCGTGCGGCCCTGCTCGGCGAGAGCTCAGCGCGCCAGTACACGGTCCAGCTCGCGGTGGACGCGGCACCGCGCTGGCGCACGAAGGCGCGCCACCTGCGCTCCAAGAATGCGAGCGCATCGCTGCTCGAGATGACCGTACTGCGAGAGTGGGAGGCGGTACGGGCCGCGGCGGCGGCGCGCGGGCCTGCGCATGCGGCGCGGCAGCGGTTCGAGCAGGTGCAAGGCCTCTTGGCGCTCGCTCAGGAGGCCTCGGGTTTGGTGTGCCCCAGCCACACAGCTCGTGAGCGGAGCCCGATGGCAAAGGGCGAGTGGCAGCTGCACATGGTGTCCACCGCGACGCTGCTCTGCCAAGTGAGCCGCGAGGTGCTCGACTCAGCGCGGACGGTGCCAGCGCTCTGGCAGAAGGTGCTCGACTCGGCGCTCACGCATGCCGACGATGCGCTCATGACGGCGCTTGGCACGCTGTTCGCGCCCACGTGGGCAGAGCGTCTCAAGGCCCATGAGGTTCGGCCAGATCAGATCTCTGACGGTCTCCCACACGAGGCAGCACTGGCGGCCCTGATAAGCGACGAGAGCCGTCCGTGGGGGGCGCTGCGCTCCGCGCACGTGCAGCTGCAGCGGGTGCTTGAGCTGCTCGACAAGGAGCGTGTGCGCACCAAGCAGCTGGCCTCTTGGCGGAGCGAGCTGCCGTTGACGAGGCTGCAGGAAAAGCTCGCAGGCCTCAGTGGGGGCAGCTTTGAGGACCTCCTCGAGCAGAGCGGCCTCGCTCTGCTGGCCGCCAAGAAGGAGGCGGTGCAGCCCCTCCGCACCCTGCATACCGAGCTGAAGGCCCTCGAGTGTGAGTACGGTCCCCTGAACACCGTGCGCGACGGCACGGTAAACGCCCCATACGGCGCGAGCAGCGCGTATGCGTGCTATCCGATGCAGCTGGCCGGCGGCGACGCACCCCTCGGCCAGCCAGTATGCGTGGTGCCCTGGGACGAGCGTCGCTTTGTCGTCATCGATCGGGCGGGCAGCGCGGTGCGCGTGCTCGATGCGGGCAAGGGCGAGGTGTCCAACGTGATGAGTACGGCCAAGAAGCCGGGCGGGGCATGCATGTATGCGGAGGGCGTCCTCGTCGTCGCCGACACAGGCAATGCCGTCCTGCGCTTTGTCGACGTGGGCCGCGGTGACAACCAACCGATCCACTTTGCGGGCACCGTTGGCAAGCCAGGCGCCCGTGACGGATGGGACGGCTCACTGCACTCGCCCACAAGTGTGGTCCGGTTGCCAGGGGGTGAGCTGCTCGTGGCAGACACGGGCAACCACACTTTGCGGCTCGTCGAGCTAGGTGCCAATCCGAAGAACAAGCTCGCCGCATCCATCCCAGAGCTCAGCGGTGCCAACGCGCATGCCAAGATGCACTGGGATACGGACATGACGCTGCGACACGTGGGTGAGCAACGCAAGCAAGCAATCCTGGGCAAGTTGACCACGGTCGCGGGCAAGGCGGGTGTCGCGGGCAGCATGGATGGCAAGACGGGCGAGTCGCTGCTCGCTCGGCCGACTAGCCTGGCGATGCTGAGCAAGAGCGACCGTTTGAGTAGCGTGGTACTCTTCTTGCAGCCTGGAGACGTCCAAATGGCTGATGGAGGAAATACAGGCGCGCCGCTGCTTCGCCAGCTGGTCCTGTCGAGGGTCTCTTCATCCTCCAAAACCAATGAGCTGCCGAGGTTCGCGTGTGCTGTCAGCACGCTCTTCCGCTTTGGCGAGGCGCCGCGGCGCGGTCCCACCTCGGTGATTGAACTCACCAGTGGTGGCAAGCAGCTTCTGGTTGCGGACCAAGGACGGCTCTTCGAGCTGACGAAATGCTCGGCCACCATGGACTCCACTGACGAGGCCGCATCCAGGGAGTTATTTGTGGCCACGCCGGTGTGCGACGCAACGGGGCAAGTGATCTCGATGCTGGGTGGGGACGAGCTCTATCTTGGGAACACCCCGGGCGGGGTTGTCACCGTTGCAGACGCTTCCATGGGCGGCAAGGTATACAGGCTGCTCACGCCAGCGCTCTGGAAGAAGGCCAGCCGCAAGTTTGAGCGGCTCCTCGAGCAGATCGACGAGGTCGTCGAGCCTCTGCGTGTGGCGTGCGCGAAGACCATTGACCAGATCCATGAGTCCGAGATGGCGCTGGTCGAGGCTGAGGCGACACTGCGTGCCGCGACCCTGGCTGCACAGCGAACAGCGTATGCCGCCGAGTGCCACTTCCTGATCGGTGTACAGGGCCGTGACGAGCCCAGCCTGCCCAAAGTACCTGCGGGCGGCAGCCTCGCGTTGAGTGCGCTGCTCATCAACGCACCCACGTTCCAGGACCTCCTGGCGCTGCTCGGCACGGCTCGGCTGCCTGCGGAGCAGCTGGATGAAACGCGCCGCGCCCTCTCAACCTACATTCGCGGCATCAAGTGGCCAGCAGCTGTGGTGGTCGCCCAAGCAGATGTGGCGGTTCTACAGCGGCTCGCACTCGCGCAGCCTGGCCTCGTCGACGAAGATGTGGTCGCTGCCGTGCTCCACAACGCGAGCTTCGCGGCACCGCTCGACAAGCACACGCTGCAGCTGCTCGAGCACTGCCGCAAGCACGAGCAGGCATGTGAGGAGGGCCGCCCATTCTCGGTGAACGGGCCAGCTGCCTCGGGCATTGTGGCGTGGCTATGCCGCCTCGTGCCGTCGGGTTGGCACAAGCTCCCTGCATGCGTGGAGGACGGCCGAAAGCCGTTGGAGGCGGTTTCGGCGCTCACGCTCATCACGTGGGCTGCAGGGCTTGTGCCACTCGACGCCCAGCGGAGCGCTGACGAGCAGAGCGCGGTCGCGTGGGTGCTCGACTTGCTTTGTCGGTCTCTCGAGGACGCACAGAGGGGCGCCGAGATGCTCGTGGCGATCTCCGAGCTGCTCCGGCAGGCGCCCAACATGGCGCCCATTGAGACGGGTGCCCTTGGTGCTGGGGAGAAGGGAGAGGGGGTGGAGGGGGGGAGGGTGGAGGGGGGGAGGGTGGATGGGGGGAGGGTGGAGGGGGGGAGGGTGGACAGGATTCTACTCTCGCTCATACTCGCCTCATGCCGCCGCTCCATCACGCTGGACGCGTCCACAGCCTTCGAAGTGCTCATGAGGCATCTGGAGGCCGAGATTCGCACTGAGGCCGAGAATCACACCGAGGTGCGCGCCGAGATGCACGCCGTACTTGCTCCCGGCCGCTATGAAGCCGATGACGCCACGCAGGCTACGGCTCCGGTCGCGACGATTGAGCCGTCTGCTGCGACCGAGCAGAACGAGATAGGAGCGAGATACGAGATAGGAGCGAGATACGAGATACGAGCACAGCTCGAGCGCCAGGTGCTCGAATTCACAGTGCTTGCGGCCATGTACGCCGGCGAAGACGAGTTTCAGCCCGACTCGTCAGCAATGGCTGTTGCTCACGCGGTCGTAAGTGGCGATCTGCCAGCTTCTGAGGCCGTCGAGCTGGCTGCCGTGGTGATGCAACCACTCGACGGTGGCAGGGTTCAGGCGTGCTTGAGCTTTTCTTTGCCACTCGCTTATCCATTTACTGCCGTTCGATTTTCGTTCAGCTGCGTCGATCTCAGCCCGGCGGCCATCGAAACGATCCATTCTGCGCTTGCCATCGTCTCACGCCAGGCAGCGGCCGAGCAGAGGGAAGCATTGGTGGAGCTGTGCCTCACTTCGCAACAACAGGCGGAGCAGCTGTTGCTCGAGGCTGCCGCCTACACGCCATCTCCCCCGCCACTACCCACCAGCCAGCCCGAGCCAGATCCCGAGCATTCGGCTCGTCGCGTCGTCCTGGGCGTCGAGCAGGCCCAAGATGCTGCGCTCGGGGCGGCGCTTGTGGCGTCCGCAGACCCCTCGAGCGCCGTTCATGGCTCGCGTCCTTGCGGGCTGTTGCCAAGCGCCGCCCCGAGCGCAGTCCACGATGCGCGTCCTTGCGGGCTGTTGCCAGTCCTTGCGGACTTACTCGCCTTCACCCTCGGCACTCTCTGTCCATCTGAGGTGACCATGGAGGTGCTGATGCATACGCCCAAGCTCTGGACAAGCTTCCTAATTTGGAACGCGGCCATCACGGCCCGTGCGCTGCCTATCACGGCGCGTGCGCTGCCTATTGCTCAGCCCACCGAGTGCGCTGGCCTTGATGCCTCGCTCAAGGAGCTGAGCGCGATCGCGACGTCTGCGCGGCGTGCGCTCGCCGCGGGCGCGAATCTGCGCACGTGCCCAATGGCGCTACTCCCAAAGTATAATCTCAAGCTCTTCTATCTCGAGCCGCTCTTTGCAGCAGCGGACATGTCCCTGCAGCGCGCGGAGCTCGAGCGCACGCTTAAGGACATTGCCTCCGCGCGTGTGCAGCTGCGCGACGTGAAGCGCGTGGCACTCGATCTGCTGGCGAGATACGACTCCGAGATCTTGCGCTGCTGCACGGTCCTCGAGGGTGGCTGGGAGAGGAACAGTCTCGCGGACGCCCAAGCCTTCCTCGGCCTGCAGCCAGAGGCAAATGCGCCGCTCATGCCTCCGAGCCTCTCACGCCGTCCGCTCATGCCGTTGCGCCTGCAAAGCAAGGGCGGTCGGAATCATGAACTCCGTCCGCTGCCTGCCATGCTCGTGGCCGCGCTCCCGTGGCTGCTTGCCGTCTGCGACACTACGCTCTTCCAACAATTCTGGCGCGACGCCGCTGCGGATAGGGCCGAGCCGGAGGCTGAGGCGCCGTCGGGCGACGGCTCGTCTCGTCTTGGGGTGAGCGCCGCCACGGTGGACCACTTGGATGCTGCACTTGAGGAGGAGTTGTGGCTGTGCAAGGCGCTATCGGCCGTGCGGCACAGGTGGGCGACGACGTACCGGCACCTGGCCACTCAGCATGCACGTGCTCACCACGGCGCCCTGCTCCCTTCCCCACAGGTGGGCGACGACGTACCGGGCGCTGCGCATGCAGAGTGGGCGTCTCCACGAGCTGAGCGAGGTTGTGGAGGTGCTGTTGCATGCACGTGAGTTGCGAGCTCTCGAGGCCGCGGCGGCCGGCATTCTGCCCAGGCGTGGCGAGGCGGCCAACGCCGAGGCGGACGAGGCGGACGAGGCGGATGAGGCGGACGAGGCGGATGAGGCGGACGGGACGGACGAGACGCATGTGCTCAGCAGGCCCGAAGCTTGGCCTGTGCTGCTGCCTGACGACGAGTGGCAAGTGCAGCTGGGCCGCCAGCTCGCTCAGCTCGCGCATGTATGTGCCGTACGCGTGGTACTCCCGACAGTGAGTCGTTGCCTCGAGCTCTTCGACGCATGGGTCACCCCGGCACAGGGCGGCGAGCCGTGCTCCCTGCATGCCGTGCAGGCGGTGGCGGCGGAGCTCACCGACGTTCTCGCGGCGCGCTGGGAGGGTGCCACGTTAGCAATCCTGTCCGACTTTGGGACGCTGGCTGAACAGATCGATGCACGCCTCCTTCGATTCGCGCCCGAGTTGTTCGAGGAGATCCAGGCGGCCAGCCGGCTCGTGCAGTGGTACCGCCTCACCCCCGACGATCCAAACTTCACCACTTCTGTCGAGATGGCGATGGGACGCAGCCAGATGGAGAGCCCCGATGCACTCTGGAACCACGAGCAGCACTGCGTCGACGAGGGTAAGCTCTCCCTGCTCTCATCGATTCGAGCATACCTGCACGAGCACCTCTTCGGGAGTGGCGAGGCCGACGCGCGGCTGGCGAGCATCCGTGCACATAGCGGCGAAGACCACGAGCACGTCGGAGAGCACGTCGGCTCGTCGGGCAGGCCGCCGCAGCCGCCGCCGCCACCGCCGCCTGAGGGCTACACGTACGCGGCGCTCCTCGACGTCTTCTCGCGCCTCGATTGGCACCAAGCCTCAAGCATTGCGGACGCGCTGCGCGTGTGTAGTCCGCTCACGAGTGCGTTCATCGGGCTCATGGGTAGTGACGCCGACGCCGCGGCGCCCCATCGGCTCACAGCTCTGCAAGGGAATCAGACCCGCGCGCGCTTCTGGTGCTCTTCGGCCCCGCCCAGCGCGCTCATGAGTGGGGGCCACGGGCTGGCGGTGGTCCCGCAGCGAGCGAGCAGCGCCACCGAAGTCACCACGAGCGCCTCGGAGGACAGGGGTTCGTCACAGGATTCGTCACAGGATTCGTCACAGGATTCGTCGCACGGCGCCTTTGCGTCGCACGATGGCGCCGCACCTGCCGGCAGGCTAACGCACCTCGAGGTCGACGCCGGCGTTTTTCGGCAGCCTTATGTATGGCTCGAGTACATGGTTACACGTAACAGCCGGCTCGCGGCACACGTGCTGCCTCTCTCGGAGATTCTCGACTTTCAGACCACGGTGGTGCTCGCCACGTCGCACGAGGAGCAGGCCGACATGAGCGCAGCCATCAGCAAGTTCGTGCACCAACTCTCGCTCGTCCAGCTCCTCTCGAGCACCCTCTGGACGTTACACGAGTCGGGCCATTTTGCCTTCAGCAGTTACACATGCCACTTCGACCTGATCGGCCCCGTAGACGAGATCCAACGCGCCCTTCTGCAGGCCAAAACGTCAGTTACCTGGTGGAGTGCTCTGACGGTGGAGCTTCGCGCCGTGTACCCTTCGCTCAACCTGTGCCGGCTGCGTCAGCTCTACCCGTTGCTCGGTGCCTTGCAAGCGCTCCCGCCAACGGGCAGTTCGGACGGCGCAGGCGGCACGGACGGCGTGGACCGCGCGCCAGCGGCCACGCCGCTAGCGGCGGCCCTTGCCGCCTCCGCCTCACAGGCGGAGGAAGAATCGGCCAGCGTGGCCCGGGTGCGAGCAGCATTCGAACCGATTGTGAGCCTCATCGCCCCCGGGCTCGACACGTCGCCAGGAGGCGCCCTGTAC
>Ga0164295_10004220_pt1 | contig 11437 bp, 6 predicted proteins | sample GEODES006metaG_FD_111798 | JGI IMG/M metagenome (GOLD analysis project Ga0164295, IMG submission 111798) | Oligotrophic lake water microbial communities from Sparkling Lake, Wisconsin, USA - GEODES006 metaG | ecosystem: Environmental > Aquatic > Freshwater > Lake | place: USA: Sparkling Lake...
GACGCCAGCTTTCGCCGTGACCCCGTCAACCGCGACACCTTCCGCAAGATCCTGATGCAGCCAGAAGGCATCACCCATGCCATGCGGCTGATGAACCAGACCTCCGTGCTGGGGCGTTACTTGTGGGTGTTTCGCAAGATCGTCGGGCAGATGCAGCACGACCTTTTCCATGTTTACACGGTGGACCAGCACATCCTGATGGTGCTGCGCAACATGCGCCGGTTTTTCATAGCCGAGCATTCACACGAATACCCCATGTGCTCGCAGCTGGCGGCCGGCTGGGACAAGCCCTGGATTCTTTACATTGCGGCACTGTTTCATGACATTGCCAAGGGCCGTGGCGGTGACCACTCCGAGCTCGGTTGCAAGGACGTTCGAACCTTCTGCAGCCAGCACAGCATTGCTGCCGAAGATACCCAACTCATTGAGTTTTTGGTGCGTGAGCACCTGTTCATGAGCCGCATGGCGCAAAAAGAAGACCTGAGCGATCCTGAAGTGATTGCCGCCTTTGCCAAGCGTGTCGGCAATGAACGCTACCTCACGGCTTTGTACCTGCTGACCGTGGCCGATATCCGTGGAACCAGTCCCAAGGTATGGAACGCCTGGAAGGGCAAACTGCTCGAAGACCTGTACCGCTACACCCTGCGCATGCTGGGCGGTCGTGCGCCTGACCCGCAGGCTGAAGTCGAGTCCCGTAAACGCGAAGCTTTGTCTCTACTGGCCTTGCACGCAGAGCCTTTTGAGTCGCAAAAAGCTCTGTGGGCCACGCTTGATGTGAGCTATTTCATGCGCCATGAAGCGGGCGACCTGGCCTGGCACGCGCGCCAGCTGTCTCGGCATGTGGGCTCAGGCAAGACGGTGGTGCGTGCACGCCGCTCTTCAGACGGTGAAGGCATGCAAGTGCTGGTCTACACACCCGATGCGCCCGATTTGTTTGCCCGTATTTGCGGTTACTTTGACACGGCCAGTTTCAGCATCGTGGACGCCAAAATTCACACGGCCAACAACGGCTATGCACTGGACACTTTTCAGGTGATCAGCGCCACACCGCAAGAGCATTACCGCGAGGCTGTCTCCATGGTGGAAGCCGAACTGATTCGCATCCTGCAGAGCGCTGGACCGCTGCCGCCACCGGGCAAAGGCCGTGTGTCCCGGCGCGTGAAAAGCTTTCCGATCACACCGCGCGTGGACTTGCGGCCCGACGAAAAAGCCCAGCGCTGGCTGCTCAGCGTCTCAGCCAGTGACCGGGTCGGCTTGTTGTACTCGATTGCCCGCGTGCTGGCCCGCCACCGCATCAACTTGAAACTGGCCAAAGTCACCACGCTGGGCGAGCGGGTCGAGGACACTTTTTTGATCGACGGCCCGGAACTGCAGCAAAACAAAGCGCAGATCGCCATCGAAACCGAGCTGCTCGAGGCCCTGAAAGCCTGAAGCCCGGCGCTATCGCGCTTTTTCAGTCGTCTGCAGTCTCGTCAAGCCCTGGAAACAAGACCTGGGTGTAGCCGAACTTGGTGAAATCACGCACCCGCATCGGGTACAGCTTGCCGATCAGATGGTCGCACTCGTGTTGCACCACCCGCGCATGAAAGCCGTCTGCCTCGCGTTCAATCGGCTCGCCAAAAGGGTCAAAGCCGGTGTAGCGGATGCGGGACCAGCGCGGCACCATGCCGCGCAGACCGGGCACTGACAGGCAACCCTCCCAACCCACTTCCTCTTCATTGCCGATTGGCGTGATCACCGGATTGAGCAAGACTGTGCGGGGTATCAAGGGCGCGTCGGGGTAACGGGGGTTGACTGCGTCCGTGCCAAAAATCACCAATTGCAAGTCCACCGCAATTTGCGGTGCAGCCAGGCCGGCACCATTGACGGCACGCATGGTCTCAAACATGTCAGCCACCAGCAGGTGCAGCGCGTCGGTGTCGAATTCGGTCACGGGCTGGGCCACGCGCAGCAGCCGCTCATCACCCATCTTCAATATGTCATGCACTGCCATTGAGCAACTCCATCAATTGGTTTTCGTCGATGACTTTGACGCCCAGTTCCAAGGCTTTGCTCAGCTTGCTGCCCGCCTCGGCGCCCGCCACCACGTAGTCGGTCTTTTTGCTGACCGAGCCGGCCACCTTGCCGCCGGCGGCTTCGACTTTGTCCTTGGCCTCGTCGCGACCCAGCGTGGGCAGCGTGCCTGTAATGACCAATGTCAGCCCGGCCAGCGGCTGAGGTGCGCGCTCAGCGGGCTCGCCTTCAGTCCAGGTCACGCCGCAAGCGCGCAGTTGCTCGACCACTTCGCGATTGTGCGCTTGCTCAAAAAAAGTACGTATGCTTTGGGCCACCACCGGCCCCACGTCATCGACCTCCAGCAATTGCTCTGCGCTGGCTGCCATGATGCCGTCGAGTTGGCCGAAATGCCGGGCCAGCGCCTTGGCAGTGGCTTCACCCACATGGCGGATGCCCAGCCCGAAGAGGAAACGCGGCAATGTGGTTTGCTTCGAGTTTTCAATGGCCTCGAGCAGGTTGTTGGCTGACTTGTCGGCCATGCGATCGAGTCCGGCCAGAGAACTCAAACCCAAACGGTACAAGTCCGGCAAGTTGCGAATGATGTTGGCATCCACCAGCAGCTCAACCAGCTTGTCGCCCAAGCCATCAATCTCGACGGCACGGCGGTGCGCGTAATGCAAGATAGCTTCTTTGCGTTGCGCGCCGCAAAACAGCCCGCCCGTGCAGCGGTAGTCGGCCTCGCCCTCCTCACGCACAGCGGCCGAGCCGCACACAGGACACTGGCGCGGCATGGTGAAAGGCTGGGCATCACCGTGGCGCTTGTCCATCACCACGCTCACCACTTCGGGAATCACATCGCCGGCGCGGCGTACCACCACCGTGTCGCCCAGGCGCACATCCTTGCGGCGGGCTTCATCCTCATTGTGCAGCGTGGCGTTGGTCACTGTGACGCCGCCCACAAACACAGGCGCCAGCTTGGCCACCGGGGTGAGTTTGCCGGTACGGCCAACCTGCACATCGATGCCCAGCACCGTGGTCAGTTGCTCTTGGGCCGGGTATTTGTGCGCCACCGCCCAGCGCGGTTCACGGCTGACAAAGCCGAGTTGGCGCTGTGCGCTCAGGCTGTTGACTTTGTAGACCACGCCATCAATGTCAAAGGGCAGTGCATCACGCGCTAAGCCAATACGTTGATGAAAATCCACCAGGCCCGAGGCTGCTTGCACGCAGGCGGTTTGCTCAGCCACAGGCAGGCCCCAGTTTTTCAGGGTCATCAGCAATTCGTGATGCGAACTGAACAGGGGACCGCCTTCATTTACAGGCGTGATATCACCGACGCCATAGGCAAAAAAGCTCAAAGGGCGTTGCGCAGCAATGCCGGAGTCCAGCTGGCGCACGGCACCAGCTGCGGCATTGCGTGGGTTGACAAAGGTTTTTTCACCCTTCTCGCCGGCGGCAATGCGTGCGCGCTGGCGATCGTTCAAGGCTTCAAAGTCGCTGCGGGCCATGTAAACCTCGCCGCGCACTTCCAGCACCTTGGGGGCTTGAGCCGGCAGATGCAAAGGAATTTGGCCGATGGTGCGGATATTGTGCGTGACGTCTTCACCGGTTTCGCCGTCACCGCGCGTGGCGGCCTGCACCAGCACACCGCCTTGATAGCGCAGGCTCATGGCCAGGCCGTCAAATTTGAGTTCAGCAACATACTCGACGGCGGGGTCAGCCTCTGTCAAGCCCAGCTCTTTGCGTATGCGGGTGTCAAAACTCTGCGCTCCGCTGGCTTCGGTGTCGGTCTCTGTGCGTATGCTGAGCATGGGCACCACGTGCTTGACGCTGACAAAACCGTCCAGAATTTGGCCGCCCACTCGCTGCGTGGGCGAATCAAGTGTGCGCAAGTGCGGGTGCGCAAGTTCTAAAGCTTGTAGCTGCGCAAGCAAGCGGTCGTATTCAGCGTCCGGGATTTGCGGTGCATCGAGCGTGTAATAAAGATGCGCATGATGCTGCAGCAGAGCGCGTAACTCTTGAGCGCGCTCGGCGGGCGATGGTCCAGAGAAAAGATCGCCGGCTCCGGAGCCGGCAGGGGATGAAGAGTCTGGTGGGTTCACTGCAGGCTCAGGAAAAAAGCCGCCGGCCCAAAGCAGAGCCGGCTGAGAGCTCGCGCGCGTCGAGCGTGTCGTAGAGCTTTTCAAGGTCGGCTTTGATCACTTGCATGGACTCCGCGCGGATACGGTTGCCGTAGTCATCCATCAGCGCACCGTCCATGGCCGAGGCCAGGGCCAGCGCGGCCTTGCACATGCGGTCAAAAGGCTGCTCAGACCTGGCCACCTGGGGTACGTCCAAAGACATGGTCAGCTCGCGCAAAGCGGTTTGTTCCGGGTCTTCGGCCATGGCAGCTTGAGAGTCAAAAGCCAAAATCAAAATGGGGGCCTGGGCTTGAGCGCCCGGCAGCACCATGCGCCCGGGAATGGCACCGGGCACAAAGCCGTGACGGGCCGCATTTTGTTGCACATAGCCGGGGCTCCAGGCGATGGTGGCCGCCCGCAGGGTGAAGCTGATCTGGGCGTCATGTTCACCGGCAAATTGGTCCAACTCACGGGCCCGCGCAACTTCTTCATGCATCTCCGGAAACTCCGGCTCGCCATTGACATCGTCTGCAAAAGCTTGGGCTTTCATGACGAATTCAGAGTATTCGATCTGATTGAGCGCACCGGTGCGATTGGCCAGTTGCACCCCGGCCTGGAATGCGCTGTAACGCTGACCGGCCACGGGAATTTCCCATTCGCCGGTGTCAATGCTCAAGCCCTCAACCGCAAAAGGCTTGCTGCCCACACGCCGCGTAGACGGCATGGCGGCCAGAGCCGCCTCACCAGAGACCTGGGTATCTATAGCGATCGGCACAATCACGTCAATCAGCGCATCGAGCGCCGCTTTTTTCTCGATGCTGGTGAGCGTGTTCAGGGATTCGAGACTGCCGTCAAAAGCCGGGTCCTGACGCTCACCGCCCTCATCCGGCGCATCGTTTTGCGCCGCTTGCTCTGTTGAGTCGCTTGAATGCGAAGCCTGGCGCGGGCGGTTTTTACGCGAGGTCCAGGCGCCGTGCGCCACCACCACCGCGAGCACCACCGCGCCGGCGATGGCCAGACCCAGTTGCAAGTTACTCATGCCACAGGCACCGCTTGTGCAAAGCCGATGGCCTCCCCCATATCAACCGCCACGATGCGCGAGACGCCCTGCTCCTGCATGGTCACGCCGATCAGCTGCTCGGCCATTTCCATGGCAATTTTGTTGTGGCTGATGAAAAGGAACTGTGTTGACCTGCTCATGCTGACCACCAGCTTGGCATAGCGCTCGGTGTTGGCGTCGTCCAGCGGCGCATCGACCTCGTCGAGCAAACAAAAAGGGGCCGGATTGAGCTGGAAAATAGCGAACACCAAGGCAATCGCAGTGAGCGCTTTTTCGCCGCCCGAGAGCAGGTGAATGGTCTGATTTTTCTTGCCCGGTGGCTGCGCCATCACCTGCACGCCGGCGTCCAGGATTTCTTCGCCGGTCATCACCAGGCGCGCATTGCCGCCGCCAAAGAGCTCCGGGAACATCTTGCCGAAGTGGCCATTGACCACCTCAAAGGTGCTGGAGAGCAACTCCCGCGTTTCGATGTCGATTTTTTTGATGGCGTCTTCCAAAGTGGTCATGGCCTCATTGAGGTCAGCCGACTGAGAGTCCAAAAACCCTTTGCGCTCGCGGGCGCTGGTCAACTCATCGAGTGCCGCCAGATTGACAGCGCCCAGGGACTGGATCTCGCGGTTGATGCGATCAATCTCAGTTTGCAGGCCGCTCAGGCGCACATTGCCGGTTTCAATAGACACTTCAAGCGCTTGAAGGTCGGTCTCGGCATCTGTCAACAATTGGGCATATTGCTCAAAGCCCAGACGTGCGGCCTGCTCTTTGAGCTGCATTTCCGTGATGCGCTGGCGCAGCGGGTCGAGCTGGCGTTCAAGCTGCAGGCGGCGTTCGTCGCTGGCACGTAGTTTGGCGCTGAGGTCGTCATATTGGCTGCGTTTGGCACCCAAGTCTGCTTCGCGCTCGAGTTTGACAGCCAGCGCGCTTTGCAAGCCAGCCTGAGCCGCCGCATCGCTTAAACGCGAAAGCTCGTCTTTGGCGCGTTGCTCTTCGTCGGCCAGCGAAGCTGCTTGTTGCGCAGCCATGTCGATGGCGCGGGCCAGCTCTTCACGGCGCGAGGCCAGGCTGCGCAGCGCAAATTGCGCCTCTTGCATTTGCCGCTCCAGCGAGCGCTGCTGCTCGCGAGACGCATTGAGCTGACGCTCGCACTCAATCACACGGTCGTCAAGTTGGGCATGGCGTTCCTGGCTGTCGGCCAGTTGCATGTCCAGCTCTTCAAAGCGCGCTTCAGCCGTCACGCGGCGCTCTTGCAACTCACCGAGTTCCACATCGATCTCGCTGAGGTCGGTTTGAATCTGCTCACTGCGGGCGCGGGTCTGTTCGGCCAGTTGCGACAGGCGCAAGACCTCCACTTGCAAGGCATGGCTGCGGCTCTGAGCTTCGGCGGCTTCGCTGCGCGCAGTCACCAGGCGTAGCGCAGCTTCGCTGTAAGCGGACTCAGCGCGCACCAGGGCGCTGCGGGCCTCGTCACCAATCAAGGCCTGCGCACGAAGCTGTTTGTCCAGGTTTTCAATTTCCTGCGCGCGTGCCAGCAGCCCGGCTTGCTCAGAATCCTGCGCGTAAAAGCTCACGCTGTGCTGCGTCACCGCGTGACCGCCCTGCACGTAAATCACTTCGCCGGCTTGCAGCTTGCCGCGGCCACTCAGCGCTTCATCCAGGCTGGCGGCTGTGTAGCTGCCTTGCAACCAATCGGTCAGCAAAGCGCTTTGCCCGGCATCAGAAAGACGCAGGTAGTCTGCCAGCGGCTTGAGCCCAGCGGTACCGGCCCGGCCAGCCGCGCCAGCCACCGGCGGGGAGTAAAAAGACAGCTTGGCCGGCGGCGCATCGCGACCGTCGGTGCCGGCAAAGCCGCGCACCATGTCCAGTCGGCTGACTTCAAGCGCGCCCAGCCGTTCGCGCAGCGCGGCCTCTAAAGCGTTTTCCCAACCCTGCTCAATGTGTATGCGGCTCCACAGGCCCTGCAGACCATCCAGGCCATGCTTGCTCAGCCAGGGCTTGAGCTTGCCGTCTGTTTTGACTTTTTCCTGCAATGCTTTAAGCGCCTCAACACGCGCCGACAGGTCGGCCTGGCGGCCTGATTCGTTGTTGACGCTTTGCTGAAGTTGGCGACGCTCATCGTCCAGGCGGGGCACGCTGTCGGTGAACTCTTGCAGCACCGCCAGGGCCTGGTCCTTGCTGGCCTTGGCCGATGCATACTGCTCATTGAGGTTGAGCAGGCGGGATTCATCCGGAGCATTCAATGCATTGCGATCGGCCAGCAGGCGCTCCCGGCGCACACCCAAAGCACGGCTTTGCTCTTCGATATTGCGCTGGTCAGCCGCCAGAACCTGGATTTGCTGCTGAACCTGCGCCACGCTGCTTCGCTGCTCATTGGCCGTGGCCTGTGCAGCACGCAGCGCTTCTTCGAGCGCCGGCAGCCGGCCCGTTTGTTCTTCGTTTTGTGCCGCCAGCAGCTCGGCATGCTCTTTGGCTTGCACGGCTTGCGCACTCAGCCCGTCTGTTTCCACAGCAGCATCGGCCTGGCGTGTTGACCATTGGGCGGCCTGTTCTTTGAGTTGCGCCAGGCGCTGCTCAACGCGCACACGCCCGTCGACCACAAAGCGGATTTCTGCTTCCAGACGCCCGACTTCAGCGCTGGCTTCATACAACTTACCCTGGGCTTGGTTGACCTGATCGCCCGCGGCGTAATGGGCCTGCCGCACCGTTTCAAGGTCAGCCTCGATGTGGCGCAGATCAGCCAGCCTGCTTTCCAATTCATTGACAGCTTTTTCAGCATCAGCTTGTACCTTGGACTGGTCAGCCAAGCTTTCGGCGCGCTTTAAAAACCACAGCTGCTGCTGCTTGAGCATGCCGTCGGCTTGCAAGGTCTTGTAGTGCAGTGCCACCTCGGCCTGCTTTTCAAGCTTGTCCAAATTAGCATTGAGCTCACGCAAGATGTCTTCAACACGGGTCAGGTTTTCGCGCGTGTCCGACAAACGGTTGGCCGTTTCGCGGCGGCGCTCTTTGTACTTGGACACGCCGGCCGCTTCTTCAAGAAACAGGCGCAACTCTTCGGGCTTGGACTCAATGATGCGGCTGATGGTGCCCTGGCCGATGATGGCGTAAGCGCGCGGGCCAAGACCGGTTCCCAAAAACACGTCTTGCACATCTCGCCGGCGCACCGGCTGGTTGTTGATGTAGTAGCTGGAGGTGCCGTCCCGCGTGAGCACGCGCTTGACGGCGATCTCGCCGAACTGGCCCCACTGACCGCCGGCGCGGTGATCGGCGTTGTCAAACACCAGCTCGACACTGGACCGGCTGGCCGGCTTGCGGGTGTTGGTTCCGTTGAAAATAACGTCTTGCATGGATTCACCACGCAATTCAGAGGCCCTGCTCTCGCCCAGCACCCAACGCACCGCGTCCATGATGTTGGACTTACCGCAGCCGTTCGGCCCCACCACGCCCACCAGTTGCCCCGGCAGCACGAAGTTGGTGGGTTCAGCAAATGATTTGAAGCCCGAAAGCTTGATGGAATTAAGACGCACGGCGAACCTGAAGAAAAATAGAAATAAGTCTTACTAGTTGATTTTGAAAGGTTTTATGAAATCAACCCATGCCCCAAAGAACATTTCAGCGCCTTGCGGCAGCAACCGGAAAAGAGCTCGATTATTACCCGAGCGAGCCGCAGCAAGATCGGCCTGACAAGAGGGCGGCTCGCCGGAGCCCGGCCGGTGTTTCCCTCGATAATAGCCAGATGAACCCATTGCTCTCAAGCCTGCAGCCCTACCCCTTTGAACGGCTTCGCCAACTGCATGCCAAGGTCACGCCCAACCCGGCTTTGCGGCCCATCAGCCTGGGCATCGGCGAGCCGCGCCATGCCACACCTGAACTCATCAAAACCGCGCTGAGCGCCAGCCTGGCCGGTCTGGCCAGCTACCCGGCCACACTGGGCGAACCGGCGATGCGCCAGGCCATGGTGGACTGGGTGGCCCGCCGATACAGCGTCACGCTGAACCCGGCCACCCAGGTGCTGCCGGTCAACGGCTCACGCGAGGCGCTGTTTGCGCTGACGCAAACCATTGTTGACGCCAGCCGCCCAGGCGCCACGGTGGTGTCGCCCAATCCGTTCTATCAAATCTACGAAGGCGCCGCCCTGCTGGCCGGGGCGCAGGTGTATTACGCACCCAGCGACCCGGCGCGCAATTTCGGTATCGACTGGGCCGCCGTGCCCGATTCGGTCTGGTCCAAAACCCAGCTGCTCATCGTCTGCTCGCCCGGCAACCCGACCGGCGCGGTGATGGACCTGGCCGAATGGAAGCAGCTGTTTGAGCTGAGCGACCGCCACGGCTTTGTCATTGCCTCTGACGAGTGCTACAGCGAGATTTATTTCCGCCCCGAGCCGCCGCTGGGCAGCCTGCAGGCGGCATTGGCTTTGGGCCGTAAGGACTTTAAAAACCTGGTGGCCCTGACCAGCCTGTCCAAACGCAGCAATGTTCCCGGCCTGCGCAGCGGTTTTGTGGCCGGCGACGCAGCCATCATGAAGTCCTTTTTGCTCTACCGCACTTACCACGGCAGCGCCATGAGCCCTGTGGTGCAAGCCGCCAGCCACGCCGCCTGGGACGACGAAGCGCATGTGGTGCTCAACCGCGAGATGTACCGGCAAAAGTTCGCCGAAGTCACACCCCTGCTGGCTGGCGTCATGAACGTCTCGCTGCCCGACGCCGGCTTTTACCTGTGGGCCGAGATTCCAGCTGCTTTCAAGGGCTCAGACGAGGTCTTCTCCAGCCAGCTGCTGGCTCAATACAATGTGGTGGTTTTGCCCGGCAGCTACCTGGCGCGCGAAGTGACAGGGCCTGACGGCAAACACTTCAACCCCGGCGCCGGCCGCGTGCGCATGGCGCTGGTGGCCGAAACCGCCGAATGCCTTGAAGCTGCTGAACGCATCGTCCTTTTTTGCCAAGCCCACGCTGCCCCCGCAGCCTGAACTTTTTTCATTGCTCACTTTTAAACCGCCAACAACATGACACAAGCTCTGCAAACCATCATCGACGCCGCGTGGGAAGACCGCAGCAAACTCTCACCCGCCTCTGCGCCGCCTGAGGTGCTGGACGCTGTTGAGCAGGTCATCAGCCAGCTCAACAAAGGCGTGCTGCGCGTGGCCACGCGAGAGAGCGTGGGCGTGTGGACCACGCACCAGTGGATCAAGAAAGCCGTGTTGCTGAGCTTTCGCCTGAAAGACAACGTCCTGATGCGCGCTGGCGACCTGGGCTTTTTTGACAAAGTGCAAACCAAGTTTGCCCACCTCAGTGAAGCCGAAATGCGCGCTACCGGCGTGCGCGTGGTGCCGCCGGCTGTGGCCAGGCGCGGCAGCTTTATTTCTAAAGGCGCCATCCTGATGCCCAGCTATGTGAACATCGGCGCCTGGGTCGGCGAAGGCACCATGGTCGACACCTGGGCCACCGTCGGCAGCTGTGCCCAAGTGGGCAGCAATGTACACCTGTCCGGCGGCGTGGGACTGGGCGGCGTGCTGGAGCCGCTGCAAGCCAACCCGACCATCATTGAAGACAACTGCTTCATCGGCGCCCGCTCTGAAGTGGTTGAAGGCGTGATCGTCGAAGAAAACTCTGTGATCTCTATGGGCGTGTACATCGGCCAGAGCACCCCGATTTACGACCGCTCAGCCGACACCGTGACTTACGGCCGCATCCCGGCCGGCTCGGTGGTGGTTTCGGGCAACCTGCCCAAGGCCGGCGGCAAGTACTCCATGTACTGCGCGGTGATCGTCAAGCGTGTCGACGCCAAGACACGCGCCACCACCAGCCTGAACGACCTGCTGCGCGACTAATCAACTGACCTTAAAAAGCCCCGCATGAGCGCCACCCTGCACCTGACCGAGCAACTGATTTCACGCGCCTCGCTCACACCCGAAGACGCGGGTTGCCAGGCGCTGATCGCTGCGCGTCTGGCGCCGCTGGGCTTTGTGTGTGAGACCATCGTCAGCGGCCCCGACGACTTTCGCGTCACCAACCTGTGGGCCAAGTTCAGCGGCACCGCCGGCACTAGCTCGCCCACGCTGGTGTTTGCCGGCCATACCGACGTGGTGCCCACCGGCCCGCTGGCGCAATGGACCACGCCGCCGTTTTCGCCCAGCCACCGCGATGGCCTGCTCTACGGTCGCGGCGCTGCCGACATGAAAAGCTCTATTGCCGCGATGGTGGTGGCGACCGAAGAGTTTCTGGCCGCCCAGCCGAAACCGGCTTTGTCGATCGCCTTTTTAATTACCAGCGACGAA
>Ga0164295_10004221_pt1 | contig 11435 bp, 9 predicted proteins | sample GEODES006metaG_FD_111798 | JGI IMG/M metagenome (GOLD analysis project Ga0164295, IMG submission 111798) | Oligotrophic lake water microbial communities from Sparkling Lake, Wisconsin, USA - GEODES006 metaG | ecosystem: Environmental > Aquatic > Freshwater > Lake | place: USA: Sparkling Lake...
CCAGGACACCTGCCGCTCCTGAAAGTGCTCCGGGAACGCAGACGCGGGAAGGTCGAGGCCGTCGCTCGACACGATCCGCCCGTCATCGATGGGATAGTCGTGGGGATGCCGCAGGGCGACGAAATCTTCCGGCCGCTCGAAGGAGGGAAAATCGAACCCGCTGACGGTGTCGACGAGGTCGACCGCTGCCCCCAGGCCCCACTCGAGGTCGGCCACGAGATCCCGCACTGCCGCTTCGGCGGGCCAGGCATGAAAGCCGCCGACGGCGACGTTGATCGGATGAACGGCCCGTCCCCCCACCACCTCCATGATCCGGGTCCCCAGACCTTTGAGGCGGAAGCCCGCCTCGACGAGCTGCGGATGATCGACCGCCATCGCAAACCCGCTCTCGTAGCCGAGGAAGTCGGGAGCGTGGAGGAGATGGACGTGGAGGGCGTGGCTCTGGATCCACTCGCCACAGTAAAGGAGGCGGCGGAGGTCGCCGACACCGGCCGGCGGCTCGATGTCGAGCGCCGTCTCGAGCGCCCGGCAGGCCGTCATCTGGTAGGCCACCGGACAGATCCCGCAGATCCGGGCGACGAGATCGGGCACCTCGTGGATGGCACGGCCGACGAGGAGCTTCTCGAAGAACCGGGGGGGCTCGTAAATGTTGAACTCGACGATCTCGACGCCCTCTTCACCGACGCGAACGCGAAGCGCGCCCTCCCCCTCAACCCGGGCGAGCGACTTGACCGTGAACGAACGCGATCCGCTCATGGCGCGGCCTCCTCGGCATGGGGAGGGGCCGCAAGCCGATCCGCTTCGGCCCGAAACGGCGCGGCCCAGGCATTGATGCCGTGAACGAGGCGGAGGAGATCGTCGCGCGGCACGCCAGCGGCTTCGTAATGGAGGTTGAGGCTGACGAGGTTGGGCGTGTCGCTCGGCCCGAAGCAGCCAAAACATCCGCGGCCGTGGGCGGGGCAGATCGCACGGCACCCGGCCTGCGTCACCGGCCCCAGGCAGGGGACCCCGCGGGCCACCGCCACGCACACGACTCCCTCCGCCTTGCATTCGGCGCAGACGCTCGTCGACGGCACACGCGGCTTCCGCCCCACGATCAGAGCGGTGAGGATCTCGACGAGCTGGCCGGTGTCGATCGGACAGCCGCGGAGTTCGAAGTCGACCGGCACGTGCTCGGCAATCGCCGTGCTCGTGGCGAGCGTGTCGATGAAGGCCGGCGTGGCGTAGACGGCCGCCACAAACTCATCGATCTTCCCCCAGTTCCGCAGCGCCTGAATGCCCCCTGAGGTGGCGCAGGCTCCAATCGTGACAAGCGTCCGGCATTCGCGGCGGATCTCCCTGATCCGCTCGGCATCGTGAGCCGTCGTCACCGATCCTTCGACGAAGCCGATGTCGTAGGGGCCGGGCTCGACATCTCGGCTCGCCTCGAGGAAGTGGACGAAGTCGACCTTCGACAGGAGCTCCGGATGCTTGCCGATGGCGGCGAGAAACTGGAGCTGACAGCCGTCGCAGGAGGAGAACTTGTAGACCGCCACGCGCGGCCGGCGGACGTGGCCCGGTGCGGCCGGCGCGGCGACGGCGATCTTGGCGGGGAGGGGATTGGTCATCGGGCAAAACCTTCGGGAACGATCGACGCTCCGGTCACCATCACAGGCAGCGCACGCCCAACAACTTCTCGATCCGGTCATAGCGAAACACCGGGCCATCGAGGCAGACAAAGTACGGCCCAAACTGGCACAGCCCGCACTGGCCGACCGCACAGCTCATGTTTCGTTCGAGCGACATCCACACCCGTTCGGGGCCGAGGCCGCGCTTCGCAGCCCCCTTCGCCACGCCTGCCATCATCGGATCGGGGCCGCAGCAGAGGATCCCACTCTTGCTCGGCTCAAGGGGAAGCTTCGCAAGCAGTTCGGTCACGAGCCCCACCGCGCCGGTCCATGCGGAATCCGGGGCGTCGACGGTGCAGTCGACGTCGATCCCCGCCTGCCGCCAGGCGGCATACTCGCTCGGGTAGAGGAGCCCCGACGGCGTCTTCGCGCCATGGAGAATCGTCACCCGTCCAAACCGATCGCGGTGGTGGGCGACGTCGAGAATCGCCGCCCGCTGCGAGGCGAGGCCGAGACCACCGGCCACGAAGATCAGGTCGCCGCCGGCGAGATCCTCGAGCGGCCAGGGCTTCCCGTAGGGCCCGCGGAGAAAGATTCGGTCGCCGACGACGAGCCTCGCCAGGGCGTCGGTGACATTCCCCACCGCGCGGACGGTGTGGGTGAGGAGTTGTGGCGTCGCCGGATCGGAGCTGATCGAGATCGCCGCCTCGCCGATGCCGGGGAGATAGAGCATGTTGAACTGCCCGGGCGCGAAGGCGTAGCGGGCGCGGACGGCCGCGTCGACGATGCTCAGGTCGTAGCTGCGGACGCCGGGCGTCTCGTCGCGGATGGCGACGATGCTCCCGGAGTGGGTCTGCCAGGGGTCGGCCGAGAGCGTGGTCGGGCCAGGCCGGCCGGTGGTGAGCGGGAGTGGATTCACGGCGTGCCCCCGGTCGACGGGGCAGGGGTCTCGCGGATCGCGGCCACCTCGGCCGTCAGGTCGATCCCCACTGGGCACCAGGTGATGCAGCGGCCGCAGCCGGTGCAGCCGGAGGTGCCGAATTGGTCGATCCAGCCGCCGAGCTTGTGCGTCAGCCACTGCCGGTAACGCGAGGCGGTCGTGTGCCGGACGCTCGTGCCGTGCATCCGGGCGTGGTCGAGCGAGAAGCAGCTTGCCCAATGGCGCTCGCGCGTGACGGCGTCGCCGGAGAGGTCGGCCACCTCCGTGACACTCGCGCAAAAGCAGGTCGGGCAGACGAGCGTGCAATTCGTGCAGGAGAGACAGCGATCGGCCACCTCGAGCCAGCGCGGATGCTCCAGATTGGAATAGAGGAGATCGCGAATGTTTTCCATGTCGAGGCTGCGGCCGGGCCCGCCGCCGCTCCCCTGCCGGGCCCACATCACCCGCTCGAGGTCGACAGGCACTTGTTCAGCGGCAGCCACATCCTCTGGCGGCGACGGCCAAAGCGGGAGTTCGGCGGCTATCGCGTCGATGACCGCTCCCCCCCGGGCCGAGCCGATCCGGCATTCATAACGGCGCGGGCCCTCGCCAGCGGCGACTCCATCGGCCGGACCAGGGCCGAGATCGACCAGGGCGAGGTCGGCCTGCCGACCGGCCGACGCGGAGCAGGCGGCGGGGCCAGAGCCGGTCGAATGACAGAAGCAGGTCGCGGCAGCCCGACGGCAATCGACCGCAACGAGGAACAGCCCGTTGCGCCGCCGTTGATAGGCCGGATCGATCGCGCCTCCATCACCGCTCTCCCCACGGAGAAAGACCCGATCCTGGATGGCAAGCGCCGCCAGGTCACAGCCTCGCATCCCGATCACCGCAAGCGGCCGCTCCGGCGCCGCGGGAGCGCACTCCTCCCACACCCCGTCCACCCGCTCGAATCGGGCGATCGGCTCCCGCGGTGGAAAGAGAAAGTTCTTCAGCGAATGCGGCCCGACAACATGATCGAACGGCCCGGCCGATTCGTCCCGGTGGAGCCGGTAGTGGCCCCCCTCCTGCTCGTCGAGCCAGCCGGTGGGAAGGTCGTTGGCCGAGGCCAGATCGCGGAGCACGACCGCCCCATCGGCCACCATGGGGCCGATGACACGATATTCGACGGCGAGAACCTCGATGAGCCGCTGAAGCGCCTCAGGCCCGAGGATCACCCGGTCACCGATCTGTGGGACGGGCGTAGACAAGGGTACTGAGGCTCCCGACAGGCATCCGGACCTCGCTCAGTCTACCCGCTCTCGCGGGGAGGGCGTCTGCGAACTTCGGCTCGGTCAGAGGAGGAACCGCCTCAGGCCTTTGAGCTTCTCGACAAGTTCGCCGCGGAAATCGGGATGGGCGATGGAGACGAGGAGCCGGCCGCGTTCGGCAAGCGCCTTCCCGTGGAGGTTGACCGCGCCATGCTCCGTCACCACCCAATGAACATGGCCGCGCGTCGTGACGACGCCGGCGCCGCTGTTGAGCTCCGGGACGATCCGCGAAATCGTCCCGCCGGCCGCCGTCGACGGCAAGGCGATGATTGGCTTCCCCTCCCGGCTCATCGCGGCGCCGCGCATGAAGTCCATCTGGCCGCCGATCCCAGAGTGGATCCGGTGGCCGATCGAGTCGGCGCACACCTGCCCGGTGAGATCGACTTGGATCGCCGAATTGATCGCCGTCATCCGGTCGATCTTGCGGATCGCGAGGGTGTCGTTGGTCCGGTCGCATGGATGAAACTCGACCAAGGCGTTGTCGTCGACGAAGTCGTAGAGCGTCTGCGTCCCGGAGACGAAGCTTGTCACGATCCGCCCCGGGTGAATCGCCTTGGCGCGATTGGTGATCACCCCCGCCTCGACCAGCGGCACGACGTTGTCGGAAAACATTTCGGTGTGGATGCCGAGATCGTGCCTGTCCATGAGCCGGCGGAGGACGGCGTCGGGAATCGCCCCGATCCCGAGCTGGAGGCAAGCCCGGTCCTCGACGAGGGCCGCGACATGCATTCCGATCGCATCGGTGACCGCCGCATCGCCGACAGCGGGCTGGCGACTTGGAAGCTCGCGGTCGGTCGCGCAGAAGGCCGAGAGCGATGAGCAAGCCACGCCCGAATGGCCATGCGTCCGCGGCATCTGCTCGTTGATCTCGGCGAGCACAAGCGCTCCCGAATCGGCCGCCGCCCGCGCCGCATCGACGCTTGTCCCGAGCGTGCACTGGCCATGCCGATCGGGAGGGGAGAGCTGGAGAATCGCCGCATCGAGGCGCACCTGTCCGCTCGTGAACAGGGCGGGGATATCGGAAAGGAAGATCGGCACGAAGTCGGCCGTCCCCTGGTCGACCGAGCCGCGGAGGCTCCCCCCGGTGAACAGCGACACCGAGCGGAATCTCCCCCCACACCCGTCGGCCGCAAACGGCACATGCCCCTCGAGGTGGAGGTGCCAGAGCCGGACGCTGACGAGGTCGGTGCGTCGGCAGAGGGCCTCGAGGAGCGTCGTCGGGGTCGCCGCCGCACCATGAACGAAGACATTCATGCCGCTCTCGATCCGAGCGACGACGGCGTCGGCCGACTCCGCCCTGTTCTGCCAGTCACTTTTCATGCGTTCCTTCACGAGGCCTGCTCTATGTCGGATAAGGAACGCAGCCGGGCGGCGAGGGCTGCGAGGAACCGGGCCGCTGCGGCCAGCTCCTCGGCCCCGACGCGAACAAGGAGCGGGGGATCAGCGCCCGCGAGGGGCGTCAATTCCGCTTCGTCAATCGGCTCCCGCGCGGCCAACTGTGCGCGGAGAACCTCTGGCGTGGCATCCGACGGATCGCGCCCTTCGGCCGCGCGAGCCGCAACCCGAGCGCGGAGGAGCTCGGCAGGGAGATCGATCTCGAGCCAAACGATCCGCGTGCCGGTGTCGCGGGCCACCGCCGCCAGGAGGTCGCGCTGAGAGCGGGCGTTGCAGGTGGCATCGACGACGACGCTCGATCCCGCCACGAGCAGCGAACGAGCGAGGGCCGCGAGCCGCTCGTAAACCCGCCGCGTCGTCTCCGCCGCATAGAGGGCCCGGGTCGCGTCGTCGTCGCCGGGCCGTGCGGTAGCGGCCATCGAAAACAGCCGCTTCCGCTCGACGTCGCTCCGCAGACGCACCGCGGCAAACGCCCCCACGCATTCCGCGGCGAGCGTCGTCTTCCCCGAGCCCGACACGCCGGTCGTCACCAGAAGGAGCGGCCGCGACGCCTTCGCCAACCGCTCGGCCAGATCGAGATAGCGGTCGCACTCGCGTCTGGCGGCGGCCACAGCCTCCGGCGGGCAATCGGCCTGCGCCGAGCGGATCGCCGCCACGGCGCTGCGAACAACCGCCCGGGCGACGCGGTGAACGGGGAGGACGGCGGCGGCGGCCCGGTCGTCGGCGGCCTCCATCCAGGCACTGGTCACCTGGGCGGCCAGATCGGGCCGGCCGCGGCTGTCGAGATCCATCGAGAGGAAGGCGATGTCGCTGGCGACGTCGATCCAGCGGAGGTCGGGATTGAACTCGATCGAGTCAAAGGCCACAGGATGGCCGTCGAGGAGGACGAGATTGGCCAGGTGGAGATCGCCATGGCACTCGCGAATCCTTCCCGTGGCGATGCGCTCCTCGAAATGGGAACGGTCACGGGCGAGGCGGGCCTCGAGCCACTGCTCGATCGCGTCGGCACGGCGGGCGACGTCAGGCCGATGGCGGCGGATCTCGTCGAGATTCATCCGGAACACCTTACGAAGTTGCTCGGGGCTGCCGTGGCCACTCTCCGCAGAGGCGACGGCCTGCCCGGATTGCACGCTGGCGATCGCCTCCCCGAGCTCCCGGCACGCGTCCGTATCGATCCTGCCAGACTCAAAGCGGGCATCGAGCCGATCGGCCTCGTCAAATTGGACGAGCTTCACCGCCCACTCGATCGGCTCGCCAGCGCCGTCGACGCGGGGCGCCTCGGGCGAGCCGGTGATCGGCACCGCTTCCAGGTAGAGCCCCGGCGCGAAGCGGCGGTTCAAGCGGATCTCCTCGGCACAGAAATGCTTCCGCCGGTCGAGCGTGGAGAAGTCGAGAAACTCGAGCTTGCACGGCTTCTTCACCTTGTAGGCGAAGGGCCCGGTGAGGAACACATAGGAGATGTGCGTTTCGATGAGCTTGATCGAGCCGACCGGATGGGGATAGGCCGCCGGCTCGAGAAGTTTTTCAATCCAGGCAGGTCTCGTGGCCGCTGCCGTCATCCAAACACCTCACGGTGGCAGGGAAGAGGGCGCGGGGCGGCGAGGTCGAGCTCGATGAGCCGCGCGCCGCGCTGCCAGTCGGGCCCACCGTAGCCCCCCCAGCCGGTGACGCGGCCATAGGCGAGATCGATCCCCTCCCAGTCGCCGTGGTAGTTGTTGACGTGGTCGTGGCCGCAGAACACGCCGGCGACGCGCGTCGTGCGGGCAAAGCGGGCGAATGACTCGCCAGTGTCGCTGTCGAAACAGACGTTCTCCCCCTTCACCCCCTCGACAGGCCCCCGCTCAAACAGCGCGTGATATTCGAGGAGCGGAATGTGGACGAAGACGGTGATCGGCGCGTCGACCTCGCGGTCCTCGTCGGCCGCAATCTGGCGGTCGAACCACTCGAGCTGCGGTGCCGAGATCTTCCGATCCCCTTGGGCATAGCCGACCTGGAAGAAGAACAGGCTCGCTGCCGGCTTCACGCCGTCGCCGCGGAGGAGGTCGTAGCGGAAGCAGTAGTGCCTGCCCGCGGGGCTCTCTACGTGCCCTTGGAGGCCGTGGCCGATCCGGCCGCTGATCTCGTCGAGCGGAAGCGACCCCGGCCCTTGCTTGACCGGGTAGTCGTGATTGCCAAAGCAAAGCGTCCAGGGGACGGAAAGATCATTCATGATCTCGAGCCCCTTCCACTCGACTTGTCCGAAGGAATCGTTGTTGACGAAGTCGCCAGTGTGGATGACCAGGTCGGGCTTTTCGGCCGCGACCAGCCCGCGGATCACGGCGGCGGTGCGCTCGGCGGCAGGCCCGGGATAAAAGTGGGTGTCGGTGATCTGGAGGAGCCGCAGGGCGCGGTCGCGAGCCGGGGTGAAGCGAACCTCGTACTGATCGCTCTGCCGCCGGTGGATGAGCAGGTCGCCGAGCCGCTGCTCCCCTTCATCGGCACGGGCGGGAGCGTGGAAGGCACCGATGGAGAGCGCTCGCGTCAGGGCGAGACCGGAAAGCGACGAGGTCGCGAGGAAGCTTCGACGCTTCATGGGGTGAATCCTTCTTGAATCCTTCTTGAATCCTTCTTGAATCCTTCTTAAATCCCTCTTGAACGCTTGTGGACGGTGCAATCACTTCGACTGCGGGGCAGCTGGAGGCGCTGCCGTCTCCTGGTAGAAAATCTCCAGCCACTTGCCGTCGCGGCGGACGTAGAGCGATGACGATTCGACCCCGCTCGTCGAGAGCGTCTTTCCCTTGTGCACCCCCTCGAAGCCGGCCCGGTAAAGCACCATCGCGGCGTTCTCGTTGATCCGCAGCAGACTCACCTCCCCCATCGTGTATTTGACGAGGTGGAAGTCGTCCATGTTCCGGATGAACTCCTCCCGGCCGGCGACGGTGCCATCGGCGAAGAAGCCCTTGAACTCCGGCGCCAGGTACGTGCGGAAGAACTCTTTGTCGTCTTTCAGCGTGGCTTCCCAACTGGCCCGCTCGAGTGCCGTCAGCTCGGCAAGCAACCGCTCGTCGCTCGGGGGCTGGGCACTGGCCACGACGGGAATGGTCGCCGACAGGAGCAACGCCATCACGAACAGGAGTCGCATGGAAGACCTCGGAGGTGGAAGGAAGGGCGGTGGTCGGAAGGCTTGTCGTACCGCAGGGACGCCTCCGCCATCCTCGGAGGACCCGCCGAACGGGTCAATGCCGTGGCCGGGCATTCTGCACGCCGCGCAAAAAAACATCGACGGGGCAACGCGCCTCCGTGCCGGCCGCTTGCCCCTCTTTCGGGGAGCGGCCAAGATGGCTCCCGAAGGAGCCCGCGACCGATGCCGAAATGGCCCGATATCGTCTTCTGGATGCTGGCGGCGATGTCGACGCTGTGGGCTGTCATGCAGGTGCGTCAGGGCATCGTGCAGCGCGGTTGGCTCGTCGTCTTCGCGACGATCATGGCGGTCGCGTTGGTCGGGAAGTTGCTCGGCCAACCGGTCGTCATCGGCGTCGCCGGGGCGCTGTGGCTCGTGTTCGTCTGCCTCCCGTCGATCCTCTCAAATGCCAGTACCCGCCAGGTGATCCGCGAGCGGTACGGCCCGGCAAAGCGTCTCGCCGATCTTGCCGCTTTGCTCCACCCCGCCGACGGCTGGCCCGGGGCTTCCCGGTTCATCGATGCGGTCGCCCTCACGGCACGGGGTGATGAGGATGGAGCCGTCGCCGTCCTCGAGCCGCTCTGTCGACTCGGGAACATGGTCGGTCAACGGGCCAACCTTCTCCGTTGCCGGCTGACTCAAAACTGGGCAGAGATCCTCGCCTGGTCGGCAGCCAATCCGGGAATGGTCGAGCGGGATGCCGAGCTGCTCGCCGCAGTCCTTCGCGCTCTCGGTGAGACGGGGGACACCGCTGGAATGGTCGACCTTTACCGCCGCCATCGAAAGCGGATCGGAGCGATTCCGCTGGCCATCCTCCGCGATTCGATCCAGCTCAACCTGTTCGCGCTCGCTGGGCATCCCGAGGGCGCGGAGCGGATCCTCGGCGGATCGCTCGCGGCAGCGCCGCCGCTGTACCGCGACTACTGGCTGGCGACGGCCCACCTGAGGGCGGGCGGGATCGAGACCGCTCGTGCCGACTTCGAGCGCCTTCTTGTCGGTGCCGACGACGTGTGGGCCAAGGCGATCGGGCGGCGGATTGCGGCGAGCCATGAACCGATTCCCCCCCTCGACGAGTCCCGCCAGGCGCTCGTCGCTGAAGAGGCGACGAGCCTGGAGGCCGAGACTCGTTTCGGCCAGAAGCGCCCGCCGTCGGCCGGCGCAAGTCTGGTGACATGGAGCCTCGTCGCCCTCAACGGCCTCGCCTTCGCACTCCAGTTGGCGTTCGACGGCAGCACCGACCTCAAGGTCCTCCACGATCTCGGGGCCCTCTGTGCCGACTGCGTTGGCCGGGGAGAGTGGTGGCGACTGCTGACGGCCACGTTTCTCCACCTCGGGCCCCTCCACCTGATCATGAACCTCGGGGCGCTTGCGACCCTCGGCCCTCAAGCCGAGGCCGGCCTCGGACGGGGCCGGACGCTCGTCGTCTATTTTCTCGCCGGGGTCGGCTCGATGGCCGCCGTGGCGGCCCAGAGTTGGATCACCGGCGAACGCCTCATCGCCGTCGGGGCCTCGGGCGCCGTCATGGGGCTGATCGGCGCCACGGCCGCGATGATGCTCCGCGGCTGGTTCAACGAGGGGGCCGTCGCCGCCCGCAACCGCGGTCTGGCGATGGCCGGGGTCGTGCTCGCCCAGATGGTGATCGACACGCTCGTGCCGCAGTTGAGCTTCACGGCCCACCTCTCCGGAGCGGTGATCGGCTTCGTCGCCACGCTCCTTCTCGGCGACCGTCTCGGTCGCCCGGCCGCCAGCCCGGCCGCCCGGCACTCCGGCCGACCGCCAGATTGACTCGAGGCTTCACGGAAGCAGAATTGCGGCGTTCCCCTCCGGAGGTGCCGACCATGTGGTTTCCCTACTTCAAGGGCCAGCCGACCGACTACATCTATCGCTATTCGGGCGGGACGCTGCGCGGCGAGGGGCAGGCGAAGGCCTTTTATTACTGGCGCTTCAACACCCAAGTGGTGGCCGTGCCGACGCAGAGCCAGGATGTGAGCTTCGTGTTCAACGAGCTCTCCGCCGACCACCAGCAGGTCACGATCCAGGGGCAGGCTACTTTTAGGATCAGCGAGCCGAAGCGGGCCGCACAGCTGTTCAACTTCAGCATCGACCCGCTCACCCAAGCGCCCCTCTCCGACGACCGCGAGAAGGTCGGCCGCCGGGTGGCGAATCTCGTTCAGGTGGCGACCCGCGGCGAGATCGGCACCCGCCCCCTCGAGAAGGCCCTCGGCGACGCGCCGGTGTTGGCGGCGGCCGTCAGCGGCGCGCTTGGATCGGGGGGCATGCTCGCCGAGATGGGGGTCGAGATTCTTTCGGTCGAGTTTCTCTCCGTCCGCCCCACGCCGGAAGTCGCCAAGGCACTCGAGGCGGAGCTTCGCGAATCGCTCCTGCGGCGGGCCGACATCGCCGTCTATGCCCGGCGGGCGGCGACGATCGACGAGGAGCTGAGCATCCGCGAGAAGGAGCTCGCCTCCGACAAGGCGCTCGAGGAGCAGCGGAAGGGGATGATCGAGCTTGTCGGCGCCAACAGCCTCCGCGAGGCGGAGAACGCCGCGGCGGCCCGCGCGATCCAGGCCGACGCGGATGCCGATGCCGAGCGGAAGAAGCTCGCCGTCTATGAGGGCCTGGAGTCGAAGCTCCTTCTTGCCCATGCGATGCGCGAGCTGGCCGACAATGCCGGCAGCATCGGCAATCTGACGATCACGAGCGAGCTGCTCGCGAGCCTCCTCAACGACCGTGGCCGCCCGGCCGCCGGCTGACGGGGGAGCGTGGGCGATGCAAGCGAACGCCAGCTTCACGAAGCTCGTCGTGGTGACGCGGAAGACGATGCTCGAGGAGCTTGTCGAGCGGCATGGCACGCGCGGCCAAGCCCGCTTCCTCGCCGCGAGCCGGGGAGAGTCGTTCGACGACATCGAAGCGGCCCACGCGCGCTACGAGCACTCGGTGGCAACGCTCAAGGGGGCGATCCCGGCCGGCATCCGGACGCAATGGATCGACCGGGGCTTCCTCCCCAACTTCCTCTTCGGCCCTCACGATCTCGTCGTCACGCTCGG
>Ga0164295_10004222_pt1 | contig 11435 bp, 9 predicted proteins | sample GEODES006metaG_FD_111798 | JGI IMG/M metagenome (GOLD analysis project Ga0164295, IMG submission 111798) | Oligotrophic lake water microbial communities from Sparkling Lake, Wisconsin, USA - GEODES006 metaG | ecosystem: Environmental > Aquatic > Freshwater > Lake | place: USA: Sparkling Lake...
GCACTGCCGACATCGGCCTGATGGTAGGGGAGCGGCGCTGCTGGGGGCAGGGCTATGGCAGCGAGGCCTGGCAGGCTGTGCTGGAGGCGTTGCTTGCGGAAGCAGGGATGCGCAAAGTGACAGGTGGCACCGTACGGCCGAACCGGGCGATGGTGCGGATCATGGAACAATCAGGCATGGAGCTTGAGGCCGTGCGTGTAGGCCAAGAGCTGATCGAAGGAAAGCCGGTTGACCTTCTCTATTACGCCCGCTTCGCTGAGCCAGCTGCCTGAAGCCTCGGTGGCGGTGTGTGCCCACGACGCCGGCGCTGCTAGCCACATGGCGGCCTGGCTGGCACCCCTGCAGCCGCAGCTGCGCCTATGCCTTTCCGGGCCAGCTGAACCGCTGTTCAGGGCGCGGCTGGAATCCGCCACGGGCTCCTTCCAGAACCTGGAGGAGGCGATCGCTGGCGCCCAGGTGCTAATCAGCGGCACCGGCTGGGCCTGCGATCTCGAGCACCAGGCACGGCAACTGGCACGCCAGCGGGGCATCCCGAGCGTGGCCGTGCTTGATCACTGGCTGAACTACCGCGAGCGCTTCCAGCGTGAGGGGGAAGAGGTGCTGCCCGATGCGCTTTGGGTGGCGGATGCGGAAGCCACCGCCCTGGCCAAGGCTGCGTTCCCGAACCTGCCCGTGCTGCAGCTGCCCAACCACTGGCTGGATGGCCTCTGCACCGTCGTTCAGGCGATCCGCAGCAACGGCAATCCCCAACCGCGCCGGCCGGCCCGGCGGCTTCTCTACCTCCTCGAACCGATTCGCATGCCTTGGAGCCAGGGCCCTGCGGACGTACTAGAAGCCGGCGAATTCCAGGGCCTGCGCTACTGGCTGCAGCAGCTTCAGCACCTGATTGAACAGGGCTTGGTGGCCCCCCAACACGAACTTGAAGCACTGTGGCTACGGCCCCATCCCTCCGAACCGTTGGGTAAATACGATGCCTTTATCGCGGAGGCCGCAGCCGCCTGGCCGATCCAGCTCGACCCAGCACCGGGGCTGGCGGAAGCCCTGGCCTGGGCAGACGTCGCTTTCGGCTGCGAAACCCAGGCGCTGGTGGCCGCCATGGCCTGCAATCTTCCGGCCTTCAGTACAGTTCCGTCTTGGGCTCCTTCCTGTCGCTTGCCACAGGCCTCGCTGCATCACCTGAGCCAGCTGGAGGGCGCATGAAGTACTGCCACCGCTGCCTGCAGCCGGATACGCGGCCGAACACCCAGTTCCGCGACGATGGCCTTTGCCCGGCCTGCCACTACTTCGATCAACTGCAGGAGGTGGACTGGCACGAGCGCTACGAGATCATGCAGGATCTGATCGCTCAGTTTCCGCGTCGCAAAGGACAATTTCACGACTGCATCATCGGCGTGAGCGGCGGTAAAGACAGCACCCGCCAAGCCCTCTGGGTGCGTGACAAGCTGGGCTTGAATCCCCTACTGGTGTGCCTTACCTACCCGCCCGAGCAGGTAAGTGAGCGAGGTGTTGCCAACCTCTCGAACCTGATCGAGCTGGGCTTCGATGTGCACACCTTGGCGCCAGCTCCGGGTACCTGGCGTCGGCTGATGGCCGCTGCATTCCGGCGCTACACCAACTGGTGCCGCTCCACCGAGCTGGCCCTGTTCAGCGCTGTGCCGCGGCTGGCGATCCAATACAAGATCCCGCTAATCCTCTGGGGCGAGAACCCGGGCTTGCAGCTGGGCGATCTCAAGACATTGGGGCGCACGGGGTATGACGGCAATAACCTGCGGTTCATGAACACTCTCAGCGGTGGCGGCCTGGATTGGATGCTGGAGGACGGCTTCATCGAGCAGGATCTGATCGCCTACCGCTACCCGGACGCAGAGGAATTCGATGCGGCCGGGCTGCAGATCGTGTATCTGGGCTGGTTCCTCGGCGATTGGTCACTGGTTAACAACGGCCTATATTCCTGCGCCAACGGGTTGCAGATCCGCAACAATACACCGGAGACGACCGGTGATCTCTACGGCGTGAGCTCCCTGGATGAAGACTGGGTGACACTCAACCAGATGATCAAGTACTACAAGTTTGGATTCGGCCGCGCCACCGATTACGTGAACGAAGAGATTCGGCTGGGGCGCATCAGCCGCGAGGAGGGCATTGCCTTGGCGGAACGCTATGACGGCTGCTGTGCTCCTCATTACATCGCCAGCTTCTGCGAGTACATCGGGATCAGTGTGGAGCAGTTCTGGCAGCAAGTGCACGCCAACCTCAACCGCGACCTATTTGATCTGGCGGCCGATGGCACAATCGCTCGCCGCTTCCGGGTGGGGGTGGGGCTTTGACCAGCGGGCGACTCACGGTGGCTATCGTGGATTACGGCGTGGGCAACCACACATCGGTACTTCGCTGCGTGCGCCAGCTGGGATTCCGGGCCTGGATCAGCCCCCAGCCGGGTAAGCTCGATCAGGCGGATGTGTTGCTGCTGCCGGGCGTGGGGGCCTTCCCCACGGCGATGGAACGCCTGCACGCCACGGGACTTGTGGGTTATCTGCAGCGGGCCGCCCAGCTGGGCCGACCACTGATCGGCATCTGCCTGGGCATGCAGCTGCTGGCTGAGAGTTCCACGGAGCTCAGTTTCACACCGGGGCTAGGGCTGATCCCTGGAGCGGTGGAGGCAATCGGTGAACCGCGATGGCACATCGGCTGGAACAGCCTGGAAGTGGCGGATGGCCAGCCACTGTTGCACGCCAGTGATGGCGAGGTGATGTATTTCAATCACTCCTACGCTTACCGGGGGCCGGAGGATTTTGTAGCGGCGCGCACCCGCCTGCGTGAGGGGAGCGAGCCGCTAGTGGCCGCGATCCAGCGGGGTTCTGTATTGGGGTTGCAGTTCCATCCAGAGAAGAGCCAGGCGTCAGGGCTGGAGCTGCTGGAGCGCCTGATCCGAGCGGGAGGAGAGCGCTGATGTTGCGCAAACGCCTGCTGGGGGCGGTGGTGGTTCGCCAGGGCTGGGCGGTCCAGTCGTTCGGGTATCGGCGCTGGCTGCCGCTGGGCAAACCGGAATGCCTGGTGGAGAACCTGGATCGCTGGGGAGCCGATGGAATCGTGGTGCTGTCGATCGACCGGGGCCATCAAGGTCCGGATCTTGAGTTAATTGAACGCCTGGGGGCTCTGGGCCTGAGCACTCCCCTCACCTACGGCGGCGGGCTGGCTACGGAAGAGCACGCCAGGTTGGCGGTGCGAGCGGGCGCCGAACGGCTGGTGGTTGATGCGGTGCTCAGCCACGATCCCCAGGCCGTAGGCTCCATGGCCAGTGCAGTTGGCGTGCAGGCCATGGTGGCGGCTCTGCCCTTGCTGAACGTGGCGAGTGGAGAGGTGCAGCACCTGCAGCACCGCACGGGCACCCAAGGAGCATTGGCCCTCTCAATTCGGGATCTGATCGCCGCCGAGCAGGTGTCTGAAGTGCTGGTGATCGATGCGGCAGGCGAAGGGGGCGGCCAGGGCTTCAACCCGATGCTGCTGGAGCTGGTGGAGTCCCAGACGGCTTTGCCTCTGCTGGCGTTCGGGGGCATTAGCCGGGCGGAACAGATCCGACCATTGCTAAGCCGCCCCCAGCTGGCGGGCGTGGTGGTGGGCAATGCGCTGAATTACCGCGAACACGCCATCGGCCAACTGAAGGCCGCCCTTACCGACCAACCGCTGCGGCCTCACCGCCAGCGCTGCGCCGTATGATCTCCAGCCAAGTTCAAACCTGCAAGCGCTGCTTGTACAGCACCAACCACCCCCTGGGCTTGGTGCTGGATGCGGAGGGCATCTGCAGCGGCTGCCGAGTGCATGAGGAGAAGGACCGCCTCGATTGGGCCGAGCGCTGGCAGCGGCTCGAGCAGCTGGTGAAGCCCTACCGCAGCCGCGACAGTCACAACTATGACTGCATCGTTCCGGTAAGCGGCGCCGGCGATTCCTTTTTCATCGTGCACCTAGTGAAGGAACGGCTAGGGCTTAAACCCCTGCTCGTCACCTACAACCGCTACTACAACACCCCGCTGGGTATACGCAACTTAGCGCAGCTAAGGCGGCGCTTCGATTGCGACATCCTGATCCAGAGCGTGAACCCGCTCTCGGTGAAGAAGATCATCCGCACCACACTCAGAGAGCTGGGCAGCTTTCACTGGCCTGCCCTGGCTGGCCAGAGCGTATTTCCGGTACAGGTTGCTGTCAGCCACAAAGTACCGCTGATCATCTGGGGCGCTCACCAAGGGCTGGAGCAGGTGGGTATGTTCTCGCACCTCCACGAGGTCGAGATGAGCCGCCGCTACCGTAAGGATCACGATCTCATGGGCTACGAGGCGGACGATCTGCTGAGCGTGTTCGACTCACTCACCGAGGCTGACATATGGCAGTACCGATACCCTGACGAACAGGCATTAGATCAAGTTGGTATTCGAGGGATTTATCTCGGCAACTTCGTAAGATGGGACCCATGGGCGCAGCATCAATTAATGGTAAAGCAAGCAGGCTATGGATCATCCAGAATGAATCGAACCTGCGACATCTATGATCACGTAGATGATTGGCATTACATGGATTACCATGATCTGCTTAAATGCAGCAAGCACGGGTTCGGGAAAGTAACCGATTTTGTTTGCCGAGAGATCCGCCACGGGCGGATTACCTTCGAGGAGGCAACCTCTTTAGCAAGTTTTCACCAGAGAAGTGTCCCCAGATACAAGAATTTACTCCTAGAATGGCTTGGCCTTCATGAAACAGGCTTAGATTTTCTAGACGCCCACTCACATAGACGATCATCTGGTTATAGCAAAGATGTAGATGTGCAAGATTATCGGACCTCAAGCTTGCCCAAGGCTCCATCGAGCAATTCCAGCCTGGAGATGCAGTTTCCAGTAAAGTATATCAATATTGGCAAAGGTTATTCTGCAGCACTTCCAGCAGATAGCTGCTGAAGAAGGCAAAAGCCCAGATAACGAATAAAGCATTTCCAAGCGCGATTAGGATCGTCTATCTTCACGACTGCAAAGTTCTGCCACCCCGGCTAAAGTAATTGATATTGCCGAAATTTAATCACACTTCGGAGCCTGGCCAATATGAAGATTCTGCTTGGACGTTGGCACCGAAATCAGTAAGCATCAAATAAAATTAGTCACGTATCATGATGCATGAAATGAGCAGTTAAAGCTTTTCAAGCTGCAATAAGTGCTCAGCCTCAAGTCCCACATCAAACCATCGCTAGACAGGCCAAAATAGATGAAGAATCTCCATTTGCATTATGATTTGCTACCACGGCGACCTCCTGCTGGGCTGGGCAAAACCTCCACGACCTCTACCAAAAGGCCTACACCCCCTGGGAATGGCACGCCCCTATAATGGACAGAGCCCGCGAGCTAGGCCTGGTCTGCTTCAGCTCACCGTTTGATGAAACAGCGGTCGATTTCCTGGAGGAACTCGGCGCCCCTGCTTACAAGATCGCCAGCTTTGAGAATAATCACCTACCGCCGATCGAAAAGGCAGCTGCAACTGGCAAGATATTGATCATATCCACCGGATTGTCTAGCCTCAGAGAACTGGATGACGCCGTTCCCACCGCTCGAGATGCCGGCTGCACCCAGCTGGCGCTCTTTAAGTGCACCAGTACCTATCCGGCAAGCCCTGAAAACACCAATATCCGCACCAGTCCGCATCTGCGCGAGCTTTTCGCCTGCGAGGTAGGACTCAGTGATCACACCATGGAAGTTGGAGTTGCAGTGGCATCTGTTGGTCTTGGAGCCACAGTTCTCGAAAAGCACTTCACTCTCGCTATGGCGGATGGAGGAGTGGATTCAACATTTTCATTTCCGTTCGAGCAAGCTAAACTAAACAGCCTTACAGATGAAACACGACGTGCTTGGCAAGCCTTGGGCGAAGTGTGCTATGGACCCACAGAAGCCGAGCAGAAGAGCATGGTCTTTCGAATGTCATTATACGTCTCCAAAGACATATCCAAAGGTGAAATACTTTCAGAAGAAAACATGCGCATTGTTAGGCCGGGCAATGTCCTTCCTCCAAGGTTCTATAAGTATTTCATTGGAAAGGTGGCACAGAGTGACTTTGAGATGGGACCCCCCATGGAATGGTAGATTTATGTGTATTCAGCTTCCCTACGTAGATCATTAAATATGAGGCCAAAGCACTTTGACCCCCTAGTCCTGCCCAATCTCCCATCAAGTAGTCGCATCTTGGTGGCTGATGCATGGGATGTTACGCCACATCTTGAAACAGGGCTCGAGATAGCGTTACGCCTCGCGCCAAGTTATTCGGAAGTGGGTTATATCCACTATGGGAATATTCTGCCTGTCTGCGAGTTTTCGGCCCAATCGCAGATGGGATGGTTTCGCAAGAAGATCGGCTTTAAGCACACTCGTGCGGAGAAGGGCATTAAGGTGGCCAAAGAGTTCGCTTTGTCATGTGGTTTGAATGTCACATTTATAGATACTTCCCGTTTCCAGCTCCCGGACGACTACCTACTTGAACCTGAATCTTTTAGCTCTTTAAGTTCTCTCCAGCGTGTATCCTTCCGCGGGAATAATCTATTGGGGATCTCCCTTGTGAGCTCTCTTGTATCGTTAACTTCTAATTCACTTGTCAATCCTGGAGATCATAAAACCCTGGTTGGCAACCTTGCAATCGGATTCGTAAGATGCTTCAGTTTGATCAGCAATCTGCTTGATCATGGCGGTTATGATGCCATTGTTGTTTTTAATGGTCGCTTCGCATCTGTAAAAGGTGCCGTATTGGCGGCAAATCGGTTATCAAAACCAATTTACTTTCATGAGAGAGGATGTTCTAAGGAAAAGTTCTGGCTTAAAGACTACCAGCCTCATGATCGCATAAGATTTCAGGCTGATATGCGAGAACACTGGGACCAATCAAAATGCAATTTAGCATCATTGCGGTCTGCTGACGAGTTCTTTCTATCTCAACGAGCTGGTACTCCACAGGGATGGACCTCTTTTAATGACTGTATGACTCCTGGCTCCTCCGCGTCGTTAATTTCTCAAGCCAAGGCAAAAGCTTTCGCGAAGACTGGAAGAGTCATTTGCTTTTTTTCAAGCTCTGAGGATGAATATGTTTCTACCGAAGGAGTTTTTGAATCCTCTGCTTTTGAGTGGACGTGCCAAGATGAGGCATGCCGTGCTCTTGCCAAGGTTGCCCATAAATACGGCCATTCGCTAGTGATTAGAAACCATCCTCACCTTCGATACAAGGCTGATGTTGATAGGGCTAAATGGGATAACCTAGAATTCATCGACGACCATCGTAATTTGACTCTGATCAGAAGCGATTCAGTTGCTGACAGTTACGAGCTAATCAATGCTTGCGATCTGGTAGTTGTATATGGTTCGACAGTAGGCATAGAAGCAGTGTACTGGAAGAAGCCTGTAATTGTCATGTCGGATACCCTTTATGACGAGATTGGTGCTTCAATTTATAAGCCCTTCACGGTTGATGAGCTTGACGCCTTGATTGGCAACATAGATAATCTTTTGGTAGAGAAAGATTCTGCCCTGCCTTATGGGTTCTACATTTCCACTTTTGGGATAAACTTTCAGCTTTATAGCCCGTGGACCCTGTTTCAGGGCAAATTCCTGGAAATCGATCTTAATCGGAGGTCATTAATTGTCATGCTGGCTTCACGGATCAAAAAGTTCTTCAGTTCTATGGTGGAACCTCAAAATCAAATTATCTAATTACCTAGCTCTAGCAAGGTTCTTCCCGTCTTGTTTTACATTCGCGTCCTGTGGGTCAAGCTCTTTTTTGCTCCTCATGGGCGATTTGAGCTAAATGACCCATCGCTGCTTATTGCATGCGTCCCTATCTTCGTGGGATCGCACTTAGTGGATCGGCTGATGGAAGCCCGCGAGGATGTGATCTGTCTCGACACCTTTTCCCTGGCCGTAAGGTCAATGTGGCTTAGTGGATCAGCCACCCGCGCTTCGAGGTGAACCGCCATGGCGTGAAAGAATCGTCCTGCCTGGAGGTCGAACGGACCTGGCAATTAGCCTGTCCGGCCTCACCGGTGCACTACCAGTTCAATCTGATCAAACCCCAAAACTAGTTTACTCGGTAACTACAACATGCTCGGCCAGCCGCGGCGCGTGGTTTCAAGGCTGCTGTCTATAGCTAATAATATTTTCGCTTTTTCGGAGGGAATCCATAGCCGTAACTATCGAGCCTCCGTAAACACGATCGGCCTGTGCAACTGCTACAACAAGCGTAAATCTGAAAACTTCTGTTTTGGCTTTGCAGCATCAATTATACCAAGATCCTGGCGGCAAGTATCCTCAATACTAATGGACCTTTTATGCTTCTTGATTATGGCAGGGTGGTAAGCATCTTCATCATGCTGCCCCTGCGCCGATGCTCTCACCCTCTATTGCGGCAGCAGCCAAATCAGCAGCTCTCTTTTCGTGGACGATCTAGTGGAGAGCCTGATCCGGCTGATGAACGGGTGGGCACGCAGGCTCGATCATCAGCGGTAACCCTGGCGAATTCACGATCCACCAGCTGGCCTAGCTCGTGTGCTCACAGATCAACCCCGAGCTGCCGCTGATCGAACAACCGCTCCCTGCCAACGATCCCTGCAACGGCAACCGGTGATCTCGCTTGTTCACCTGGAGCTGGGCTGGCAGCCCAAGGTGCCCCTGGAGCAAGGTCTGGAGACCAGCAACGCCTGGTTCACTAACTTGTTTTAAGGTCAGATGCTATATTTATAGATTATTCATTCTTCCTGTCTCCCCCGCAGTTTACAGCCCATGAATCAGTAGTCTCATGCTTAGTCCGCCTAGACTTTTGAATACAGCGGTATTATTTCTTGTGTTTAACCGACCAGGCACTACAGCCCAAGTCTTTGAAGCCATTCGGAGAGCAAAGCCCCCTCGTCTATATGTCGCTGCTGACGGGGCTCGTGCTGGACGTGCTAATGAATCGCAAATAGTAGGCAAGGTACGGGAGATTGCTACAAACGTCGATTGGCCATGTGAAGTAAGTACGCTTTTTCGGGATAAGAATTTGGGGTGCAAATATTCGATAAGCAGCGCCATCTCTTGGTTCTTCAGTCATGAGGCTGAAGGAATAATTATCGAAGACGATTGCCTGCCAAGTCAGAGTTTTTTCTGGTTTTGTGAGGACATGTTAGAGCGTTACCGCCATGATCAAGGCGTAATGGCGGTAACAGGCACTAATATTACTCGAAATATAGCCTTCGAGGCTGATTACTTTTACTCTAGATATGCATTGATGTGGGGGTGGGCCTCTTGGGCTTCTGCTTGGCAGCAATATGATCTTCAACTCGAAAACTGGCCTGAAGTTAACCAAATAAAGCATCTTAAGGGCTTGGGAGTGGTCAAGCTCAAAGAGGCTTTGGTCTGGAAAAGTATGCTCACCCAAACTAAGGATGGAGTAATCGATACTTGGGATTATCAATGGATCTATAGCTGCTGGATATGCGGGGGCCTGAGCATTGCCCCCGCTAGGAATCTAATCCGAAACAACGGTTTCTCAAGCGATGCTACTCACACCACTAACTTTCATCCAATTCTAAGTACTCTTGTGCTCAGTGATTTGCATTGGCCGCTTAGAGATCCATTGGAATGTAAGCCACATGCCGAGGCCGATGCTTTTATTAGCAAATACTGGTTTGGGGCTAGCTGGAAATCACTGATAAAGTTATTCCTCTTGCGCCTGCCTGGTCTTGCAAAATTATAATTTAGGAAAAACGATGAAGGAATCCATTAAAAGATTGGCTCGTTGTTTTGGTGCTGAGATCATTCGCTATCCTCCTGCCGATTCTTCCTCAGAGCAGTTATCCAGGGCGTTTAAACTAGCTGACGCAAATTTAATCTTTGATATCGGCGCTAACGAAGGACAATTCTCTAAAGGAATTCGTGAATTCGGCTACAAAGGAAGGATTGTGAGCTTCGAGCCGCTATCCTCTGCTAGGAGAAGCTTGGAAGCTTTTGCATTTAGTGATTTATCTTGGGAGGTGCATCGACAGTCCGCTATTGGTGAACATGATGGTGAAATTGAGATTCATATAGCAGGTAATTCTGTTTCCTCTTCTGTACTGCCGATGCTGGAATCTCATTCCGGCGCTGCAGTTGGCTCAGAGTATATAAATACGGAGCGGGTGCCGATAGCCAAACTAGATTCGGTTGCTAGTCACTATCTAACCCCCGATTCCAGGCTATTCATCAAGATCGATACTCAGGGATTTGAGTGGCAGGTGCTGGACGGAGCCTCTGAAACATTGAGACAAGCGCGTGGCGTGCTCTGCGAGCTTTCCTTAATCCCACTCTACGAGGGTCAACGGCTGTGGAGAGAAATAGTTGATCGACTCGAATCGGATGGCTTCATGTTGTGGGCATTGCAGAAGGGCTTCACTGATCCGCGAACTGGTCAGTCATTGCAGATGGACGGCATATTCCTGAAGCGTGATGTGTTGAGGGGCTGATGCTTCCCCATCTGCTAGACCGTTCAGCTCAAGGCTTTGGCCCTATGCGGTCAAGACACAGAGACCCAGGCTTACTAACTGTTGTATCTAACTATGTTGCTTAGTAGAGTCGCTTATTGAGTAGCTTCTGAGCAGATTCGATAGCGACAGCTGAGTGCATTTGTGGTGGTTATTCGATTGACTCGAACTGAGGCAGCAAGCGTATGCTTTGCTCGGAGATCTGAATTGGTTCACAAGGCACTGATTAACAAGTTGGTGACTCCCCCGCTTCATCAGCCTGGCATCAGTTTTGGTATTCATTGAAGAGTTGGGGGATAGGGATTATTTCAATGGGCCCTATTTCATGCCGATCTGCCTTCATACCCCCGTATTAATTCATCAACCCGCCATTGTCGCATATCTAGTGGCTTTTATGCAATGCTAATCGCATCCACTTTGGCAAGCTAATAACTACCGGGAGATAATCCTCTACCGTTTAATTTCCGAACGTTCATTTCCGTTCAGTGGATCTGAAAGTGCCGATATTTTCAATCATCTTGCTGCACTTTTTGAGCCCTTGAGAACCTTAATCCAAAGGCCAAGATCTAATCGCTGCATCTTTTGCGCTAATCGCTTCTGTTTATGACAGAACATCAGGCTAGGCACACAATAGGAACGCCTTATAGGGTTGCTGTCATTACTGCAACCTACAATGCTGCTCAGCATATAGAGCTGTGCGTAAAGTCAGTAGAATTTCAGACGCATCCAAATGTATTCCACGTCATCGTTGATGGTAAATCAGGCGATCAAACAATTAATCTTATCTCTAGCAGCAAAAGCAAGCGACTCCTCTTCATATCTGAACCCGATGTCGGCATATATTCTGCATGGAATAAGGGGATAAAGCTTATCGACGCGGATTGGTACTTATTTCTTGGTGCAGATGACATATTGTTGCCAAATGCCA
>Ga0164295_10004223_pt1 | contig 11433 bp, 10 predicted proteins | sample GEODES006metaG_FD_111798 | JGI IMG/M metagenome (GOLD analysis project Ga0164295, IMG submission 111798) | Oligotrophic lake water microbial communities from Sparkling Lake, Wisconsin, USA - GEODES006 metaG | ecosystem: Environmental > Aquatic > Freshwater > Lake | place: USA: Sparkling Lake...
AATCGCTTTAACGCTCTCTAGATAGTTATCTCGATTGATAGAAAGTGAAAAACGGGCAAATGTCTTGTTCATTGAGTTGGTTGGGATTTGTACCACGGCTCTACGGAATGCGTAGGACTCAACCATTCGAACAATCTCAACAAAATCAGCTTTGGAAATCTGCTCGGACTTATAGTCTCCATACACTTCTAGAAGAAACGGGTAGGCAACTTCAACCTTGAACTCTTTCAGATCTTGAAAAGCTCTCTTAAGTTCAGGGTCTTTCTCTTTTCCAAGCGACATTGCGCAGTAATACTGCGCAAACAGTCGTAGATCTTTTACAAGCTCTTCAACACCAGCATTGGAAACTTCTTCTTTTCCTGCATAGAACTTGAAGTTGTCGTAAATCTGATCAATTCTAGGAATTTCTGAAAACTTAGTCGTTAAGTAGTGGCGCATGAAAGCATCGAACTCTTCACCGTAAGCTGCTTGACCAAAATCCAATTCCATCGGACGCCAATAGGACTCATAGAGTCTCGTTTGTAATTCTGGCTGGAGCCCCATCAAAATGTAGTTTCGGATTAGATCCGCTTGACTGAGGGCCTTGCCTGTCGAGTTCATACTCTCGAAAATGAGTTGAGGGTTATCTTCACCACGGTTGAGGGCAATATCCACAATAGCTAATTTCGCAATGCCACGGCAGAGAGCTTCCAGGTCCCCCTTGAGTGAATCAATCTCTGACTTGAAAAAGTTGTAATTTTCGGAGATGCGAAGAGATGGATCTGCTGGGAGTTCTCGCTCTTGAATGATGGATCTAAGAGTCTCATCATCAGTTTGAGATAAGAGAAGCTTGAAGAATTTTTCTCCTTTTTCCAAATGGCGAGTTAGATATCTGCTTTTTATCTTTTCGGCAGAAAATCCTTCAACCGGTTCAGTTTCGCCCAATGACCTTTGAAGTGCCTCAAGCATCAAGGTGATTGTCGTAAGTCGTTGTTGACCATCAATAACCAAGAGAGGTGCCTGCAGGCTGACAGTTGATAGTCCATCTGCGACATAGACGATGGAGCCCACAAAGTGCACACTTGCCGAATTGCTTTTTCCAGCACGAATTACGTCATCCCAAAGCTGCTGACACTGTTCGAGCTCCCAAGAGTAAGTGCGCTGATAGATGGGAATTATGAATTGAGATGAATTTTGAAGGAACTCCAAAACCATCGTTTCCTTGGCTTTCATTCTTCTCCTAAACAATGCTGAGCGACAGGACTAATTCCAGGAATTGATGATCCCTTGGCTCCAGATATGGCTTGATTGAACTTGATCAATTAGAAGCCAGCAATTCTTTAAGGGTTACATATCCAGATTTACTTTTAATAGCCCAAAAGCCCCAACCATCAATCTGATCTCCTGAAGTAACCGCTTGCGCAGCCAGGTTTGGAGATTCATAACGTAATCCCTCGACGAGTAGCCCATAGTCTTCAGTAACGAGGCAAGAGCTCGGCCATTTGTCATCCATGGAATACAAAGAGTCATCGACTTTTAAGATTCCTTTTTCTATGAGACTCGCGAAATTTTCATCTCTTCGAATATTCCAGCCGCCGACAGTAGTCAGCGAAGATTTGACGCTTGAATAGCTCAGGCTAGGTTCTTCAAAATTTCTGAACTTCCAAACCGCGTCATTCATTTTGCTAGCATTAAAAACTCCAGCGTTAACTAATCTCTCAAAGTCCTTTAGGGACAAACTAGTGACTTGCTCAAACAAATCAGGCTCAACTTGAGTAATAATGTCATAGATGGTCTTTTCACGATCATCAGTCAAATACATAAATGCAGGAATTCTGGTTAAGAAACGTTGCAGCTTATCTTTTATACCCTGACGTTTTTGCGCTGCTTCATCTTTTTTGACCTCTTCTTTTTTTGTAAGAGTTTCGCCAGCAAGTTTTTTAGGTCGTAGTTCTTTATTTGTAGAAATCATGGCGGACAAGTCGTCACTTATGTTTCTAAACATCTCAATCTGCTCGAGGCTCTCCAATAGCTTTTCATCGGCCAAAATGGCTTCCATTGCCTTGAGATCCAAGGTAATCAACTCTGGAGAATTCCAGCGTCGTGCGAGCATCGTTGAGCTAATTCCTTTAGTTAGGTAATCAATCACATCACCAGCTTGTAGATGCTGCATCGTCGAACCTGTAAAGGCTAGGACTGGAAGAAACTCCATAAAATCTGTAAGAGCTTTTTCTTCATCCATATCAGCATTCGCGGCAGCCCGTAATTTTGTCGCGTATTCAACAATTAGTCTTAAGGAGCGATTTGGAGAGAAATCAAGGACATAACAATGTTCTTTCACCACAGCTTCTTCAATGCCACCTATTTCAGTGTTTACATACTTATACGCCCAAGGAGACTGCACACGGAAGGCTGCTTGAAAATAGCTCTCAGGGCTCTTCAATTCTCTCAGCATAAATATTCCAGCCCAAGCTGGAACGGTTACTCCGGTCATTAGTTTTCCACAAGAAAGTGTTATTGATTTTGAATTCTGTGGAACGTTGCCAATCGCCTTCTCTACTGGGACGAGAGCCTTCTCGCCCATTCCAGCCTTACTTCCGGCTGCTATAACCACGTCGTAATCTTTGAAGAATTTATTGTGTGGTTGGCGAATCAAATTATGCATGGCCGTACAGGCATCAACACTTGGTAAATACCAAACTGTATGTTGAAGTGCTGTGAGTAGATTTACATCTTCAAATGGCAATGGCGGCCGGCTAGAGGTTGAAACAACAGACCAGAGTTCAGTTAGATCTTGTCCGCGAAGTAAATCCAGCCATTTTTGCACTTCATTTTCATGTAAGAACTTTGGCGGTTTAGTCCCTTTTTCAATACGGAAAAATTCTGTTAAGGAAAATTCAGATAAATTGTTAAGTGCGATCTCCTTCAAAGATTCAGGCATTTCATAAGCGAGAAGGTGCATTTTTGGGAGCACTAAATATGGATTTGCTTTAGGCCCGGCCCATTCTTTCTTTGCACGCTGTTCGTCACTATAAGTCCAGTTGAATACTTGATCCTCTAGAAATTCACCTTCGGTTAATGCGCGGAATGGCGTGCCTGATAGATATAGAAAGTTATCGACCGACAAAGAAAGGGACTGCTCGATTCCTTCGACAAATCCTTCATCTAAATCGGGTGTTGCTTGTGCGGCTTCCTCAGATTTATCACCTTCACTACCTGTTTCTGAATCAGCCAAATAAAGCGCGCGCGCCGCATCTCTCCAAGCTCCGAAGTGATACTCGTCAATAATGACTGCGTCCCAATCAACGAGATAAAGACCTTCATTTTTAACTTTTGGATTTCCCTTTTCGTCATGTCCGAGAACATCCTGAAAAGAAGCAAACCAAACTAAAGGACTCTTGTCATCAAGATTTGGAACTTCGTCTTCTTTTCCTTTGAATCTCCAACCCTGGAAGTCTTCATGGGTTTCTAGATCTACCCGCCAGGCTTTCTCGACAGCCGGTTTGTAAGTTAATACAAGCACCCTTGTCCAATCGAGATCCTTTGCGAGTTGGTAAGAAGTGAATGTTTTTCCGAATCGCATTTTGGCATTCCAAAGAAAATGTGGAGCCTTCCCAACCTTATTTTTTGAGTTTCCCCGAAAATACTTTGCTGTTTCCGCTACTGCTACTTTTTGTTCAGGGCGCATCGGGAAATTAACGCGTGCGAGAAGCGATGGGAGGTCTATTCCTGCGCGAACCGACTGGATTGCAGCCTTAACTTCTTCAGCAGTGCACTCGTACCACTCACCGTCAATATTTGTAACTCCTGCGCGCTGCAATGCCCGGTGAACTTCTTTGTCTGTGAAAACTCGTCCATCGCTAGTTATCGCTGATTCAGCCAAATAAAGCTCATATGGGGTAGACGTAGGCATTTTTACTGCTTCTAGTTGTTCGCGAATTCGAACTGCGACATCGCGTTGAGTTTCACCAACTTTTATGAGGCCAAACCCTTTTCGTCCTCCACGCCATTCAGATTTCTTGTATTGCTCAATTGTGTAAGCGTAAATCTTAGGATGACGTACACCACCTGCTAATGAGACGCTCAAACTGCCATCTCCTTAATCATTGTTTCTATATATGCCTGCTCTTCTTTTGTTATTCCGTATTTCTTGTACAGCTCAGCATCCGTCCATGTGCGATCCCAGGTTTGTATAGGGACCCACATGAAAACTTTTTGGGTCGAATTCTGTGTGATCTTGCGAAGTGAAATTAAAAATCTAGCAAATCTAGTCGCTAGATAACTATTAGCTGATTCGGCTTCTGTCTTATTCGCGAACGGTCCAGCACATAAATATGACAAAGTGCATACAGAATTTGGACCTCCTAGAATATTTCTTCCGATTATTTGGTGGGGAATTGACTCTCCAGCTCCATACGCCTTAGGAACAAATATTTTCCACACTTTTATTAGTGAATGATTCTTAGTCACTTTATCGGGCGAAACCCACTTTGTGGTTCTCGCGCTAGATTCATTCATATAAAGTTTGAGATCTCCTGGCTCGCGATTATCTCCCTTACGATAACCTTTGAAGTTTGAAGAAAGTTCAGGTCCAAACGGATCGCGCATTGAAACCAACTCTGAAAAAGATGTCTGATTCTTTTCAATCACTTTTTGTAAAATAGGCAAAGCACGTGAATCACGAACAAAAATATCGAATTGATTGAGTTGTCTATCTATCGGACCGTAGATTACTTCTCCGCGTCTACTAGTGGTGGAGCAAGGGCCAGGATTGTCTCTATCCCAAAGGAAGTACTGAACGCCCCCTTTGATGCTTTTTCCTACTCCTGGAAAAACCTCCTCTGCGTTTGGAAAATCAACCAATGTACGAAGTCGATTATCATTGAGCATTCTGTCTCTAAAACCATCTAGCCATTTTCCTCCAGCTTGCCAACGTGCCGGGATAATCATCGAAATGTAGCGTGGGTTTAGTGCAATTGCTTGTTCAACAAAGGCATCGTAGAGCGGAGTGATGTTTTGACCTTCGACATCAGCATCCATTTGATAAGGAGGGTTGCCTACAATTACGTCAAACTTCATATCTATCTCCTTCTTGATTTCTGTTCTTCCTGTGGCATGCACAAATCCGTAAGCGTTATTATCACGGCCCTTTTTTTCGAGTTGATCTTTCGTGCCTTTACACTCAGTGCATCTACCTTTCGTATCAAAATCGTGCTCAACTCTTGAGTGCCATATATGCCCGGAGGGTGTATCAAATTTAACAACAGATCTTTCACCCGCAGCATTTTTTGAGCAATAGAGCGTTCGACGTGACATCATCCCTGTAACTTCAGTGATTGCTATAGCGAATACCATTTTTTTCAAGATGTGCTCAAGCCGAGAATTTTCATTTGGGATGACCTCGGAAAGTCCTATCATCAAGCGCTTAGTGACTTCCCGCGGAAATATGCCAGATTTACACCCTGGGTCCAACCATCTAAAGTCTGGATTACTCCAAACCTCTTTCGGCAAGAGATCTAAAACTGCGTTTGCCACTTTGGGAGGAGTAGAAACTTCATCATTAGATAAGTTTGAGATTACTTCTAAAATGTCTGGTTGCCGCGCCTGAAGATATGTGTTCGTCATTATGTACGCCTTCCAGTTCCGTTGCGAGCAGGTCCAAGGAGAGAGGGTGCCTCAACTATTTCAGCGACACCCATTGAAAGTGCTTTCCCCGTCCAAAACTTCTTTGGTTCCTCGGCAGGGAACAAGCTAAGTAATTCACCGGTTTTGGCTTCTTCAGTAGATATAACATCACCCATGGTTGTCTTGAAAAGCGTGACGTTTTGATTCGCGGGATTAAAGCTGTACTCGATTATAGGAATATTGTCTCGACCGGTTGGTTTCCCATTGGAATCTGTCGCAAGCATATTTCCAACGATTAGATTGTGATCGACAATCCACTTTGCTGCTTTGAATACAACACTTCTAGGGTTGAGAGTTTTTCCTAATTCAAGTTCATGCCACTCGCTGAATAGAGTTAGAAGCCGAGTTCTCGCGCCAATTTCATGTCCAGGTACTCCACCAATTATGTTTTCGGACGAAATGTCGATGGCGTAAATGGACGCAATTGCCTCAAGAGCATGAAATTGAGCTGCTTCAATGTCAACGCCCGAAGGAAGTAACTGAGCTTCAATATCTTCAGAAAGCCGTTCTAGTTTTCGATCTAATATGGCCACCAAGAAATTTCCGTCCCCGCAAGCAGGTTCTAGAAACGTGGTTGAAGGATGAATACTCCACATCTTTTTTGGCAAGAGGTCTAGCATCTCTTGTACCGTGCTGGACGGCGTAAATACCTCGCCAAGGTCGCGAACACGATCAGACGATTTAACTAATCGCTCGAGAGCTAATTCAGGGGCGGTATCCAAACTCACGGTTCGGCCCCCTTTCAACAAGTAACTAGTTTTCTTGACCGCGGAGAATTTCACCCTCGCTGCGGGCTTTAAGTCAAAGTTCTGAATACTCATCCCATAGACGCTAGATGTGAGCACTGACAGATCCCGATTGATTCTCGCCTAAGAATACGGTGGGTAGAGCGGTCTAGGCTATAAAAATGAGCCAATTGTCCCAAATTCCTGAATTTGCCTAGTCAGCAGCAAATCTGACCATCGCTTAAAACCACTAAGGAGCTTCATTGTCGCCTGGCCCCAAGCGGCACAGTCGTTTTGGAAAGAAAGCACCCAAAACCGGTCGGCAAGTTGCCGACCAAGAGTGAGTTTTGATTTCAATTAGCTTGCCGACCAACACTTGTTTATTAAATTCAAAACGAGTTTAGGTCGGCAAGCTAATCGGGGGATTTAAGCACGAAAACCACCTAAACGCATTGGCAAGCGGCGCTCAAAGTGGAGCGCAACACCTATATATACAACATGAAGACTTACATACAGTTTCAAAATCAGTGTGTGTGTCTAGGTAGCAAATCCAGACACTATTGACTCAATGAAGAAAAAACATCGCGTAACTTCGAAGGTCGCAATAAGAACAACCTTTCTGGATTATGTAAAGCGCAGGGTCAAGCCTCCTGAATCAATCAAGCTTCGCGCAGAGAAATTCGCTCGTGATAATCGCTGGTTGGGTGATCTCCGAGTATCTGTCTACGGGATGCCTCTCGGACGAGTGTGGGTGCGGGTGACTGATCGCGAAGGAAACATCATCTCAACAGAGACTCGTCGCATGGAGATGTCCCACCTTCTCGATATCTGCCAAGACCAGTGGGACATATCGCAGCAGTTGATTTCCAGACTTTTCCAACTAGAAGAAGCTCAGTTCACGACGGCGCGTGTGCTCTATCGAGATGGAATGCCCCTAGATAGCGCAATAGAAGCAGCTCGAAGACTGTAGCCAGAACCCCCTTGTCTTCTCGGTTGGGGCGCGGAATGTAAGAGCTACCAACCCATACGCGATCAAGTAGGTCGCCTACGAAAGGAAATCAAAATGCTAAGAACCATCATCGAACACAAGGAAAACGACCAAACATGGGAACCTGCTTATCCACTCTGGTTTGGTGAACCAACCGATCCTGTGTTCTGTTATGACATCGAAGCAAATCTCTCTCGGGATCTAATTGATTCCGGAATAACTGTCGTCACTGACCGACTCCCTGAATACAGAGAGGAGGAACTAAATGTCGACGGTACGGCTGACTGGTACTACGCAGACTTCCAACAACTTCTCGATAGCCCTATGGTGTTAAAGGGACGTCGAGTTTTAGAAGGAATGCTGATGGTAATAAAGGAGCTGTCCGAGCAGAACGGATGTCCCCCTGATCACATTCGTGTGATGTTTTACAGGCCCTTACTGCTCGATATACGTTAGAAGAAAACCCCACCAGATGGTCTGGTGGGGTTTTTTATTTGCTTCGTATGTAATGCGAAGAGCGGTGAGCACTATTGATCGTGAACTAATGAAAGGAGTTCATGTCACATCCAAAACATCACGCATGGTTGTTCTCAGCCGATGCGTTCGATTGCGTCGTAGCTCTACGGCAACTACGTGTTCGCTCAATACCTCCAATGTACGACTGGATACCCGACGAGTGGCTCGATGCTGCTATCGAAATCGCAATGAGTTCCCAAGACAGTGAAGGATGGTTCCGATATACACCTGAGCAAATTGCCGAGGAAGTGTGGGAACAAATGAAGCCAGTTGATACTTACTTGCCAGGAGAGGATCAGAATTAGAAAATTTCTAAAAGAACTTCACACACCCTTGTTATTCGTACTTGTCTTCATTTTCGTGTTAACGGGGTGTGCGTCAAAATCATCATCAAAACAATCAAAATCACAACAAGTTACTATCGATTCACCGTCGGTAACACAAGTCCTTACTCCAGAGGCACTAGACCCCACATTGGACCCTTTGCCGAGTCCAACTTCGAAAACCCCTCTCAAACCCTCGATTTCTGAACCAAAAAGCCCCAAAATCACACCCAAACCGACCACTTCACCATCGCCAAAGACGGTTCTGTTTGATGTTCCAATTCTTTGGGAAGACACCCCTCCCAGCAAGCTAGCCCTGCCATGGACGACTATTCCGCCAGCAACGACTTCCACCGCGATTGCCATTGTCCAGTTAGATCCGAATTCGATTTTGATTGTGGCAAACAGAGGTTTATATAGAACAGCATCAGTCATGATTGGCATCACTAGCTACAGAATCGAGCGCTTGATACAGAATGGAGATTACGTCGATCGCCTTTTTGTCTCTTGCCCCAACGGCACCGAGGTATGGGCTGGTTTCTTTCCAGGCTACAAGAGTTGGACCACAAAGGAACATCCAAGTACTTACACACTTAGGGCCCTTGGCGAACCCAGTGAACCGTGCTCCTAGTCTTACGATACTGATTAAAAAAGAAAAGACCCACCGCGATATACATTATTCGCAGTGAGTCTTTTCTTTCTTATTTATCTTTCTAAAAGAATTTTGGGCTCACTACTCGTCACCTCTTGAAAAGTTGCTGAAATTCACGATGGATTTATGCGAGAGCCGCTCAATTCCTTCGATAATCATTAGGGTTTTCTCTAGAGCTTCAGCTTCATTCTCTTCAAGGATTTGTTTAGTTTTATTTACTTCAAGCCAGGCATAAATTGCTTTAGCAAGAATGACAACTTGATCTGTTGAGAGAACGCGCTCTCTATCACCATTGCCAATATCAATTACCTCCGTTGTAAACCATTTATGAAGCGGGCTTGGTAGAGCTCCAATTGCTAGAGCACCAACACTGCTCCTATCCCGCGACTCAACAGCAAAACTAACTTCTTTTAACATTGTGACCTCCTAAGAAATCGGGCAAAGCCCGGAGTCCCGGCGGAACTCACTAAAAACTGTCCAGCACATTTTTTATTTGTCATGAGGCTTGCCTTTTAGGCGTTCCAAAGCCCCGTCGGCGCGGCCCACATACATTTCTAGGGTCGTTGAGATGCTTCCGTGCCCTGCGGCAATAGAGACATCTGCTGGATCTCGACGAAGGTCATTGATCATGTAGCTACAAAAAACATGGCGAAGTGAGTGAAAATTCCAAATGAACTTTCCAGTAGTTGGATCAGTTGCCCATCCTGCGAGTGCCTGGGCTGGGCGTCTGATTCTGGTACTGAAATTTGCTCCACTGATCCATCCGCCGTTGGAATTTGGAAAAAGTAATAAGCGGGTTGTTCCATCTTGAAGCGTAGGAATTTTATGAGTCGATTTTACTTCTTTGATTCTTCGCTGAAGTTGCTCCGCTAATTTGTAACCAGTTGGTGTGACTTCTGGAAATATTGTACGGCGCTGAACATCCCATTTTGGAAGTTGACGACTTAGGTTCCCAGCATCATCAAGAAGCTGATACTCAACTTTAATGATTCTGTTTTTTACATCGACGTGCGAAAGATCAAGATCAAGAATTTCCCCAAGTCGCAAACCAGAGTAAGCGGCAAGATTAATCATGAGTTCCATCCACCAGATTCCTGTAAGTTCTGAAATAGCCTTGCCTAGCTTCTGAACATCGTTCTTTGATGGAATCGCTTTAGGGTCCACGGCGAGGTTTGATTCTCCGGCAACCTTCGCGGTTTGGTCGAGTGGAGCGCCTTTCTTTCTTTTCACTTTGCTGACGTAAGTAAGCCCAGCGAGCAAACGTGTTGGTTCCTCTAAAATCCATCCTTCTCGGTAGCCCCATTTCATAAAAGCAGTCAAAGTGCTCAGTAAGTGCTGGCGATTACTAGGTGTCATTTTCTGTTGAATTAGCTTTTTCAAGTGATCCGTCTTTATTGCGGAGCATTGCTTATCACCAATAATTGGCAAGATTGTTTTTAGGAAGATCTGCTTTGTGTTACGAGTGTGCTTCTTACCCCATTCATTTCGAGTATCGCCACCTTGTTCTTCATCTACATAGGCGAGATACATTTCTTTCACTGACAACATTGATCGCTTACCGTTTATTGTCCGAAGTCGTTGCTCAATTTCGCCGGCCTTGTTAAGAGCCTCAGGTTCACTCTTTGCCGATGTATCTCGAGGTTTGCCATCCTCTGTCCAAACGATGCGCCAATATCCGCGCGATGATGGTGGATAGATTTTTACGCCTTGGTTTGTTACCCACTTTGACGCACGACTTTTCTTATTTTCCATTTGTAGCTCCTATAAATTCGATTCCGTTGATGGTTAAGACATTGCTTGCTTTTGATTGCTTCATGCGCGGCTCTGGAGCTGTGCCTTTTCGGCTCAACAGCCAAGCCTCCACTTCCAACTTTTCCCATCGCTGACAGCGTGCCGTTAGCGAATATGGCTTAGGAAAATCTGCGCTTTTGATCAGCACGTATACCGAGCTGCGACTAAGCCCAAGTAGCTGACCTATCTCTTTCAGTGTTATCAATGTGTCCATGTTTTTCGATAGTGCCGACCTACCGCTATCCGACAACACCGCTATTTCATTTTTCATAGATCCCACCAGAACATCTCGATTGGGTGATCACAGCAAGAAGCGCAATATGGGCACTCGCCGCATCGGCCATCTCGTGAGTAGGTTTCGTAGATGGCTTCGCAGGCATCGCATTCACCAAAGAGGGTCTCTTCGGACATGTGTGCCTCCTCGATTTGAATGAGGAGATGGTCAAAATCAATAAACGGGTTTGAGTTTGGGTTCATGTCAATAAATCGTGACCTGGTTAGCTTGGAAGGCAATAGCGCTAATTGACTCTAAAACACAAAGTTGGACTATGGAAAAGTGAATGGAATTTCCATAAATCGGTAGGTCAGTAAAAACTAAATTGAACGAAAAAGTATTGCTACATACTGGTGTCCCAGGCCGGAGTTGAACCGGCGACCTACCGCTTAGGAGGCGGTTGCTCTATCCACTGAGCTACGGGGACTTAACACCAATGGTGCTTGGCAAAGGTTAGCGGTATAGATAACCTTCCCTTGAATCCATAGTGGGTTCGAAAA
>Ga0164295_10004225_pt1 | contig 11430 bp, 10 predicted proteins | sample GEODES006metaG_FD_111798 | JGI IMG/M metagenome (GOLD analysis project Ga0164295, IMG submission 111798) | Oligotrophic lake water microbial communities from Sparkling Lake, Wisconsin, USA - GEODES006 metaG | ecosystem: Environmental > Aquatic > Freshwater > Lake | place: USA: Sparkling Lake...
GAATAAATAATATTTAATAAATAAAAGCCTCTGTGAAAGCAGGGGCTTTTTGATTTTTAGCCGTATTTTTGCAATTGAAATATAAAATTTTATGGGATTAACGCGTGGGATTGTAGGACTACCCAATGTAGGTAAGTCCACTTTATGTAGTGGTTTGCCTTCAAATAAAGCCGAAGCGGCTAATTATCCATTTTGTACGATTGAGCCTAATGTTGGTATCGTAACAGTGCCCGATGATCGCTTGAATATTTTGGCTGAATTTGTAAAACCGAATCGAATTTTGCCAACGGTCATTGAATTTACGGATATAGCCGGTTTGGTGAAAGGGGCTTCGCAAGGAGCAGGTTTAGGGAATAAGTTTCTTGCCAACATTCGTGAGGTAGATGCTATAATTCATGTGGTACGTTGTTTTGAAGATGATAATATTATCCATGTGGAAGGAAGAGTAAATCCAATTTCGGATAAGGAGATTATTGACATGGAACTCCAACTTAAAGATCTTGAATCCGTAGATAAAAAAATAAGTAAAATTGAGCGTGCAGCTAAAGCTGGAGATGCTAAAGCTAAGCAAGAGTTAACTGCTTTGCTTTTATTTAAATCTACTTTAGAAGCTGGTAAATCGGCTAGGACTGTTGACATGGATCCCGATTTGCGCGAAACTTCTATCGGAGACTTATGTTTGCTGACGGATAAGCCTGTTATTTATGTCGCCAATGTAGATGAAGATTCTTTGTCAACGGGTGGCAACATCTTTGTAGACCAATTAAAATCAAGTGTTTCAGCTGAAAATGCGGAGGTAATTGTTGTTTGTGCTGCGATAGAAGCTCAAATTGCAGAAATAGAAGATTTAGAAGAGAGGGATATGTTTCTTAGTGAATATGGACTTCAAGAATCGGGTTTAAGCAAATTGATCAAGAGTTCTTATTCTTTACTTAATCTGATTACCTACTTTACTGCTGGAGTTCAGGAAGTGAGAGCCTGGACGATCCAAAAAGGTTGGAAAGCTCCGCAAGCAGCAGGTGTTATTCATACCGATTTTGAGCGTGGTTTCATCCGAGCTGAAGTAATTAAAATGGCTGATTATCAAGCCTATAAAAGCGAGGCTGCCTGTAAAGAAGCTGGAAAATTAAATGTTGAGGGGAAAGATTACGTGGTACATGATGGTGATATCATGCATTTTAGATTCAACGTTTAAATTGGAAAATGAATTTTTTGATAACCTATTAATGCGTCAAATCGTTCTCCTGGTTTTCTGAAATAAACTAAAACCTCATAATAATTTTCAGTTTCAGAGTGATTTCCCTCTAAGTTACTGTTTAGTGGATTATTGCTGCTGAATTGGTAATTATATATTCCCTGTTTTAACAATACTTTTCCTAGGTAAGCGCCTTTAGCTTCATCATATTGGAGTTGGTTTGATTGGTTTAATTCATACGAATTGAACGCACCTGAGACATATATTTTTTCATCATCAAATTTTCTAGATTTCAAAATAAAGGTACACCAAACATAATCGGCTTGTAAAGGGAAATTCGGGTTTTCGTAGTTGGCAATAACATAAGCCCCATTAAAATCGGGTCTTTGAACGTAAGAATAATTTCCTTGGGGCTGTTCTGGAATAATTGAAATTTCTGAATATCGGTCCAAAGCGTTGATTTGACCAACGAAATTTAACCTTTGTTGCGTACTTCTTAAGTCTATTAATCTGAATTCATTGCCCCCTGATATCGCATTTTCTTGATTATAGAATTGATAGGTCAATTTACGATCAATGGCTTGAACCATGGGTTTTGGCATATTAGGCACAACGTTTTTCGATTGATTGTTTTTGCGGACTTCAATTTTTAGATTTTCATCTGAGTTAATTAAATAGTTGGCTGGATACCCTAAGTTTAAATCTATAAATTGATGTGTTGAGCGCAAATAGTTCGATTTAGCAAAACCTATTTTAGAGCCGACATTGATTTCATTTTGATAAATAGAAAAGCGCTTTGTTAATACGGTGTCACGTTTGTTTCTATTCGCATAGATCATGGCGATGTAATTACCACTTATTTTTACTTTGGGTAATGAAATTTTAAATTGTTTATACGATATTTTGGTACCCATGGAAGTTTCAGGATAGCGGATGGGTATATCATTAAAATCAACTAAATATTCTATTTCGTTTAAAGGAGAAGGTTTCCAATCGGCTTGGCAATGGATGATTCTTAAAAAATAATTTGTGTTTTCTAATTTTAAATCATCAAAAAGCAAATGGATATTCCCTTGCCTTGCGATATCTATGCAAGGATTATCAACGATCAATTCGTTAGGGGTATTTTGGCTCAGGTAAACTGTCTTAATTTGCTCTTTATTTATCTTGTTGGATATTTGAGCTTGACCCTCATGGCCTAAATTGAAAATGAATAGAAATAGCCATGAAATTACTAGGCCTTTTATTTTCATTGGATTAATTGATTAACAATTCCCACTCGTTGGTTATTTTCAACAATTCCTCTTTTTTCTCATTAATTTGTAGCTCTAGCGGGGGCAATTCATTGAATTTTCCTTCTTGGGCTAACTCAGCCATGGTATTTTCCAGTTCGGCGATAGATACTTCCAAATCCATAATTTTTGATTCAAGCTTTTCGATTAATTTTTCTTGACTTGGATTGGAGGAAGGACTTTTAGGCGAATGGGGAGCTAATTCAGGTTTTGGTTTTTCGCTCGATTTTTTAGGTGCACTTGCATCTAAATTACCTCTGCTAGCTTGCCATACTTCATATTCGTCAAAAGAGCCTGGGTATTCTTTTATTTCATAATCTTCAATGTACCATATTTTGTTGGCGATGTTAGTGACAAAATAACGATCGTGTGATACAACCACATAAGTACCTTCATATTGCTGCAATGCTTGAATTAAAATATTCACTGATTGCATATCAAGGTGATTTGTAGGCTCATCCAACAATAAAAAGTTTGCTTGGGATATCAATACTTTGGCTAATGCTACTCTAGATTTTTCACCTCCAGAAAGTACTTTTATTTTTTTGAAAACTTCTTCTCCTGAAAACAAAAAGCAGCCTAAAACACTCCTTAATTCCATTTCAGTTTTTGCCGTACCCGTTGCTTTCAACTCTTCTAATAAATTATTTTCTACTTGCAAACTTTCTAATTGATGTTGCGCAAAAAATGATTCAATCACATTATGTCCAGTTCTACGTTCGCCAACGATTTTTTCCGTTCCGGAAATAATTCTTAATAATGTGGATTTTCCTTTTCCATTGGCGCCAATGAGTGCGATTTTATCACCGCGATTGATCGTTGCTGAGGTGTTTTTTAGGATTACTTTTTCACCAAAGGCCTTTGAAATATGTTCTAAAAACAGAATGAATCTTCCTGGTTGGGTACCGAAATTAAATTTGAAATTAACTTTGGCTTTTTCATCGATTACTTCATCGACAACATCTAATCGATCTAATGCTTTTACTCTAGATTGCACTTGGCGTGCCTTACTAGCCTTAGCCTTAAAACGCTCTATAAATCTCTCTGTTTGCCTTATTTGTGATTGTTGATTTTCATAGGCACCTTTTTGAATTTCATTTCTTAAGGCTTTTTCTTCTTCGTAAAATGAAAAATTGCCTGGATATAAGGTGATTTTAGCATTAGATACTTCAGCTATATTATCGACGGTACGATCTAAAAAATAGCGATCATGGGATACCACGACCACAGAGCCTTCGTAATCATGAATGTATTTTTCAACCCATTCGATGGATGGAAGATCAAGGTGGTTGGTAGGCTCATCTAAAAGCAACAATGCCGGTTTTTGCAATAGCAATTTGGCCAGCATAACACGCATGCGCCAACCTCCTGAAAATAAACGCAAAGGCTTATTTAAGTCATCTGTGGTAAAACCGAGTCCTTCTAAAATTTCTTCAGATTTCGATTGAATGGTATATCCGTCTAATCTCTCAAATTCTTCTTGGAGCTTTGATAATAAATCTACATCCTTGTCCTCATAATTTGTTTCCATTTTATGAAGGACGGCGTCTATCTGTATTTGTAGTTCCAAGGCTCTCTCAAACGCTTGCATCGCGACATGAAGGATGCTGTCGTCCGTTTGATAGGAGAGGAGATCCTGATTTAAAAACCCAATGGTACACTCACCTGATTTTGAAATATTTCCACCATCTGGGCTATATTCACCTGATATTAATCGAAGTAATGTTGATTTACCCGTACCATTTGCGCCGATTAGGCCAATTTTCGTTTTGGGTTTGATGTGTAAATTGGCACCATCATAGAGTGCCCTACTACCGAAATAGAAACTTAAATTAGATATAGATAACATTTTGCAAAGATAACCGATTATCTTCAATAGCTAAAGTCGGTTCCTCGCATTTTGTCCACCAAGGTGAGGGCATTTTATAATTTTCTCCAAACCTTCATATTTTATCGGATTTTTGTGATATCCCATGATTTTGGAAAGACTCATGGTTCTGTTATTATCTCCCATGGATAATTCTATATCTTCCGTGGTCATTTGACTTGGATGCTCATATCCACAGGCATGTGAAATTTCGGCTATTTCTTTGACCAAAGACCTATGATAATTATAAAAACGCTCACTTTTTAATTGTGGATCTATCCCTGCTTGCAACCATTTATTTGATGTGGCGACACCTGAAGGACAATGATTCGTATGGCATTTTTGTGCCTGAATACACCCAATAGACATCATGGCTTCTCTAGCAACATTAATGCTATCCGCCCCCATGGCGAAAGCCATTAGGGCTTTTTCTGCGAAGCCCAATTTTCCTGAGGCAATAAAAAATATTTTATCTGTCAAATTATGCCGCTGAAATATTTGATAAATTTTGGCAAATGCAAATGTGAATGGCATGGAAACATGATCTGCAAAAGCATGTGGAGCGGCTCCTGTTCCTCCTTCTCCACCGTCAATGGTTATAAAATCTGGACCTGAATTTGTTTTTACCATATAGGTAGCTAGCTCTTCCCATTGCTCTAATTTGCCGATGGCAGATTTAATTCCTACTGGCAATCCCGTTTCCTCGGCCATACTTTCAATGAATTTAACCATTTCGGGTATGTTTGAAAATGCCGTATGAAAGGCTGGAGACATAGCATCTTTTCCTTTGGGTATGAGTCTTATGGCAGCTATTTCATCATTAATTTTGGAACCTGGAAGCATTCCTCCTTTTCCAGGTTTTGCCCCTTGTGATAATTTAAGTTCAATGGCTCTTAAAAACGGATTTTGTTCGACTTTCTCTTTTAATTTTTCCATGGAAAAATTCCCATCTACATTTCGAACGCCAAAATAAGCAGTTCCTATATTTAAAACGACATCAGCTCCATTTTGATGGTATGGAGACAATGAACCCTCCCCCGTATTGTGAAAGCAGCCAGCTAAATCGGCGCCTTTATTCAAAGATTCAACCGCTTTTGCGGATAATGACCCGAAACTCATTCCAGAGATATTAATGATTGAATAGGGACGATAAGGCCTTCTTCTTCGATGATATTCTCCCATGATTTTGGCCGCAGGCATTACACCCGGATTTTTATTAAATGGATGATCTGTGGGGGGATTGTACCCAATCATGGCATTCTTAATAAATATATAACCGGGAGCATTAAAATCTTGATCACTTCCAAATCCCTGTAGATTATTGTCTTTTTTTGACGATGCATAAATCCAAGACCTTTCTTGTCGGTTAAATGGTAATTCTTCCCGATTATTGGCTACAATGTATTGCCTAATTTCGGGTCCAATTTTTTCCAACCAATACCTTAGATGTCCTACAATTGGGAAATTATGGGTGATGGAATGTTTTTTTTGAAAAAACACATCCCTTATGGCGACGACTACTAGGATTGTTACAATCCAAAACCAAATAGATGATAGCATGTTGAATTGAATTTATATTCAAAGATGTCAAATTATTTCCCAATTCTTATTTTTATCTTTGCATTTTGACAATAAATATGGTTGCTAATTATACCCTTTTAAAGCAATATGTTATTTCGGTTTTTGAATCGATTGGATGTAGTGAACAAGATGCTACATTAGCTGCTGATGTGTTAGTTTCTGCTGATTCACGGGGTATAGATTCTCATGGAGTGGCTAGATTAGCCGGATATATTCGTTTATTTGATCATGGTCGATTAAATCCAAAGCCCAATATTAAAATTTTGCATGAAAGTCCGTCTACGGCTTTAGTAGATGGCGATCGAGGACTTGGTTTAGTCGTTGCTCCAAAAGCGATGGAGATTGCCTGCGGCAAAGCGAATGTAGCTGGAACAGGTTGGGTGGCAGTTCAAAATTCGAATCATTTCGGAATTGCAGGATATCATGCGATGATGGCAGCGAGCCAAGATATGATCGGTTGGGCCATGACACATGCCGCACCATTAGTAACCCCTACATTTTCCAGAGAACGATTACTGGGTACAAACCCCATCGCCGTATCCATACCTGCGTTGCATGAACCTACCTTTTTAGCGGATTTTGCTTCTACGGCTGTGGCCTATGGTAAGTTGGAAATACTACAACGAAAAGGCCTAGATACACCCGATGGTTGGGTTCAAGATGCCAATGGCATGCCTAGTAACGATGCTTTTGCCATTAAAAATGGAGGTGCATTATTACCTTTAGGGGGAGACAGAGAACATGGTTCACATAAGGGATATGCGCTTGGGGCCATAGTTGATTTGCTTTCAGGTGTTTTGTCGGGAGCTAATTTTGGTCCTTGGGTTCCTCCATTTGCAACTGCCGGATTTATGAATGCTGGAGAAACGGTAGGCAAGGGGACAGGTCATTTTATAGGCGCAATGCGAATAGATGCGTTCAGGCCAGCGATTGAGTTTAAAAAAGATATGGATATATGGATCCAAAGATTTAGAAATGCTGAAGCCGTCGAAGGTCAAAAAGTGATTATTCCTGGTGATCCAGAAAGATTGTTGGAAGTGGAACGAAAAGCCAATGGTATCCCATTAATTGACCCAGTGGTGGAAGATTTAAAAGCTTTGTCCGTTCGATTTAATTTAGATTTTAAAATTTCATAAAATGGTTTCTAATAAGCGCTTAAAGATATTTTTGTTAGTTTTTTCTTTGTTGATGGCTATGTTTTCATATTATGCCTGGCAAATTTTTAAAACACCCAATTTTGATGTGGATAAAAAGCCTTTTGCTTTGTTGATTCCTAAAGGATCAACGTATGAATCGGTTTTGGATACGCTAGAAAAACATCATTTAATTCGGGATGAATTAAGTTTTCGGTTTTTGGCCAAAGTATTTAATTATCCATCTCGAGTGAAACCAGGTCGGTATTTGATATATGAAACGACGGGCAACTGGGAATTAATTCGAAAGCTTCGTAATGGAAGTCAAGACGCATTAAAAATCACTTTTTCCAACATCCGATTAAAGGAAGATTTAGCTGGAAAATTAGGGCGCCAATTAGCCTATGATTCAGTTACTATTTATCGATTGTTAGATTCTTCTGGTATTGTGGAACCGCTTGGTTTTTCTAAAGAGACCATTCCTTGTCTATTTATTCCTGATACTTATGAGGTGTTTTGGACCATTTCTTTTGAAGATTTTTTGGCTAAAATGAAAAAGTCTTACGACCGTTATTGGACCTCAGATCGAATTGAAGCGGCTAAAGCGTTAGGTTTAAGTCCTAGTGAGGTGGGAATTCTGGCTTCAATCGTCTACGGTGAAAGTAAAGAAACGGCAGAACAATCGAGGATAGCTGGTGTATATTGGAATCGTTTACAGGTAAAAATGCCTTTACAAGCAGATCCAACCATTGTTTTTGCTTGGAAGGATTTTACGATTAAGCGTGTAACGGGTCGTTATACATCGATTAATTCGCCTTACAATACCTATCGTTTGATTGGTTTGCCACCGGGACCTATTTCCATACCAGACCCAAGGGTGATGGACAAGGTTTTGAATCTAGAAAAACATAATTATTTGTATTTTTGTGCAAAAGAAGATTTTTCTGGTTCTCATAATTTTGCCGTGTCGTATTCGGAGCATTTACAAAATGCAGCAAAATTCCAAAAGGCCTTAGACGACCATAAAATTTACTAAATGTACTCACACGCGATTACATACCGAGTTTGTTATGCCGATACAGATAAAATGGGCTATGTCTATTATGGGAATTATGCGCGTTTATATGAAATAGCCAGGGTTGAAACATTACGATCCTTAGGTGTGAGTTATAAAGTTCTGGAAGATAACGGAATTGGCTTGCCCGTATTTGAGCATTATTCAAAATTTCATTCGCCAGGATTGTATGATGACGAATTAACGGTTATATGTCAAGTTGACCAATTGCCTACCGCTAAAATTGAATTTTCATATCGGATTAAGAATGCTGACGGCGATTTAATTAATGAGGGCAAAACGACCTTGGTATTTATGAATATGCTTCAGAAAAAAGTCGTCAAAGCGCCAGAATGGATTGTAAATGCATTAAGGCCTTATTTTAATTCATGAAAAGGAAAAACCTCATTCGGGAATTAAAGGCCATTTGGGCGGAATATGAAGAGCATTATGTGCTATGCCGAATTATTTCGATTTTATATCAAAAGATATTCCAATTTGACATCGATGTGCGCGCTGCTGCGGTTGCTTATAATTTTACCTTAGCTGTTTTTCCCACTATAATTTTCTTATTCTCCTTATTGCCTTATATGCCCATTGATCATTTAGATCTTAAAATGATAGGTTTTTTGAAAGGTACGATTCCTAAAAATCTACATGGAGATTTGACCGAGTTAATACGTGAAATAGTAAATAAGAAACGAGGTGGGGTACTTTCTTTTGGTTTCATTTTTGCGTTATATGCTAGTACAAGTGGAATTATGGCTTTGATTAGGTCGTTCAATCTTACCTATAAAACAAATGAAAATAGAGGCTTCATTAAAGAACGAGTGATTGCAGTAGCCCTTAATTTTCTATTAACCTTCGTTTTATTGATTGCATTTGTAGCCTTTATTTTGGGCAATTTTGTCCTTAAAATGTTGGCTAAGAAAGATTTAATTGAATATAATTTCACCTACTATTTGACCAAATCTTTGACCTATTTAAGTATTTTTTCGGTATTCTTTTTTACCATTTCCATCATTTATTATTACGCCCCTGCAATTCATAAGCGTTGGAAGTTTTTTAATGCCGGATCCATAACAGCCTCTATTTTAACCATTTCGGTGACCAATATCTTTTCTTATTATTTGGTGAATTTTGCTAGCTACCACAAAATTTATGGGTCTATAGGGTCTTTGATTGCTTTAATGGTTTGGTTGTATTTTATTGCTTTAATTTTGATTGTGGGTTTTGAAATTAATGCGAGTATAGACCAAGTAAAAACCGAGGATTCTGATCAAGAAAAGGATACTGATTATTTTAATACGTATTAGTCATGGCAGCCCAACTCATTAAACTGTACGACAAAAATAATTCCATCGATATTCTTCTTTCGATTGTACAAGTACTACAGAAAAATGGGGTAATAATTTACCGTACAGATACCATGTATGCTTTAGGGTGCTTAATTACTTCCCAACAAGCCATTCAGCGAATTTGTGACATCAAACAAATTAAGCCCAATAAGAATCGATTTTCATTTATCTGCAGTGATTTAAGTGCGATCGCTAATTATGCGAAAGTTAGTGATGTGAATTTTAAATTGTTAAAACATTATCTTCCCGGTCCATACACTTTTGTGTTGCCAGCAAGTTCAAATGTTCCTTCAGTTTTGATTCAAGGAAAAAAAACGGTCGGGATTAGAATTCCTGATTATAACCCAATACTTGAGTTGATCAAAGAACTTAATGCCCCATTATTAACTACTACATTAGCGCATGATGGACTGGATGTAGAAGAGTTTACGGATCCTAGCCTTATTTTTGATCGATATAAAAACCAAGTGGATTTAGTTCTTGATGGTGGGTTTGGAGGTATAGATCCTTCTTCTGTGATTGATTTAACAGAGGAATTGCCAAGCATCATTCGAGAAGGAGCAGGTCAATGTGATGATTTTAAATAAATCACCATTTCATTATTGCATTTTCTGGTTTTTTGTGTTTCCAGCGTTTATGCGACCATAAATATTGATCTGGATATTTTAAAACTGATTTTTCTAACCTTCTAGCAAATAGCTCAATAATAGCTCCTTTTTCAACGTTGTCGTACGATGGTTGGATTAGTTCTTCAAAACTCATCGTGTAATACCCTCTTTTTATTCGGATTAATTCGACAAAAATGACCGGGTATTCATATTCCCTTGCAAACCTTTCCATTCCTGTAAAAAATCCAGTAGGTTGGTTTAGAAAATTCGTCCAGTAGGCACTTTCAGGTTTAGAAGGTGATTGGTCAGCGGCTAAACTTATGGCTCTGGGTATATTTTTCCGATCTCTAGCTAAAATGACGGATTCACGCTTCTCCATTAATACATTACTACCAAACCTTGAACGTACCCAATACGTAAAATCATTAAACAATGGACTTGAGAGTTTTTGATAGACAATATCATACAAGTTTTCTGAGAGAGCTAGTCGGTGTACCGCCCATTCCCAATTGCCCTGATGTCCCGCAACTAAAACTACTGGTACCCCTTTGTCTAGGTAGTTGGTGATTATTTGTTCATTCACCAAACTCACCCTGTCTAACATTTCCTTTTTGCTAATTGCTGATCCTCTAAAAAATTCCACCATTAGATCCGTTAAATACGCATAAAATTTTATGGTTAATGCATTTACTTGTGAGGAGCTAAGCTCAGGAAATGAGTTTTTAATATTGTTGACAATGACTTTTTTTCGGTAAGAAAAAACAAAATACAGCAACCATTTTGACAAGGTGGCTACCTGATATAAAACAAATAGTGGTAAATGGCCGATTAATTTTAAAAAAAACATAGGAGAACTTTAAGGGTATGCCATCATTAACATGTAATTTTACAAATATCCGATTATTTTTTCAATGCACATTGAAATTCAATATTTGCCCTGTTTAGAATATGTAAGTTTATTGATTCATTCGAATCATGTTGAGTTTGAAGTGATGGAAAACTTTCCTAAACAAACTTTTCGTAATCGGACGTATTTATTAGGGGCTAATGGAATCGAATGTTTAACAGTGCCAACATTACATGTGAGTGGCCAAAAAGCGTTAACTAAAGATATTAAAATCGATTATTTTCAAGATTGGCAGCGTCGGCATATGGGAGCAATTCGAGCAGGTTATGGGAAAGCGCCATTTTTTCAGTATTTTGAGCCATATATTAGCGATATTTTTGCGAAAAAAAATAAATTTTTAGTAGATTTAAATATTGATTTCATTCAGTTAATCATGAAAATTTTGAATGTGGAGTTTACTTATACCTTTACAGATCAATTTTGTTCAACAATTAC
>Ga0164295_10004226_pt1 | contig 11429 bp, 11 predicted proteins | sample GEODES006metaG_FD_111798 | JGI IMG/M metagenome (GOLD analysis project Ga0164295, IMG submission 111798) | Oligotrophic lake water microbial communities from Sparkling Lake, Wisconsin, USA - GEODES006 metaG | ecosystem: Environmental > Aquatic > Freshwater > Lake | place: USA: Sparkling Lake...
CCGTACCGAAGGGGTTGGGCCCCCGCCCGCCGGTGGACGTCGGCCCCCCACGGGCCGGCCCCCGCGCCCGCCCCGCGATGGCGAGGGCACAGGCCGCCCACCGCGCCCGCCGCGCGGGGATGGATCGGCCCGGCCGCCGCGGCCGGCTGGCCAGGATGACTCTCGGCCGCCGCTCCCCGGGGGCCGGCGAAAGCGTGCCGGCAAGGCGTCGACATGGCGGAAGAAGAAGGATTCCTGAGCCGCTCCGGAGCCTGCTAGCCCGATGAAAACCACACCGCCGCAGCCGTGCTCTTCGTCCCCGGCGCGCCGCGTTGAAGACGCGGTGATCGTGTCGCACCGGCAGACCGCCGCCAACACCTACCGCCTCCGGGTGGAGTGCCCCAGCATCGCCGCCTCAGCGGTGGCCGGGCAGTTTGCCATGCTCCGGATCGCCGACCGGGTCGACCCGCTCCTCGGCCGTCCCCTCGCCTTCTACGACACCTACCGCTCGGCCGAAGACGACACGCCCCAGGGCGAGCGCTCCGAGCGTCGTTTCGCCGACTTCGTCTACGTCGCCCACGGCCGATTCACCACGGCCCTTAAATGTCTCGGCCCCGGCGAGCGGATGACGCTCTGGGGGCCCCTCGGCAACGGCTACGGCGACGTGCCGACGACCGGCCACCTCCTCCTCGTGGCCGGGGGGATCGGGCAGACAGCCCTCCTCACGCTCGGCCGCGACCGGGCGGCAGCGGGGGAGAGGGTGACCTTCTGCTGGGGGGCCTCACGCGGCGCGGCCTTCGGTGACATCGATGACTTCCGGCGGGCCGGCCTCGATGTGCACCTGGCCACGCTCGACGGCTCGACCGGCCAGCGTGGGACGGTGATCGACCTTCTCGACAGCCTTTTTTCCCCCTCAGCCGGAGAGACGGCCGCCCCCCGCCATGTCGCGTGCTGCGGGCCGGACGGGATGATGGCCGCCGTCAGCCGGTGGTCGGAGGGACGGGGGCTGGGGTGCCACGTTTCCCTCGAGGCGCCGATGGCCTGTGGGATCGGCATCTGCTTCACGTGCGTCGCCCGCGTCAAAGACGACGAGGGGGGCTGGGACTACAAGCGGACCTGCATCGAGGGCCCGGTGTTTGACGCCACGCGGATCGATTGGTCGTGAGCGGCGGAGGCTGAATGCAACCAGCGGAGGCTGAATGCAACCAGCGGAGGCTGAATGCAACCAGCGGAGGCTGAATGCAGCACCACCCGCTGGCGTCAGCCGGGATCCTGGGCCGCTGCCCCGAGACGATCCCGGCGTGTCCTCGACCAACCGCCTCGGCCGCTCGCTCAGGCGGTGGCCTTCGAGGCAGCAAGGATGCGGGCCGAGAGACGCGACTTGATCCGAGCGGCCCGGTTGGGATGAACGACGCGTGCCGCAGCGGCCTGATCGACCTTCTTGGCGACGGTGCGGAGCTGCTCGTTGGCCCCCTTCACATCCCCACCACGGATCGACTCAAGAAGCTTGCGGATCTGCGTCTTGATGACCGACTTCGTAGCCCGGTTTTGCTCACGATCGCGGAGGTTTTGGCGAAGACGCTTCTTGGCATTGGCTGAATGGGGCATGGTTCCGTCGACGGGGCTTTGGGAAGCGCCAGGGGCGCTGGGAAGGGCAGGAAGGAGGCTCGAAGCCCCGCATCAGCCCCCTTTATCCTTGACGGAGCCGAGTTTGTCCAGACGTTGGGCGACGTCCCGGTAGCCGAAATCGAGGCCGGCGAGCATCGAGAGGTATTTTTTGGCCCCGTCGAGGTCCTCCAGGCCGCTGGCGAGCACCCCGGCCCGGTAGAGCGCCCGCTTGCGGAGCTCGATTTCCCGGTCGGTGAGCGATTCGACCGCGGTGACGTAGTTCTGCATCGCGAGTTGGTACTGCTTGATCTTCTGGAAGCACTCCCCGAGTTCCAGCGCCACCAGCCCCTTGCGGCGGGAGTCGCCAAGCACCTCCTGAAACTGCTTGATCGCCTCGGCGAAGCTCCCCGCGAGCTTGAGACGCATCGCCAACTCGTATTTCCAGGTCGGATTCTCCGGATAGCGGGAGACGCGCGCGGCGTAGATCTCCACCTCCTGCTTGAGGAGGGAGGCCCGGAGCCGTTCGAGCGTGGCCCGCTGCTCGGGGGTGTCGTCTGACTCCAGCCGCCGCTCGGCGGCGAGAACCCTCTGCTTTCCCCAGCGCAACTGCCGGTCCTCGATGTGCTCGCGGACCTTGAGTTCTCCCCCCGACGCCGACAACGCCTGGGTGAGAACGGCCTGCGCCTCCTCGATGGTCTTCTCCTTCTCGAGGAGATCGGCGAGCTCGAGGTAGGGCTCAATTTCGGTGGGATTGTCTCGGATCGAACGCTTGAGTTCGGCAATCCGGCCCTTCTCGTCCCCTTCCGCGGGCGCGGCCGCGCTCGGGGCGGGAGCTGGAGCCTTGCCCACTCCCGACTTTGCGCCGCCCGAGGGAGCGGGACGGCCCGACATTCCCTGACCGGCGGCGATCGTCTTCTCCACCTGGAGCCGGGCGATCTCCTTTTCGGCCTCCTCCGCGAACGACTTGACGTTGCCGATCCTCACCCAGCAGGCGATCGCCTGATCGTATTCGCCGATCTCAGCGGCAAACTTGGAGCAGTGACGGTTCACCTCGGGATCGGCAGGCGCTGCGTCGAGGGCACTCTTGAGATAGACCTGCCTCGTCGCTGGAAAGGAAAGCTGATTGCAAGCCTCTGCCATCGCCAACAGGGCACCGGTGTCGTAGGGATTGGCCTTGAGGATGTCGACCCCCTGCTTGATGGCGTCCCGGTGCTGGCCGGCATTCACCTTCTTCCACAACCCGCCCCCCTTTGATCCACCGAACAACGACGCCAGGCCGCCAGTCTTCTTGGGGGGATGCTTCTTCCGGAGGATGCCGAGGAACGCCTGGAGGTAGACAGCGTTGCCCGGATCACCGACGACGCAGGCGGTGTACATCTCGATCGCGTAGTCGGCATTGGCCGTGAGATTTTTGGTGCCGGCCTGGAAGGTCTGGGCGAGCCTCGATCGCTCTGCCGGCGACAGGAGCGCCGCGGAGGGAGAGGCTGTCGGGTCGCCGGCCTGCCCGGAAGAGGGGTCATTCGCCATGGTGAGTCGCGTCGGACGGTTGAGAGGTGGAAGGGGAGGACTTAGGCTGGATGAGCGTGGCTGAATGGGGCTAGGCAGGCTGCGGCTAGGAAGGCGGTGGATAACATGCCCCGCGGCTGGATGCGGCGGCCGTCGATCCAGGAAACCCTCGGCGTTTCCTGCGGTCAACAAAGTGGAAAAAGGGCGGGGATGGCTTTTTCCGCTGCCAGCTAGAGTGTAGCCCTCCCCACGGAGCCCCTCAAAGGGCCCGAGCGTGCCAGCCCGATCGCGGCCCGATGTTCGTCCCGAAGCAAGTCATGGCTATCTCCCACCGCACGCCGGCCACCGTCGATGTGCTTTCCGACGAAAGCCGCGTGTCGTTTGTCGGGGCGGGCCCGGGCCACCCCGAGCTGATCACGCTCCGGGGCCTCGAGCGCCTCCGCTCGGCCGATACGATCGTCCACGATGCGCTGGTCCCCGCGGCGATCCTCGATCTGGCCAGTTCGCGGGCGATCCGGATCCCGGTCCCCCGTGACGCCACCGCCGGCGATCCCGGAGAGGCCACCGGCAGGCTCCTGGTCAAACTCGCCTCGGCGGGACGGCGCGTGGTGCGGCTCAAGGGGGGGGATCCCGGCGTCTTCGGCCGGCTCACCGAGGAGACCGCCCCGCTCCGCGCTGCTGGCATTCCTGTCGAGATCGTCCCCGGAGTGACCGCGGCGCTCGCCGCCGCGGCAGCGGCGGATGTGCCACTCACGAGCCGGGCCGCCGCATCAAACCTCACGATCGTCACGGGGCATGAGGCCGACGACAAAGTGAGCCCAGTCGATCTCAAGGCGCTCGCGGCGGTCCCCGGAACGCTCGTGGTCTACATGGGAGTCGCGCGGGCGGGACGTTGGGCCGCCGCCCTTGTCGCTGCCGGGCGCTCCAGCACCACGCCGGTGACGATTGTCAGCCGCTGTTCCTGGCCCGATCAACAGATCGCCACCGCCACGCTCGGCACGCTCGCCCAGGCGTTTGCCAAGCATCAGTGGCCCTCGCCGGCAGTCGTCATCGTCGGCGACGTCGCCGCTCCCAGGCCCTCCGCCGACACCCGCGCGCTGGCCGGCCAGCGCATCCTCCTCACCCGCCCGGCCGGTCAGGCCGATGAGCTGGTGGCAGCCGTCGCCACGCTCGGCGGCGAGCCCCTCCATCTCCCCGTAGTGCGGATCGCCCCTCCCGGGGACTGGGCAGCGCTCGACGACGCGATCGGGGCGGCCGCGACGTTCGACTGGATCGTGTTCGCGAGCGTCAATGGTGTCCGGTCGTTCTCGGCCCGGTTGCGGGCGAAAGGACGGGACGCCCGCCTCCTCGGCACCGCCAGGCTGGCGGCGATTGGGGCCGCCACCGCAGCGGCGCTGGGGGAAGCCGGGCTGGCCTGCGATCTCGTCCCGGCGAAGGCCAGTTCGGAAGGGATGGTCGCCGCGCTTCTGCCCACGCTCCGGGCCGGCCGGGTGCTCCTCATCCGGGCCGACCGCGGCCGGGACGTGATGCGTCTTGAGCTCGAACAGGCCGGGCACGAGGTGATCGAAGTGGCGGCCTATGCGACCCTTCCGGTGGCGACGCTCGACGGCGACGACGAAGCACGGCTCGACGCCGCGCCGATCGATTGGGTGACGATTACCAGCGGCGCCATTGCCGAAGGGGCAGTGCGGCTGTTCGGGGAGCGGATGCGGGAATGGCGGATTGCGTCGCTCAGCCCGGTCACGTCTGGGGTCCTGACGGCGCTCGGATTTCCGCCCGACTGCGAGGCGGTGGACTCAAGCGCCGCTGGGCTGGTCGAGGCGATCCTCCGCTGGCAGAAAGCCCGCCGGACAGACCACGCCACTCCCGCAGAGCTTGCCTGATCGGCACGTCCCCCGGCCGCAGTCGGTGACGGTGGCGCCGCGTCGCTGGCTCCGGCTGGAGGGAAGGGGAAGCCTCCGTCGATAGCGATGAAAAGCCGGAAAGGGGGTCGGTCGCACGCCCACCGGCAGGAGGTTCACGTGCCGAACGACACCACACCGGCGACGGTGGTCATTCTCGCCCGCATCGACGCCACCACCACCGCCGACGGCTTCGAGGCGCTTACCGCGAGCGTCCGCCGCACAGGCGCCGCGGTGACCTGGGTCGCCGATGGAGACACGCTCATGCGCCTCGGCCGCCTGACGCCCGATCAGGGCTGGGCCCTGGCTCTCGACGGCGCGGAAACCGATTCCCGCCAACGCCTCCGGCAGCATCTCATCAGCCTCCGCCGCACCGCCGTCGATGGCGTGGTCGTGGCTAACGGGGGCACGATTGCACAGCGTGATCTCCTCGTTGCCGAGGGGATCCGCACCGCCGTCGTCGATCGGTTCGACGATGTGACGCGCGGAAGCCGCCGTCCCGCCCCGGAGGGCTGGGCCTGTCGGAGCGTCGTCTGGGGACTGTGGGAAGTGGAGTCGACGCCGACGCGTGTCGGGAGCGTGCTTGGCCGCTGGTTGCCCTGGGTCGGTGGCCCGGCCGCCGGCTCGCTCACGGTCGTCACCCTCCCACAAGATGGATCTGGCGTCCTCGCCACCGCCGACCGGGTGACGAGGGTGATCGCGGACCACCGGGCCGGGCGCTACCCGAAACGGTTCGCGCGACTGGCTGATCTGCCGAGCATGCTCGGCTCGGCCGGGCAGGTCAACGGTGGATCGGTCCTCCGCGCTGCCTGATCGGCCTAGCCAGCCAAGACCGACGCCAAGACCGACGCGACTGCAGACAACGACGCCCGAGGGAATCATTTTCCTGAATCGAGCCGCCAGAGGAAACGGCGCGGGATCAGGTCTTGGCCGTGTCGAGAACCGACCAGCTCAGATAGGCAACGATCAGGCTGGCCACAAGAAAGCCGACATCCAAGGGAACGCTCACCCGGCGAAACGGCACCTTGACCGCCAGGTCGGCGAGAAACAGGATTCCGACGAGCCCGGAAACGATCATCCCCGTCATTGGTAAGAACTTCGTCACCGGACTGAATCTCCCTCTGACACGACCTAGAGCCCCCGAATCGATTTCACCCAATCCCTCCCACTCAGCATAATCGTCGGCAGGGAACAGGCCCACGGGCCCGCGATTATGGCTTGAATCTTCCAATCGTGCCATCGGGTCGGAAGTTCCCAGCCGACGAAGACGGCATTCGGGGGCTCCCCGCTCCTTGTATCGACCATTTCCGCCCCCTCCTCACCGCTGTTGTTAAGGCCTTGAACGCCATGCCCCCCCGCCTGCCGACCGCCGCCTCCCCGCCTCTCCAGGACGGGCCCGAGGCCGGGGCGACCGCCGTCTATACCGGCAGCTTCGACCCGATCACCCTCGGCCACCTTGACGTCATCGAACGGGCCAGCCGGATCTTCGGGCGAATCGTCGTCGGCGTCGGCATCAACCCCGACAAGCACCCGATGTTTACCCTCGAGGAGAGGGTGACGCTCGTGAAGGCATCGGTCGCCCACCTCGCCAATGTCCGGGTGGCGCTGTACGGCGGACTGTCGGTGGCGTTCGTCCGCGAGCAGGGGGCCCGAGTCCTCCTCCGCGGCGTCCGCTCGCTGACCGACATCGATGCCGAGTTCACGATGACGCTCGCCAACCGGAAGCTCGATCCCGCGGTCGAGACAGTGTTCCTCATGTCCGACTCGCAGTACTCACACATCTCCTCGTCGCTGCTCAAGCAGATCACGCCGCTGGCGGGGGACGAAGCCCTCCGTCAATTCGTGCCGCCGCCGGTCGTGCCGGCGCTGCGAGCGAAACTGGGGGTCGAGCCGCGGGCGGAGTCCGAGACGGGGTGAGCGGCCATCGCGTCAATTGGCGGTGGACCGGGACGGCGAATCGCCCCCCTCGAAGTGGTGCCGCAGGTAGCGGGCTCGCTCGATGTCGTCGCTCGAATCCTCGTCGCCGCCGCGCAGCTTCTGGAGGTGCGCGGGCTGCGTGCGGATGAGGAGGGAGTTGATGTCGGAGAGCTTGACGTCGCCGATCAGCCCGAGGAGCACCCCCATTCGGACCCGCGAGAGGAGCTGCATGGTCTCCTCGTTGCTGATCGTCTGGGCGGTGCGGAGAATACCGTAGGCCCGGCTCACCTGATCGTGAACGTTCTGCTGCGTCTCGCGGACGAGGAAGTCGCGGGCCCGCCGCTCGTAGTCGATGAGCACCGGCACGACATCGGCCACCTGCTGGACGAGTTCGTCCTCCGTCCGACCGAGCGTGGTCTGGTTGGAGATCTGGTAGAAGTCCCCCATCGCCTGCGAGCCCTCGCCATAGAGCCCGCGGACGGCCAGCGAGATCTTGTGGAGGCTGCGGAACACCTTGTCGATCTGCCGGGTGATGACGAGCGCCGGAAGGTGGAGCATCACGCTCACGCGGATCCCGGTGCCGACGTTCGTCGGGCAGGCGGTGAGGTAGCCCCAGCGTGGGTGGAAGGCATAGGAGACGACCCGCTCGATCTGGTCGTCGACAACCTTGATCTGCTCCCACGCGCCGTGGAGATCGAGGCCGCTATGCATGCACTGAATGCGAAGGTGATCCTCCTCGTTGATCATCAGGCTCACCTGTTCAAGCCGGTCGATGGCGACGCCCCGCGCGCCCTGGGCATCGGCATGCTCGCGGCTGATCAGCTGCCTCTCGACGAGGAAGCGCCGGTCGATATCCGCGAGGTGACCGACGTCGATGTAGTCGAGTTCCCGCCCGACCGGAACCGCCGCGATCCGCTCGCGGAGCACGCGCTCGGTGTCGGCCCGGTCCTGCTCCGTCGCCCGGCTCACGAACGGAAACTGGGCGAGGTTGCGGGCCAGACGCACCCGGCTGCTCATCACGATGTCGGAATCGGGCCCGGTTCCCCGGAGCCATTCCCCGATCGAGTTGGTGAGCGTGTCGAGCCTCATGCGTTCTCCTCCCCGGCCTTGACGGCCGGCGGCGTCCAAGCGTCCTCGATCACCCGGATGGCGTCCCGGGCCTCCTTCGCCGATTCGTAATCCTCCCGCGAGATCGCCTCCTTCATCCCGCGCCGCAGGCCGATGATCGCCGTCAGGCCATCCGTGCCGCTCCCCGCATCCACCCCCTCCGGGACGGCCCTCGACGGGCGTCGCCCGGTGTGCTCGGTCGCCCCGTGGATGTTGGCGATGAGGGGATCGAGCTCCTTCTCGAACTGAAGATAGTCGTGGGGGCAGCCGAGGCGACCCTGATTGCGAAACTCGAAGAACGTGATTCCGCACATGTCGCAGCAGCGCTTGTCGAGGACGGCGAGATCCTCGGCGGTCTGTCCGACGCCGAGCGGCCCAGTCAGCGCGCCCCCCTTTTGCCCACCAGGGCCCGGGTCACCCGGGTCACCCCCGTCGCCCCCTTCGGACTGATTGAGGTAGACGCGCGCATGCTCCTCGCAGAGATGGACTTCACGGACATTGCCCGCCTCGAGCTCGGTGATGTGAAACACCGCCGGGTTTTCGCACTGCTGGCACTTCATGGCATCCCCGCACGTTCGGCCTGTCTGCTCCCCGGCACACACCGTGCCGGAGCGAGAACGTTGAATCATATCCGTTCCCTCTCCGCAACGTCGCCCCGTGCCAAGGCTTCGGACACCGAATTGCCCCCAGGCGAGCTCGTCGGCTGCGATCGGCCCTGTTCGCCCGGCGGGGTGGAGGTGGGAGGCGTGTCGGGGTAGTCTGTGGTGAAATCTCCGCAGCGCCACCGCCCGACACTGCCTCTCCATGTCGCCTGCACCGTCCCTCCCGGACTCCTGCCTCCCCGATCCCGCCCGCTTCCGGGCTTTGGCGGCCGACCACCGCCTCGTTCCGGTGTGGCGCCGCTTGTTCGCCGACGGGCTGACTCCGCTGTCGGCCTTCGCCCGCCTCGATGCCGGCCCCTGCGGGTGCCTGTTCGAGAGCGTCGTCGGCGGCGAGAAGGTGGGGCGTTACAGCTTCCTCGGAGCCGATCCGTTCCTCCTCCTCGAGGCCCGAGGGCGGCACGTCACCGTCACCGGCACAAGCCTTCCCGGCGGCAGGGAGTCGCTCGAATCGGACGATCCCTTCGCCGAACTCCAGCGCCGCATGGCCCCCTTTCGCCCGGCCCACGTCGCCGAACTCCCTCCCTTCACCAGCGGCGTCATCGGCTATGCCGCCTACGACGCGGTCCGCTACGTTGAGGATCTTCCCGACGCGCCCGCAGACGACCGTGGCCTCCCCGATCTGAGCTTCGCCTTTTACGACCGGCTCGTGGTCTTCGACAACGTCACGAAGTCACTCGATGTCGTCGTCCTCGCCGACGTCGGAGACGGCTCCCCCGCGGCGCTGGACCATGGCCGGGCCGAGGCCGGCCGGCGGATCGACGTCACGATTGCGAAGCTCTTCGCGGCGGCCGACTGGCCCGCAGCGGCCGACATCGGCCCCCGCTACGAGCCCCGCTGCCTCAGCGACGGCTCGGCAACCTCCACCTTCAGCCGCGAAGGATTCCTCGCCGCCGTCGACAAGGCGATCGAGTACATCCGTTCCGGTGACGTCTTCCAGGTGGTGCTCAGCCGTCGCCTCGACATCCCCTTCGACCACCCGCCTATCGAGCTCTACCGGACGCTGCGGGTGGTGAACCCGAGCCCGTTCATGTTCTTCCTCCGCACTCCCTCCGCGACGCTCGTCGGCAGCTCGCCGGAGATCATGGTGCGACTCATCGACGGCACGGTGACCGTCCGACCACTCGCCGGCACGCGGCCGCGCGGCGCCACCCCGGAGGAGGACCGGGCCCTCGCCGAGGGATTGCTCGCCGATCCGAAGGAACGGGCCGAGCATGTCATGCTCATCGATCTCGGCCGCAACGACGTCGGCCGTGTCGCCGAGATCGGCTCGGTAAAGCTCTCCGACGTGATGTCGATCGAGCGCTACAGCCACGTCATGCACATCACGAGCAATGTCACCGGGACGCTCCTCGCCGACAGGACGGCCTTCGACGCCCTCCGCGCCTGCCTCCCGGCCGGCACTGTTTCGGGGGCCCCGAAGATCCGCGCCATGGAGATCATCGACGAACTCGAGCCCCGCCGCCGCGGCCCCTATGCCGGCGCAGTCGGCTACATCGACTTTGGCGGCTCGATGGACACCTGCATCGCGCTGCGGACGGTCGTCCTCACCGGCGGCATGGCCTACGTGCAGTCGGGGGCCGGGATCGTCGCCGACAGTGTTCCGGAGAGCGAATACCAAGAAACGCTCAACAAGGCAAAGGGACTGCTTGTGTCGCTCGAGATGACCGCCGAGAGGCTCGGCCGCGGGCTCCATTCCTGACTTCGGTGAAACCCCCATCCGCCGTCCGATACGGCGCCCCTTTTCCCCCCTCCCATGCTCCACATCGAACGCGCCGTGATCCGCGCGGGGGATGTGGCGGCCATCGCCGACTGCTCCTTTGATGCCGCCCCTGGAGAGGCGTGGGCCCTGATCGGCGCCGGGGGCTGTGGCAAGGGGCTCCTCGTGGCGGCGATCGCCGGCGCCGTGCCGCTTGCTGGTGGAGAGATCGTCGTCAACGGCCGCTCGCAGCGCCGCGAGCCGGCGATGGCCCGGCGGATGTGTGGCTACGTTCCGGCGACGCTCGAGGGCTGGCCGGGGATCCGGGCCGATGAGTTCCTCGATCTCTTTGCCACGGCCGTGGGCCTTTCCGGCAAGCGGCTCACCGAGGCGCGGACGCGGGCCCTCGATTTGGCCGGGCTCAGCGGCGACGCCCGCCTCGACACGCTCCCCGAAGCGACCAGGAAGCGCCTCCTCCTCGGCCGCGCCGTCCTCCATGATCCGGCGATCCTCGCCCTCGACGATCCGTTCCGCGGCCTCGACCCGCGTGGCCGGCACCTGTGCGAGAAGCTCATCGAGGCAGCGGTGCTCGTCGAGCGGACGGTCGTCGCGGCGCTCGACGACGCGATCGTGCCGGCCTGCTTCACCCACGTCGCCCTCCTCGATGGAGGGCGGATCCTCGCCCGCGGGCCAGCTCATCCGGCCACGTTCGCGCCGGGCCGGACCTGGACGTGGCGCGTGACGGTGCCGCGCGACGCGGTCGCTGCCCGCGAGTGTCTCGCCGACCGGGTGCCCGAAGCCCATCTCGTCGACGACCACACCGTCGACTGCCGGATCGACCCGGCCCTCTCCCCGCCGGCCGCGCTGGTGACAGCCCTCGTTCGGGGCGGAATTGCCGTCGAATCGGCCGGTTTCCACCCTTTTTGGAGCGCCCAGCTCGTCCGTATCGCCCCCTGATCGCCGGGGGCTCGAGCGGAGCCGAGGTAGAATCGGGAAAGGGCATCGGGCCGCCGCACTCGGCGGCGACTTGATCCTCAGCCTGCTCAATCCTCA
>Ga0164295_10004228_pt1 | contig 11424 bp, 7 predicted proteins | sample GEODES006metaG_FD_111798 | JGI IMG/M metagenome (GOLD analysis project Ga0164295, IMG submission 111798) | Oligotrophic lake water microbial communities from Sparkling Lake, Wisconsin, USA - GEODES006 metaG | ecosystem: Environmental > Aquatic > Freshwater > Lake | place: USA: Sparkling Lake...
GACGGTCGAGGCCACTATCGCTATATTGCGCGGCCTGCAGGAAAAATACGAAGTTCACCACGGTGTGCAGATCACCGACCCGGCCATCGTCGCCGCAGCTGAACTTAGTCACCGTTACATCACGGACCGGTTTTTACCGGACAAAGCAATTGACCTGATCGATGAGGCGGCTGCCAAAATAAAAATCGAGATGGACTCAAAACCGGAGGTGATGGACAAGCTGGACCGGCGTTTGATTCAATTGCAAATTGAGCGCGAAGCAGTCCGGCGGGAAAAAGACGAGTCCTCACAAAAGCGTTTTGGCTTGATTGAAGATGAGATCGTCAAACTTCAAAAAGAAATCTCAGACCTGGACGTGATCTGGCAGGCAGAAAAAGCACAGGCTTTAGGCTCTAAGGATGTGATGGAGGAAATCGATCGCATCCGTTTTCAGATCGAGGAATTTACCCGCAAGGGCGATTTCAATAAGGTGGCCGAGTTGCAGTACGGCAAGCTGCCCGAGTTAGAAAAACGTCTAAAGCAAGCCCAGGCGAGCGAAGACAAAAAAGGTATCAATAAAGTTGCGCAGTTGCTGCGTACTCAAGTGGGCGCTGAAGAAATTGCCGAGGTGGTCGCACGGGCAACCGGCATTCCGGTGAGCAAACTGATGCAGGGCGAGCGTGACAAATTGCTGCAAATGGAGAACAAGCTGCATGACCGTGTGGTTGGTCAGGACGAGGCCATTGGTGCCGTGGCCAATGCCATACGCCGCTCCCGCTCCGGCCTGAGCGACCCTAACCGGCCTACCGGTTCGTTTCTGTTTCTAGGCCCTACCGGTGTGGGCAAGACCGAGCTCTGCAAGGCACTGGCCGGCTTTATGTTTGACAGCGAAGATCACCTGGTTCGCCTGGACATGAGTGAATTCATGGAAAAGCATTCTGTAGCCCGGTTGATCGGCGCTCCGCCAGGCTATGTGGGCTACGAGGAGGGTGGTTATCTGACCGAGGCTGTCCGCCGCAAACCCTACAGCGTGCTGCTGCTCGACGAGATTGAAAAGGCGCATCCCGATGTTTTCAATGTGCTGCTGCAAGTGCTTGACGACGGACGCCTGACCGATGGCCAGGGTCGCACGGTAGACTTTAAAAACACGGTGATCGTCATGACCAGCAACATCGGCTCGCCCATCATTCAGTCGATGGTGGGCCAGCCTTATGAAGACATTCGTGACGCGGTCACGGACGAATTGAAGAACTATTTCCGGCCTGAATTTCTCAACCGTATTGACGAGACGGTGGTGTTCCATTCGCTCGATGCCGGTAATATCGAATCCATTGCCCGGATTCAGCTCAAGGTTTTGCTTGAGCGCTTGCAAAAGATGGACCTGTACCTGAGAGTTTCAGAGGCGGCCATTGCCGAGTTGGCCAAGGTCGGTTTTGATCCGGTGTTTGGCGCGCGCCCGCTCAAACGGGCGATACAGCAGCGAATTGAAAACCCCTTGTCAAAGTTGCTGCTCGAGGGTCGCTTTCCGCCCAAGAGTGCTATTGCCGTGGATGTGGACCCGATACGCGATCCGGGCGTTTTTAGTTTTAGCCAGGCGGTGATGCAAGCCGAGATAGCAACTTAAACGCAATGGCCCTTGCCCGCGAGAGCTTGGCGATTTAGGATTAACAATGCTGCCAAACACCACCATCGTTGAGATGCGCCAATTTTTTGAATCCCAACACCTGGCCAGTCGCCAGGCGTTCGAGGTATCGCAGGCTATCCGGCGCGATCGTTTGCTGCGTCTGCAAAGGCTGATTGATGAACACGAGGCAGATTTGGCTGCCGCAGTGCAATCTGACTTCGGCGTCCGATCAGCCCAGTTAACGCAAGTCGCCGACATGCTTTTGCTGCGCTCCATGCTGGCGCAAACCCTGAAGTCTTTGCCGCGCTGGATGAAGCCCGAAAAAGTTGCCACGCCGGTGCATTTGTTGCCTTCAAGAGCCTATGTGATGCGTCAACCACTGGGTGTAGTGGGCATTGTGGCGCCCTGGAACTATCCGGTTCAGCTGGCCCTGGCGCCGGCGCTCACAGCCCTGGCGGCCGGTAACCGCGTCATGCTCAAGCCCAGCGAGTTGACGCCATTGACCAGCGCCTTGCTGTGCGAGCTGGTGGCAAAGTTCTTTTCACCAGACGAGTTTTGCGTGGTGTTGGGTGACGCAGCTTTGGCGGCTGATTTTGTGCGCCTGCCTTTTGACCACCTTATTTTCACCGGCTCCACCGAGACCGGCCGCAAAGTAGCGCTGGCTGCAGCCGCCAACTTGACGCCCACCACACTGGAACTCGGCGGCAAGTCGCCTTGTATTTTGGATGCGTCTGCAGACATGGATGCAGCTGCGCTGAAAATTGCACACGGCAAGCTGCTCAATGCCGGACAGACCTGTATTGCGCCCGACTATGTTCTGGTGCCCCGCGGCCAGGAAGAAACCTTTTCAGCAGCGTTTGCCCGCGCTGTGGCTCAGCTTTTCCCTGTCGTTCTGGGTAACCCGGATTACGCTTCGATCATCAACGACAGGCATCATGACCGGCTCAAGGCTTTGCTCAATGACGCACAAACCAAAGGCGCCCGTTTGGTGCCGGTGAATCCAGCTGACGCATTGCATTCAACAGCCCATACCAGGCAAATGTTGCCGGTTCTGGTGTTCAACACGAACCCTGAAATGAAACTCATGCAGGACGAAATTTTTGGTCCTTTGCTGCCTGTGCTGCCTTACGACACACTGGGGCGGGCCATCGCGGACATCAATGAGCGGCCCCGCCCCTTGGCGATTTACTGGTTCGGCCGGAATCCTTTGGCGCAAGCCCAGCTGCTGGCCGGCACGGTCAGCGGTGGTGTTTGTGTCAACGACACCCTCACGCATATTGCGCATGACAAGCTGCCTTTTGGCGGTGTTGGGGACAGCGGCTGGGGGGCCTACCACGGTATCACCGGTTTTCTGCGCTTCAGTCAGCAAAAACCGGTCATGCTCGCCTCACCCTGGTCTCGGGTGGATTTGTTTTATCCGCCTTACGGGCCGCGCTTTAAAACAGCCATGCGCTTGATCAAGTGGTTGTTTTAGAGCGTTGAAACCGCTAGTCCATGATTTTCATAATCAACTTGGACGCGTCGGATAGTGTGCGTGTCCAATTTGCGTCAATATTTTTGACATTTCTTGCACACCATGATGAAGGCGTTTGCCTTTGAGCGCTATCAATCCGAACCCTTGCATTTTGAAAGACAGTGAATTGGGCATGCTCTGTAGATGAACTGCATCACAGGCCTCAGCGACCTCCTCTGATAGGACGGCAACCATGGATGTTTGGCGCAACAATCGCCGGATGGTGTCAAGGTCCTGCGTCTCTACCAAGTTTTGTGGTGGCATCAACTTCTGCTGCACGAAGAGTGATTCAAACTGGAGTTTCAGCATGCTGCCCTGGGGCGGAATAATCCACATCACGTCCCGCAGTTCAGACCATTCTATTTTTTTTCGTCGCAACCAAGGGTGACCTTTTCTCACCACAACATTGACAGACTGACTTTCAGCCAACTCTTCATAATCAAAAAACTCTGCGCTTGTGTCCGTGGGCAGTCTCCCGACCACAATGTCTAATTCGCCTTGTTTGAGTTTGTTCAGCAATGCGGGACTTGAGTCGACCACGAGAAGCACTTTGGCATTGGTAAATTTTGACTGAAACTCAACCAAGGCTCTAGGCACCATGGACAAAGCTGGCGCCTTGATCGAGCCCACAGAAATTTGAGTTTCAGCCTGTCCTTTGATGATCGATAGATCTTCAGGAATTTGATTCAGCTCATTCAATACGTTGCGTGCATGCGCAATCACAAGAGCGCCCATCGGCGTGGCCTCAACTCCTCTTGGAAATCTTTGAAAGAGCGGCGCCTCCAAAAGCTCTTCCAGCTCTTTCAACATTTTTGAGGCGGCAGGTTGCGTCATACCCAGCGCATCTGCGGCCCGCTGCAGGTTCGAGTGATCATCCATTGCAACCACCAGCACCAAAGAACGAAGCTTCAGTCGGTGCTTTAGAAACCAGTGCGATGGCGAATACAGCATTGATGCATGCCTTCAAGTTAACATGTTGATTTTGACATGTCAATGCGTGAAAAATTCATTTGTTTATTCCGTTCTCAGCAATAGGATGGACTTTTGCTGAAAATTAACGTACATATTAAAAAAAGTATGACAAAAGACCACACAAGCGCGCCCAACGTTCTCTTTGTATCTGTGGACCAGTGGCCCGGCTATCTGTTGGGTTGCGCTGGACACCCGGTGATTCAAACCCCCACCTTGGATCACATGGCCAAGCTGGGAACTCGCTTTAACCGAGCCTATGCAGAGTCACCTATTTGCATTCCTTCGAGAAGATCGATGATGACTGGGCTTTCACCCAGAGGGCATGGGGATCGAAGTTTTAACCCCACATTGCCACTTAAAAACCTACCTTTATTGGCTCAATCATTTCGGTCTGCAGGCTACCAATCTGTTGCCATTGGAAAACTTCATGTGTACCCGCCAAGAGACCGGATTGGGTTTGACGATGTTTTATTGGCTGAGGAAGGCAGGCCCAAACTGGGAGCCATAGACGATTACGAAATGTTCTTGGCATCTCAAGGGCATGCGGGCGAACAGTTCATGCACGGCATGAACAACAACGACTATCTGAATCGCCCCTGGCACTTGGACGAAGCCAGCCATGTGACCAATTGGATTACCCGTGAAGCGGCCAAAACCATCAAACGGCGCGACCCCACACGCCCGGCCTTTTGGCATGTGTCTTACACCCATCCTCATCCTCCGTTGGCACCCCTGCAATGCTATTTAGACATGTACCGTGATATCAGCATTGACAGCGCTGTTCATGCCGATTGGCAGAAGGCAAAACATATTCCAGCGTTAGACGCCGTTCGCTCTTATTGGCCCGTCGGAGAAAACCCAGACAAGCACAAACAACTGCGGCAAGCCTACTACGCGCTTTGCACCCACATCGACCACCAACTGCGGATTATTTTGGGTACGCTGCGGGAAGAAGATTTACTTGACGACACCATCATCCTTTTTACATCAGACCACGGGGACATGTTGGGCGACTTTGGGTTGTGGGCTAAACGCTTGTTCTACGAGGGCTCCTCGGCCGTTCCTATGATCCTGATCGACAGGGCCAACAGCCGACGCGTACAGGCTGATCACATTGACTCCCGATTGGTCGGTCTGCAAGACATCATGCCAACACTTTTGGACTTGGCTGGCATCGACATTCCGTCTTCGGTTGAAGGCCTTTCAATGATTCAACCCAAGCAGCGAAAGTACTTGTTTGGTGAGTGCCGTGAAGACTCCGGGGCAACGCGCATGGTTCACGATGGGCGTCATAAATTAATTTGGTATCCGGCTGGCAACGTATTTCAGTTGTTTGATCTGGACCAAGACCCCCGGGAACAAGTGGACTGTATTGATGCGGTTGAATACGCCGGCATTCAAAAAACGCTCAAAGAAATCATGATCAGCCAGCTGCATGGGGTTGATTTAGCGTGGCAAAAAGAGGGCCAGCTGATCGGCTTTACTCCGCCGCAAAAAAAGTTCAAAGCTGATCGCGCCATGTCAGGACAGCGTGGGCTTCATTTCCCTACGCCTCCCTTGGACCCACTGGGCAAGCAAGTTGGTTCCCCGTAAAAATTCCGTTTGAAATGAGCCATCCCGCATCCTCAATCTTTAACAGTTAAAGGCTATCTCATGAAAAATAGACGTTTCTTTTTAGCAGCAGCTGGTGCAGCCGTTACCTCTGCTGTTGCTACCGCAGCAAGCGCTCAATCCTCCTCAGACAGGCCGATTCGATTGTTGGTTGGCTTTGCGCCAGGCGGTGCGGTTGACAGTGTGGCCCGTTTGCTGGCGGTTCAGCTCAGTGAAACACTGGGCCAAAACGTGGTGGTTGAAAACAGGCCGGGTGCTTCCGCCAATATTGCTGCGCTGAACTTGGTTCAATCACCCGCAGATGGCTTGACCATTTTGATGGGTGCGTTTGCGCACGGCGTCAACCCCAGTTTGATTCGAATTGGCTACGACCTGTCGGAACTTCAACCACTCTTGCAGCTGACACGCGTGCCCACCATTTTGCTTGTCAACAAAGACAGCCCGTACAAGACAGCCGCGGATCTGGTGAATGCCGGCCGTTCGAAGCCACAAGGTTTGACCTATGGCTCAGGTGGCAGTGGCACCGCTTCTCATTTGGCCCCGGAATTGTTCGCCCGGCGCGTTGGCATCAAAGTGCTTCACATCCCCTACAAAGGGGGGCTACCGGCCATGCAAGCTGTGATGGCTGGTGACGTAGATTTCATGTGTGAAAACCCTCAGCCCACCTTCATGTCTGCCGCGTCGCCAGTTCGACCTTTGGCCGTCTTTCAACCGACGCGGCTTCCTAGCCTGCCAGATGTGCCCTCAATTTTAGAAGCCGGCTTCAAGCAGGAACTCACGATTCGATCATGGCATGGCTTATTCCTGAAGAAGGGCACGCCAGAGAGTGTTTCAAACCGAATTTTGAAAGCAACACAAGAGGCCATGGCCAGACCCCAGTTGCGATCACGCATCAGCGCCATGGCAATCGAACCCGTTGAAAGCAACCCACAAGCTTTTGCCAGTTTTTTTGCCAGTGAGGTTGAAACCTGGGGCCGTGTAATCAAAGAAGCGCAAATTAAAGCCGAATGAAAATATGAGCGACTCCAATCAAAAAATTGGCCTTGTTGGCTTGGGCCAGATGGGTAGCGCCATGGCTCAAAGACTGCTTCAAGCCGGTTTTGATTTAACTGTCTACAACCGGACGGCCAGCGCAGCGAACAAGTTTCTAGCCTTGGGTGCCAAAGTGGCCATTGATCTTCCAACTTTGGCTCAATCCGTCGATATTATCTTTACCGTGGTCGCTGACAGCCCCGACGTTGAGTCTGTCATTTTGGGTCAGCATGGACTTCTAGAGGGTGTTCATTCGAACACCTTGATTGTGGAATGCAGCACCATCGACCCCCAGGTTTCAGAAGAGGTGGGGCTGAAGGTACGCCAAGCTGGTTTCCGAATGATGGATGCGCCCATTGGCGGAAGGCCTGCACAAGCTGAACAAGGCAAACTCATTTTCATGGTGGGCGCTTTGCCAGAAGACTTGGAGCTCGCGCGACCTGCTCTATCGGCACTGAGCTCCAACATCATTCATTGCGGAGGCCCTGGCATGGGTATCAGCATGAAGGTGATCAACAATCTCATGAGCCAATCTATTCAATTGATGGATTTGGAAGCCATGGCATTGGGCATCAAAGCGGGCCTGGATCCTCAGGTGATGCTTGATGTGCTGACCTCCACCGCCGCAGACAATGCCCCGCTGAGAACACGCATTCCCCAAAGCGTTTTAACTGGCTTGTACCCCTCTGGTTTTTCAGCCAGGTTGGCTCACAAGGATCAAGGACTGGCGCACACCATGGCTTCGCGCCTAGGGGTGCCGCTTTTCACCTTAGGACAAGCCAGGCAAATTTACAGCATAGCCATGACGCAAGGCTTGGGGGAGGGCCCTAGCGAGATAGTGGGCAAGGTGGTGGAGCAGTTGTCCGGCGTCTCGCTTCGCTTTTCTGAGAAGCCGTGAACTGTTGCGTGTACATAATGAGCCAACATCCGATCGCGGTAGCTTGGTTCAAAGCGGCTTTGCATTTTCTTCAGCCATGCAGAGACGAGTCAGCGATTTCAGTGGGTTCACCTTAAATTATTTTTGGAGACGTTCATGCCCTCTCAATTTTTGAAGAAATATGTTCTCTTAATTTCGCTGGCGATTTCTGCGCTGGGTATTGCGCCCGTTTCAGCGCAAACATTTCCAGATAAGCCCATCAAACTCATTGTTCCTTACCCACCTGGTGGCAACACCGATATTGTTGCGCGACTGTACGGCCAAAAATTGTCAGAGCGTTTAAAGCAGCCCGTTGTCATCGATAACAAAGGTGGGGCGGCAGGCGCAATTGGCGCTGCGATTGCAGCCAAGTCGCCTGCAGATGGTTATACGATTGTGATTGGTGATTTGGGTTCGATGGTCATTACCAGTGTGGCCAATCCTAATTTGGCCTATGCGCCTTTAAAAGATTTTTCACCGATCAGCTTGGTCACGTCCGTATCGGTTGTGGTGTGTGTTAATCCCTCCTCACCTATCAAAACCCTGGATGATTTGTTGGCCATAGCCAAAGCACAGCCCAATAAGTTAACAATCGGAACGGCAGGTGTTGGCGCACCTGCACATTTGGCTTTCGAGTTGCTCACATCGATGACAGGTATGAAACTCACCCACGTCCCCTACAAAGGCGGAGCTCAGGCGGCAACCGCTTTGTTGGGCAATGAAATTGACATCATGATTGATGGCGCGGCTTTGGGGCAGGTCAAAGCAGGTCGATTGCGCGCCATCGCCGTCACGGGTCCTCGTCTTTCTGCTTTGCCCGATGTGCCCAGCATCAACGAAACCATCAAAGACTTTAACTTCACCAACTGGTGGGGAATGTTGGCACCTGCTGGAACACCTGTGGCTGTGGTCAAACGATTGAACGAGGAATTTACTGCAATTGCAGCGATGCCGGATGTAAAAGAGAAATTAACCTCGCTGGGTTTAACTGCTCAAAGCGGCACACCGGTTCAGTTTTCAGATCATCTCAAGAGTGAGACGGATAAAATTTTTAAAATTGTGAAGTCTGCCAATATCAAATTTGAGTGACATCCTCCGGCCAATTCCCTGGTCGCGCCGCGTCAGTCTGATGCAGTTCGCGATAAGCCCGGATGCCCGGCTGCGATTGAGGGCCGCCTACATGAACGGAAATTAGCCAGGTCGAGCGGGATCAAGCGCCCTGAATGACCTGCTGGCCGCGCTACGATAGGTAAATGCCCGTGTCTATTTCGCCTGAATTTCAACCCCGAGCCCCCACGTTCAAGCAGGACGTGCAGCTGATCAGCCTGGTGAGTTTGGCTCACATGGTGAGCCATTTCAGTCAGTTGCTTCTGCCGCCGCTGTTTCCCTGGCTCAAAGACGACTTCAGCGCCAGCTATACCGAGCTGGGGTTTTTGATGACCGTTTTTTTCATTGTGTCCTGCGCCGTGCAAGCGGTATCCGGTTTTTTTGTGGACCGGATGGGGCCGCGCCCGATTTTGTTTGCAGGTTTGGCTTTGCTCGGCTTGTCTTGCGTAGGCTATGCGCTGAGCAGCGACTACTGGATGCTGGTTTTTTTTGCGGTGCTGGCAGGTGTTGGCAATGGCGTTTTTCATCCGGTTGACTACACCCTGATCAACCGGCGCGTCAGCGCCAGCAGGTTGGGCCATGCGTACAGTGCCCACGGCATTTCAGGCAGCTTGGGCTGGGCTGTGGCGCCTGCGCTGGTTGTCGGGCTGACGCTGGCCTTTTCATGGCGTATTGCGCTGCTGGCTGCTGCTGCATTGGTGTTTGCCGTGCTGTTGGTGCTGGTGTTGCAGCGGCAAAAGCTTGATTTGCCACCGGTTACCGCAGCACCCTCAGAGGCTGGCGACAAAGCGATGGATTTTTTAAGAATCCCGGCAGTTTGGATGTGCTTTGGATTTTTCTTCACTTACGCCATTGCGCTCGGCCTTGTCAATGCTTTTGCCCCTGAAGCCGCCAGGCAGTTGCATGACGTACCGCTGTCGCTGGTGGCCATTTGCCTGTCGGTTTATATGCTGGCCAGCGCCGCCGGCATGGCCAGCGGTGGGTTTTTGGCAGTCAATCCCGCACGCTCTGAAAAAGTGGTGGTGACCGGCTTTTCCCTGGCTGTCGGGATGAGTTTGTGGCTGGCGCTGGCGCAGGTGCCTGCTGCCATTGTCCCGGTGCTGTTTGGCCTGATGGGTTTTGTCTCAGGTCTGGCGGCACCTTCGCGCGATCTGTTGATCAAAAGCGCCACCCCTGCGAACGCCTCAGGCCGGGTCTATGGCGTGGTCTATTCGGGTCTGGACATTGGTCAAGCGCTTTCCCCTTTGATGTTCGGGTGGATGATGGACAGTGGGCATTTTCAGTTGGTATTGCTTGGACTGGCGCTGATGCAAGGCTTGCTGGTGTTGAGTGCTTTAAGTATTCAGCGGGTGCGCCGCGATCCGCCGGCCTTGCAGGGCGCCTGAAACCAAGTGCCTTTGACGGCGGCACAATAACGGCCATGACTACACAAATTGCCGGCCACCTTCTTGTTGACTGCCTGATAGCCCAAGGTGTGACCCATGCCTTTGGCGTTCCGGGCGAGAGTTATCTGGCCGTGCTGGACGGCATGTACGCCCGGCGCGGACAAATCGAATTTGTCACCTGCCGCCAGGAAGGTGGTGCGGCCTTCATGGCCGAGGCCCACGGCAAGCTGACCGGGCGCCCTGGCGTTTGCATGGTCACGCGGGGGCCAGGGGCCACCAATGCCTCGATCGGCGTGCACACGGCCTTCCAGGACTCCACGCCCATGATCCTGCTGGTGGGTGATGTCGCCAGCGACTGCCGGGACCGTGAGGCCTTTCAGGAAGTCGATTACGCCAGCTTCTTTGGCCCGAGTACCAAGGGCTTTGCCAAACGTGTCGAGCGCATTGACGACGCCGACCGTATTCCTGAATACATTGCCCGCGCTTTTGCCACAGCCATGAACGGTCGGCCCGGCCCGGTGGTGCTGGTTTTGCCTGAAGACATGCTCACCCAGATGACCGCCGCGCAGGCGCTGCCGCGCGTTGAAGCTGTTCAGGCCTGGAGCGATCCGGGCGCCTTGCGCACGCTGCGCGAAATGCTGCTGGCCTCCCAGCGCCCGCTGGTGATTGCCGGCGGTGGCGGCTGGACGCCGCAATCTGCTCAGGCCTTGCAGCGCTTTGCCGAGAACTGGCGGCTGCCGGTTGGCAATGCCTTTCGCTTTCAGGACACCTTTGACAACCACCACCCGCTGTATGCCGGTGACGTTGGTATCGGTCTGAACCCTAAGCTGGCTGCCCGCATCAAGGCCTGCGATCTGATCCTTGCCATCGGCCCGCGTTTGGGCGAAATGACCACTGGCAACTACACGCTGATCGAGGCACCGCGCCCGCAGCAAAAGCTGGTGCATATTCATGCCAGTGCTGAAGAGCTCAACCGCGTGTTTCAGGCCGACCTGGCCATCAACGCCACCATGAATGCCGCAGCGCGCTCGCTGGAGGTGCTCAGCGCCCCTGTATCAGTACCCTGGGAGTCGTGGAGCGCTTCAGCGAATGAAGACTACCTGGGCAATCTGGTGCCGCAAGCGCTGCCCGGTGAAATTGACATGCCGGCCATCGTTGGCTTGCTGCAAAAGCATTTGCCTGAAGATGCTGTGCTAACCAATGGTGCAGGCAACTTTGCCAGCTGGGTACATCGCTTTTTTAAGCACCACGGCCTGGTCAAGGGCCATAAAACACAACTGGCGCC
>Ga0164295_10004229_pt1 | contig 11419 bp, 7 predicted proteins | sample GEODES006metaG_FD_111798 | JGI IMG/M metagenome (GOLD analysis project Ga0164295, IMG submission 111798) | Oligotrophic lake water microbial communities from Sparkling Lake, Wisconsin, USA - GEODES006 metaG | ecosystem: Environmental > Aquatic > Freshwater > Lake | place: USA: Sparkling Lake...
AATTCGAGCGTGATTATTCCACGGCGACGGTCGTGAAACTCGAACACAACTATCGCAGCACGTCCAATATTCTCGGCACAGCCGATCGGCTCATCGCCCACAACAGCCGACGAAAACCGAAGCGGCTGATCACGGATGCTCCCCCGGGCTGCCCGGTGCGGATCGTGCTTGATGCCTCCAGTCACGACGAAGCCGATCGCATTGCGGATGAAATCGCCGCTGCCGTTGCCAGCGGCTCCCGGACCCCGCGAGACTTCGCCATCCTCTTTCGAACCAACGCCCTCTCACGGTCGTTGGAGGTGGCTCTCCGTGGCCGTAGCGTGCCCTACCAATTGGTGCGCGGGCTCGAGTTCTTCAAGCGGCGCGAGATCCGTGACGTGGTCGCATGGCTGCGGCTGCTCAAGAATCCCCGAGACGATGAGGCACTGCTGCGGGTCGTGAACGTGCCTCCACGTGGGATCGGCAAGCAGTCGCTCGATCGCTTGCTGTCGTGGGCGGGTGACCAGCGTGCCAGTCTGCTGGAAGCGGCTGCCGAGGCAGTTCGGATTCCTGGCATCTCGAAGCGTTCCGGCGCGGCACTGGTGCAGTTTGCGCGGCTTCACGGCGAGTTGGCAGCGCAGGCCGGTGGGCCGGCAGGGAGCGTGGCGGCACTGCTCGATGCGGTGCTTGAAAAGACGGGATACCGACGGATGCTCGCAGAGGACGGCGGCGACGAGGGCGGGGAGGACCGGCTGGCCAACGTCGAAGAACTCGTCACGGCCGCACGGCAGTGCGACGAAACCTTCCAGCCAACCACGCCGGACGACGATGCCCTGGGGGCGTTCCTCGAAACCACGGCGCTGGTCGCCGATACCGATGTCTGGGACGCCCAGGACAACCGGGTCTCGCTGATGACGCTCCATGCCTCCAAGGGGTTGGAGTTTCCCGTGGTCTATCTGGTGGCGATGGAGGATGGCATCCTGCCCCACGAGCGGAGCATCGACCAGCCGGAGCAGATGGAGGAAGAGCGCCGGTTAGTGTTTGTCGGCATCACGCGGGGCCGAGAGGAGGTGCACGCCAGTGCCGCCCGCATGCGGGATTATCGAGGTACCCGCCGCATCTCCGCCCCGAGCCTGTTTCTGACAGAGATGACCGGTACCGAGACGGTCGTGACCGGCGCGGAAGCACCGGCATCGGGTGCGACGTGGGCCAGGTGGGGCGTGGCCGACGATGAAGACTACGCGCAGGTCGCCACGGACGACTCGGCTGACGACGCCACCGCAGCAACGGACGGCGGCCCCACGACGCTTCGCCCTGACGGCTTGGTGCTGGAACTCGACGCGTTGGATGCCTCTGAGGAACGTGCGGCCCCTCACAACAACAGGCAGCGGGCCGCCATGTCGGGCCGGCGTGGCCTCGATGCGGCGATTGAGCGGGCCACGGACCTTGCGAGCCGCTTAGGCGGTCTCCAGCGCGTCAAGCGAACCTACGAGATCGGACAACGGGTTCGGCATGCAGACTACGGCGAGGGGATCATCTCTGGCATCAGCGGGACAGGCCTCCGCGCTGTTGGCAGCGTCATCTTTGACGGCCCCGCCGGCACCCGAAAATTCATCCTCGGGCACGGCGCCTTGGAACCGGCGGGCTGAAGGCGGCCAGGATCTCCGAGCCCCGTCCGTTACGTTTTGCCGTGTTCGCGCCACCAGGAGACTGTGGCATCGAGACCGCAGTCGAAGTCCTGCTGTGGCTCCCAGCCGAGCAGTCTTCTGGCCCGTGAGATGTCGAGGCTTCGGCGGGGCTGGCCGTCGGGCTTCGAGGCATCCCAGTCGATGCGTCCCTCGAAACGGCAGGCCTTCATGATCCGGCCGACCAAATCACGAATCGTAATTTCCACGCCGCCGCCAAGATTGATCGGCGTGGGCTCCTCCATGACCTCGGCCGCCCGCACGACGCCTTCAGCAGCATCCTCCACATAGAGAAACTCCCGGGTTGCCCCACCGGTTCCCCAGCAGACCATCTGGGGGCTCCCCGCCAGCCTGGCCTCCTCGCACTTGCGAATGAGTGCGGGTATCACATGGCTCGACCGCGGATCGAAGTTGTCGCCGGGGCCGTAGAGGTTCACCGGCACGACGACGGCGCTCTTCAGACCGTACTCCCGCCGATACCCGTCGAGCATCACGAAGATCGCCTTCTTGGCCACCCCGTAGGGAGCGTTGGTTTCCTCAGGATATCCATTCCAGAGGTCTTCCTCCCGGAATGGTACGGGGCAGTGCTTCGGGTAGGCGCAGACGGTGCCCGTATGCACGAACTTCTCAAGGCCGCGCCGCCGGGCATGCTCCACCAGATGCAGCCCCATCGCCATGTTGTCGTAAAAAAACCGTCCTGGGTGCGCCATGTTCGCCCCGATGCCACCGACCTCCGCCGCGAGGTGGATGACGATATCCGGCCGGGCATCCTCATACAGCCGTTCTACGTTTGACTCGACCGTGAGGTCGTAGCTCTGGCGCCGTGGCACGACGATCTGATCAGCGGGCACTCCCCGCTTTCGGAGCACGCGGAGGACGGCCTGTCCAAGAAAGCCTGCGCCGCCAGTGACGACGATCCTTTTTGCCCGCAGTTCGGTCACGGCCTCTTCCTCTTCGTAAAAATCCGGATGGTCATCGGTTCGGTATCGTGCCGTCATGCCCTGCGGTGAGGAGCACCTGCTCTTTGCGGGCCAGTTCGAGATCCGCGTCCACCATGCGGGCCACCAGTTCGTCGAACGAGCAACGGGGCTTCCAGCCGAGCTTCGTCCGCGCCTTGTCTGCAGAGCCGAGGAGGAGATCGACCTCCGCCGGACGAAAATAGCGAGGGTCGATCTCGACAAAGTCGCGATAGTCCATGCCCAACCGGCCGAAGGCTTTCTCGCTGAACTCCCGAACGGAGTGTGTCTCGTCGGTCGCCACGACATAGTCATCGGGCTCAGGCTGCTGAAGCATCAGCCACATCGCTTCGACATAGTCTCCAGCGAAGCCCCAGTCTCGCTGGGCATCCAGATTGCCGAGGAAGAGTTTCTTCTGCATGCCCAGCTTGATTCGAGTGGCGGCTCTGGTGATCTTGCGGGTCACGAAGGTCTCGCCGCGGCGCGGGCTTTCGTGGTTGAAGAGGATGCCGCAGGAGGCATGCAGTCCATAGCTCTCCCGATAGTTGACGGTGATCCAGTGGGCGTAGAGTTTTGCCACGCCGTAGGGTGACCGCGGATAGAACGGCGTGGTCTCACGCTGCGGCGTTTCCACCACCTTGCCGTACATCTCGGAACTCGACGCCTGATAGAACCGCATCTGGCAGCCGACAGCGTCCTGAACATCCCGAATCGCCTCCAGCAGCCGCAGCACTCCCACGGCGGTGACGTCGGCTGTGTAGGTGGGCTGGTCGAAGCTCACCCGCACGTGGCTCTGCGCCGCCAGATTGTAGACCTCCGTCGGGCGGATCTCGCGAATCACCCGGGCCAGCCCATTGCCGTCGGCCATGTCGCCGTGGTGCAACACCAGAGGCCGATGCATGTCGTGGATGTCACGGTAGAGATGCTCGATCCGCTGCGTGCCAAACGTGCTCGAACGGCGTACGAGCCCGTGTACCTCGTAGCCCTTGTTGAGGAGCAACTCCGCCAGATAGGAGCCGTCTTGGCCGGTGATACCTGTGATCAGCGCACGTCGAGAACTCTGGGACACAGGAACCTCCAAACTTTCGGCTTGTCACGCGGTTGCCACGGTCCGCGTCCGTCATGGCCGCCACATTCTACGAGGTTATACGCCGGGCTGCGATGGCTGTATCGGTTCCTTGAGGGCGGCATCGAAGTGCGTCAGCACGTCCGACAAGAATTGGGCGCAGACCTTTGCTCCCACGCCCGGCGGCAGCCTCGACTCGTCGATGATCACATAGACCTTGTAGACCGCTTTGGCGTTTGCCAGTTCGATCCGCGCGATCTGCGGCGCCACCCACGCGTCCTCCATGCTGTAGGTCCAAAACACCCGCAGCGTCTGCCCGGCCTTGCGAAACGTGCCGGTGAACACCTCGGCGTTATGGCCGTCGGCCAGCGGCACCGTCTGGCGATGCTCCGTCTCAGCGATCTCGAAGCCGGCCCCCGGATAGCATCGGTCTGGAGTGTGCCCTGACGCATTATGTGGCGTGGCACAGACCACGAATGCCGACAGTTGTGCCTTTGTTCTCGTATTCACGTAGGCACGAGAGACATGCCCCACGGCTCCAGCCCGCCTGAGTTCCTCGGGGTTCGACTCGAGTTCCTCGATAACCTCCCAGTCGCCGCAGCGATCGGGAAACCTTTCTTCCAGCAGTTTCGCCGCCTGCTGGAGTTCAGCGGCTACGTTTTGACCGGTCCAACGGTCCGTCATCCGCCCGTGCAGGTAGGTCGTCCCAACGACCACACCGAAGGCTGCGATCGCCGTCAGCATGCCACTCGAGAATGTCTTCACACGTCCCTCGATTTGTTCGTCGCTACCAGTTGGCTGCCGAAGCCCCATGCCTTATGCCGGTACAGGCAAGGCTGACCGCCGGCGCGGTGGAGATACGGTGCCGCCATGCACGATCACGCCCAACAATCTCGTGTTGACCGACATCAGCCGGTCGACGGCTGCGTTCACCTGCGGCACTCGGCTCACATCAAGCATAGTCGACAGGATCACCGCATCGCTCTGCTGCCCCAGCAGGAGCGAATCAGACACCTCCAGCACGGGCCCGCCGTCGATCACGATGTGGTCGAAGGAATCCCGAAAACCTTGAATGATCCTGGCCAGTTCCGGCCGCGACAACGCCGAGATTGCAGCATAATCACAAGTCCCTCCGGTCACCGCGAACAGGCCCTCAATACCGGTGGGTTGCACTACCTCGTCGTTTCCGAGTTCGCCACGCAACAGTTCGGGCAGGCCGGCACGCAATTCCAACGACAGTGCGACGTGGGCACCGGGGTGCCGCAGGTCGCCATCCAGAAGCAGCGTGCGTTTGTCGGCACGCGCCAGACTGGCCGCCAACTGGGCGGCAAACGTCGTCTTGCCCTCTGACTCGACCGCACTGGTGACCAGAATCACCTTGGGCGCCTCGCGGCCAGTCTGGGCGATGAGTGTCCGGATGGTATCGCCGCTCTCTGCCATCACGGCACCGTAGTCGCGTCCCTTTTTGAGCGTGGATACCTGCGGAAAGGTACCGAGCACCCTCACGCCGACGCGTCGCGAGATGTCGTCCGTCACATTGACGTGATCCCGCAGGTACTCCCGCAGCACGATCACTCCGCCGCCGATCGCGAGGCCGGCCATCCCCGCCGTCATGGTGAGGAGAAGGCGGAACAACCTGTCGTTTCCGCGGGGCACGCCGGCTGGCTCGACGAGGGTCACTCGGTTGGGCATGTTGAGGTCGATCGACGAGCTTTCGAGCTCGATCCCGATCTGATCGGTCACCCGCTGGAGGTGCTCCAGTTCGACTTTCCGTGCGTCCATGTCGGCATTGGCCCTGCCGAGTTCGGTGACCTCCTTCGACAGTTTGTCGAATTCCTTTGACGTGTCCTCGAGGGTCTTCGCCAGCATCTCTCGCCGTTTCTTGAGGACCACTGGCGTCTCAACCCTTCGTCCGACGGTCTCGTTCATCAACTGGGAAACAATCGCCGGGCGGACTTCCCGGCTCCTGCTTTCGATCCGTTCGACCAATTCCTGTCCTTGGGCCCGCAGTCTGCGAACGGCCGGCTCGCTGCCGCTCCTGGCGCTTCGCTGCTCCTGAAACGAGATTGCCTCTTCGAGACCTGCCAGCCGATCTTTGAGCTCGCTGATTTGGGGGTCTCGCGCGAGCGTGGCCTCGATCATTTCATCGGGCAGGGATTCCTCGGGCGAGATCTCTCCGCTCGCACGGGCGTCGGCAATCCAGAGCTCGGCATCGATGGCAGTGATATCTCGTTGCGTCTGCACGAGCAGGCCACGGAGCGTACTCACGTGGTCCATCAGCAGACCGCGCTGGGTGGCCACCTCGGCGCTGTCCCTCGTGCCGAGGGTGCGGGCGAGATTGTTCAGCGTCTCCCGGCGCGTCCGTAGCTCGGCCATGTTCTCCTTGAATTTCTTCTCGAGCGCGTCGCGACGGCCGAGCCGGTCGGTGCGGTCCTTGTTGACGATGTCATCGAGAAAAGACGTGATCACTGCGTTGAGGATCTTGGCGACGTCGTCGGCCTGCTTGCCTCGCAGCCGCACTTGCACGACCTCCGATTCCGGCGCCGCGGTCACCATCAAGGCCCGCGAGAGCCAATCGATCGGATCGGTGCCCGCCTCGCGGAGCGTCTCCAACCCCTCGATCCCCGGCTTCCGGAGCGATGCCTGCAGCACGTAGGGGCTTTTCATCATCTGCAGTTGGGTCTTCTTGTAAGACTCGTACTCGGCGGTGTCGCGTCCCTGGCTGAGCATGCCCCCCTTGTCCCGCACTCGAAGCCAGGCCACAGCTTCATACCCGCGGGGCATGAAAATCCACACCGGCACGGCTGTCATGGTCGCCAGAAGTAGTCCCAAGGCCGTGGCAGGCAACCAGCGGCGTCGAAACGCATGGATGGCGCGGACATAATCAACACCGACGGCCGCCTGATCGCCTCCACCGGGCGGCACCATCGGCGCTGTCGGGTATTCCGGCAGTTGCTGACGTGTCGCCAGTGACCCATTGCGAACGGCGAGTGCGCCGACCGAGGACGCCGCCGCGCCGACTGTTGAAGCTTCATCCATGGCTGCATTCGGGTCGATCATCAAGTCAATCTGTCCTAACGAGGTCGTCCTAGCGGGGACACTCTGCAGGCAACGTGGCCAAACGCAGCTGGCATGCGTCACGGCACCACTGACGTTGGGATATTCCGATTCTACCCTGAATACCCCTTCTGCCCCTGCTCGGGCGCCGACCCGGTCCGCTTCACCGGGGGGATCTGCCCCGGCAGGGGCAGCCCCTCGGCCGAGCCTACCCCAGAGTGCGGTCGGTTCCCGACCGCACTCTGGCCCCCCGGCATCCCCACTGCCGGCCTCAGCCCAGGCACCCTCAGTCCCGTCAACGGGGCCACGGTCGCCACCGCCGTTTCTTCTGGGACGAACAGGTTGGTCAGGAGTTTCTGGACGAGATACAGCATGCCCAGAGCCAGAGGCATCATGAAGTAACCGGCCCAGTCATGGAAGATTTTCTCGGCGAGATCCGGATCGATCGTATACATCACGCCGGTCAACGTGATGCGGATCGCGTTGACGGCCAGAGCGATGGGGATGGCACTGGCCAGAATCACCAGATTCTCGTACCACGACAATTCGCCGAGCATGACGATGGCCACCGACAGGGCGATGAAAATGGTGAGCATGCGCAGGCCGCTGCATGCATCGACGACACCGAGATGCCTCTCGCCGACGACGATCTGGTTACCCTCGCGAATGGCGTCCACCCCCAGGGTCTGGATGGCGTAGGTGCTGGCCATCGTTGCCAACGTCTGCAACGGCCCCAGCAGATAGCGTGTCGCCTCGTCGGGCAACGGATACATGAAGATCAGGAAGGCGACCGGTGCCCAGGCCCAACGGAACATGCTCCAGCCCCCGCCCAGCAGCACCGCGCCTGCCAGCGCCGGCACGAACGTGTACATGTCGATCGTGATGATGCGGTAGCGGGCGACGAAGAGCCTCATGGCGAGGCTTGTCATTAGCAAGCCCAGTCCCACGATCCGTGCCGAGAAACTCACCGGCCTATTCGGCTGCCGCCACCAGAACAGAATGACCAACGAAAACAGCGGCACAAGCCAGCCGTGTGAATACTGTGGGTTGTTCCACGATTCCTTCGCGCGGATGAGCCCCGGCCAGTAGCTGAACATCAGCATCACCACGAGTGCTGCTATCAGCATCAGGGTCTGCCTCTGTTCCGGCAGGCGGAGATCCTCCACAAGAGCGCTCCAGCGCAGTCGGATCGACTCCCCGAGGGAACAGTCGGCGGGAAACGTCCGCCCTGTGTCCACGGCAACCGTGGGCGGTTGCGGTGCGCGCGGCTGCTTCGCAGGCAGGACGGGAACCGGCATGGGTAGGTCCTACACTCTCCGGGGAGTCACGGGTGCGTCCATTTTTATGGTACCCGGACGGCTCTCCGGATCACCACTGTGATATGGTCGTCGTACCTGCGGGAAAGACTGAGAAGTTGCCCGAGCATGGGATCAAAGCCCATGCCCATTCCGATTCTACAGTCCGGCAGGCAGGCTGTAGCACGGTTTCAGCGGCGGCCTTTTGCCGGTGACACCGACAATCCGGGATGCCATGATTCCTTGCGGCGATCGGTCGCCCGTAATCGACCTGCAGTCCTGCGTTGTTCCGCCCGACTCCCCCTTTTGCTCCCATGAACCACGCTCCCTCTGATTCGCCCAGCCCCCGTTCCTTACGCCGGCTGCCGGGCTGGGTCACGCTGACACTACGGCTGGTGGCAACCCTGGGGCTGATGGCCCTGGTCCTGCGGGGGATCGAGTGGCCCAAACTCCTGGCACTGCTCGAGCACTGCGACTGGCGCTGGTGGTTCGCGGGCTTCGCCATCGGCGTGCTCGTGCAGGTCCTCGCCGCCGTTCGCTGGGCCGCCCTCGCCCGTCCGATCGGCTTTCCGTTTTCCGTGGCGACGTTCGCCTGGAGGTTTTTTGAAGGCCTGTTCTTCAACCTCTGCCTGCCATCCTCGATCGGCGGCGACGTGGTAAAGGCCTATCGCCTCGCCGACTCGACACCAGGCCGGCTATTGGCGGGCTGCACGGTGCTTGCCGACCGGCTCACGGGCCTGGCGGCGCTGGGCGTGCTGGCGGGTACGGCCCTGATCGCCAAGGAGTGGGGACTGGGACTTCCTGCCACGCTGGCCCTGGGCGGCGGGCTGCTGGCGGCCGCGTTGCTCGCTTTCTGGATGCTCGTCGGCTCGCTCGATCGTGTGCTGACGATTCTCCCGGAGGGCCATGCGGCCCGGCACTTCATTGGCCAACTGCTGCCCTACTCCATGCGGCCCACTCTGATCATCCGTGCCGTGGGCTGGAGCCTGCTGGTTCAGGTAGGCGGTTCAGTGGCGGTGGCATTCATCGCGCGTGGTGTGGGCGTGTCGCTGCCGCTCTCGATATGGTTTGCGGTGGTGCCACTGGTGGCCCTGGCGATGGTGGTACCGCTGAGCATCAACGGCGTTGGCGTTCGCGAGGGCGGCCTCGTGCTGCTGCTCGCCCCCGCGGGAGTTCCGAAGGATGTGGCCGTGGCCATCGGCCTGCTCTGGTTCCTCGCCACGATCCTCACCGGTCTGATCGGCGGCGTGCTGTTTCTGCTCGACCGCAGGCCGTCCGCCTCCATCGTCGGGGCACTCAAGCCCACGCAGCCAGCCTAGCCGCGGCGACGGGCCGCCGTGAGCAGCAGACCGGCGATCGTCTTGGCGTCGTCGATCCGGCCGTCGAGGCACATCGCGATGGCCTCGTCCCACGCGACCACGCGGGTACGGATCTGCTCCCCTGGCTCGAGTGCCTGCGGCCCTGCCACTAGGTCTTCCGCCACGAAGAGATGCATCCGTTCGCGGAGGATGCCCGGAGACATCCACAGCGAACCCGCCGGCATGATCCGGCCGGCACGGTAGCCCGTCTCCTCGGCCAGTTCCCGGCGGGCCGCTTCCTCCAGTGATTCGACCCGGTCGAGCGTGCCGGCGGGGAGTTCCAGAAGCGTCCGGCCGACGGCCACGCGGACCACCTCCACGAGACAGACCTCGTGCGGCGACACCAGCGGCACGATCACAACGCTGCCGGGATGCCTGATAACCTCGCGGTGGCGGCGGTTGCCATCCGCGCACGGTTCCGCCACGCGGACAACTCGGAACCGTTTGGTTTCGAGCAGCAGTTCCCCCTCGTCGAGCGGCGGATCGCTCGCCGATGCATCCTCGTCTTGCGAGCGGGTTGCGGTCACTGGCAGAGGCACTGCCACCACGCGGGCCGCAGCGCCCTCGACCTCCAGAGGACGCCCGGCAGCGAGCGCTTTGGCCTGAAGCATCCCGAGTCCAAGGCTGCCGCCGACAGCAGGCGAGCAGCAGACCGATGTCAACTGACCGACGACCTCGTCTCCCGTCCGCACCACCACGCCTGCGGCGTGGTGGGAGTCGCCATCGATCGCGACCGCCACGAACCGGCGGTTGACATGCCCCAACGCGTCAATTCTCGCCACGGTCTCCTGGCCGAGATAGCATCCCTTGGTGAACGAGATTGCCCGCTGGTCACGGGCCAGTTCCTGCGGCAGCGTCTTCTCGGGAATATCAACCGGTGCGGGCATGCCTGCCTCGATGCGGGCTGCCTCCCACGCCGCAGCAGACGCCTGGGGAACGCCCTGGGTTTTCATCCATTCCACCAGTTGCGGAGAGTCGGCGGCTGCAGTCTGGATGAGAAATCCCTGCGGCCCATACCAGTCGATGCGGACAATCGCCACGGGCACCCCGCCGACAAGGCCGCGGACGTGGTGGAGCTGTTCTGCTGGGGGCCGCACGCTGCACCGCGCCGCCAGCCAGGCATCGGCCTGGGGCCCCGCGAGGATCAGGTGCGACATGGTGCCGGACTCGTCCGTCAACTCGAACCGCTCGCGGATGTGATACCGCTCCAGATGTTCCCACAGGCTGGTGGCCAGCCCTGCCGGAGCATCGATCCAGATGCCGTCCTCGGTGCGAAGAATGTTCGCCAGTGCGAGCACCCAGCCTCGCGCGTCGGCAAAGAAACCTTCAGTACCCGTAGCCGCCGCCAGCGAGGAGACGGCGGCCGTCGTGAAATTGTCGATGAACTTCACAGCATCGGGCCCACGGGCCGTCAGCACCGTCCGGTGGCCAGCATCCCCCCAGGCCAGCGTCCTCCGCAGGTCGTCGTAGCCGGCCGGCCGCGGCGGGGTGGCGGGGGGCAGGCACGGCGGTTGTTCTCGAGAGTCGGGCTGTTTCTGCGGATTCATGGCTGGTTGCTCACTGTGGGACGGGGATTCGGCGTCGCCTGACAGCAGCGTACCAAGAAATATTCTGCCGCTGCGCGAACGCTCTGCCGTGACGCTGCGTAAGAGAACTCACCGCAGCGTCACAACGAACACTGCAATCGAAGGTCGGAATCAGGGGGCCGTCTCGACGCTCCCGTCCATGTGCAAGGGGATAGAACCATGGCCACTGTTGATTGCCGAAACGGATACCGGAATGACCACAACGACGACGACGCGGATGACATGCTCGACGATCCGCTGGCAGTCGCCGACATCGAACACTCCGATGCATTACGGGCTGCGGCAGATGGAGGAGACTCTGGGCTGCGAGTCCACCAGCACCAGCAGCGGCAAATGCATCGTATCGCCGAGGTGCGGCGTCTTCAGGGCGTGACGCTCCGCAATGTCTCGCGGCGGCTGGGAACATCGCTTGCGGACGTCCGGCGGCAGGAGCAGCC
>Ga0164295_10004230_pt1 | contig 11418 bp, 7 predicted proteins | sample GEODES006metaG_FD_111798 | JGI IMG/M metagenome (GOLD analysis project Ga0164295, IMG submission 111798) | Oligotrophic lake water microbial communities from Sparkling Lake, Wisconsin, USA - GEODES006 metaG | ecosystem: Environmental > Aquatic > Freshwater > Lake | place: USA: Sparkling Lake...
GCAGGCTTTTTTGAATCTCGCCCGCAATGCTATTCAGGTGCTCGGCCAGTCGGGGCGGCTCACCATCCGCACCCGCGCGCTAACTAACGTGACCATCGGCACGCAGCGGCATCGCATTGTCGCGGCGGTCGCCTTCGAGGACAACGGTCCGGGTGTGCCTCCGGAACTGAAAGACACGCTGTTCTATCCGCTGGTAACGGGACGTGTTGGTGGTACGGGCTTGGGCCTTGCAGTGGCGCAGGACCTCATCACCCGTCATGCGGGCATCATCGAATTCGAAAGTCGTCCCGGCCATACCGTTTTCACCGTGCTGTTACCCATGAAACCTTGCCCATGAACGCTGGAGTTCCTCCTTTGAACGTCTGGCTCGTTGATGATGATGCTTCGATTCGCTGGGTGATGGAGCGCGCCTTGAAGCAGGGCGGTATGCGGGCGCGCGCCTTCGAAGAAGCCGAAAGTGCGTTAGCTGCGCTTGGCAGTGGGACGCCCGACGTACTGATCACCGACATACGCATGCCCGGCAAAAGTGGGCTGGCCCTGCTGGACGAAGTGCGTACGAATTACCCCACCTTGCCCGTCATCGTCATGACCGCCCATTCGGACCTCGACAGTGCCGTGGCCGCCTACCAAGGCGGTGCCTTCGAATATCTGCCCAAGCCGTTCGATATCGATACCGCAGTGGAGCTAGTGCGCCGCGCCGCACAGCAAGCGCAGCCCGCCGCCGAACCCACTGGCGATGCCGGGCGCATTCCCGAACTACTGGGTGCTGCACCGGCCATGCAGGAAGTTTTCCGTGCCATTGGGCGGCTGTCGCGCAGCAGCATGACCGTGCTTATTACGGGGGAATCTGGCACCGGTAAGGAACTGGTAGCACGGGCACTGCACCGGCACAGTCCGCGTGCCAACAAGCCGTTCATTGCTTTGAACACTTCGGCATTCACGGCGGAACTACTGGAAAGCGAACTGTTCGGACACGAGCGCGGCTCGTTTACGGGCGCCGATGCTTTGCGTCGCGGCCGGTTCGAGCAGGCCGATGGCGGTACGCTATTCCTCGACGAAATCGGCGACATGTCGCCGCAACTGCAGACGCGTCTACTGCGTGTGCTGGCGGAAGCCGAGTTCTATCGCGTCGGTGGTAATACGCCTATCAAGGTGGATGTGCGTGTCATTGCAGCCACCCATCAAGATCTCACCGCACGCGTTGGGCAGAACTTGTTCCGCGAAGACTTGCTACACCGCCTGAATGTCATCCGTATCGAGTTGCCGCCGCTGCGCGCACGTCGCGAAGACATTGGCGAATTGATGCGCCACTACTTGACGGTAGCAGCGAAAGAAATTGGCGTTGAGCCGAAGGTATTGTCCGCTGCAGCCGACTCGGCGCTGCGCGCCTTTGAATGGCCCGGCAATGTGCGACAACTGGTGAACGCGTGCCGTCGGTTAACGGTGAGTGCCCCGGGCCGCGACATCTCACTGAACGACATTCCTGCCGAATTGGGTGGGCAAGCTACTGCGCGTGGTGGCGAAGACTGGCTACGTGCATTGGAAAGCTGGGGGCAGCAGGCGAGTTTGCTGGTGCAACAGGGGCAGCATGTGCCCCTGCTGGACCTGGCCGTTCCCGAATTTGAGCGGACGATGATCCGCGTTGCCTTGCAGCGTTGCGAGGGGCGCCGGCAGGATGCTGCCAAACTGCTGGGCTGGGGCCGCAACACCCTTACCCGCAAGCTAAAAGAGCTTGGAATGGAGTAAGCGGCCCTGCCGCTTAGTTCTTGAAACTTGCAACCAGCGCGCTGAGCGCCTCGCAAAGTTCGCGGTGCGCCGCGCTGACGCCCGGCCATTGGCGCCGCACGGCGGCCAAGTCTCCCGCGCGTGCGGCTTGCTCCGCATCACCGGCGAGCTCGGCCAATTGCTTGCCACCTAGACTTGAAGCGGAAGACCGCAAGGCGTGAAGCGCGTTCTCTGCTCCTGCCAAGTCGCCGCCGGCCACGGCTGCGTCGGCGTCTGCCACTGGCTGGCGTGAGTGTTCGAGAAATAGTTGCGCCATCCGCTCCACGAGGCCCGGACGACCGAGCGCTGCCAGTTCGGCCAATTGCTCCGCATCTAGTACGGGAGTCGCTAGCAGGTAGGGAAGGAGCGGCTCAGCGGCAGCGGCGGTAGCCAACGCGGGCGGTGCTGGCGAAGCGGTTTGCTGCGCGGCCAAAGCCTGACGCACCCGCTCCAAGGCTTTCTGCAATTGGTCGAGGGTGAACGGTTTGCTGACGAAATCCGTCATACCTGCGGCCAGACATTTTTCACGGTCGCCTTGCAGCGCGTTGGCGGTCAGCGCGACGATTGGCATGGCTGGCTGCCCCGCGGCGAGCTCTGCGGCGCGGATGTTTCTGGTGGCCTCGTAGCCGTCCATGCCCGGCATCTGGCAGTCCATCAGCAATACATCAAATTTTTGGCGAGCCGCCTGTTCCACCGCTGCGTGTCCGTTGTCCACGGCTTCGGCTGTGACGCCGAGCACCTCGAGCATGCCCAGTGCCACTTCTTGATTGACGAGGCTGTCTTCCACCAGAAGTACGTGCAAGGGGCTAGCGTTCGCTGGCGTCACCCAAGCCGGTGGTGGCACGACCTCGAGACCACCGGTGCGCCCTAGCACGCGGGCCAGACAGGCCTGCAGGCGTCCTTGCCGCACGGGCTTGGTCAACCAGTCATCCACACCACTGCGTAGGTCACGCTGCGTATTCATCGTCATGTCGATGGAAGACAGCAGCACGATGGGTGCATCGCTGCAGCGAGGGTCCTGCCGCAGGCGGGCGGCCGTCTGCTGGCCATCGAGTCCGGGCATCCGGTGGTCTAGCAGGAACAATTCGTAAGGGCGCCCGCGCTCCGCCGCCGCTACCGCTTCGTCGAGAGCAGCTTGCCCATCGGCGACGGTGATGACGGCCATGCGCCACTCGGCCAGCAGCATGCCCAGGAATTCGCGGTTTGTGGCGTTGTCATCGGCAACGAGCACGCGTACATCACCGAGCAGGGGCCCTATGGCGGCGATGGCCACTGGCTGGTTGGGGTGGTTAGTCACATTGTCGAAGGCCAGCTCGACGCGAAAGGTGGAACCCATGCCGTAGTCGCTGGTGACGCTAATGCGTCCGCCCATCAAACGCACCAGTTGGCGCGTAATGGCCAGCCCCAGCCCCGTCCCGCCATGGGCGCGTGTGGCGAAGCTGTCCAGCTGCGTGAACGCTTCGAAGACTCTTTGCAATTGGTCGGCGGGAATGCCTGGGCCGGTATCCCGTACTTCGAACACTACCCGGGTGAAATCTACGGGGTTGGCGCTATTAGCATCCACGGGTGCGGGCCGCGCATAGATGACGACCTCGCCACGCGCGGTAAACTTTACGGCGTTGCCGGCCAGATTGGTCAGCACCTGTCGGACGCGTCCGCCATCACCACGGACCCACGCGGGGAGCGCGGGGTCGAAGCGACAGACCAGCTCCACACCCTTGGCCTGAGCACGAGGCGCCAGTAGTTCGCCTACTTCTTCGATGACGTCAGCCAGACAGAAGGCGTTGGTACTGATATCCAGATGGCCCGCTTCGATCTTCGAGAAGTCGAGGATGTCGTTGATGATTTCCAGCAACGACTCGCCGCTGCCACGGATGGTGGCTAGCAAGCGCCGCTGGCGCGGATCCAAACGGGTGCCTTCGAGCAACTCAGCCATGCCCAGCACGCCATTCATGGGAGTGCGAATCTCGTGGCTCATTCGTGCCAGGAAATCGCTCTTGGCACGGCTGGAACCTTCCGCGTCAGCCAAAGCCTGAGCAAGGTAGGAAGTGCGTTCTGCTACTTGCTCCTCGAGCCCCCGGCGTTGGCTGGAGAGGCGTTCATCACGCGAGGCGATGGTATCGAGCATGCTGTTGAAGCGGCGGTAAACGCCGCGAATTTCCGGGTTGCCCTCTTCTTGCAGCCGGAAGTCGTAATTCTGACCGTGCTGCACTTGGTCCATAGCGGCGACCAGTTGCCTGAGTGGTAGGGTGATGGCGCGCTGCAAACGAGCTGTAATGAACAGGACTATTAGGCAGGCCAGCACTACCGTGGCTATCAGGCCGAGTATTAGCGAACGCAAAGTTTCGCGCACCGCAGCCGTGGAAGCGATGAGGCGTAGTTCGCCCAGCACTTGGCCATCGAGCATTACCGGCGAACGCAGGTCGAGGTGGTCTGTGTCGAAATACCAGTACGCCTCCTTCGCGGGGCTGGCAATCCCGCGCTGGAGAATCTGGTTGAGTTCGGCGCGGGTTACCAGCGTGTCGGCAGCGGCAAGGCGTGCATCGTTGGCGACAAACTGCGCCAATGTTCGGCCGGCTGGGTCGAGGAGTTCCGCATACAGGATGCCCGGTTCGCGACCGAGACTGGAGAGCAGTTCGCGCGCTGCGTGCGGGTCTGCGTATTCGATGGCGGCAACGGCGTTGGCCGCTGCAACGCGGGCAATTCCCGAAGTGCGCAGCACCAACTGTTCCCGGCCATTCTGGTAGGCATGCCAGCCCAGCAAAGCGACTACCAAGACCAGCACAGCGGCGGCGGCCAAGCCGACCAGCAGGCGGACGCGCAGCACCAAGGACCAGTTGCCCATCTTGCCGTCCATTCCTGCCTAGGCCTCCTGGTGACGCCGTCAAACTCTATAATGGCACGATGCCACCTCGGCTGCGTGTCGCCGGCATAGGAAGCGAAGCTCGCTGGTGGGGCAATGCCCCCGCCGAGTGGTTGCCCGCCAGCAGCGCGGTGTTACAGCTGCAGCGCCCCCGTCAGTTCGCCCACCTGGCTGAAGCCTTGCTCTTGCACATAGGCAGCGATGCCCGCGTTGATGCGGCGGCAGCTGAACGGATCGTAAAAGAGCGAAGTACCCACGCCCACCGCTGTAGCACCGGCCAGCAGGAATTCCACCGCATCGGTAGCGCTGCAAATGCCGCCCTGGCCGATAATGGGGACGCCGTGCGCCTTCGTCACTTCGTACACCTGCTTCACCTTCAGCAAGGCGATGGGCTTGATGGCGGGACCGGACAGCCCACCCTGCACGTTGCCGATGACTGGACGACGGGTCTTCACATCGATGGCCATGCCCATGACCGTGTTGATGACGGCGAAGGCATCGGCACCCGCTTCGAGACAGGCGCGTGCGTTTTCCTTGATGTCCGTTTGGTTGGGCGACAGCTTGATGATGAGCGGCTTCTGCGTAACGCTGCGGCAAGCGGCCACTACCTTTGCGCTCATCTCCGGATAGTTGCCAAACTGCACGCCGCCTTCTTTGACGTTCGGGCAGGAGATGTTGACCTCGATGGCATCGATGGGGCTGTCATCGAAGCGGCGCGTCACCTCTACGTATTCCTCGATGGTGCTGCCTGAAACATTCGCGAAGAACTTTGTCTCGGTGAAGTCGAGTTCCGGAAGGATGTGGCGCACCACGTGGTCCACGCCGGGGTTCTGCAAGCCGATGGCGTTGATCATGCCTTGCGCGGTTTCCATGACCCGGTGCGGCGGGTTGCCAAGGCGTGGCTGGCCCGTGGTGCCCTTCAGGACGATGGCGCCGACGTCGCGGTTGGAGAAGCCCTCGATGCGCGTGTATTCCTCGCCGAAGCCGACGCAGCCGGACAGCAGGACAATGGGGGAGGCGAAATCTAGTCCGCAGAATTTCAGGCGGAGGGATTCGGGCGGGGAGCCAGGCGCGGTGAGCGCGGCGGGAGCGAGATGGGCAGCCATACGCCATTATAGTGGCCACATGTTCCATCTCGTTCTTTTGCAGCCCCAGATTCCTCCAAACACTGGCAATGCCATCCGGTTGTGTGCCAACACCGGCTGCACGCTGCACTTGGTACACCCCTTGGGTTTTTCCCTACAAAGCCCGCACGTGCGTCGCGCCGGGCTCGACTATCACGAACTGGCGCGCGTGCGCGAACACGCGGATTTTGCGGCTTGCTGGCGCTGGCTCGATGAAAACGGGGCGGGACGGCGCTACGCGGTGGAGACGGGCGGCACCCGCCGCTACGATCAGGTGGGCTTCCAGCCGGGGGACGTGTTGGTGTTTGGCGCTGAAGGCCCGGGCATTGCGGCGGCAGACTTGGCGCGGTTTGCGCCGGAGGACGTGCTGCAACTTCCCATGTTGCCGGGGAACCGCAGCGTGAACCTGTCCAACACCGTGGCCATCGTCGCCTACGAGGCATGGCGGCAGCAGGGGTTCAGCCGCGGCTAAGCCGCCAATCGATTGCAACCGTGCTTGCGATGTTGCTTTGACGCAACATTTTTGATGGTGCGCTGCAAAATGAACCGGGTGATTTCCTTCCCAACGTCTGTGCGTATTGACTGATGGTATAAAAAAACATACTTATAGTAGATAGCCGACAGGTGCCGACCGGTACCGGGCTGCCGAGGGGGAACCTACGCTCATGTCTACACCCGCCCATCCTGTCATTTCTCGCGCCCTGCAGGGTGCCGTTGCTGCTGCCCTGCTGCTCGCCGCCGCCGGCGCGTCCGCGCAACAGGCAGCCAGCGCTGGCCTCGAGGAAATCATCGTCACCGCCACCAAGAAGGCGAACTCCATCAACAGCACGGCGGCCGCCATTTCGGCCGTCACGGCAGACCAGCTCGGTGCCGGTGGCATCGAAGACATCTCCGACCTCGCCACGGCGGTACCCAATCTCTCCGTCGGTGACCAGTTCGGTGTGAACCGCACCTTCATCCGCGGCGTCGGCATGACCAGCATCGATCTCGGTGCCGACGGTGCCGTGGCCTTCCTGCAGGATGGCGCCATGATTGCGCGTCCGTCCGCCCAGCTGGCCGGCTTCTTCGACCTGGAACAGGTGGAAGTGCTGCGCGGGCCGCAGGGCACCACCTACGGCCGCGGTGCTACCGCCGGCGTGGTGAATCTCGTCACCCGCAAGCCCGGCGATACCCTGAACGGCTATGGCCGTTTGACCGTCGGCAACTTCGCTGCCAAGACCTTCGAAGGTGCGGTAGGTGGCCCGGTGTCCGACACCGTTGGCGCGCGTGTGGCCGTAAAGTGGGACCAGCGTGATGGCTACGGCAAGAACCTGTTCACCGGCAGCCAGATCGACGACCGCGACGCGGTAGCCGTTCGCGGCATGGTGTCGTTCGCCCCCAGCGATGATGTGCAGGCGACCCTCATCGCCGACTACTTCAAGGAAGACGACAACAACTACGCCTTCCACTACTTCGGCACGACCGGCACGCCGGAAGACGGCCTCGGGCACAACCTGCTCGGCGGCAAGACCATTTTCGACTACTACGCCACGCGTGGCGAGGCTGCGGACCTGCGCAACATCTACTCCGACCAAGAGCCTATCAACCAGCGCGACGGCGTCGGCCTGACGGCTCTGGTGGACTTCAAGTTGGGCGAGTGGGACGTGAAGTCCGTGACCGCCTGGCGCGATTTCCAGCGTTTCACGCGTGACGACCTCGACGTCTCCGACGTGAACATGTTCGGCCAGAACAACTACGACGAAGACAGCAACGCTTGGAGTCAGGAATTCACCTTCAGCCGCACGGCTGGCAAGTGGGACCTGCTCGGCGGCGTCATGTACTTCCACGAGAAGCTGTTTGGCTCCGTGAAGGTGCCGCTCACCAACCTCGGCTTGCTGTTCGGCGCTCCTGCCAACCTGTTCAACAACGGCAACTATTGGCAGTTGGGCACGGTAAAGACGGACGCCTACGGCGCCTTCTTGCAGGGCACGTACCCGATCAACGACCAGCTGAAAGTGACCGTGGGTGCCCGCTACAACCACGAGAAGCGCGAGGGCGCCGGTTCCTTCATCTTCGACGCGCTGGGCGCAAACGTGCCGACAGATAAGGGCAAGTCCTGGGATGCCGTCACGCCGCGCTTCAATCTCGAGTACACCACCGAGAGCGGGCAGCTGTGGTACGGCAGCCTGACGCGGGGCTTCAAGTCGGGCGTCATCAACGTCGGTAGCCAGAATGCCGTCATTGACCCGGAATACGTGTGGAGCATCGAGGCCGGTGTGAAGGGCCGTGCCGCTGGTGGCAATGTGGAATACCGTGCTGCGGTGTTCAACTACAAGTACTCGGACCTGCAGGTCGGCTTCGTCGGTGCGGACAGCGTGGTCACTACGGTGAACGCCGCTTCGGCCCGCAACTACGGCCTCGAGATTGAGCTGCGCGCCAAGTTGGCGGAAGGCCTCACCGCGGACTTCTATGCCACCCTGTTGTCGGCGAAGTACACAGACTTCACCACGGGCGATTATCGTCAGGCATTCCGCCAAGTCGATGTGTCGGGCAACCATCTGCAGAACGCACCCACTAACACGGCCTTTGCCGGTCTGACGTACGAAGTACCGGTGGGTTCGGGTATGTTGGCTCTGCACGCTGAAGCGTCTTACCAGGGCACGGTGTACTTCACCGAGTTCAACAATGCGGACGCGGTACAGGCCAGCTACACCATCGGCAACGTGGCTGCTACGTGGACCGACAGCAGTGAGCATTGGAGCGTGGGTGGTTGGGTGAAGAATGTGGGCGACGAGTTCATCGTCACCAACAACATCATCACTGCGCCGCTCTACGGCAGCATCCGTGTGGGCTCGGTGGCACCGCCGCGCACCTACGGCCTGACGGTCGGTTACAAGTTCTGACCGCCAAGTTCTGACGGATAAGTTCTAACCGCAGGGGTTTTCGAATGAGCAGCAGTGTGGTCGAAGATACTTATCGCTTCGACCCCGCTGACCAAGCGCTGGTGCGAGACCCTTACCCCACCTACCGCCGTTTGCAGGCCATTCCCGGCTTGCATGCGGCGGCAGGCGGTTACCATGTGGCTACGCGTCACCTGGATTGCCGGCAAGTGCTGGCCAGCCCGGCCTTTGGTCAGGGCAGTTTCATCCGCAACATTCAGCTGTTCTACGGCCCGGACTTCGACGTGCTTGGCCAGAGTTCCTATCGCTGGTTGTCGGAAGTGTTTCTGATGCAAGACCCGCCGCATCACACGCGGCTGCGCAAGTTGGTTAGCTTTGCGCTTACTCCAAAGCGTATCGCGGACATGGCGCCGCGCATTCAGGCCTTGCAAGACGGTCTCGTCGATGCCTGGCTCGCCAAGGGCGGCGTGGGCGATGTCGTCGACGATTTGGCTTATCCCTTGCCGGTGCTGGTCATGTTCGACTTGCTGGGCGTGGAAGAAAGCGAACGCACGCCGGATGCCATGGCCAAGCTGACGCGTGCCATCGCCGAGGCGTTTCTGGTGTTTGAGACGCGTGTGCTGAGCGCTGATGAATTGGCGCTAGCCAACCGGCAGATGGATTACCTCTACGAATACTTCGGGGCCTTGTTCGACCGGCGCAAAGCCGATCCGCGCGATGACCTGACCTCGGCGCTGGCTTCTGTCCGCGACGAAACGGGCGATGCATTGTCGCACCGTGAGATGGTTACCATCGTTATCGCCATGTTCGGTGCGGGTTTCGAAACCACAGCGCATCTCATCAGCAATGGGCTGTATACGCTGCAGCGCTACCCGGAACAGTGGGCAATGCTGGTGGCGAACCCGGCGCTGGCGGCTGGCGTGGTGGAAGAAGTCTTGCGGTTCGAATCTTCCCTGCAGGCTACCTACCGCACGGCTTTGGAAGACACGCTGGTAGATGGGACCTATGTGAAGGGCGGCGAGCGGGTGCTGTGCATCGTCGCGGCGGCCAACCGCGACCCGTCCATGTTTCCGGACCCAGACCGCTTCGATATCACCCGCAAGGATGTCCGCATCCAGTCCTTCGGGGGCGGCATTCACCACTGCATTGGTCAGGCGCTGGCGCGGCTGGAAGGGCGTATCGCGTTCGAGACGCTGGCCCGGCGGCTGCCTGGCATTGCCGTGAAGGTGGACAGTCCGCCTTGGCGTCCGGGGTTCTTGTTCCGCGGCCTAGCCAGCCTGCCTGCCACCACACTTGAAATCGCCCACCGATAACGGACAATGCAGCGGCGCAAACTTTGTTGCGCGGGTCACGGTCGCGGAATACTACCTGCATGGATCTCGGTCTCAAGGGCAAGGTGGCATTGGTCACCGCGGGCAGCCAAGGCATAGGCCTGGCAACGGCGCATGCGCTGGCCCGAGAGGGCGCGCAGTTGGCGCTTTGCGCCCGTGATGCTGCCGGTTTAACGGCCGCGGCGGCGGCCCTCGAGGCGGCCCACGGGCCGCCGGTCTTGGTGCTCCCGTGCGACCTGGCAGACGAGGCGCAGATTGGCGCCATGGTCGCTGCGGTGCTGGCGCGTTATGGCACCGTTCACGTACTGGTGAACAACGCCGGTGGTCCACCGCCGGGGCCGTCAGCCCGTGTTAGCGAGGCTGACTGGCAGCGCGCCTTCCAGCTCACTCTCATGTCCGCTGTTCGCACCACCAGTGCCGTACTTCCCGCTATGCGCGCGCAGCGCTGGGGACGTATCGTCAATGTCTCTTCGTATTCGGTGAAGCAGCCGATACCCGACCTCATGCTCTCGAACAGTCTCCGCCTTGCCGTGGCGGGCTGGGCCAAGACGCTGGCCGCTGAAGTGGCGCCGGACAATGTGCTCGTGAACACGGTGGCCCCTGGCTGGACGCTCACGGACCGCGTTGGGCAAATGCTGGCGGCGCGTGCTACGCAGCGGCAGTGTGATGAGGCCGCGGTGGCGGCGGAAATACTGGCGCAAGTACCACTGGCCCGCTTCGCGGACCCGGCCGAGATTGCTGACGTCATTGTTTTCCTCGCCTCGCAGCGTGCCAGTTACCTTACGGGCACGGTGTTGCCCGTAGACGGCGGTATTGTGCAGGGAGCCCTCTAATGTCTTGGCAAGCGGCGCGCATCATCGACTTCCACGCCCACGTGGTGTTGGAAGAAACTTTCGGGGCGGCGGGTGAACACGGCCCTGAACTGACAGTTGCCGAGGATGGTCGTCCCTTGTTTCGCGCCGGGGGCTATCGCCTGCATGGCGTGCGTTACCGTGGCAGTCCGTTCATGGACGCTGAGGTGCGCCTCGCCGCCATGGACCGTGCCGGCATCGACTGCCAGGTGTTGTCGCCTAACCCGCTGACGTATTTCCACTTCATCGATGTGCCATCGGCGGTGGATTTCTGTCGTCGTCACAACGACGTGCTGGCGGCATTGGTGCGCCGCTATCCCGGCAGGCTCGCGGGCCTCGCTGCGCTGCCGATGCAATCGCCAGCCGCGGCTGCCGAGGAACTGCGCCGCGCGGTGGGCGAACTGGGTCTCTGGGGTGCTGGTATTGGCACCGAGTTCGGTACCCGCCTAGATTCGCCCACGCTTGACGATTTCTACCGCTGCTGTGCGGCGCTGGATGTGCCGCTGTACTTGCACCCGTCGCCTGCAGGCATCGACGGCCCAGCCGCCTTCCCGCCACTGTCGCATTACGACCTCGACCTACTCATTGGTTTCGCGGCGCAGGAAA
>Ga0164295_10004231_pt1 | contig 11418 bp, 3 predicted proteins | sample GEODES006metaG_FD_111798 | JGI IMG/M metagenome (GOLD analysis project Ga0164295, IMG submission 111798) | Oligotrophic lake water microbial communities from Sparkling Lake, Wisconsin, USA - GEODES006 metaG | ecosystem: Environmental > Aquatic > Freshwater > Lake | place: USA: Sparkling Lake...
GAAGGGGAGGAAAAAGGGACTGAAAATTGATGGAGGGCGAGATTTTTAAATCAAGAAGGTTAGTTGCAAACTTTTCGGAGTTACAAAATAAACAAATAGAAACGAATCACTCACTTTGTGTTTATCTGTGTTTGAGTATTAATTAATTTCTGTTCTGTAAAGAACAAAAAGCCACTATATACAATGGCCGAATCGTGGCTCTCTCAACCCTCTGTGGATGACACCCCTCCAACGATTGTTGTAGTTACTGCGAGTAATGAGAAGCAAGCTGCAGCAGTTGAGCAAGAGCTCAAGTTTCGAAGGCAGTCTGGCGCATACGGAGAAAACACAATCTTTTTCGCTGTGCCGGACCCCTCTTCGGCAAGAGTCGGAAGCGGCGGAGCAACGTTTAATGCGCTCATCACGGTTCAAGAACTTGTCTCTTCCTATGCTCGTTTTAATGTTGAGTCTTGTCGCATCTTTATGATCCACAGTGGAGGAGACAGCCAGCGATTGCCGTGCCAGAGCGTCTGTGGAAAGGCGTGGTCTGCCCTGCCCACTTATTCAAGCACATTTGAGCTAAATGCACCGATCGACCTTCTCCTTGAGGCCATGTTTAAGCTCTTTAAGAATGTACGAACTGGGCTCGTCGTTGCTTCAAGTGATGTCCTTCTCTTAATTCCGAAGGACTTTCCGTGCCACTGGCCGAGCACTGGCGCCACGGGCCTCGCTATTCCAACAGACAAGCACATTGGCCCAAACCACGGCGTTTATCACACAGAGTTGACGCCGGCAGACGGTGGAGCAAATCCAGACGGTCGCTTTGTCCGCAAAGTCAATAAGTTCTTCCAGAAAGCGTCTGTCAAGGAAATGGAGGCTGCAGGCGCTGTTCGTTCAGCTGATCAGACAGTTCTTATTGATAGCGGGGTGATTTACTTTTCATTGCCCGCGACATTAACCCTTCTAAACTTAGCAAGAACGTATCCTCTGGATTGCTGCACGTACCTAGGGCTTGACATGAATCGCAAGCCACTTCGAATTGAACTCTACTCGGACATTATGATGGCAATGGGCGGAGGAATGGGGCTCTCAAAGGAGGACTATCACAAGGTGGCGACAAGTGATACGCAGGCCGCACGCATTGCGACCTCGCGCGATATTCTTTGGGCAGCGCTGATCGACATGCCCTTCTATGCGTGTGTTGTGGAGGGTGGACACTTTAGCCATGTCGGCACAACGTCGGAATATCTCCAGCTGCTTGCTGCTCCAACCGACATTCAGCGCCAATATGGGCTCAAGACGTCTGCTGCATGGTATGAATTCGGACGCCCAGTGCAATCTATGGGTGGCTGTTTCGAAGACCCTGTAAAAGACGAGAAGGCCCCTCGCTTCACTGTCCTCAATTCACTCTTCCACGGAGGCGGAATTCGAGGCGTTGGGGCTGTTGTTGAGCACAGCGAGCTGAGCGGTGACTGGGCAGTTGGTCCTGGAGCTCTAGTTAGTAGCATGAGATCTGTCAAGCATCTAACATTGAGACAAGCAATCGCCGCTCAGGAAATGAGAGTCAGCGGCGGAAAGCAGCGAGTTATTACGGTCCTTGGAGTTCTTGACCCAATCAAGGATCCATACACCAAGTCATCTGCTCGCATTTGTGGTGCAAAGTGGTCTGAGTTTTTCGAGGCCACCGGATCGACCGCAGAGGATATCTGGCCTGATATGACTGATCCAAGCGCAATGACCATTTGGACCGCAAAGCTCTTCCCTATGGCAGACGTTGTTCTCGGTGGAAGTGGAAGCACGATCGGACAAGTAGATGAAGTCACCAGTGATCGCGCAAGCTTAATGCTCCAGTGGCTTGATTCTGTGAGTGCAAATTGTGAATCGACAGGCCTAGATGCAAAGCAGCACGAAATCGTCCGCCGCGGGCACTTGCAGCCAAAAGTGATCAGTGCTTGGCGCACGCTTCCTCGTCTGTCTCTTAAAGAGATCCTAGGGGAGGCTGACGCAACCACTGAATTTGCATGGAGGCGCGAACTGCGAGGAAAGATTGATGCGCACTTGCTTGTCGGAGCCATCACTAACATGACAGAGGGAGACTCGCCTCATCGTGTTGGACTTCCTGTGTTTGACCTGGTTCGACGCCTTGGACGTAGCGCTGTTCCTGTTTCAATCGCAGATGTTGGTATTAGCGGAGAAAACTCCAGTCCAGTCTCATTTGCGATCGCTGCTCTCCGTGGTCTCGATCACATAGCGCTGTCTTCTTCCCCTGATGTCGCTGGTAGAGCCCTTGCCGTTCAATCCGCCCTCCTTTGGGCGATGGCTGGCTGGGGTTCGCATGGCCACAGGTCCGGCCCAGCACATAATGATGCGTGGCTCAACTCCTTCGCTCTTCTTGACGGTGGATTTGTATCGGGCACGTCTGAGAACGCAGATGTAACGTCTAAGCGAAATTCAAATCGAACGGCTGCAATTCGTGCCATGGCTGCTCTTCGCGACCAATGGATCCATAGATCGCACTTGATTGGTCGGGCTGCAAGGCACTATGAGCGAGCATCACAACTCCTAACAGCTCAGTGCGTCTATACAGCGCCAGTCTTGCCACCTCGCGCCTTGTCTCCCCTAGAAAGCACAGGAGGAGCATCTGCGGCAGCAAATGCGGTAGGAAAGTGGGTGGTTGCAACTTGCCCCGTGCGTTTGGATTTGGCGGGAGGCTGGAGCGACACACCCCCTATTACGTTCGAGGCCGAGCCTGACTTCAAGACTTCACCGAATGGTCCAAGCGATGGAAGTTTGGTCAGTGATCTTAATAAACTCTGCACTCGAGGAGGAGGAGTTGTTGTTAATGTAAGTGTCAATGTAAGCGGAGCAAGACCTCTAGGAACACGTGCTCGCTTGCTGCCGGTTGTTGCTAAAGCTGGAGAGGCAGCACCGGCGCCCTCTGTAACGATTCGAACTCGAGCTAGTGAGGCGGGTGGAAGCCTTGTGGGTGGTTCAGTAGGCGCTGATGGCGCCCCAGGAGTGATAGCGAGCTCACTTGAAATCACAAGTGTGTCTGATCTTAGCGACTTTAACCAGCCCCACGCTGAAGGAGCGCTTGCGAAATGCGCCCTTCTTCTTCTCGGTATTGTTCGCCTTCCTCCTGCTTCTACGTCGGGAAAGGCTGTTGCTTGGCCTGACCTGGGTGAACAGCTCTCGTCAAGCGTGGGCGCAACTAAGGATGGCGTTTCATGGAAGCTTGAGATCGAGACCTGGTCGCTGGTGCCCCAAGGGTCTGGCCTAGGAACCAGCAGCATCTTAGCAGGCACCTTATTGGCAGCCGTAGCTGGTGCGTTAGGTCGCGAGTACGATCGAGTTTCACTCGTTCATATGGTTCTTAAACTTGAACAGATGCTCTCTACCGGCGGAGGCTGGCAGGACCAAGTTGGTGGTCTTTGGCCAGGCGTCAAGGTCTCAGCGTGCGGCCCATCCCTGCCCGTGTCTGTGACCGTGTCTCGATTAAGTGGAGGATCTGATCTTGGGAAGGCCATATCTGGATACTCCACAGAAATGACCCAACAAGCCCCTCTTTCTTCTCCGCTTCATTCTTTCCTCGATTCTCATCTCTTTCTTGTTTATACAGGACAGACTCGGCTCGCAAAGAACCTCCTTCAGCGAGTGCTTAGGCAGTGGGCTGTGCGAGAGAACCAGATCACTCAAACTGTCTCTAACCTTCGATCGACTGCTGTCTCTATGGCCTTGGCGCTCTCGTCGCGCGATCCAGAAGCGGTAGGCGCAGCACTAAACGCATACTGGGACCAAAAGAAGCGGATGGCGCCAATGGCTGAGCCAGCAAGCGTGACAGCAATGCTTGCTGCGATCAGGCCTCATATCTATGGAGCAAGTCTATGTGGAGCTGGGGGAGGAGGGTTTTTAGTCGGTGTGTCAAAGGAGCCCAGGGCGCAAGCGCTTATAGAGAGAGTGCTCAAGGCAGATTCCGGCTTCACAGGTCTGTCAGCTGGAAGCCAGTGGAAAGTTTTAGAGTGCACAGTTGACGAGATGGGACTCGTGATTGAAATAGTTTAGTTTTATTAGCATTATTTATCAAATGGCGGGTTTTGTCGGGTTTGGTGCGTTCGCTAACACGAACGGCAAGAATCCGACTTCACCTAAACAATCACCACAACCCTCTGGCCTTATTTACTCTGGCGAAGACAGCGAGATCGCAGCAGCGCTAAAGAAGATTACTAAGAAAGATGAGACAACAAAGCTTCGAGGTCTCTCTGAGTTTACTCAATTGATTCAAACTAAAGATAAGTCATTCTTACGCAATGCGATTCCTGCTTTCTTAAGTGGAACAGGACTGTTTGTTGATTTATGTGTTCACAATGATAGAAGAATTCGCACTGCATGCATGCACACTGTTCGAGAATATGTTGTTGTTGGGCTCAGAAGAGCGTTTTCGAACCAACTCGTTGAGTCGACAAACCGAAGTGTAAACGGCGAATCTTATGAAGACGAGGACGAAAGCGGTGGGCCACAACAAATTATTGCAATCACACCTAGTCTGGCAATTTTGCTAGTGCTGTGTGATCCTGTCAATGAAGTCGCAAAGGCTGCAGAAAGCGCATTTTCGGAAATTTTCAGTCCACCTCCTTCGTCCTCTATTTCATCTCCTGGATCTCCAGTCTCTCCTTTATCTATGATTCAATCAAGTCCTGAATCGCTCAAATTAGAAGCGATGAGTTTATTTGCACCAGAGGTTCTTCCACGTTTGATAAAGCTGCTATCTTTATCCTCAGCACAAGTTTCTGACATGAGGACGGTGTCTGTCGAGGAGGCGGAAGAACGAATTGAACGTATCCACTCTAGTGCACTCGACTTGTTCACTAATTTTGTTAGTTTGTCCAACCCAACAAGCATCTTAGACTCAGAATCAGATTCTGAGAAGCAACGTAAGCTATCTGGTTCTATCAGGAACATTATAAATCGATCGCAGCTTGCCACAGACGCGTATTGTGTTCTCTCACGGCATTTTGAATGCAAGTCACCATCAATTAGAAGATCTAGTTATCGCCTAGTATCTGTTCTCTGTCGCTTTAACCCTCTTGTACTAATAAGAGAAAAGTCATTGACATCTACACTCTCTATTCCAAGCCGTGGAGAACGAGATTCGTTTCTGGTTCCTATGCGAATTCCGACCGCTGATCTTTGTTCGCTAGTTTTAAGTTGCTGTATTGCTGAAAAGGCTTCGCAAGCTCAATCAATGGCGTTTGAAACAGCTAGACTTTTCTTGCAAGCATTCCCATTGATCTTTGGTTATTTTGGAGATGATAATTGGGAAAGTGAAGACTTTATTGCTTCTATTGCTGCGTCATTATTTACATCTGCAAACGAAAATGCCCTCTCTTCATCAGCTATAAACAAATTGGACACTTTAGCTCCCGTGGTGGACTTACGAAAAGTATTTTGGTCAAAGTTAGTGGATCAATTGAAACGCTCGTGTTATGGAAGCGGCGAAGCCGTTTACCCTCACTTGCTTTCGATTCTTGTTTTATTTCCTCCTCGGATGCTTCTTGTTCCATATGTAATACAGAGCAGCAAATTTGTTAAGGGCCATGCATCTCAGCAGAGCATGATTTCGCGCGTTTTGCTTCATGTTTTAGGAGGTCTTCGAAATCAAGCAAGCGAGGAGTCGTTAACGCATCAGGGACAACTTTGTGCTGTTCAATCTTTTTGTGACATTTCTGTCTTGTCTCTTGCAGTTGCAACGCGAATATTACCAGATTCGCAAGTATTTGAAGCGTCTTTATTAGTGGAACAACAGGTGTTTGGTTTGATTTCGTTCCTTCTTTCATCACTTCTTCTTGAAAACTCTGCATCAGAAAGCGAGCGCGTTGATTTTCTTCATAAATTGGTATCGATTGTCGATAACGCCCTTGATTCAGCAAATGCAGCAATTCAAGAGCTTGGATTTTCAGAGTCCACTGCTGCAACAAACTCTTCATCACCTGCGTCACTTGGTCGCGGAATACGAGATTGTATTAGTTCAGGACTCGTTAAGGTTCTTAAGCAGTTAGAAGATATTGCCCGTCGTCGTGTTATTAGCGGAAAGTCCACATCGAGGATTTCCTCTGTTTTAACATCGTTATGGCGAAGCATTGAGTTGTCTCTTGTACAAAGTTTGAGCAATGCACCTACTCTTTGCAAGAGGGTGATTGCTTCTCTCTTAGTGGAGGAAATACAATCTGAAGAGTATAATCTTTGTCTGCGAAAGGTTCACGAAGCTATTTTTCAAACTATAGACGGCGAGCTCAAGACGTTTGCCACGAACCCTCAGAAAGCTACCGAGCTATTGAGCACATTAGTCTTATTCTCTGGGAAAGATTACCTATGCAGTCATTTTTCACCACGTCTGTGGCTCGAAGACGCGTCATCATCGGCTGTCGCAACGTCATCAATGGAGGTTGTGTCCCTTATCTCCCAGCTGGCTGTGAGCGAACTTCAAGAGAAGAAATATTCTGATGAAGATGTGTTTCTTGAATGTATTCGTTCTGTCGTAGGCGATTCTGTTGTTGAAGCAATCTCCAAGGGCGCTTCTATCGAAGAAATACTTGCACTTTTGCAACCTCGTATGTACCCTCTTGAATCCCTCTTTAAGAGCACAAGTGCTATGATGACTGCAGGAAAATTCTCTCTACCAGAAACATTTGACTCAACTCGTGTGGGCAAGATTTGTAATGTCATTTTTCGGGCGTTGTCATTCGAAGTGATGAGGTCTCTAGAAGGGACGTCTATCGCAATGAGGGTATTGCTTGAGATGAAAAACCTTGGATGCTTGACGAAAATAGATGAGAGTGAAATCAACAGGAACGCTGCAGACTCTACAAACAGTGCTTACCTCGAAATCTCTTCTACCGATGCCATTTCGCCCAGAAATGAGAGTTGCCTAGAAAAAGTTATCGGATGGTACACTCTTCGATCCCATCTTTGCAGTAAGACGGATTCTGTTAAGGAAATGATTCAGCTATGGAGAGTTGAGAGTTTGTTATTGTTCTCTCACACATCTTCCATTTCTCAAACATCACGCACCCTCATCTCTGCTATCACAGACATCTTAGGTCGCGAAGTTGATGCACTCAAATCGTCAGCGCTGTTGATGTCTGAAACGAAGATTGCGGTTGAAGGCGTAATCCGCGATGAGGTTTATCAGCTAGAGATTCCGAATAACGCTCTTGCCCGTATTAGCGCAAAGTCGGCTGCGGCATTTTTATCAAACATTTCGTTCTTTCCTGGAATCAAGTGGGAAGAATTATCAAGTCGACTCAATCTGTGGTCATTTGCAGGTCGAGATGAACACATTGTGTTACTTTCCTGGCTTCTTGTTTTGAATAAAGTAAAGATATTCGACGTTGCTCAAAATATTCTCCCTACTGTTGGTTTTTCACAGAGCCTTGCGTCAAATCTCAACAAGGACTTAAATCGTTTTTGGTTTCCCTTGCATCTGTTAATAAACTCCATCAAAGTTATCTATGGCGAGCTTCGGCGATCGATATCAAGAGGCAACTTTCAAATATCTCAAGATGCCTATGCCATTCTTTCTGAGTTGAACGACACGGCTGGCGGGGACGAGTCGCTGGTCGATGAAGCCCTCCGCGACGCGCTTACAGCAACTGACAAACTTATACCGCCTCGAAAGGATCGCCTCATAGCCGCCAAAAAGTGCTTAGTCGCGTCAATGATGCGAGCTCAAGGGGTGCTTGTCAGCGGAGAGTTTGTTTCGAGCGTGGATCCATGGGAATCTCTTGCAGCGAGGTGTTTAGCTCACAGCGGAAGGTGGCAAACAAACACAGCTGAAGGTCCCTTTACGAAAGTGGATCTTCTAGAACGAACGAAAACGTACCAAAGCTCCCTTATTAGTCTATGCGCTAGTGCTTTATCAGATTGCACCACCAGCGAATCCAACTTCTTCTCTGTTGATCGAATTGCTAGTATTGGTCGAGCTGCGTCCCGCCTTCATGCGCTTCTCGCTACAGATGCTCATCTCAACGACCTTTACATCTTGAAGGACTTGTTCCCTTCGCCTCATCCTATTATTTGTGGCGTTGTGTGTGCCGAGACTTTACACAATACAATAGTCTCGTACATGCATCTTCAAACTGACCTTGATCGTAGAAGATCGTTTAGACATGTCCTCTCTCTCATTGCAGTAACTAAAGCGTGCTGGTCTAGGAGACATATCAACCTTTATCCCTCATCAAAGGGCGAGGCAGCAGCGTGTGAATGTGCGGCTCTTCTGATGATAAAAGCGATTGAGTCAACCGTCGAGTTCTTATTTACGCATTACTATAAGTTGTCCTTTGATATCCGAGTTGCGCTTTCAGGAGTACTAGACAGTTGTATTCTTCCGATGCATTCAATGCCGTGGCTATACGTAAATGAAAAAGGACAGGTCCATTCAAAAGAAATTGTGAAAAGAGTAATGACACTTTCAACAGAGAAGTGGCCGCGAGCGAAAAATGGAGATGCAGAGACACCCGAGATTCGCGGCGAACCATTGACGTCAAATGAACCTCTTCAATTACCTGAACAGTCTGACAATTCTTTAGCAAATAGCTTCACGACAGCTTTTGGCACACTCTTTCGGGTTGGCGCGTCATTCGTTGGATCTGTCTTCTCAGACACCCAGTCAATCGCTGCTGCCGACGCTTCTGTGCGTGCTGTCATCGAGACTGCTCAGCCCCCGCTTCCTCCCCAAGAAAGTGGTTCCGGGACACAAGTACGTCCAGACGAAAGTGATGTAGGCGATGGAGAAAAGCACATTTCGTCGGCACTGTACTTTTTCCCTGAAGCAGTCATTCGTCAAATTGTCATCAAGGATGGTGATAACGGTGTGGCTATTCCTACGATATTGTTTTCAAGTGAAAATGAAGAGTTATATTCTTTCGATGAAGACGACGATGAGGAGGAGGAGGATGACGACGACGACGATGATGATGACGACGACGATGATGATGACGAAGATGAATACTATCGCAAAGAAGCATTACATGTTCGAAACTCTGCTTCTCGAATGTGGCTTTATAAGTCGACTATGCTTCATCACGGTTGCAGCCTTCTTCCTCAACACGTCAGTAACTGTCTTGAAGACAAAGGCTGTTTAGGTCGTATTGAGCTTATTTTTTACGAAATCTGCTCTGCTGTTGAGGGTGAAGGGTCGATTGCTCCATCAATTTCTGCGTACCAGGATGCAGATTCCTTCTTTCGCTGTGCACATCGAGCCTTGTCCATCCTTGAGCGGTCAGTTGACGAGCGAATGTTCCGCAGTCTTTCTCTTTACTTGTCGTCAGAGCGAAAAACAATTGATGACATTGTTTTGAAAGGCGCAATGTTTACCCGCGTGCTCGAAGCATGTATGAAACTCTTCTTGGGTCTAGATGATTTATTCTCTAATGGCGGTGGGCCGATGATCCAGAATCCACCCGCACTGGAGATGGCAATAAACATTACCGAAGAGCTGTCGTTTCCACCGTCAATCTTAAGTGATATCGACGCTGCTCGCATTCGTGGCGCGAAAATCATAATCCTTGCTATGTCATTCATGATTCGGTACGCTGCTGTAGCTCCATCAAAGTTTCTAGAAGCATTTTCTTCGTTCCCGAAGGGTATAAAGAGCGAAGCTGTTCGATTCATTTCGCGCTACATAACAACACGAATTTTTGAAGCTCATCTAGCTGATGCTCACAAGTTTGCTTCAGATTCTAGAGCAAGTGAGGCTAAATCTAAGCGACAAACTTCTTCCAATGTTCAATCACTTGTTGCGCATGGTAGCTCTGAGAATGACCTCAGTTTCATTTGTCAGCAAATTGTTTCACCAGAGTCGTCAACTTTTGCGGAAGCGGGAGTGTCTCTACGTCCTACAACATCTATTACATCGTTTCTTCGCGGGTTTCATGATGAATCTCTTCATCCTCACTCTCCCTCCTCCTCCTCTTCTTCGTCTTCTTTCACCCCAACGGATGATGTGGAGTTTACCATTCGTGGAACTCGAAGTTCGAGAGAAATTGTTGGAGTTTATACCGTCGGCGAAGCAACTGTATCTGCTACAATTTCTTTTCCTTCGTCATATCCTTTAAAGAAGGTTACTGTGATTCTTGACCAACGAATGGGATTAACAGATTCACAGGCGCAGCGTCTCGAATTGCAGCTCTCAAAGTTAATTTCCAACCACGGCAGCTCAATGGCAAGTGTCTTTTCTGTGCTTAAGCAAACAGTAGATTCAATTCTTCGCGGTATCGAGCCTTGTCCAGTATGTTATTGTGTTTTGGACACAGACTCTCGTCTACCAAAGCTATCTTGCTTAACATGCTCGAATAAATACCACAAGAGCTGCCTAATGAAGTGGTTTTCGAAGGCTGTCGAACCTACATGTCCACTATGTAGACAACCTTGGAGAGGACACTAGTTTGATCGTGATCTTATAGCGAGCAGAGCGCAAGTGGCTGCTAAGGGCTTATAAGTGAATGAATAATTATGCGTGCAACATTTTAAATTTTCTAGTTCTTCTCAACGATATAAATTGGACCATGGCTAGAGAGCTTGTTGATGTCCTTCTCTAGTTGCGACATTTGTAGCTCGCAAGTCTCCTTCCAGCGAATTTCTCCTTTAGTCGAATTGGATGTAGAGATTTTTCTGTGCGAAATAACCTGATACTTATCATTCACAGTGTCCCACTTGCGCTTCAAGGCGTCAAGTAGATCATGTCGCTCATCCTCGCTCATTTCGCGCGTAGTCGCTCCTGATGCAGACTCACTCTCCATTTGCTGCCTATCGAGCATTTGCACCATGAGGTCTCGCTCATTCTCTAGTTCTTGCTTAATCGTGTCTAGATATTCAGGGACTTTTCCAAACTTGTCAGTCTTTAGCCAGTCAACGGGTTGCGCCTTTTCGCGGCTCCTTCTCGGGGCGAGAATCGCGTTAACGGCGTTTTCCTCAACAAAGTTCTTTGCCGAAGGCGGCATCCTGAACGGTCGCTCGTCGCGTCGTGGGACAGGCGGGAGATTAGTAGTCATGTGAAAGGGAGCAGGCAAGACATTCGGGTCCAATGTTGTGTCCTTTTCGTGGGCTCGCAAGAACTCGGACGGGCTGATCGTATATTTAAGCTGAGAGCCAACGTGAGTGTGCTTGCCGTGGCCGATCTTGATGGTGCTACCAGTGAGAGGAGTGTCGTGAGGAATACGAGAACGATACATAGGGGGCTTCTCAGGGATTACTGGGGTCTCTTCAATCCACTTGTAGATGCTTTCGCCGGGCATCGTGTTAGGAAAAAAATTGTGTTTGAAAAAAAACGGCAAAGAAAACGAAGAGGTTTCTAAATGAAAAAAGGTAGCCTATTAAAGAAAAGCTAGTCTATATAGATTCTTTTATAAAGAGATTTTTCTCGAATTCACTTTGACTGCCAAC
>Ga0164295_10004232_pt1 | contig 11416 bp, 14 predicted proteins | sample GEODES006metaG_FD_111798 | JGI IMG/M metagenome (GOLD analysis project Ga0164295, IMG submission 111798) | Oligotrophic lake water microbial communities from Sparkling Lake, Wisconsin, USA - GEODES006 metaG | ecosystem: Environmental > Aquatic > Freshwater > Lake | place: USA: Sparkling Lake...
GCATATCGGATACAACGACGCGTTTTTAAAGTGCGTCGTCATGTACCAGCAGTCTCCTTCTTTAGAGAAGCCCTTCTCAATGTGAAGAGTGCCGTGTCGAGAGAATGCATCGTATGGGTAGTCAATGATTCCTCTCTCTTCTCGATACGTGCGCAGGAGCGCCCTGTCGAGGCTGCTGACCTCCTCGAGTGTCCTCCAGTCGTAGCTGGCGACGCACTTCACTTCTGAGACTCTGGGCTGCCACTTCGAGAGGTCAATCCTGACAGACCTGGACATGTACCAGTTGTTCGTGACTGGGTCGAGCAGCCAACCTGCCTCCAAAAGATCTTCCGGGGTCTCATCATCTGGTGTGCAGGAAACGGCAAGCAGGCACTCCCACTTCTTCGTATCCACGCCTGAAGTTGTATCAAACCTTATCTTCATCTGGCACCAGTGGAGAGTCCGAAGCGTTGTACATCTCACTGCGAGATTCGTTACTCTCACCCTTCTCGAGGTCGGTGTGATCGTACTCCATGATGTCCGTATCAGGCGTGACCCATCGCCAGTTACGCTCAGCCGACCACTGTGTGGAGCTGTACTTTCGATGAATCACGAGCTGGTCAGGCTTTGTGCAGAAAGAGGGATCGTGGACGGTGAGGCGATTGTTGGGCTGGATCGCGAAGTTACCGTTGTCCATCCGGATGAAGTGACCGCACTTGTGGTGCGATGGATACTCCGAGAGCCCGAGGTTCGTCATCGTCTCATCCTCGTGTGCCCAGTCCAGCGTGAACATGTAGGTGCCTCGGTACTTCTCTCGACGGCGGCTGATGAACTGGATCTTCTTGTTCTTCAGCATCGCGAACTGCGTCACTGACACGTGGTAGGAGAACGAATCCCAGAGTACGAGCTCATCGAGCTCCTGGTCAGGTGCGTCATCTTTCCAGCAGAAAGCGTGGATCGGCATGCGCCACCACATTCCGCCGTCCTCCATCATGAAGTGGAAGCACGGTGCATTGCCGGGTATCGATGACATGCCGAAGACCATGCACGGGAGCTTGACCCCGTGACTGTCCTCACCGTTGCGCAGGAACTCCGCGCGGATGTAAGCTTCAAACGGTGGAACGCTGATGTTTAGGAAAGACATATGTGTCCTGTTTCGAGATGGCTCCCGATCCCCGACTTGAACGGGGGACCCACGGATTAACAGTCCGTTGCTCTAACCAACTGAGCTAATCGGGAATAAAGTGGAGCAGATGTCGGGATTTGAACCCGATTCTCCAGCTTGGAAGGCTGGGTCAACAACCCATATACCACATCTGCATTGAAAGAAAGAACATGGAGACCCGGAGCCCGTACAGCGTCATCAGTCCCGGTTCAGCTGTGCTCCCCATTTGCATGGGATACTGTACACCCGCCGTCCATGTTCAATATGGCGTTCCCAGCCGGAATTGAACCAGCAACCTTCTGTGTAGGAGACAGACGCTCTATCCAGTTGAGCTATGAGAACATTTGCGTTGATTGGTTCGTTCCAACCACATTTGTACTATATGACAGGAGAAACGTATGTACAAACTTCTCTATAAGTTTGTGGAGAGGTTGCCTGCGTGTACCAGATCGCTTTCATGTTGTTGAAGCAGGCGTATTCTTCAAGAATCTTGCGTTTAAGCTCTGACTTATTTCGATAATCTTCCCAGACATCACGCGTTCCCATTCTTTCAGACTTAACCTCAGCGATTGAAAGAGATCCATCAGCAAACTCAACGATAAAATCGGGGTTATATCGACGTGTGGTCGCGCCGTCGACGTACGGGATCCAGACGTCAGATCTCCTTATACGTCTCGAGCAAATTTTCCTTATGACATTCGCGAGCATCACGCGGGATGAATATTTAGATCCAAAGAGGTGCCCATGTCCATCAACATCAAGAGAATCATCCGTGAGGAGCTATCGAGAGTCCTGGAAGGCGATGTCGTCCACGTCAAGTTCGGCACCGCGCCGATGGCGAAGGAGCGCCCGCAGTCCGACTACCAGATCGCGCTCGGCAAAGTCATGTCACTCCTTGAGGAGATCATCAACGATGGAGGGGCTGAGATGGATGACGACGAGGTTGTCGCCCTGACGGACATCCTCGATCAGGTGACCGAGCTGCATGATGAGGCTGCCGGTGCCCCTGATGAGGAGGAGGAGGAGGAGGAGCTTCCGTTCGGTCGTGGATCATCAGATCGTGAGAGGAGCGAGCTCGCTGGCTTCAAGGCTTTCATGAGGGATCGAGATACGAAGGGCGATTACTGAGAGCGCGATGCCCAATCCGAACAGAGTCACAGCCGATGAGTGGATAAGCTCTTTCAGCAAAGCCACAAACGATTCACAGCTCCAGGATCCTGGGCTATTCGACAGTATGATGCAGAGCCTTTCGGGCTCGAAGAGCGGAAGATTCTGGCAGATCCAACTGGACACCAGCGGTCTCAGGGGGGCGGAATACGCTATCGTCGAATCAGCGGTCAGGAGAGCATTCAACGATAAACGTTCCGACCATCATCCTGATGCGATCTTCAATGGTGTCGAGGTCGAGGTAAAGCATAAACCGAAAGTCTTCACCAGCTTCCCGAACGACTCCTATGGGCTCAGCGACAGAACTGATAAGTGGTATCTCTTCGTCATGGGTTCCGTCGACGGAACGAAGAGCAACACATTCAGCGCGTGGCTGATGAGATCTAAGGAGCTTTTTCTTGAGGTTATGGTCCGTCGTGGACACATGACACCTGGGGCTCAAACAGGCCATGGACAGCAATACAGCAAATTATACATAGACCCTAACTCCTCGACGGCGCTGGAAGAAATCGAATCCCAGATAGAGGAAATTAAGAAAAGCTTGGCTGCTAGCATAGTCAAGAAAGCGAAGGGAGTCTCGAGAAAGTCAGAAGATCCTTCCATGAGCCTGAGTCTTCCGATCGGGGCAAACCGTGTCAGGTTCGAGATCAAGTTTGAGTCCCTCCTGAAGAGTTACGTCGGAGAGATCATCAACGATTAATCTTTGGAGCTCCCACTCTTTCCAGCCAGGGCATTGAGCCTGAGCATGACCTTCTTGTAAAGATCTGAGTCAGGATCTATGTTCTCGAGCGCTGCTGACTTCTCAACATCGCCTGATATCTTCGAACCCCCAGCTCCGCCACGACGTCCCGAGTAGGTCTGGTCCTCAGCTTTGGACGAGAGACCACGTATCATGAGCAGTGGAGCTCCGAAGATGTCGATGGGTGGGTTACTCATATCGCGGATCCTGTCAAACGCGCGTCTCATCTCACGCATCGTGACGCCTGACTCGATGTTATCGTCGACTATGATGGCGAAATTTGCTCCCTGTTGGAGCTGCTCGGCGTCGAGGTTGAGAAATCCTGTAACATGTCTGCGTTGGCCAGCTGGGACCGAGCTGATCGAGAAAGACTTTTTTCCCTTTGCAATCATTCTCTTGCGCCACGCTGGCAGGTGTTTCTTCAGCCTAGATTCGTAGAATGATGAAAAATCTGACAGGCTCACCAGCTCCATCGGATGACCGTTGATGAACTGCCTTATGTACTTCGGCGCTGCCTCGAGATCCTCGGGAGAGACCTGAGACTTGTCAAGGACAATGTCCCCGCCGTCCGTCTCTTGACCTCCCAGCTTGACCATCTCACGGCGCGCCGTGTTGAGCAGCGATGGATCCAGCTCCACGATCGGATCCTGCTCGACCGGTATCTTGCTGAAGGCACCTGATGTTATTCCGACCGTTGGGTCGACGAATTTCTCTCCCACTACCTTGCTGAGCGCTCTCTTCGTCTTCTCGACCAGCACGCGGATGTTATCGTAGAGTTTCTTTCCTTCCGGAGGTAAGGAAGCGTTGATCATGCTGTTCGAGATCTCCTCCACACGCATGTAAGCTGCCTTGTACTGTTTCTTCTTGAAGAGATCAAAAAATTCAACGAATCTTCTGTTCTTCACCGGATCAACGTACTTCTGGAGACTCTCTCCAAACTGCTTGTAGATTCCCTCCATCATACGAAAATTCTCAACCTCGCTGTCCCTCTTACGCCTGGTTGTCCTACGGGAGAGATGACTCTCGATCTTCGCTTTGAGAGACTCAGCTATCTCTGCAGCGTGGTTCGAAGAAGACGGGGTGACGTAAAGGATAACACCGGCGTCTCTCGCTTCAGGGGTTTTAGAGATCTTATCGTCGATCTCACGCATGATCGCGGTGGCGATGATATCCGCCCCATCGTCAGCGTATTTCTTGCGATCATTCTCAGAGATCGAGTATATCGAATCCTTGGAGTCTTTCAGAGCCTCCAACACATCCTCGAGATGCGACGGATACTCGCCGTTCTTGCCGGAGGGGGCGTTATCGCTGAACGCAAAAGCCGAGAAGCTGGTGAATCCCAGGTCCTCCTCGGACTTGCTGAAGTAGCCACCCTTCTCGGCTTTTCTCATGAAATGCGGATCATCGGAATCCCAGACAAGCGGTATTCTATCGCCATCGTTCACGCTGCTGACGTCTCCCACCTTGAAGCCTTCATCTAGAAGATAGGATCTGACGAGCTGCCGCACTGATTTTCTATAGACCATCATGGGTCTAATTATTCCGATCAGACAGCTTCTTTCACACCCTCACCGAGCTCTTTCAAGGCCCAGTCGACCTTGTAGCTGAAGGAGCGACCGTAGTGACGTTCGTGGATCGCTTCCTTCCACTTTCCGATGAAGAAGATGAGGTCCTCCTTGCTCACCATCTTCTGAGATCTCAGGTTCTTGACGCTGTGCTCCACACCGATGAGATGTTGGGGGCTCCAGCCTCTCTCCTTGAAATCATTCGCTGCATGTGCTAGCCAGCCGGTCAATGTCTCGTAGGAATCATCAGTGAGACCCTCAAGACCTCGATACTTCAGGTACTTCATGATCCGGCTACCGAGGAAAGGAGTGTCGTTCCGCCCGATGCGGAGGAGGCGCTTGCACTCGATGTCCTGCCAATCATCCGAGATGATGACATGCCGGTGGTTCATCGCCACGCGGCAATTTACGATATCGAAATTTGACAGAGTCTCCTCAATCGTCGGGCTGATGAGATCCGGGTCATCGACGAACTGCACCTTGATGGTGTCATGCATCTCCTTCGCAAATCCAGCCTGGCTACGATGGGCTGACTTCGGGATTGTTGTAAGGGCGTCCTCGCTGCTATTGAAGAAAACGTCGATATCACCGGAAGGAATGTAGCCTTTGGGGTGGGGAGCTGGTTTGAAATACTCCTTCGTCGGTCGGTTGAGCATCATGTGCCGCGCAAAACCACCGCAGATCCAGGCTCGATTATCGAGCGCCTCGTCCACGTATGGAAGACTGCCGATGATGCTCCTGAAGTCCGCACGCGCGGATACGGTGAGGGCCTGCTCGAGCGGAATGGTGTTGAACCCCATTTCAGCTCCGACCACGGACGATGGTTACCACGAGCCCGATGAGAGCAGCGATGAGGGCGAAGATCCAGAACTTCTGCATGATTTCCTCCTTATGCTGTTATTATACCACGTTCTGCTTACCGTTGCACAAGTTTGGGCGCTCGAATCAGGATCTGGCCCACCGGTATCGAGATGATTCCACGATCAGCCTGGAGGGTCTCCACCACTACGATTCCAATATCATTGAAACGTGGTGCCTCCATGATCGTGTGCGGAGTCAATGAACCTCGAAACCAGCGCAGGGAACCGATGGGATGACGATTGCCCTCGAACTCCTCGACAACGCTCTTGAAGTTGTCGCGGACGAACTGCCAATCGTCAGGGGAGATCTTGCCATCAGCGCCCCATCGATTGAAAATATCATCGATGCGAGATGAGATGACCGGACGGCTAGCCCAGTACATATAGGATGAGTGACGCTTTCGAGACTTGAGTCCCACCAGCAGCTCCTCCTGTCGATCGTTCAGCTCAAGATCAGGAAGAGCATCGTTCACCTGCTTACGAAGACGTTCGAGCTCGAACTGCTTGTGGTCGCTGAGAGCCCATCCAGCCTTCACGCGGCTGTGGATGTCAGCGAGGATCTGGACTGTGTCGGATCTTCCTGAGCGAGACATCAGATCCCTGATCTCCTCCAGAAGCGGCTCTACGCTCTGGGGATTGCCCTTGGTGATTAGATCGCGGAGCCAGCTCAAGCCACCCAGACGCGGCATGTTGCCTGTATCAACGATGCTACGTAGGAAGCGACCTGAGCTTGTCGCGCCGAGACCGCATTCGTCATAGCGATCGGCGAGCTCACGAACCTGATCCATCGTAACTTCCAAGGCAACCTCCATATACAATCATACTATCATGATTGCAGGCGGATTGCACGATTTCTAGCTCAGGTGAATCCTTACATCGGAGATCCTGGAGCGTGAAGCGTCAGTCGGGATGCCCGCTCCGTCAGTCTCAAGGACGGCCAGGGACCACATCTTACCGTGACTGGGGCGGATCTTCATAATGTCCGACCTGATCCTCATGAGGAGCTCCTCATCCTCGTGGGGGAGGGAGCCCGGGATCGTTGAGTAGTAGGAGTTGCTGGTGATCGTGAACAGGCAGTAGACAGGCTTCATCTGACGATAGTAATCATACGCTTACGAGATTTTAACGATTCAGCGAAGTTATCATCATCTTCCTCATCCTCCTGCATGCTCGGAACATGGGAGATGTAGGTCCCCTGGGATGAGAGCTCGTACTTCGATCCTGGCGATCCTGTGAAATGATCTTTGACGTCGCTCTCACGGATGGTGATGAATCTCTCAGCGAGGCCGGCGCTCTGGGCGATCTTTCCGAGCTGCTTCCAGACCTGACCCGGCTTCTTGCTCACGTCGAGGTTTGGGTTGTCGATCTTAGCCTTCTCCTCGGCTGCTCGGTCGAGCCCTCCCATGTCGGGAACGGTCTGGACGGCGCGGAGGTTCGGGTTGCTCTTCATCATCGCGTTGAGCTCATCGCCCGATGCAGGGTCGGTCGCCGCGATGTTCAGTAGAGTCGCCGCTGCTTTCGCCCGCTCCTTAGGGTCTTTGGCTCCCTTCGTGCTGGGGTCGGTACCGAATCCCTTGAGGTATGCTTTCTTATCCTCGGGAGACAGATCATCGATCTCCTTCTTGGCAGCTGAGATGCTGGTGCTCGTCTTGGCGGCAGCATCTTTCGCGTGCCTGTTCGCCAGCTCAACGTTCTTCGCGCGGGTCGCGCTCTTCACGTCGGAGGACATGCTCACAGGTTTCCCTGCGCCCTCCTCACCGCTGAGAACCTCGCTGAGGATCATCTCCTCGATGATAATGCGGCGTAGCCTGCTCTCCGAGATTCTCATGAAACTCCTCCTGACGGATGATAAATATGTATCCTGTCTTTAAAATCAGCCAAACGCCGGGCTTTAGAAGCCTTAACGACGGCGCGGAAGTCCCAGGGAGGACCTGACCTCGTCGTCCGTCATCTTCTGCGGCTTCTTAGGGGGAGGGGGCGCTGCTACGCCACCAACGCGACGGATGGCACCTGGTGGCGGGCTCCGAGGAGGCTCTGGAGCGGCGGGTGGTGGGGGCGGATTACGCTCAGCCCGAGCCGCTCGACGCTCCTCACGCTCAGCTGCCCTCTCATCCTTCTCGCGCTGGGCCCCGATACCATCACGATGACGCCTCAGGGCGTAGTTCGCGGCTGACCAAGGATCCCTCATGTTGGGACCACCCAGGTGCACCATGAACGCGAACCCAACGTTATGAAGCCACCGTGGAGGACTGTCCTTTGTGGCAGGGAACATGATATCGACGAGAGGTATCGTGTCTCCGGGTCGCACGCCGGGCACCCCCAGGGCAGACGGATCCTTGTGGTGGACGGACGCGATAGTTCCCGGGTTCGTGTACGCCTCATCGTAGCCGTGCAGCATCGGAATGATAACATGATCGCCCTTGTTGAAGTAGATGTCGTTCTTGCCGAATATGGACTTGACATCGCCCGTCTTGCTCTCGAAATCCCGCTTCCACGGCCGCGTCATGTCGCCGTCGTTGTACCAGCTGTTGAAAGCGGGTGAGCTACCGACGAAAGGGTTGCGCTCGAATGGAATGTGACGCTTGCTAGGTGTCCATTCGACGTCCTCCTTCGTCCTCACGCTGTAGCCGTGCCTGTTCCTGATAGCCTCATCGAGCTGCTCGAGCTCCTCACGGATGATCAGCCTCAGCTGCCCCTCGTTGATTCTCATGAAAATCGCTCCAACGGATCATAAATATAGCGCCCCGGGGGAAACTTGGGAAGTCTCCGGCCCGGGGCGCTTTTTCACGCAGCGTGTGCCAGCGTGGAATCAGCGGTTCATGATGTAGTCGCTCATCATCATGTTGACAGCGTAGAGCGCGCCCTTGCCGTCCTCCTGCGGGAACTCCTCCATACCGGAGTCCATCGTCGCGCCGAGGAGACGGTCGGTGCAGGACACCCACTCCTCCCACAGGCCGTCGACCTCGCTATCGCCGCTGTCGAGCATGGGCTCATCGCCCTGACCGCCACCGCCGTACCAGCCGCGGGCCTCACGCAGGGGCCTCCGCACGCCCTTCACCATCCTTGCCGCTTCCTGACGCACGATCCGGCGCAGGTCACCCTCTGTCAGTCTTGCCATGATAAAATCTCCTTCGACGTAACGTCGAAATTAAGTATATCGGTCAGGTCAAAAAATCTCCTGGTGTAACCCCTAATTCCCTCTCCAGGTTGATATACTCACATCGCCAGGCTGTCAACAAGCTCCGCAGCCTGAAGTATGCTTGACAAGCTGGTGGGGTCGATCATCCTGATGACCCCCTCCTCGTAATCCTCGAACTCCCGATCCTTGAAGAACCTGACAAACTTTTGGACGGACTCTCGGAGCTCGCGGTAGTACCTCAGGGCGTCAGGGGCGCGCTCGAGATCCTGTATGACCCTCACGAAGTGTCGCACGTTCGAGGTCCGCCACTTTCCCGCCTTGTAGAACTCCTCGGCACCCTTGAAGTAGAAGCTCAGCATCAGGTAGAGGGCAGCCTCGAGGCTGTTGAGCTCCTCGAAATTCATGCGACCCGGGGCGAAGCGGGCGGTCAGCGCCTCCGCAACATCCTCACGACCGACCCTCCGCATCTCGCGGGCGAGGAGGTTGATGTATGAGCCCGCCGACGGTCGGGTGCCCGTGCCAGGTCCCATCCCCGAGGCAGCGAGGAAAGCATCCGAGGTGAGCCCAACGCTGTCGATGAAGTCCTGACCCAGCGCGGTCGGGTCCTTGCTCATCACCCCGTCGAGAAGCCCCCGTGCCCTCCTGGGGGTGATCCCCTTACCATTGAAGCCCCCGCCCTCCATCCACGTCTGGTGGTAATCACGCACGGCCGCCGCGAGCTCCTCCCTGTCGATGCCCTCACCCACGCCCTCACGGAGCGCCCGACGGGCCTCCTCCTGAATGATCCTGCGGATCCTGCTCTCGTTCATACCCTTGATCGGGGGACCGAAATGCCGTCCCATGCTCCGTCGAGGATCGAACCCGCGAGCACCGACGCGGTTGCTCGCCTGCCGATACGTCTCGCCGATGACGCTCTCGATCCATTTCTTCTCGCTGGGTGTGTGGTCCCTGCCAGCAGGGTCCATGTCTATATCGACCGCTGTTTTCAACGCGGTATACATCCAGACCATGGCATCATGGTAGTCATCGTCGTTGCCGGCATCACCCTTCAGGATCTCCAGCATGCCCAACGCATCTTTCGGGCCCCAAGCGCTGATAATCTTGGAGGCGACGACCTTGGGATCCAGCTTGAGGACGTCCCCCTCCTGGTCGCGGTAGCCCATAGTGTCGGAAGGTGATCCGGTGGGTGCCTGAATCGTAGTCCATTGGGACATATCATCCTCAGCGTTGTAGTCAGGGTCAAGCCTGTTCCTCATGCCGTAGTCAAAGTTGATGTCTGCGCGGCGCCCCCGGAGCATCATGTTTCCAGCGGGAAACCTGTGCGTGGTCTCTTGAACTATCTCTTCCCTGATGATCCGACGTATCTTTGACTCTGAAATACGCATAAACCAGCTCCTTTAATGTTCGCTGACAAATCAGCTGGTGATAAGCAGGTGCCCCAGCGGGTTCCCATTGACGTAACGTCGAAATTAAATATAGCGGATCAGGTCAAAAACCTCCTGGTGCGACTAATCCCCACCCGGACCCGGGAAGTTCGACCAGTCCTTGCGACCCGTTGAGATGCCCTGCAGGATCTTCTGCCTGTACTTCTCACGGACATCATCGTCATCATCGTCATCATCGTTGTCGGGCGCGGACTTGGTGGGTGCTGCCTTGGCCACGGTGGCCTGTGGTGCCGCGGGCTTCGCGGCGATCCCGAGCTCCCTGTGGAACATCTCCTTGTTCCTCATGATCGACGAGGAGACGAGAGACATCAGCGCGTTATCGTTTCCGGCGTTCGCCAGAATCAGCCGGAGCGTGACGAGCTCGGGACCGTTGAGTCCCAACGATTCCAGCTTGCCCATGAGGCGTCTGATGACCACAACAACCGAATCGGGATCGTCCGGCAGGCCGCTCTGTGTGTCGAAACCCTCGCGGAGCGTCCGTCGTGCCTCCTCCCGGACGATCTTTCTCAACTGTGATTCTGTGATTCTCATGTTAAATCCTCTCCAGCGATCCTTAAATATACGTCCCACGGGGGATTATGAAGCGGGCGATAGTTTTCCGGCCCGCGGGCACTTTTGGGCGCAGGGCGCGCTGACGCCAGGATCTCAGAGGATCGCCGAGGCGATCTCGACTGCCTGCATGAGCCCCGAGCCATCAGGACCGATCATCCTCATGAGCTTCTGCCGGGTCGACTTCGGGGCACTCCTCACCCGCTCGGTGAAATCGTACAGGGAATCCATCAGCTCAATCACGTTCTCCAGGTCGGTACGATCGGCAGCTTGAAACAGCTTGATGTTGGGGGGCGTGGGAGCTCCCGCCCAGTCGAGCCTCGCGAAAACATCGAAATAAACGTGGTGCCAGAGATTCCCGTTGACGGTGCTCATGCGGTCGTATAGAACGCGCCTCATCGACTCGATGAGCTTCCTGGCGCGATGACGATCGTAGCCCAGGGATTCGACCACGGCGGCGGGAGCCTCCGCAACGGCGAAGGGAAAGTCCTTGCCTGGACCCAGGCACATGATCCCGAGCTCGGTGAGCTCCTCAGCCTCCCCCTGCGAGAGCCCGGAGTTGATGCCGTTCTTGATGAGGCGCTCCCTGTTGCTCGGCGTGAAATGGGACACCCACATGGACGGGACGATGACACGGCGTCGGAAGCAACCGACGAAGAGGTCGACGGGAACGTCGGCCGGGAGGATGCTCATGTCCCCGGTGCCCTCGCGGAGCGCCCGGCGGGCCTCCTCACGGATGATCCCCCGGATCCTGTCCTCGTTCATTCTCATGAAATGCTCCTCTACGGCAGGTTTGATTGTACGCAGC
>Ga0164295_10004233_pt1 | contig 11414 bp, 13 predicted proteins | sample GEODES006metaG_FD_111798 | JGI IMG/M metagenome (GOLD analysis project Ga0164295, IMG submission 111798) | Oligotrophic lake water microbial communities from Sparkling Lake, Wisconsin, USA - GEODES006 metaG | ecosystem: Environmental > Aquatic > Freshwater > Lake | place: USA: Sparkling Lake...
CGATGTTTTAAAAGAAATCATCCAAAACAATAAACTACAACCTGGAATTGATCAAATTTCTGTAAAAGAAGCGTGGGTTTCATTAATGGGTAATGGAGTCAATAGTTATACTAAAAATGTAACTTTAAAAGGGGAAACCTTGTATGTTGAATTGTCTTCCTCTGTTTTGAGAGAAGAATTGAGTCATGGAAAATCTAAGATTATTACCATGATAAATGAAGAATTGAAAAGAGAAATAGTAAAAAATATAATTCTCAGATAATTAACTTTAGAGTAAAAAAAATCCCGTTTCATTGAAACGGGATTTTATATTTTATGAGAATTCGATTAGAATTGCTCTCTTCCAGAAAAGTGGAATGCACTTTCTATAGCAGCATTTTCGTCGCTATCAGAACCGTGAACTGCATTTTCACCAATAGAAGTAGCATACGCTTTTCTGATGGTACCTTCAGCGGCATCCGCAGGATTGGTAGCACCAATTAATACTCTAAAATCGTCAACTGCGTTTTCTTTTTCTAATATTGCAGCAACAATTGGTCCTCTTGACATAAATTCTACTAATTCGCCGTAGAAAGGTCTTGCAGCGTGAACAGCATAAAATGCTTGAGCATCAGCTACAGTTAATTGAGTTAATTTCAAAGAAACGATTTTGAAACCTCCGTTGGTAATCATTGCTAAAATGTTCCCGATGTGTCCGTTTGCGACAGCATCTGGTTTAATCATTGTAAATGTTCTATTTGTAGCCATTTTTTTTATAATTTTTTTGCAAAAATAAGATATTTTAAACGAATTCCAATTATTATCTGTCTATAATGTTAGAATCGTAAAATTATTCTCTAAAGGTTTTAAATCATTATATAAATTTGAAATCAGTGTTTTTCCTGTTTCCAAATAAAATTCTGAAAAATTAGTATGTCTTTCTTGCAAACTTTGATTGGGAAATAATTCGTTTTGTAAGTTGATGATTCGCTCTAATTCCAATTCGTATTTCTTTTTTTGCGCTTTTAAAAATCGCTTTTCTAAATTTTCTAACCCCTTTATTTGCTTTGCTTCTTGTGCTTTTACAGCACCAAGAAAAGATTTGTCTGTTTGACTTGCAATGGTATGTAAATCTGAGAATTGCTTTTGCAATGCGATTTTCTGTACGGAAAAATCAATTGGAATTTCAGTTATCTCATTTACTTTTTGATTTATAAGTACTTCTTGTTTTGCAAATAATTGCTCCCAATTTAATTGTAATTTTTCCATTTTATCCTTTTGTTTTTTGGTAACTAAAAGAGCTGAATTTCTTAATAATAAAATGGGAAAAGTACATTTAAAAGCGTCAAATGTTGATTTTAATTCTAGCCAATACGAAATTTCTCCACCGCCGCCAATGTAACCTATATTGGGCAAAATCACTTCTTGATATAAAGGTCTTAGAATTACATTGGGGCTAAATTTTTCTGGATTGGTTTCTAATAATTCTATTAATCCATTTTGTGAAAAGGTAGTTTTGGTATTATTTATTTTAAATACATCCTCTTCAAATAAAATTCGTTCACGTAAATTATCCTCTATATAAAATAGATTTATTTCTCGAGGATTTACTTGAATTGGATATTTCTTAAGTTTTTTTAATGTATCGCTAACGTATTTATATGAAGTATTTTGTAATAGTTCCTCTTTAATATATGGAATAAATTGCTTTTTTAATTCGGAGTTGTCAGCATCAATAATTACCAAACCGTAAGTTCCAAAAAGTTCATTTGCCAATTTACGTGTTGCATTGGCTAACGAATCAATATTTTCGTAAGTGCTTTCAAACAGTTTTTTTATTTCATTGCCATTCGAGCCAGATCCTAATTCTTTCTCAAATACCGATAGTATTTCTTGAAGTCCATCTGTAGAAAGTCTTCCCACTGGTCCAGTACTTTCTTTATTCCATTTGAATTTCTTTCCTCTAAAATTAAAATAATTTATTTCTTCAAAATCGTGGTCTTCCGTTGCCATCCAATAAATAGGAACAAAATTATAGGAAGGGTATTTCTTCTTTAATTCCGCTGTTAATTTAATTGTTGAAATTATTTTATATAAAAAATAGAGAGGCCCAGTGAATAAATTTAGCTGATGACCAGTGGTAATCGTGAATGTATTTTCATCTAAAAGTGAGGCAATATTGTTCTTAGTTAATTCCGATATTGAAATGTTTTCATATTGTTCATTTAAAACAGTCACCACTATTTCTCGATTGTTCGAATTGTAATTTTGCTGTTTTTCCTTAATCTGATTTTCGAAATTTTCAATTGTTGGGTATCGATTGTAAAATGATTGCAAGCTGGATTCCTGATTTAAATAATCATTCATCATAGGAGTGAAATATCCTGAATTTTGATAGCTTATACAATCTGTTGGCATATTTTTTATTTTGTGCTAATTTACAAAAAAAGTGGTACAATTTCTTGCGTAATAAAATTAGTATTTAGATATTTGTCTAAATATTTAAATATATTAATATGAATGCTGTTTTTAAGGCATTAAACGATGTAACAAGGCGAGAAATTTTAGAACTTTTGAAGGACAAAGAGTTGCAAGCCGGAGAAATAGCTGCTTACTTTGCTATTTCAAAGCCAAGTATTTCGCATCATTTGGACATTTTAAAACAAGCCGATTTGATTGCTTCAGAAAAAAAAGGACAGTTTGTGATTTATTCCATTAACACCACGATTATGGAAGATGTTTTACAATGGATTTTAACTTTTAAAAAATAAAAAACGATGAATTTTTCAATTAAAAAAGAACTCCCAATTTTAGGAATCGCGCTTTTACCACTTTTATATTTAGGATCGGTATGGAATTCCTTGCCTGAAAAAGTCCCTTTGCATTGGAATTTAGAAGGCGAGATTGATAATTGGGGTAGTAAATATACTTTAATTGGATTGGTATTTTTAATGCCAATCCTAACCTATATTTTAATGTTAGTAGTTCCCAAAATTGACCCTAAAAAACGCATTGAGGTTATGGGGGGAAAATACGACCAATTCAAGTTTATTTTAGTCGCATTTATGTCGGTTTTGTCTATTTTTATTATTTATATTTCCAAAAATCAAAAGCTCTCAAGTCCTAGTATGATAGTAGTTTTAGTTGGAATATTATTTGTTTTTATGGGTAATTATTTCAAAGTGATAAAGCCAAATTATTTCATTGGAATAAAAACACCTTGGACATTAGAAAATGAAGAAGTTTGGAAATTAACACATCTTTTAGCAGGGAAAATGTGGGTCATTGGCGGAATAGTAATTGTAATATGTAGTTTGATTGTTCCTGAAGACCTCAATTTTTACATTTTTATGAGCATTACTGCAGTAATTTCATTTGTGCCCATAGTCTATTCTTACCTTATTTATCAAAAAACTAAAAAAAATAATCAATAAATAGTAAATTCAAAATAATTAAATTTAACATGAAAAAAATTATCACATTAATTTTAGTATTTGGAGCAATTTCAACTGTTTTTAGTCAAGATATTACAGGGACATGGAACGGAATATTAAAAGTTCAAGGAATGCAATTGAGGTTGGTTTTTCATATCAATAAAACCGAAAATGGGTTTTCTTCTACCATGGATAGTCCGGATCAAAAAGCATTTGGAATTCCTGTTACAACTACCAATTTTGAGAATTCAAAGTTAACTATTGCTATTGCAAATCCTAGAATTGAATACGAAGGAATTTTAGGAACAGATGGAATTATCATTGGAACATTTAATCAATCTGGACAAACTTTTCCGATGAATTTATCGAAAGGAAAAGTAGAAAAAGAAATAATTAAACGCCCACAAGAACCTCAAAAACCTTATTCTTATTACACTGAAGAGGTTGTTTTTGAAAATAAGGGTTCAAATATAAATCTTTCAGGAACTTTATCATTACCCACAAAAGAAGGTTTTTTTCCGGCTGTAATATTGATAACTGGAAGTGGCGCTCAAAATAGAGACGAAGAGTTATTAGGACACAAACCCTTTTTGGTAATTGCTGATTATTTAACTAAAAATGGAATTGCCGTTTTGCGTTTTGACGATAGAGGAACGGCTATGTCAAAAGGGAATTATGCTACAGCAACTACTTTGGATTTTGCAACAGACGTAGAAGCAGCAGTACTATATTTACAGACAAGAAATGAAATTGATCAGAAAAAGATTGGGTTAATTGGTCATAGTGAAGGTGGAATGATTGCACCTATAGTTGCTAGTAAATCCAAAAATGTATCGTTTATAATATTATTAGCAGGAACTGGAATTCCAGGAGACGAGCTGTTATTGTTACAACAAGAGTTAATAGGAAGAGCATCAGGTATTAGTGAAAATGATTTAACCAAAATAAAATTATCCAATTCTGAAATTTTTAATATTGTAAATAAAGCGACCAACCCGGATCAGATGAGAAAGGATATTACTGATCAAATCAACAAATCCATAAAGTCAGATCCAGAATCAAAAATCCCAAAGGGTATTAGTGAATCTGATTTTATAGATATGCAAGTGAGTCAATTACTAAGTCCTTGGATGCAATTTTTTATTAAATATAAACCTGCATTGGCTTTAGAAAAAGTTAAATGCCCCGTATTAGCATTAAATGGAGATAAAGACATGCAAGTCCCTTCAAAAGTTAATTTAGATGCCATAAATAACGCGCTTGTAAAAGGGGGAAATAAGAAAGTAACTATTAAAGAATTACCAAATTTGAACCACTTATTTCAAGAATGTAAAACGGGTGCACCTCAAGAATATTCAGAAATCGAACAAACATTTTCTCCTTTGGCATTGACTGAAATAGTAAATTGGATTCAAATTCAAACTAAGAAATAAAAATCAGTTCGTTTTATTTTAGTTATTTTTGTCAAAAACAAATTAATTGGAAAACAACGTTTTTATTATCACCCCGCCGTTCACTCAACTGAACACGCCTTATCCAGCGTCTGCCTACATCAAAGGTTTTTTGAATACACTTGATGTGCCAACCGTTCAAGCGGATTTGGGAATTGAGGTTATTTTAGAATTGTTTTCCAAAGAAGGACTAGACCCCCTAACCCCCAAAAGGGGAATTGAAAACTATTCGGAAAATTCGCAACGTATTTTTTCACTTTGGAACGAATATATTAAAACGATTGATGGGGTAATTTCTTTTTTGCAAGGGAAAAATCCAACGTTAGCACTGCAAATTTGTCAAGGTGATTATTTACCAGAAGCGTCTCGATTCAATCAATTAGAAGAAATGGATTGGGCATTTGGAACGATGGGAACACAGGATAAAGCCAAGCATTTGGCCACTTTGTACTTGGAAGATATTTCTGATTTTATTGTAGAATGTATCGATGAAAATTTTGGTTTCAGCCGCTATGCCGAACGTTTGGGTCGAAGTGCCAATTCTTTTGATGAGTTGTACAATGCATTAAATCAAGAAACTACCTTTATTGATAAGTTGTTGTTCTCGATTTTGAAATCCAAAATTGAAACGATCCACCCAACATTATTTCTTATTTCTGTTCCGTTTCCAGGAAATTTATATTCGGCTTTTCGATGTGCCCAATGGGTAAAAAAACATTATCCGACAATTAAAATTGCAATGGGCGGTGGTTTTCCAAATACAGAATTACGTTCCCTTTCTGACAAACGAGTTTTTGAGTTTTTCGATTTTATTACGCTAGACGATGGCGAATTGCCATTGAAATTACTAATTGATAATTTAAATTTAACAACCATTGGAGAATATAAAAGAACGTTTCTTTTAGAAAATGGCGAAGTGGTTTACAAGAATAATTCCACAAAATCAGATTACAAACAAGCAGATGTCGGCACCCCGGATTATTCTGATTTATTTCTAGATAAGTACATTTCTGTTATTGAAATTGTAAATCCGATGCACCGAATGTGGAGCGACGGACGCTGGAACAAACTCACGATGGCGCATGGTTGCTATTGGGGAAAATGTACATTTTGTGATATTTCATTGGACTATATTAAATTATATGAACCTGTTGCAGCCAATATTTTGTGCGATAGAATAGAAGAATTAATTGCACAAACAGGGCAAAACGGTTTTCACTTTGTAGATGAAGCTGCGCCACCAGTATTAATGCGTGCTTTGGCATTGGAAATCATACGCAGAAATATTTCTGTAACCTGGTGGACCAATATTCGATTTGAAAAAAGCTTTTCAAAAGATTTATGTCAGTTATTAAAAGCGTCAGGTTGCATTGCGGTTTCAGGCGGATTGGAAGTGGCTTCGGACCGATTGCTTGAATTGATTGATAAAGGCGTGACAGTTGAACAAGTCGCTAAAGTAACTCGGAATTTTACTGAAGCCGGAGTTATGGTTCATGCATATTTAATGTACGGTTATCCAACACAAACCGTTCAAGAAACAGTTGATAGCTTGGAAATGGTGCGACAGTTGTTTGAAATTGGGATTTTGCAATCGGGTTTTTGGCATCAATTTGCAATGACTGCCCATAGTCCCGTGGGAATGTATCCAGAAAAATTTGGAGTTGTAAAAGAAACCGAAGCCATTGGAACATTTGCCAATAATGATATTAATTTCATCGATTCAACAGGAATTGACCACAATCAATTTAGTTTCGGGTTAAAGAAATCACTTTATAATTTTATGCATGGAATTTGTTTTGACTATCCATTGCAAGATTGGTTTGAGTTTAAAATACCCAAAACAAAAATCCCTGAAGACTTTATTTATAATGCTCTTAATGAAGAAAATGACCTTTCAATCAAACCAAATTCAAAAGTGGTTTGGCTTGGCGGAACACCTTCTGTTTCGTATTTCACAAAAACTAAAAAAGGAAGTTCTTGGGAAATGATGACATTGACATTCCACGATAAAAAAGAAACCTATTCGGTTCAAATGAATAAAGAACACGGCGATTGGCTGTTAGAATTGCTCAATAAAATTACAGTATCAAATACTAAAATTTATACTTTACAAGTAATAAAATCCGACTTTGAATCTGCATTTGAATATTTTGAATTGTTTTGGTTTTCAAAGGCAGTGGTAACTTTGAAAGGGAATAATTTACTATTAATCTAATTATTAGACATTTATTTTTTAAAATCGAAATAATTTTATATTTTTGAAGATGTTATTAATACAAATGAGAAATTTTTTTCAAATAGTCCTTTTATTACTTTTTTGTACTTCTTTAAAAGCACAAGACAAAAATGTTTTTGATGTTGCTCGTAAAGGCGGCTTATCAGAAATAGAAGGTATCTATCAAAAAAATCCAGAGCTTGTTAATTCAATTAATGATAATAAAGCCACACCGTTAATTTTGGCTTGTTATAGAAATAACGAAGCCGTAGCTTTGTATTTATCTGATAAAGTTTCAAATGTCAATTATAATTCTGGAATGGGTACCGCATTAATGGCGTCTATTATGTCAGGAAATAAAGTTATTATTGAAAAATTAATTTCAAAAAAAGCAGATTTAGATCAAACAGATACACAAGGGAAAACAGCATTAATCTATGCAGCATTTAATAACAATACTGAAATAGTTCAAATGTTAATTAAAGCGGGGGCAAATAAAAAACTTGCTGATAAAGAAAACAGAACCGCTTTAGATTATGCAAAATTCAATAAGAATACACAATTAATAATTTTACTAGACTAATAAATTAACCATTCAAAAAACAAATCATGAAAAAAATTTACATTGCAATTGCACTATTCGTTGGACTTAATGTTTCAACAGCTCAAACAAAGTCCACGGGAGTAACAACCTTGAATACTTTAATGACTTTAAAGATTGATAAAAATTCAACTACATCAACCGTTACAGTCACCCTTACAGGCCCTTCAGACAGATGGTTTGGAATAGGATTTAATGCTACATCTATGGCAAACGGAACAGATTGTTTGTATTATTCTACTTCATTTGTGGATTCAGTTATAAGTGGACGATCAGCCCCAACTACCGATGCATCAAATGAATGGACAGTTTCAAGTAATACAGTATCGGGTTCCACACGAACACTTGTTTTAACTAGAAATTTTGTTGGAGGTACTGGAGATTATGCTTTTGTTTACAATGACAATAATTTAAATATTATATGGGCTTATGGTTCAGGGCTTGCTCTATCCCAGCATGATACAAGAGGTTCCTCAGCGTTAGGTTTTACCCTTGGAATTGAGGATTTTGCATCATTAAATAATATTTCTATTGCACCAAATCCTTCTAATGGTATTTTTAACATTACAAAAAATAATCAAACTTCTATTTCTAAAATAACGGTATTCGATATCAATGGAAAAACTTTGAAAGTTGTTGATTCAGAATTAAGTTTAGAGGCGATTCAAATTAATTTATCGGATTTTTCTAAAGGAGTATATTTCTTAGAAATCACTAATGATATAGATAAAGTAGTTCGTAAAATTATAATTGAATAATTTTCAATTCAAAATTTCATAAAAACTCTATTTGATTCAAATAGAGTTTTTTTTTATCGATAAATCATCTATTTATATTCAATTTAATTAAGAAATTCTTAACGTTTTTAGTCAGTTTTCAGATTTTAATTTAGTAAATTTGAATAGTATAATAATTCAAACTATGTCAAAGAAAGTAAAAATTATTGGAATTCTATCGGTAGGTGTTTTACTAGTTGTAGCGTCTATTAATTATGTTTTTTATGGAGGAGCAAGAGATTTAGCTGCTGAAGAAGCAGAATTTACTTTAAGTTCAAAAGCTATTACTGGAGAATTCGTTTCAGATGTTGCTAAAGCTACTCTTAAATATTCTGATAAAGCAATTGTTATTACAGGAAAAGTAACGGCAGTTTCAGATAGTATAGTTACAATTGACAATACAATAATTTGTAATTTTAAAATCCCAGATATTAGTATTAAAAATGATCAATCTATTTCTGTGAAAGGAAGATTAGTAGGGTTTGATGATTTAATGGGAGAATTAAAATTAGATGAATGTTCAATTAACAAAAACAATTAAAAATGAAAATTAAGAACGTATTATCGATCTTGCTTGTCTTTTGTGTGGTAGGTTTTGCAACTGCACAAGATGATTTATTAAATCAGTTGGATGCTGGCACTCCAAAACAAGTTAATATTGAAATAGCAGCATTTAAAGGAGTTCAAATTTGTAATATGCAATCTACAAAATTACCTGCAAAAGGGGAGTTTTATTTTTTAGTATCGCACCGATTTGGTGATTTATCTCAGGGAATGGACAATTTTTTTGGATTGGATAATGCTTATACCAAATTGGGAGGAATTTATGGTGTTTCTGATTGGCTGTCTGTTAGTGCTTCACGTCAAACGTACCAGAAAACCTATGAATTGGCTGCTAAATATAAAATGTCAAATCAGGAAGTGGATGGATTTCCAGTTACAATAGTAGGTTACAATACCATGGATATCAATAGTGAATTGAAAAAGAATGAGCTAATGCCGGGGTTACAATTCAATCACCGATTGGCATTTACAACACAATTATTAATTTCAAGAAAATTCAGTGATTCTTTCTCCTTTGAAATAGCACCTATTTACGTTCATAAAAATTTATACGACGGAATTTTAGATCAAAAATCTACTTTATTGTTGGGGACAGGCGCTAGATATAAAATTGCAAAGCGATTAAGTTTGAATTTAGAATATGCCGCAAGATTGAATTTACCTGAAGGATTTGTTTCAAATTATCATAATCCATTAACTTTAGGTTTAGATATAGAAACTGGAGGTCACGTATTTCAGTTGGTATTCTCAAATAGTCAAGCCATGAATGACGTTGCAGTATTTACAAATCCATCAGGAAGATGGGATGGTACTAAGCAATTGTATTTCGGATTTAATATGTATAGAGTATTTTAAAAAAATCATTATGAAAAATTTAAAAATAGTGTTATTTGCATTTTTTGGTTTGTTCCTTATTTCTTGTGAATCAACAACCATTCAAGATGTTTCAGGGGTGGTAACTAATCCAACCTACAATGCCAACGTCAAAGAGGTAATGACATCAAAATGTACAGGATGTCATTCTGTAGGAGGTCAATATCCAAGTTTAACTACCTATTCACAAGTTAAAGCTTCATCACAAAATGGAAATTTACTTTGCAGATTAGATGCTTCATGTGGAAATATTATGCCGCAATCTGGTCCTTTGCCGCAAGCCACCATAAATATGATCAATACATGGGCTAACAATAATTTCCCTGAAAATTAAATTAAGATGAAAAAAATAATTTTACTTACTTTACTATTATTGGTAAACATCACTTTTGCTCAAAGATTGTTAACTCGATCTGGGGAAATTAAATTTGATGCTTCAATGCCCAACTTAGTTGAAATAGTCGGGAAAAGTAATACGGTTTCCGCAATTTTAGATCTAGCAACTGGACAATTTGCGACTAGTGTGATCATTAAATCAATCCGATTTAAAGTTCCCTTAATGGAGGAACATTTTAATGAAAATTATATGGAATCTTCGAAATATGCTAATTCTACTTTTAAAGGTAAAATTGCAGGATTTGATTCTAAGAGATTAACCGCTACTAAAATAGCTTATGACGTGGAAGGTGATTTAACCATTCATGGAGTAACTAAAAAAGTTAAAACTAAAATCATTTTAACTTCAAATGGAAGTAAAGTGGGAGCTACAGGTAATTTTTTGGTTCATGCTCAAGATTATGACATTGAAATTCCAAGTTTAGTAAAAGAAAAATTTGCTGAACAAATTAAAGTGAGCTTCAGCTTCGATCTAGATTCTAAATAATTAATAAAAAAAAGCGAGGTATTTCTCGCGTTTTTTTATGTTTATCGGTTTCTCCTTGAATAGGCTTCTTGTTGTTTTTTTGAATCCTCCGACATCAATTTGTATTTTGTTTTTTGATCTTTATTGAGTAAAATTAGTATGTCAAGATCCATTTTTTCGGTAATTGCTTTTAACTCATTCGCTTTTTCCTCATTACTACCGTCCTCTTTTTTTAGAATTGCATTTTGTTTTTTTATACATTCGGTAATAATATTTGAAACTGCAATAACCTGAAGTTCATCGAGTTTTAGTTGTTCATTATATCTATCCATTACTTTTTTTACCGTTTCTTCAATAGCCGGTTCTTTAGGCTGTGATCTTTGCTGGTTTTGCATGTTTGGATTTCCACCCATTCCACCACCCATTCCACCCTGACCATATCCACCTTGCCCATATTGAGCAACAAGAGATTGCATAGAAAATAACAAAATTAAACTGCAAATAATTTTTATTGATTTCATATCTAATAAGTTATATTAAATTAATTATAAAACGGGTTCTCCGTATAAATCAAATTCTGTGGCCTCTGTAATTTTTATCATCACAAATTCTCCAGTTTTCACATAGTGTTTGGAAGCGTCAATTAATACTTCATTATC
>Ga0164295_10004234_pt1 | contig 11409 bp, 3 predicted proteins | sample GEODES006metaG_FD_111798 | JGI IMG/M metagenome (GOLD analysis project Ga0164295, IMG submission 111798) | Oligotrophic lake water microbial communities from Sparkling Lake, Wisconsin, USA - GEODES006 metaG | ecosystem: Environmental > Aquatic > Freshwater > Lake | place: USA: Sparkling Lake...
CCCAACCCGAACCCCAACCCCAAAATTATTATTTATTATTATAAATTTTTAAATAATAAATATAATTTTAAAATTTTATATAAAATAATAAAATATAATTTAATATATTAAATTAAAAATTTATAAACTTTTTTTAAGATTTAAATGGTAAAATAAGAAAAAAAAGCAATGACTGAGATTTCAAGAGATTATACTGTCAATTTACATAAAAGACTTCATAAGACTACATTTAAAGTAAAAGCCCCGAAAGCCATAAAAGAAATAGTTGCATTTGCAAAAAAATAAATGTTAACTGAGGTAGATTATTTAATTAGAAATTTAAAATTAAAGTCTTTAATTTTAAATTTTAATAATAATTTTAATTATATTAATCGACCAGGTTAAAATATAATAATATAAATTGAAATTCTTTTTCTTAAAAATGAAAAATTTAGAATTATTTTAATAAAAGCTTAAAATTTTAACTAATATTATATTTTAAAGTACACATAAATTTATTGTAATAATTGAATATTTATGAAATTCTTTAAATTAATTTGCAATAATATTATATTTAAAAATTAAGGACGTTAGAGTTGATACCAAACTGAACTAATATTTATGGAACAAAGGAATAAGAAACGTGCCTAAGAGAGTAAGAGTCAGACTTTCAAGAAAAAAAAACGAAGATGAGGAAGGAAGTTCAAAATTTTACACCCTATGCCAGCACATCGCAGTAGAAGATTTCAAAGGGTTGCAAACTGAGGTCACAAAATTGAAAAAATGAATAAATTACACAATTTAATATACATTTTATAATATTATATTTCTATAAAATTTGTATTTGTATAATAGATTAATTATATAACTAATTTAATTAAATTCACTCGGATTTTTCTTTTGGCTGATCTAATTTATTCAAAGACAAATTTCCAAAAAATAGAGTTGGAAAAGCTATAATTAATATAAAATACTTAAAATTATTATTGAAATAATAGTTTATATTATATTAATTTAGGTCCAGAAAAGAATAAGAACTATTGATATGAGTAGAATCATTGAAAAAAACAATAAATGGTTAATGCTTTCATAGAATTTATATGAATTTACTTTAATTATATGAAAAAGGACGTATAAAAACAGGATGAAATTCAATATTTTTAAAATGCTAAAAAATATAGTGATCTTATTAATTAAAAATTACTAAAATACTGGGTTGTTTTTGAGACAATCTAAAAATGTGGTTAATTTCAGGTAATATCTCATATTCGGTATCTTATTTAATGCTTACGTCTATCTCAGTGCTCTTCTTAAAATTAAGTTCAAGTTAGGCGATTTTCCTAGAATGTTTAAAATAGTACTTCTAAACGTTCTTATTTAGTAGAGAATCTGCTATGATTATATTTATATCATAAATGCCGTTATAGGGTTTGACCACGTCTTGATCACCCAAATCAAATGAAATGTGATAAGTCATTGTATTTCGGTCCACAAATGCCTTTACGAAATTAGTAGCTTATATTTGTTGATGATTCAATAAAAGTCCTCCAACCTATTGTAGGTCCTTAATATCTGAGTTGATTTTAAAGATCAAGTGAACTTTTTAGTCTTAATTCGCCTCGAACTTCGTTCTTCCCTCCTAAATAACATAAATTAACGTCTTTTGCCTAAAAAGTAGTCTGATTGTATTTTACATCCTATTAGCTTATATAGAATTGGACTTTGTCCAAACTTGCCTCCGACTAAACTTTAATTTCCTGAAATATACAAAATTACATGTGTTTATGTGTAATTTTAAGAATCAATTTTAATGGTGTAAACCCCGACTTCTAAATTCTCAGGCAGTCGTGCTTATTTACCCACCAAAATCAAATTTTAAACTATTTTTTCATCTTTAATTAACTTTAAGGCCGAAAAATTCAAAATTTCTTCATTCAACGAAGTAAAATTTAAAAATTGTTGATTCTAGGCGATATTTTTATCAAAATTATACTGTTTAAGAAAGCTTTTTTCCTAGATCAGCTAAAAAATGCTTGATAATTCTTCTAAACTAAGTTCGTCTAATTTGATAAAGTCAAAAAAGTTAAGAAACTTAAATAAACTCTCTTTAAATTATGAATTTTAAACTAAAGGCTAGAATTTAATAATTTGTGAGATTATTTTTGCATGTAATTTTAAATTTTAATCTTTAGTAAAGAACTTTTTAAAGAAATAATACTGATTTTTGGTATTTATTAATGGTTTTGGCTTATTTCATTAAGTTAGCTGTAATTTGATCCAAAGAAGACACAATTTAGGACTTTGATTCTTATAAAATGTCGGTTCGAAGGCACAAATTATTTATGTGTAGAACTTTAAATAGTTTTTCTAAATTCTAAAAATATAAAGATTTACATTTTCATTTAAAGACTCTGTCAGTATCTAATAAAACTTGTCACAAACAATTTGGGTGGTTTCGTTTTTAAGTTTCAGTTTTAAGGCTAAGAAGCTGGAAAAATATAAGTTTTTATTGGATTCGATGTTTTTGGAGAGGAGCTCTTTGGTCTCTAAATTGAGCACGAAACCAGGACAGTAAGACTGCATGATTGAGAACTGCAGAGTTTAAGAGTTGACTTTTTTATTGCAAAACAAGGAATCCTGTTTGAAAGCCTTTGCGGCAACCAGTCCCTATTAAATTTCGTATAATTACTCAATATCTACTTAAAAATAATCTACTTGATTCCCAATTTTCCTGCGATACTAAAGAGACAAAGCCTTATTCAAGCTGTAAAGTGAGCCTCTCTTTAGATTCGGGGTTTAGATTCATTTGGGAAGAAAAAGAAAATAGAATTAAAATCTAGACTAAGGTGATCATTTTTAAGATTCTTTTTTATAAATTTGTAATAAAAATATATTTATATGAAATAAAATAAATATAATAATATAAAATTAGGTATATTTTGATTTAAATTCTATTTTATTAAATTAATTTAATGGACGAATCATACCGCTCTGAGAATTTCGAAGTGGAGTCGTTTAAGCAGCACCGGTTCAACGCGAACCAGATTATTTTCAATCAGATAAGGATTCTCGTCAATGAAATGACCAATAAAAAGATCATGCGGATTTGCAAGAACGATTTGCTCAATGTAAAGCGTAATCTATTTTAGTTGGTGAACATGACCGGATGGGAGGGAGAACGGTTCCTACTCGTCTGTCTCCTGGAAAACTTGGACTTCACAGATGAGGTTCACCGACAGAAACTGCCTCAGTCCATCAAAGGACAGTTTTACTTGAATTAAATGACCTAGTATCATGTGCAGCCCTAGTTCTTGAACTACTTTTCACAGGTTAAGTAAATCGAATTAAGGTCATAGAAGAGGTCTGTGAAAAAGATCATATAAAAGACTATGTACAGGAAATGATCAATATTTTCAAGTTTCCAATGATGATTGTGCTTTCGATGGCAATTAGCATGGCACAGTCCCATGACTCAGAAATCATCCAATGCGGTCTGAGTATTTAATCTTAGGACAACTTATTTTAAAAGAGAAACTATAGGAGTATTTTCAGGCAGGGAAGCCGTAGACCTTCATGGAGAACACTCTGTAGAAGATCATCTACTTGGTTTAGAAGGGGCCTTTTTTCAAAGAGTTGCAAGAAGAACTCAAATACCTGCTGGAGTCCACAAATAACATGCAAAGGAGTGCGGAGTTGAAGTGTCTGCCGTCTATAGTCGGAATAAAGACGATTCCGGAGTACCAAGAGTTCTCCATGAATAAATGCGAAATGGCCCATCTAAAGAAGATTTACTACTACATTTCCCCGGCGGATCTCATGGAAGAGCTGCTGTTCAACTCGACCACCACGTCCCAATAGTTCACGCAAATTATGAGTGAATTCCAGCCTCTGAGCGAGGAAGACATTTTCGAGTGCACCATGGTTATGGCCAACAACCACCAGACCCTTGAGGACTCCAAGCAGAGATGTTTCAACCATTTGTTCTGGGCCGTCAAAAACAGTATCTTAATTTTATTCAAGACGACTGGTCAAAGTTCACCCCTGAAGAGCCCAACGACAAGAAAATGCTCTCTTGGAATATCGACAATTTTATCAAGGCCTGTGGCGAACTTCACAGCAATTTGAAGGTAATTTCATTTAACAAAAGTGGGCTAATGTTTTAAAGAAGATTGACAACCCCAATTTGCATTTCAAAGATAAGAAATGCTTCGCATTTCTGCTTAAATTTTTCCAACGGGCGAAGAAGATATACAGCTTTAGTTTCCCTGAATCGATTCTGTACAGTCGATGGAAGAATCCGCATTCACAACTGCATTTCCTCTAGAATTTGATTTCCACTGGGCAGCCTGAACTAGTTTATTTCCAAGAAATCCCCAAAAAGATTGTGAATATGGATTTCAACCCTGGTTTCAAACTGTAGGCTTTACTTCCTTAAGGCTTGCAGTTCTTCGCGTGCATTGAGTTTTTGGAGAATCTGGTTGATTTGGCGGAGGGGGAGCTATTCCTGCCAATAAAGCAGCTATTCGAACTGCCCATTTAGAAATGTCCAGACATCCTCACGATAGGCCTGGCCCAAATTCAGATAAAGAACGGCAGTTCTGGCTCCCTAATAGATGACATATATCAACAGTTATTCCCGTAGTACCTGCTGAACCACGCGAATTCAATCAATATCCTGGAAGCCTTGTGGAAGATCCACCCCTAATTGATGACCAACGCCATCTCCGATCTCTTCAAAAAAGAGAATTCTTCCCTTAACCTCTCCCGGGTAATGTTCTAATAATACAGGTGCTAGACATCACGCAGGAGATCAAGGACAGTCTGCTGCCCATCGTAAATTCGAATGACTTTGAATTTTCGGTCGCCCTCGGAATCTTGGCAGGCAAAAGAGACTTTCTGCATTTCGACCAGTGGATCAACGAGCGCATTAAAACCAAGGTCTTAATCCTAATTTCTAGGGAGACCCTTTTGTCTTTCACCTGCTCAAATACGTAGACGATAATGTCATCAAACCCAATTCACAGGAAAATTAGTAGGAATAGGTACTGGATAAGGCACAACTGACTTTGGAGTCGTTGAGTGTAGTCTTTGAAAATCTGATGGTTTTCTTAAATTTTATAAGATTAACCACATCGATAAACTAAGCACCAAAAATCAAAACATGCTTTAAATCATCTACAAAAAGGCTTGCATGCATTATCCTTTGATCGAAGGCTCCGCCGAAAATATCGTAGTGGTAAAACTAAATAAATCAAGCTTGAAGTCGAACAGCAGGCTAACAACTATTTCTAGAAGATATACCGGGACGGCATGGAGATAGGCGAAGCAGTCGAAATGCTCAACAAATTCAAAAATTCTCAAAACCCCACTGAAAAGGAGATCTTCGCTTGTAATCTATATTTCGGTTGTTTTTATTTTAAGGCATGATCTCAAATCTCTTTGATGAATACAGATTCCACAACCAGTACCCGATAAAAGAACTCTAGATCACCGGGTAGTTGTTTGGAGCCCTTATTAACTCCAAACTAATCGACGGAGTCACCCTCATGATCTCTCTCAGGTGTGTCACTGATGCACTCGAGAAATATACCGGCAAGAGGTTTGAGTTTGGCATCAAGGCCTTGGAGCAATTTACCAAAAGACTCCATGAATGGCCCAGCATATGTTAGACCTTGTTTAATATCGAAGTTTTATAAGAAAAATACCCTGAAATTCTAGACGATATTAGATTGGTATATATTTATCAAAACTCATTTTTATTATAAAATTTATAAATAATCCATCAAAATTTAATTACTCTTAATTCATGCAAAGGTGGATTTTACAACAATTCTATAAAAATTGCAAAATTTGAGTATTTTCTATATATATTATAAAATAAATTGTAAAATTTTAAAATTCAATTTGCCTAGTTTGAATTAAGAATAAATCTATTTTTAAAATGAATGAAAAAGTATATTATAAACAATTGAATTATTAAAATAAAAATTTGCATTTATCAGAGTTATGTTTAATAAAAACTTAATCTATGGGCCAAATCAATAATTTAAATTCTTAATTTCCTAAAATAATTAAAATAAAAGATGAAAAGTTCATCTATGTCAGATACACTCCTAATAAACTTATAAAATTTAATAAATAATTTTGTGCATTTGGGTTATAGCAAAAACTTCAAATTCATTAAAATTTAATTTTTTAAAATCAAAGAGTGTCAAATTAAAAGTCGAACTTACGATTTTTAATGAATGATAATTATTGTATGTCTTAGACATAAATTTAAAAAGATTTAAATATGAATTTAATAATTTTAGCAATTTGAAAAGAACAATCTGATGCTTGAAGTGAGTGCTGAAATATTAAACAAAATATAGTTTAAAATGGGTTAGAAAAAGAGTATTTCTGTGCAAAAAGAGTAGGTGTAAAACGAGGCTAAGCCCAAAAAGAATAATTTTATAGACTACAATGACGTTCTAGATGAGATCCAGCTAACGCAACAGCCGCAGAAGAAGGAAGACCGGCTTCCCAAGACCCAAGAGAAGAAGAAGCCGGAGCCCATCATGGCGGTGCAGACCAAGGAGAACTTGAAGGACGTGAAAATGCAGATACTCCCCCAACTGCAATAGATAGATTAGAAGATGCAGTCCCAAAACATTCAGCAGCCCCAGATTTAGCAGCTGATTAATCTCTCTTAGAATTTCCCCAGTACCATCTAGTATCTAAATATAATTCAGACAAAATCAGCAGATATTTCCGAACCCTACTCAGTAATTTCCCCAAAACACCCTGCCTGTGTTTGGTCAGAAAATGACAGATCCGGCCATCATCCAGAAGAAAATAGAGACTATAGTGCCGCAGGTGGCGGAAGAAAACGAACAGATCGAAGACACTTTAGAAAAGCTGGTGTCAGAAGAAATAAGGAACAAAATCACTTTTCACCTGAACCAAATTTCTCAGAACAATATCAGCGAGAAATCCGTTGAGATTTCTAATTACTTGGGAAATCACGGGTTCATAAGATGGTTTTCCAGAGTGCTGGTGCAAAGGAGGGCCGCGTTAGAGAACTCGATGCAGCTCAACTACGTGAACCTGCTCAAGGCCATCAATCAAAGAAATCTCTACAGCCATGTGACCAAAGAGTCCTATCTATTTTTGAGACATCTCCTCAATAACCAGAACGAAAAACAGAACGATAAAAACGTAATGAAAAACATAGGCACCTTCATCGGACAGATAACTTTGGCAAGGAACAAACCCATCATCATCAAATACTTGAACGTGAAAAACCTTTTGACGGACGCCTTCAAGCACTAGAAATTAGAAAAAGTGGTGCCTCTGGTGTGCAAGATAATTGAGGGGTCTAAATCCTCTTTAGTGTTCAATCTCTACAACCCTTGGCTGCAAGTAAAAACGATTTATAAAAGGGAATTTTGGAGTTCTTACTCGAGTTGTCTTAGTTAGACATCAAACTAAATCTGAGGTGTCAAATCCAAATCCTGTTTTAGCAGCTGAGCATTAGCACTGACCACTTTACGCCCTCGTAAATTATTTCTAAAAGTCTAAGTGAGTTTAGCGAGTACAATGAGCAGCCCATTATATGCATACAGCCAGAGTTAAAACAAGTCTCTAACAAAATTGACAAGTCGATTTCACAACAGGTAAACTATAATCGATGATATTAAATGTAAAGGTGGCAGACGGCATATACATCGATTTGAAATACTGCAACCAATTCATTTCGGAGGACATCGATTTGAATAAGATGGTGGCCTAGGCGCTCGAAAACGCCATCCAAGACATCATTTCACCTGTGATCAGCAGGTCTGTGATTATCGCCATGATCACCACCCGAGAAATCGGACTCAAAGACTTCGCTTTAGAATCCGATGAAAACAAAATCAAGAAAGGCATAAATTTTATCCTGCAAAATCTGGCGGGATCTTTGGCATTGGTGACCTGCCGAGACCCCCTTAAAATGGCCCTGTAAAAGCATCTCAAACAGAGCCTGGACCAATACCCGATATCCGATAAGGCCAAGGAGAACATTCTGCAAAGCACGTCGATGGACAACCTCGATTTCGGATGCATGTTGATAAAGCGTTCTGTGATTGAAAAGGCTCTTCAAGACGTGCACCAGGACCTGACCATCCAGGAGACAATCCAAAATAAGATAGAGTACAGGGAGAAAGGGGAGTTATTCATCGACGACAATTACGCGAAGATGTTCGAAAGTCTGCCGAATTAGGTTCCCATCTATAATTTTAGTTGCGGCCGAACTACGGAAGTCTGACGCCCGACCAGCTGAGGGTCTACGAGGACTTCGGACCTAACCGCCAAGAGTAATCTAATTAATTCTAGATAGAAGCAGGACTATTAAAAAGAACTGGGCGCCTATAAAATTGCGGCCATTGAGAAGTTCAATCTAAGTACTCTAATTTATAATTAGTCATTAAGCAAGTGGACATCCAGCTGATCGCGATCCAGGATTTCGAGTCGGCGCAGCTCAAATAGGACTTCTAAAATATAATCAACAAAGGACACGTAAGATACGCATTCATCTTTATTTATTTTTAGGATTTCATAAGGGCCATGAAGAATCTTGACGAACTCTCTTACGACCTGCAAAATATCATCTATGAAAATTTGTTCTACAGATCGAACTCAGTCCTAAAAATCAACTATTTTCTAGAGCTGCTCAACTTCATTGAGACCAATGTGCAAAAAGAGAGTGTCAAGCGCCTCCTAAACTACATAGTCAGTCTCCCCGATTGTCAGCTAGAAAATTCAGAAATATTTGCGGATTAGCTCTTTTTAAAACTAATCAAGAGGAATTTGTTAAAGATCACTGAAATTGACGAGGTAATCACACTCTAATTTAGATCTTTGAACTTCTACTAAAAAAACTAATTCCCAATATTCAAATTTGCCTCATAAAAGTCATTTAAGAAACCGTATTTAAAGAGAAAATATTGCTTTTGGAAAATTTTAAAAATTCTCTTGAATGTTTAAAAAAAACTAAGAATTTTACCAAAGAAAGTTTTTAGTTTTTCGAAGAAATTAAAGTATTTTTCAATATAATTGAATTAGGCATTTAACTAGTAGAAATAGATCGAAAGTTAGGATTAGCCATCCCAAGAAATAGACTTAAATTTTCAGAAAATCGTTAAATTGAAATTTGAAGACTGGCTCTAAATAACTTCCGAATCGCAGATTTCGAGCTATATAAACAATTTAGAACACACCATATTTTTAAAAGGAAGTGATAATCTAAAGAAGTTCTTTGTGATCGTGACTTAAATAGCCATAAAAAGTGCCCTGGACTCACAGTATTTCATATCTAAATCATAGGATAAGAAATCAGTTCTAAAATATAGAAAATTTAGACTATTCTGAAGTCGACTCTCTATCCATTTTAATCACGATTTTGCTAAAAACCAACATAAACTTAAATAGAAACTAGCTATAGGAAAAGATATTCGAGTCTATAGTCCTAGTGCTTAATAAAAAGCAGGACTCTTTGTCAGTAAGTATCCATTTATTAAGAACAATTTCAGATAAAGACCTTTTTTTAGACTTTTTTTCAATATTATTTATGACATTAACAGACCTGAGTATTCCTTTTCTTAAAATGAGATACAAGATATTTTCGAAGTTTTTTTAAAACTTTTTCACACCCTTTAGCCGCTAAAATGCCCAGGCTTCGCTTTTTCGTGGTTGGAATTACTTTCGAACAGATATTTTATGCCATATATTTTAAAAAATGATGAAATGTGGCTTGATTTTCATTAACTCCTCTTGTGTTTGTTCAAGTTTTGCAAATAGAACTAAGACATAAAGTCTACGCCCAGCTATATAGCTTTTTACAAAGGAGTTTTTAAAGTGATGCTGGTTTTATTGCACGATTTCCCTGATTTTCTATCGGAGTACGCGTATTCATTTTGCGAAGAAATTCCAGATTTCTTCATTCAAATCAGGAATATTGTTTTAGCTGCTTACCCCAAAAATATTAGATTGTTAAATCCTTCTCAAGTTACCCATGTACAAATCTATATTTTTAAAATACTGGCAAATTTATAATAAAATATTTTAGATAGACCAAATTGAAGATTTTAAAAATCTGCCTAACATAAAGCAATATTTTTTTGAGAAGATAATAATTAGCCTGAATTTACAAGTAAAGTATTTTAAAAAAGAACGACATTTTTTCTTATTTATACAATAAGAATGAGAATGACTACCGAAGCATCTGCTCTAAACTTTTGAAGACGAACGAAGACGGATTCGAGCAGATCGACGTGTCGGTGGTGAACGCGTTCGTGATAGGGGTGCCCTGGATGATCAACGTGAACTTCGCGAACTCTGTCATCGACCGACAGAAGTTCTACGAGATAAGGAAGGAGAGTTACCAGCTGTTCGTGAAGCTGCTTAGACACAGCGTGCTAGAGCTGCGGGACATAATCCTCAACTCCATCATCAATAACATAAGGTAACTAAACTAGCCCTTTATTTATGCAAGGTACCCGAATCTCATTACTTACTACTTTATCAATTTCGTGCTCATGATCTTCCTCGAGATGGACAATGAAAACATACAGGAACACATCGCAAGGTATTCAACTTTTCACTTAGGATCTTCGTGGAAAGACTTATCATAGAAAGTCCCCATCCCTGGGGAATACACTTTACCTTCATACAGTTAATTAGGGAACAGAAATATAATTTCAAATACAAAGGATTCTTTAAGAGCTCCGGAATCTATGACGAGATCATCAAAAACGTCTTCAAATAAATTGTAACTGCTTAAACTGAAAAGAAATCCAATGATGTGTGAATTTTCATAATTAATATACTTTATTATATATAAATCAATCTTGAGAGAAGTCGAATTTCTTTTAATATTCACTGTTCAATATTTCCACAAATTTATTCTTTTTTATTGCTTCTCCTTTTTTCAAGTGGTATTTGCTAACTATTTCTTCTTCCGAAATATTAATAGAAAGGACCCCCAGGGCTGATTTATCATAAAAAAACCTTGGACTAGACAGGCTATTTTTGCTTCATTCAGATTTAAAGAATTGTAATTTTCAAAAATTAGCTCGAAATCCTTTGGTGAAAAATACCCTTATTTAGGATTTTGTTTTATTTTCTTAATTTCTTTTGAAAGAAACTCTCTGATGTTTTCCGGACGTTCTTAAATAAGTTTCGCAGTTAATTCCTAAAAATACAAAATTTTACTGTAAATAATTAAATAATTTTATTTTTTTATATATAATTTTATTCTTCAGTTATTTATTCTATTTAATCGTGGGTCATGTTTCTGTCCTTAATCAATTGTTACATAATTTAAATTTATATTAATTATATATAAAACTATTTGGTTTATAAAATTATTAATAATATTTTAATTTATTATATAAATATCACACTCTTAAC
>Ga0164295_10004235_pt1 | contig 11408 bp, 9 predicted proteins | sample GEODES006metaG_FD_111798 | JGI IMG/M metagenome (GOLD analysis project Ga0164295, IMG submission 111798) | Oligotrophic lake water microbial communities from Sparkling Lake, Wisconsin, USA - GEODES006 metaG | ecosystem: Environmental > Aquatic > Freshwater > Lake | place: USA: Sparkling Lake...
CTTGTTATGTATATAAATAAAGTTTCAAATTCGAGAAATTTTTTTACAATAAAAAATTTGTAATACTAAAATGAAAATTGGTATAAGTTATTGGGGGCAATTACGAGATATGTCAATTACCTCACAGACTTTTAATAATTTAATCAAAGATCCAAACAATGAGTTATATATTTTATATACTACTTGGGACAACGAAAATGTAACTGAATTCAAAAAGTTTTTCCCAAAATCATTTATTAATAAATTCAAGACTCCAGATTTATTTCCCTATTCTACTCTAATTAATGATTATAAGTTAGATGGTTCAAATCAACACAAGAGTATGACCCATTATGTTTTAGGTTTGTATATCAAATCAAAATCAAAAGATACAATCGAACAATATGAAAAGGCAAATAATATTAAATTTGATATAATCGTGAGTTTAAGAACTGACACTTATTTGTACGATAATCATTTGTCAACATTTTATAATGATATACAAAAGAATGAAGAAAGTATAGTTTATACAGCAAAAGAGCCTAGATGGGCTGTTTATAATGAGCCTGCATTACCTGATGTGATTATGATGGGAAAAAGCTCCATTGTGAAAAGAGCTTTATTGCAGATTAATATATTAGACAAGTGTCCCTTGAATAATACAAAAATTTTCCATCCTGAAACATCGTTCCGCAAATGTTTAGATAAAATGAATTTTACAATATTACCGGTTAATTTTAGAGCATTCCCAAAGAAAATGGAATAATTAATTTTTTCTCATCTTTTCTTCTTCCATATTTTGTAAATAAGTTACATCTTGTATCGATTGTAACTTTTTTGAATATTGATGTAATATTCTATAATTATCTAGAATTTCGACAAGAGCATAAATACGCTGTAGGTTGGTTCCACATAAATATACTTTGTCCTTTACTATAATAACATCATATACGCATCTCAATTTGTCTTTTAACTGTTCCAAATTATCAACGATTACCATTTTTTCGATAAAAACTGCCAAATCTGGAAAACAATAAACCAAATTCTCCAATAAACGATGAGGGTAGCTGTAATATTTCACAACGATGGATAACTGTTTTTCCATATAATATAATTGATGAATTTCAAATGATTGCCATTCATTTTGAAATGCATAATTTAATTGTTGATTAAAATATTGATATATATATTTATATAAATTTAAAATACCGTCCAAGCTAAAACTTGTTATGATTAACCCATGATTTTTCAGAAAATAAATATCCGTGGATACATCGTAATGTTGTTTGATTTCTTGAGCTAATAACAATCCTGGTGGTATATATTCGATGATTTTATATTTCTCTGTAAAGCCTTGTAATGTCGTTGCATCGGAACAAAAAAATATGTTGGACAATGTAAAATGTATATGCACGGTGTAGGTTTTCATAAATGAATGAAAATACATCTCCATGGAAGGATTTCGATCCCCAAAAAATTTGGAATTTGATTTTTGATTTTTTTTCAAAGACTCTAAACATAGTTCATTATTTACTAGACAATAGTTTTCAATATTGCTTGTATTAGCTAATACAGTTCCTGAAGTTTTGATAAACATCATTTGACCTTGTTTAACGGATATATTACCACCTGGTCCTTGAACATTGAGATCCGATTGACCAAAATATTTGGATAAAAATACAAAGTCTTTAATGTTTTGGAAATATTTGGTAAAAAATTTGTGCAAATGATGATAGCATCCAAATTCAATATAATACTTTTTTAGTTTTAAGGTGCATTCTGGAATAAGATGAAAAGTCAACATTTTTAATTGCAAAGAAGGCTCAACATCATGACAAAAATTATCACCAATATAAGCTGTATACTCAGGTTTAGCATTTAATTTATGTAAAATATTCCAAAACATGGTTAGATGTGGTTTCTCTTCACCACATTCATCACTTGTTTGAATTGCATCAATATATTCTAAAATATTGGCTTGCTTTAATTTTTCATATTGTTGCAAGAATTGATTGTTGGATAAAATTCCGACTTTGATATTGTGATTTTTCAATAATTTTATAAAATCAATTACTCCATCGTACAGTTTAAAGTGTTGATAAAAACAATCATTATAAATGGTTAGATATTTGTCATAGTCATTCAAGGGTATATTTAAATTTTCTAGTAATTGTTTGATATAAATAGATTTATTAAATTTGTTGTTTGGATTATTATAATTTTTGATTTGTTGATTAATTTTATTGTAAAAGCGCTTAATATCATCAATGGTTTGCTGCAAATTATTGGACATTTTTAAAAACAAATTCTCCAAAGCATTTTGATTTGCTGTATCATAATTATATAAAGTATTATCAAAATCTAATATTATTGATTGTATCATTTCTAAAATAATAAAATATTTTATTATAAAGTAATGTGGCTTTGTGTTTTAGTTTGTTTGGTAGAGAAAGATGTATTGATCTTGTGTTTGAAAATATTCAAGCTCTCAAATTGATATTATGACTTGTTTAAACATTGATCCAAATAATCAAAATATTATAAATTCATCAATTATTCAAAAAATTATACCTTGAAGATATTTATAATAATGATTATCGAAATAGTTTAAATTACCTTATCCAGAGTGTATATAAATGTAAAATATTTTAATGTAGATAATTATTTATGCTGGGTACATCCAATGAGTATAAAACTTATAAATATTGTACAATTATTTTAAAACATATTTATTTTAATATAAAAATAATTGATTATAATAGAGTTTACATGAGTTCATTAATCACATTGATGTATGTTAGCTGTTTTAATTATAAAAATTTATGGTCACCTTTCTTTAAATTAAAAGAAAAATACTTGGGTGATAAAATAAAAACATATTTATGCATAGATGAATTAAAAAATCATAAAATTAATTTTAGCAATACTGAAATAATCAATTTTAATCAAAAATCTATTTATAATTTAAATGGAAATTTATATGATAGGTATTTGTATTATTTAAATAATATTGATTCAAAATATGTAATTTATTTTATTGATGATATGTTTATATTAGAAAATGTTAATTTAGATAAAGTAAATGAATTTATCCAAATAATGGAGCAAAATGATTACATTAAAATTATAAAGTTGTCTTTAATGTCTTGGCCATTCGATAATGGAACGATGGTTAATTATAACGATAATAAATTTATACAGGCTGATAATAATAAAGATGAGTATATCATGAATTTACAACCAATTCTTATCAATAAAAAATTTTTTATAAATATCGTAGAATATTGTAAACATCAAGATCAAAATAGATTGCATTGTTATGGACAAAATTCTGGATTGGAATCTTTTGGAACAGAATATTTTAAAAATAAAAATTATAAATGTTTAAGAGTTATGGATGATATAATAAAAGTTATTCATCCTGGTGGTTTTGTTCGATCTGGCGTTTTGTCAGAAGAGTTCAAAAATTATTTAAAAGAGAAGGAAAACATCGATATAAAAACATTCAAGTATAATCTAATATATGATATTAATGATGATGAATATAATAATTTACCTCAAAATGCTAAAGATTATATAAATGAATAGCAAATTGTCTGTTGGATTAACTGCTGTAAAACAAAGTTTAACTTTAGTTTCTTAACACATAAAATTGTTAATATTAATAATAGCGATGACTGAATATTAAAAATCCATCGATTGTGTTAATTGTCGCAAACAAACAAGTTTTAGACAGTTTAGCAGATTTGATACATTTTTAATATTATCAAATGTTAATTGCTTATCAAGGTCTTACATTGTTTTATGTATATTTGAAGAAGATACACCTGTCCTTCCCTCTATTATTAAAACAATTTTGAAACCAACAATCTCCGTAAATTAACTACTAAAAAAACTAATCCGAAAATTGTTAATAAAGTCAACAGAATTTGAAAGGTGGCTATCTTATTGCAGGCGAAATGAATTACGGCGTATCTATTCCAAAACAAAGCCCCAACTATAATTCAATCATAGGGTGAGGAATTTTTGATAAATGTTTTAATACCAAATGGCTTTGGTTGGCCTTTAAATTGTACTATGAAATTATACGCAATTAAGTGAGACTGAAGTTGATAATATGTATAACCAAGGTCAAAGGATCTAATTGTTGTAATCATTATTATAAAAATAAAATGCAAAAAAAAAAATTTTTAAAAGTTTGTGACTATAACTTGCTTTATTTTAAATATCCCATCAGTTAGTTAAAGACATCGTAATTACTTCTTGACCAGGCGGACTCAAGAACTCTTTTCACCACGACATGTTTTTTAGCACAATGATTAAATTTTATCTCTGGTAAACGCTGTTTGAATATCACGTGTTCCTTTCCGTAGATCGCAAAACCCTTGTAGACCAGATAAGCTCGTTCTTTTTCACCTGCGTTTTCATTTAATATATTGATAATTTGAAGACCATACTCCCCTTTTATAGGGCCTATATCAAATACATTACTCCCCCAGTTGGTAGGAAGAAATGGATCTGCACCATAGGATAATAGAATACGTACTAATTCTATACGTGAATAATGCATAACCGCTTTATGTAGAGCAGAAGTCCCGTTATGTATTGTATGAACTAAATCAGGATGCGTAGAAAGCAAGTTCATAACAAGTTTGTTTTGAAAAAGTCCATAAAAGCCGCAGGCACGATGAAACTGCAGAATGATTGAATCCATATACGTCTGTATTCAAAATAAAAAAATAACAATTAGTATATATTGTGACTATAATATATACCATGAATAAAAAAAATTTGGTTTTTCAGTTTTGGAAATATATATTGTTATGAGGTTAGCGTTTGTGTGACCGAACTCCTAAAATTTCAAAATTGAAATTATAATTACTTCAGCTAATGAAAATTTACAAACAACGACTCATGAGATCATTTTTATCTTATATTGCGTTCTGATTTAATTAATAAAATATTGGTTGTAGCTGAATTAAAAAAAGTTTTCTTCAAAAAATTGACCAAAAAAACTTTTCTTAACAAATCGACGCTTATTTTTTACAAATATAGATAAATGTCTTTTAATCATACAGATTATTATGACGATGACGACAATTACGCCGACGACTATGCCGAAAGCTTTGAAAAAAGCTATTATGGTGCCGCTAAACTTCCAAGTGGAGCGGGAAAGCAAATGTACACCAATCGTGCAACCAGGATTCAAGTTTCTGCGATGGAAAAAAGATTCAAACAGGCCCAAAAGCCTGCAAAAAAGCAAGCGAAAGCGATAAAAAATTTTAAAAAGTGAAGATTAAAATTTTTTGCAATCCTTCCTACGACGATATTTGCATTATTATTTAATTTTAAAAACTAATTTAATTTTACCAAAAACCAGATTCAAAACGATGGACAAACCACAATGGCTCGACACTGAAAAAAAGAAGAAAAAAGCAATGGAAACTACTCTCAAGCTGCGCGCAATGAAGAGTTCTTTTCGTAAAAAACAAGACATTGTAGAATTTTTTGACCAACTTGGATGGGCTTGGAATATGCCTTGGCGTGAGGACCAAGCCAAAGTTATCACTTCCTTTTTTGACAAGAAATATTCTGAAGTGGTCATCCAGGCAATTTTTGGAGGTGGTAAAACAACCATGATGCTTGCCATTATTCATATGCTCGTCCTTAACGATCCTACTCTTCTCCCAAATATCTTCATCTGCGCCTTTAACATTGGTATTCGCAATGAAATCAAAAAAAAGCTCAAAAGTTTGGGAAAATTCAATGTATCGACTTTTGACTCACTCATTTGGCATTGTTGTGATGAACTCAAGTATGAAGATCTAAAGCTACTCAACTTTGAAACCAAGCGACGATTTGTTCGTGAAAATCTTGAAAAACTCACCAGCAAACCCTCTTTCAAATATGTATTTATTGACGAGACCCAAGACTTGGAAAAACAATGCTATCCCATCCTGAAAAAGCTATTCCCCAACGCGAAATTCATGTTTGTTGGCGATGTCTTTCAATCGATTCAAAAAGAGCCTCGTGAAAGTATGATGTGGTATTTGCTAAATCGGGTGTCTACGCGCAGTACCGCCATTTACAAAATGATGGACACTCCTCGTGTTCCGCTACCCATTTTAAATGAAATCAAAGAGGCGCTTTTACAATATTATCCAGAGTTTGCTTCGACGATCAATCAATGGAAAAGTAGTTCTACTTTTAATGCACCTACTAAAGTGTGCTGGGTCGCCTTTCAAAATTATCAAGTCGTTAACAATGCCATTATGAAAAAATTGCAAGTCTTGGATCATAAAGATACCATGATTTTGACATTTAGTAGCGCAATTACCGTGCGAGGAAGTCTTGGTGATATTGCACGATTTCGCCGCTTTATACAATTACAGGGAATCGAAATCAATCCAAATCATAAACGAATGCTTGATGATCGTCTTTTTTTAACTACCGCCAATTCTTCCAAAGGCCTCGAACGAAAGCATGTATTGTGTATTTTAACATTTCCTCTTGAACTAGCTTTTTCCAACTTTTCCAATGATTTGGTAATGAATTTGATCACCGTTGCGCTCTCTCGTTGCAAGGAATCGATTACATTTTTTGTCCCTAATTATATTGATCGTTTTAGCAAAGTTCTCAATTGTTTTTCCAATTGTCCCAAGCCAGCAGAAAAACCTGTTCAAGCTGAAAACAAAAAACAAAAACAGACAAACAAAAAGCGTGACCCTAAATCAAACAAAGAGTGTCAATCCTTTGATTATGATCCAAAAGACAAGCTTGGTATGCTGCAGAAAGAACATTCAGTGACGGAAATTTTGCGTCAAAGCATTCTTTCCTTTGAAACACGCCAACTTTTATTGCGTTATGTGCGCCAAGATCAAGTTTGGAATCTCCCCGCATCGTCTGCCGAAACAATTCGCACAGAAGAAGAGTGTGCGCTAAGCGGTCTTATTTTTGAATCTCTTATCCTGAGCTTGTGGACTAGTCGTTTTCCAGCAAGTGATTTTGCATCTATACAACATCATTCCGTCTTTTCCCATCATGTCGAAAATATTCGTAAAAAAGACAAGCATTACCGTCAATTTATTAAAAAGCATCCCAAAATTGCCAATGAAGCTATTCGTTTTGAAGGCAGTTTTTTGTACGCCCAGTTGCATCTTTATGCGTACCAAAAAATATGGGTCAGGACGGATACGAATAAGAATACTATTCTCTTTAAACACTGGAAGTCGATCTTGCCAACCATTCGATCGATTGTAGTACCCAATGCGTACGCTATCAAAACGCAAGTAAATATCAGTATGCCTTTACTCAAAGGAATCATGGACGCCGCACGCGTCCCCAAAAGTGATACCAGTGATTCAATGGATATTTTTGAGATTAAAGCATCTCGATCTCCCGACTGGAAAATTAATACAATGTTGCAAGCAACTTTATATGGTATTATGAATGGAAAGGCATTTTTCAACACTTATCTTATCAATGTTTTTTCTAAACAAGCCAAACTTTTTAAAGTTTATTTGAAGAAAGACTTGATGTGGCTTCGTGCTACAATTACTCAGGATATTATCAATTGGAATTTAAATTGCTATTTGGCCAAAAATATTGTACACAGTCAAAAGAAGCCAAATCCTGGACAAATTGCCATTCCAGTCCACAAAACTATATTTGTAGAAGGGTTTTATGATGTGTTACAACAAAAATTTACAGAATTTACACTTTGCGAGTTTACTAGTATTACTAAAACCAAGCTTACAACTTTGGTAGAAAAAACTGCAACCAACTTGGAATCACAAACAGAAGCAGTACCTCTGATGCAGCAGTTGCAAGATAGTATTGACAAATATAAAAAGATTTATGATGTCAAGATTATATATGGAGGATATTTTTTAGCTAAACATTTAGATTTAACATCAATGGCAATCGTTCCTATGTTTGACTCCAACATTGTTTGGTCAGATTTTGTTCAAGCCAATCTTGGTACTAAACCTGATTCGATCAAATTAGATTTTACAAGCAGTGCTCACTGTTTAGCGGTACAAATTACAAGTCTAGTAACTAGTGACAAATATTTATTGTTGGAATAAAAATCACAAAAATTAGTTTACAGCTTTAGCATCCTTCAGCTGTACTATATCTTCAACCACGACTACCTGACCAAAAACTAGTTTCTTTAAAACCTGTCAATGCACTAAAAAATGAATTTTTGTATTTTTTTAATTCAAATGAACAGATTTACAAAACAAAAATGGAACCAATCATTAATTTCTTCAACAAAAACGGACTGGCTCTGCATCATGGATCACTCAAAGATTATTATCCAGGAAGCTGTGATCAATGCAATATGCTCAACTGTGGACAAAAATCAATAATCTATGGATTGACACCTGACCTACAACTTCTCGTTTGTGACAAGTGTTATGAAGGTTTGGAACCCAAGATTAAAGACATTATAAGCCAACTGCAAAAACTTACCTATTTTGACAAGATTCCAAAGGACAAGCAGTTTGAAATCTTGACTGAATCAGGAAGTATCGATTCGAATTGGTCAATTCATCCTAAGTATCAGTTCTACATACCCAAGGATAATACAGTTTATGTACCAATGGTAAAAGCAGATTATCCTGAAAAATGGATATCTTTGCGACATTTTACGATTATTAATGATGTTAAACTAATTTAAAGGCAGCAATTAAAAAAAATGTGAAAAAAAAACAATGCGTTTAAAAAAATAATGCATGATATGACTTTTGAATCCATGATTATACAGCCAATTTCCATGAAACAACTACTTTATCCTCATCAATTGCATGCTGTTAAAATGATGGAAGAATTGGAAACAAAGCAAAGAATTTCTTCTTCTTCTCTTCAGATTGATACAAAGTTGGGTATTTATGCAGACAATATTGGTTATGGAAAAACTCTTTCAATAATTGCTTTAATACTTCGTGATCAAATTATATGGAATAAATCTGAAAAATTTGTTCATGAAATTATATCCGGTGTGTTTGGGAACGGTCTGCTTTTAAAGAAGCATTTAAAATCCTTGGAAAAAATTAATGCAACTCTAATTATCTGCAGTCCTTCGATTGTTCATCAATGGCTCGACGAAATCGCAACAACACCTTTGAGAGCGATTTCCATTATTCAAAAAAAGACTTTGGATAAATTTTGTGTTTGTGATTATGATGTGGTCATATGTTTGCCTAGTTTTTACAATTTGCTGGTGACAAAATATTCAAATTATGCTTGGAAAAGAATGGTTTATGATGAACCAAATTTTGCCAAAATACGATCAATGGATCCTCCTGTCTGCAACTTTCTATGGTTGATTAGTTCGACACCTTATGATCTTGTCAATAAATTTTCACCGTGCCAACATTACTTGTACAATATTTTTTCAAATTTTTCCGATACAAATTTGATTGATCAAATTATAGTCAAAAGTGAAGACAGCTTTATAAAAAAATATGTACAGCTTCCACCCGTCGAGCATTTTTATCATGAATGTTATCAACCATCGTTATTTATTGTCAAGGATTTGATTTCTGTTCCGATTGCCGAGATGATTTCCTTGGGTCAAATTGAAAAAGCGATCAAACATTTGGGCGGCTCGTCTACTAATAACATACAAGAGTTTTTGCGCTCCAGAAACGATTCTCATAGAATCAAGGATATATTACAAAACCCTTGTAATATTTGCCTATGTATTGTAAAAAAACCGGTTGTTGTTAATTGTTGTCAAAATATATTTTGTGGAGAATGTTTTCTAAACTGGATGTGTAATAAAAATACATGTCCAATGTGTCGTGCGATTATATCCTCAGATATGATGATTTTTGTTGGAGAATCGACCGAAGAACATATGATTGTTCCGAAAAAACTAGAGGAGAAGTATTGTTGCAACTTTTACAAATGCAAGGCAAGTATCTTATTTTTTCACTTCATTACGAAACATTTGAAACCATTCGAACACTCCTGCGAGAACAAAATATATCTTTTATTGAAATTCGAGGAGGTGTAGAAAGTCGACAAAAACAACTTGCTAAATTTAAAGATGGAACTGAAAATGTTTTATTTTTAAATTCCTTGACGAATGGAGCCGGAACAAATTTGCAACATGTTTCTGATATTATTTTATACACAAAGGTTGGAGATGATGCTCTAAATCAAGTCATTGGAAGGGCATATAGAATTGGTCGAACTTTACCATTAAAAGTTCATCATTTTGTTTGTTGATTTTAAAAATTGTTTTTTGTCAATAAAAATGTCCGATCAATTTACTGTATTAAGTTCAATGACTACAATTGTTGCCGACACAGGTGATGTTGACACCATTCGTCGTCTTCAACCAACCGATGCAACAACAAATCCTTCTCTTATTTACAAGGCCGCCTTGCTACCGCAATACAAGTCTCTTGTAGACTCTGCTATTACCTATGGAAAAGATTTGCCGCTTTCGACAACAAAAGAAGACAGAATTGCCGCGACCATAGATAAATTGGCAGTTAATTTTGGGGCTGAAATTACCAAAATTGTACCTGGTTATATATCCACCGAGGTAGATGCTCGTATTAGCTTTGATACAGAGGCAACTATACATCGTGCCCGACGCATTATCGAAATGTACAATCAAGTGGGTATTCCCAAGTCTCGCATCTTGATCAAAATTGCGAGTACCTGGGAAGGAATAAAGGCAGCCGAAGTCTTGGAAAAAGAAGGCGTAACATGCAACCTGACACTGTTGTTTTCCTTGGTACAGGCGGTGGCTTGTGCCGAAGCTGGTGTGACGTTGATCTCTCCCTTTGTGGGTCGTATTTTAGACTGGTTCAAAAAAGAGACGGGAAAAGTGTACGAAGTTGAGGAAGATCCTGGAGTGCAGTCAGTGAGGAGCATCTATGGATATTTTAAAAAGTTTGGATATAAAACCATTGTGATGGGGGCAAGCTTTCGTAATCGTGGTGAAATTGTCGCTCTAGCGGGATGTGACCGTTTAACGATTAGTCCACAGCTTTTGGATGAACTCAAGGCAAGTTATGATCCTTTGCCACGAAAGCTGGATCCAGCAAACGCGGATTTGCTGTATCAGGGTAATAAACTGGATGTTTCAGAAAAGTCCTTCCGCTTCTTAATGAATCAAGATGCAATGGCAACGAACAAACTAGCTGAAGGTATTCGAGGGTTTGTTGCGGATATAGAAAAACTGGAAGTGATAGTAGAAGATCTCTTGTTTCATTAAATAGCTTTTTTTTCTAGTGTGTATTTTTTTATTTTATAAAATAAAAAATGCCCCAACCCTGTAAAAACGACCCTCTTACAAAGTATAAGGGTACTGAACCTTCCCCTAAAGGATTAGGATACTGTGCTCACGCACAAGCTCTTGGTAGCAAAAAGACTGGACTTGATGGTAAACAATATCAAGTTCGTGC
>Ga0164295_10004236_pt1 | contig 11408 bp, 10 predicted proteins | sample GEODES006metaG_FD_111798 | JGI IMG/M metagenome (GOLD analysis project Ga0164295, IMG submission 111798) | Oligotrophic lake water microbial communities from Sparkling Lake, Wisconsin, USA - GEODES006 metaG | ecosystem: Environmental > Aquatic > Freshwater > Lake | place: USA: Sparkling Lake...
AAATCAAGGAACAACAGTAATTATTAAATTACCTTTAATTGATCTGGCTTTATTACCTAATCCAGAAAAAAAAGATGTGGTCATAAATGGAGTTAGGAGTTAATTCTGGCTCTGAGAAATGTTTCGCAAACAATAAATTTCAAATTACCACCCTCCTAAAATGAAGCGATTTTTTTCAAGTATTTTTGTAGTTACAACTTTACTATTAGCTCCTGGTTGTTCATCTAATACTAAATCTACTGAGACACAAGTTTCACCTAGTATAATGACGAATCATGATGGACATTCCATGGAAAATATGAATCATGAAAATAATTCACAAATAACTACCAAAGTTAAATTAACTGCTCCGAAAAGTTTATCACCAAATCAACCAATTAACTTAGTTATTGATATTCAAGACTCTACTGGAAAACCTGTTAATAAGTTTGACATTTTCCAAGAAAAAATCATGCACTTAATTGTTGTGAGAGATGATTTACAATTTTTTGATCATATTCATCCCGAATATAAAGAAAATGGTCGCTTTGAAGTAACTGCAAATTTTCCAGAGTCAGGAAATTATACACTTTTCAGTGATTATAAACCTGCTGGAAATCAGGAAAATGTCTCATTAATGAATATTACAATTCCTGGTACAGTTCCATTACCAAAAAATTTAGAAAAGTTTACCAAAACTAAAACTATCTCAGATACTAAGGTGAATCTGAATATTTCTGAAAAAAATATTAAAGCTGGTCAAGCAGTAATGTTAAGTTTCGATTTAAAAGACAACAAAAATCAACAAATTAAAGATTTACAACCTTATTTGGGAGAAAAAGGACATTTAGTAATTGTCAAAAGTTCATCTCCCCTGACTTCATCTGATTATATCCATGCACACGCAATCAAAAATACTCCAGATGGAAAAATCGAATTTCATACAAAATTCCCCAAACCAGGAACATATAAAATGTGGATGCAATTTAATCGCAATGGACAAATCAAAACCGCAGATTTTTGGGTAAATGTAGAATAGAAAATCGTAGGTTGGGTTAAGCGACAGCGCAACCCAAAAACAATTTTAATAATTTGGGACAATGTTGGGTAACATACGTCAACCCAACCTACAAAAATTAAATTAATATTCTCTTCCATAAGGAGCGATAGAACCGTTATTGTTTAACTTTTATCCACTTGTGCTAAAAAATCCTTTGGTGATAAAATAGGAATGTTTTGATAGCATTTAAGCACTAATAAATCTTCATCTCCGGTAATAATAATATTGGCATTACCGGCAATAGCAAGTGAGAGAAATTTATCGTCTTTTGGATCTCGACAAACTTGTACATGATTGGTAATATCAACTATCTCAGCCAGATTTTTTAGATATAAAATAAACTTTTGCCGCTCTTCCAAACTGACATAATTATTAAATTTTTTCCTAGAGAGAACTATTTCTAATTCTGTAAGTGTGTCCGCAGAAACAAGAATTTGATGGAAATCAAAAGCATAACGAACTGCTTGAGAATTGATAGATTTGGGAGTTAGTAACCGACTCACAAAACAATTAGTGTCAATAACAATTCTTTGCTCAATCATCACTTTCAAGAATTTCTTTGAGCTTTTCTTCTGTCATACCTTTTATTTCGGCATTTTTACCAACTTGATCACAAAATCCCTGAAACTCATTTTTTAGCAATTTAGTTAATCTTTGATACTCTAAGACAGATAGCACTACAACTAAATCTTGTTCCTGACGCTGAATGGTTATTGGTTCTTTTTGAGCTTTATCTAAAAATTCTGTAAAATTTTGTTTTGCTTCCGTAGCAGACAGGTAAATCATAATATACCTCCTTTCTCTTTATCATAACTTAACTTGGTTATTTGACTCTAGCTACCTCTTTAATTCATGAAGAGTAAGAATTAGTGTCAAAGGCTATCAAAATCCATTCTGAAGCGGAATCAGACGCAAGGAAACCCAACATTTATACATTTTACGTTGGGTTTCGTTCCTCAATCAAAAATTAAAAAGGTGGTAATTCCTTCAGAATCGTGAAGCGAATATGGTTAATAGCTAAGTCACCCAGGGAAACCTCTTCTTTCGTTAAGCGAATTCCATCCCTGGTTAAGGTTTCAAAAGTGATACCTTTACCAATTTCGATATGATACCAGCATAAGCCCATAAAGAATCGTGTAGGATATGGTCCACCTTCTTCCAGATCATCAGGATTAGATTCCATTGGCAACCAACCAATTCCCGGAATATAAAACTCTAACCAAACATGATTAAAATCGGGTTGGAGAGGAATTCCCTGATGTTCGGCATAAACTGGACATTTATATCTACCAACGGTGCGGCAAGGAATACCATTCAGGCGACAAAGTGCTAGTAATACGCCTACATATTCGCCACATGAACCAGTACCCCGATCTAAAGCTATATCGGGTGAATCAATATAAGGTTTAATGGCATAAGACAATTGATCATAAACGTAGTTGCGGATACTGTACATTTTCCGTAACAGATTAGTTTCTGTACCAACGGCTGTGCGGGCTGCACGGATAACAATATCGGTATCCATTGCTAGGTCGTCATCATCTACCAGATAGCGGGTTTTTAATTCTGGTGACAGTTCTGGAACATCTTCGACATCTTTAGGGGTGATGCGATGTTTAATTCCGCGTACTTCTACTAATGCCTTCCAGCCAAATATGTGACGTTCACCGGGGGCAAGGGTATCAAATTTAAAAACGGCTACTCTTTGTCCGTCAATGATTTCTTCTGTGAATGGTAAACCAATGGGTTCAACTTGTTGGACTTTTTGCCGTTGGGTTTCTGAGGGTAGGGCTATGCGCCATTCTATATCGGCTAAATAAATTTCATCAAGGGGGGAAATTTCTTCAACATAAGACATTTCTATCAGATAGCCATTAGAGAGGGCGTAGCGTTTATCCTCTTGGTAATGATATTGTAGAGAATGAATAAATGTGCGATCGCGGTAGGTTAATTCAAAACAAGGGTCAGCATTGGGATTATCCCGAATATAAGGTTCTTCGCTGGAGTATGCCACATAAATACGATCTTTGCCTGTGTCATCCTGCCCCTGAACTGCGATACCTGTAGGAGAATCAAAAGCCGTGAGAACACTGAAACGCACTTCTCCAGTTGCCCTATCCATAGAGTAAACTGTTTGTTCCGTGCGATCGCATACCCATAAAGTTTCTTTACTAACTGCCAAGTTTTGGATACCGACACCAGGGGCATAAAATCTGGTGATTTCCTTGCGGGTATCCCGGTTAAAAATCAAAATATAGCCAAGTCTTTGGCAACTAACATAAACGGTAGATTCCCAAACAGCAACACCATCAGCGGGATAGGGTAAAGTTACAAAATGCTCTAAACCTAAAGATGCCAATTTACATAAATATACACTATTATCACGAGTCACCCAAAGATCATCTTCCCACACAGCTAAACCGGTAACTTCTTTAAATTCGCGGACTTGGTGGGGATTGATAATTTTGCTGTTGTCGGTAAGAGGGTCAATTTCTAATAAATGACCTTTAACCGTATCAATAGCAATAAGTCTATCCTTGATAAAAGCAATACCGTACAAGGTAGCAGCAGTAACTGGTCTGATTATTTTTTGCCCAAACATCTGGTTCACCGTCAAACTGGGTACTGGAAAACTTATATCATTAAGCATATTAGTCATAAATTATTATTTATTAGGGAAGAGGGAAGAGAAATATTTTTTTGCAACTAACAACTGTACGGGCGAAGCATTTGCAGAACTATTTTTAGCAATGACGGATAATTTATCTTCCAAATGCTTCGCCCCTACTAACAACTGTACGGGCGAAGCATTTGCAGAACTATTTTTAGCAATGACCGATAATTTATCTTCCAAATGCTTCGCCCCTACTAACAACTGACAATTGACCAATTCCACATTTTCGGACACCACTAAATTATGATCGAATTTTGTAACCATTTCCTGTAACTTACACGATGTCTGCTCATTCTTTACCTGAATCTACCAACCTTTGGCATGGTTTAGAAGTTGATAAAGCCTTAGAAATGCTTGATAGTGACGCAAACAGCGGCTTAACCTCCCAAGAAGTTGAACAGCGTCGCCAAAAATATGGACTTAATGAACTCGAAGAACAGGTCGGTCGTGGCCCTTGGCAAATTCTGCTAGATCAGTTTACCAATATCATGTTATTGATGCTGATTGCCGTTGCCCTCATTTCTGGCCTTTTGGATTTGGTGGCTTTGACTGGGGGGACATTAAAACCCGGTGAAGTGCCATTTAAAGACACAATTGCCATTATGGCTATCGTTATCCTCAATGGTATTTTGGGCTATGTGCAAGAAAGCCGGGCTGAAAAAGCTCTAGCAGCCTTGAAAAAACTATCTTCTCCCTCAGTCCGAATCCTCCGTGATGGTAAACTGGCGGATATAGCAGCGAAGGAGCTAGTTCCAGGGGATGTGATGCTGCTGGAAGCTGGGGTGCAAATAGCTGCTGATGGTCGCTTAATAGAACAGTCTAATTTGCAAGTGCGAGAATCGGCTCTCACAGGTGAAGCCGAAGCTGTCAATAAGCAAGCCATTCTTACATTACCAGAAGATGCACCATTAGGCGATCGCCTCAATTCAGTTTTTCAAGGTACGGAAGTTGTCCAAGGTCGGGCTAAGGTACTGGTAACTCACACCGGAATGCGAACAGAACTAGGCAAAATTGCCGCTATGTTGCAGTCTGTGGACGGTGAACCTACGCCTTTACAGCAACGCATGACCCAATTGGGTAACGTTCTCGTTACTGGTTCTTTAATTCTTGTAGCCATAGTAGTTGGTGGCGGGCTGATTCATGATCTAACTAAAGGAATAGGCTGGAAGAATTTACAAGAACTGGTGGAAGTTTCTTTAAGTATGGCGGTGGCGGTAGTTCCTGAAGGTTTACCTGCGGTAATTACTGTTACCCTGGCTTTGGGAACTCAGCGTATGGTTAAGCATAATGCCTTAATTCGCAAACTCCCAGCGGTAGAAACTCTTGGTTCTGTAACTACTATTTGTTCTGATAAAACCGGAACTCTAACTCAAAATAAAATGGTGGTACAGTCGGTGTACACCAATAATTCTCCCTTTCGCGTCACTGGAGAAGGTTATACTCCCATTGGCGATTTTCAGTTAAATGGTGAAAAAGCCAATTTAGATGAATGTCCAGAAATTTCTGCTTTGCTTGTTTCCTGTGCGGTTTGTAATGATGCTGTTCTGCAACAACAACAAGGAGAATGGGCAATTTTAGGCGACCCGACAGAAGGGGCTTTAGTGACTTTGGCAGGAAAAGCCGGAATTGAACAAGACCAATGGAGTAGTAAATTACCTCGTGTCTCCGAATTTCCCTTTTCCTCAGAACGGAAGCGCATGAGTGTGATTTGTCAATTAGAAGCTGTAGCTACTGGTGATACTTCTTTAACCGCCATTGACCCAGCTATTGCTGGTTTTGTGGAATCTGAACAATACTTAATGTTTACCAAGGGTTCACCAGAATTAACTTTGGAACGGTGTACAAAAATCCATTTAGGTAATCACTCAATTCCTATCAATGACGAACACCGTAGCCAAATTTTGGTAGCTAATGACCAAATGGCGGGTAAAGGTTTGCGGGTCTTAGGTTTTGCTTATAAACCTTTGGCTGAAATTCCCCCAGATGGTTCGGAGGATACATCTGAGGTAGATTTGGTTTGGTTGGGGTTGGTGGGAATGCTAGACGCGCCTCGTCCAGAGGTGAGGGCGGCTGTGCAAGAATGTCGCAAGGCGGGAATCCGTCCGATTATGATTACTGGCGACCATCAATTAACTGCTCAAGCGATCGCTATTGATTTGGGAATTGCCCAAGAGGGTGATAGAGTCCTCACTGGTAAAGAATTACAACTTCTCAGTGACCAAGAATTAGAAACACAGGTTGACTTAGTGAGTATTTACGCGCGAGTCTCCCCAGAACACAAATTAAGAATTGTCCAAGCCTTACAACGTCGCGGGCGATTTGTGGCGATGACAGGGGATGGTGTTAATGATGCTCCCGCCCTCAAACAAGCCGATATAGGCATTGCCATGGGCATCACAGGTACAGATGTGAGCAAAGAAGCCAGCGACATGATCCTCCTAGATGATAACTTCGCCACCATAGTTGCAGCCACTAAAGAAGGTAGAGTTGTTTATACCAATATTCGCCGCTTTATTAAATACATTTTGGGTAGTAATATTGGGGAAGTTCTCACCATTGCCGCTGCGCCATTGTTGGGATTAGGAGGTGTTCCCTTGAGTCCTTTGCAAATTCTCTGGATGAATTTGGTAACAGACGGTTTACCAGCTTTAGCATTAGCTGTAGAACCCCCTGAACCTGATGTGATGGAACGTCCTCCCTTTAGTCCCCGCGAAAGTATTTTTGCAAGGGGATTGGGTTCTTACATGATTCGCATTGGGATTGTTTTTGCCATCATTACCATTATTCTCATGGAATGGGCTTACCATCATTCTCATGCAGCCGGGTATCAAGGAGATCCAGATACTTGGAAGACAATGGTATTTACTTCATTATGCCTAGCGCAAATGGGTCATGCGATCGCCATTCGTTCTAATAATAGACTTACCATCGAAATGGACCCCTTTTCTAATCCCTTTGTATTGGGGTCAGTAATTGTCACCACGATTTTGCAATTGATGTTAATTTATGTTCCACCCCTGCAAAGTTTCTTTGGTACTCATGCACTGAGTTTAGAAGAATTGGCAATTTGTATTGGCTTTAGTGCTTTAATGTTTGTCTGGATTGAAGGGGAAAAAATATTCTTCCGCTTGATGGGCAAAAAAACTGTTTAATTGGTAAATTGTCAGAATCAGGACTTGCAAATTAACAGGATGTAATTTCATGATCTTTGTATTTTTTTATCCTGATTCTGATATTTATTACCAATTATTCATCAATAATATGTATCTAAAAATCAACTTCGACGAGATAAGAAAACCCTTTGGGTGCGTTTACAATTCTAGTATTAATTAGGAGATAGCTATCATGGGTGAATCCAAACGGAGAAAACAGCAAGATCCCAATTACGGGAAAGTTAAAAATCCTGTCAGAAATCTTATGAAAGTTTTTTGCCCGTTTTTTGAGGATTACGATAATTTATCTCATCTCGATGGTGATAGTATATCATTGATGATCGCTAAGGAAGGGTACAAAGAAACGGGTTTGAAAGGCATAATTGTCACAGGGTATCTCGCTGAACATTTATTAAAAGACTATCCTCCCGAATCTGAATTAGTCCAAGCTTTCAAACAACATGGAAATATTTATGCTACTTCCACATTAGCCCTAGCTTATTTGGAAAATGATATAAACAAAGAGGAAAATCTGAGGAATTTTGATACATACGACCCATTAAATGACTTTATATGTATGAAAAGCGATTCTAAAAAGTACCAAGTAAGTTTGGTAACAGGATCTTAAAAAAATTTTCTCATCTCCCGAAAAATTCCCAAAATATCCCCGACTTCTGAAAATAATTTTCTCATCTCAAGAATAACTTATTATAAAAGTCGGGGATTTTGAATCTTCAGCTATTATGTACTTAAAAACTTTACACCTCAAACAATTTCGGAATTACCAAAACCAAAAAGTTGAATTTACCGCTGCTAAAACAATTTTAGTTGGTAATAATGCTCAAGGAAAATCGAACTTGTTAGAGGCTGTGGAGTTATTAGCAACATTGCGATCGCACCGCATGGCACGCGATCGTGATTTAATTAAGGAAGGTGAATCTACAGCCCAAATTCATGCCACCCTAGACCGGATTCATAGCCATAGTGATTTAACTCTCACCCTCCGTCGTCATTCTCGTCGCAGCGTGGCTATAAATGGCGTTACAGTCCCCAGACAAATGGATTTTCTGGGGGTTCTCAATGCGGTGGAGTTTTCTAGCTTGGATTTAGAATTGGTGCGTGGTAGTCCTGAAATTCGTCGCAACTGGCTAGATACGCTTTTAATTCAATTAGAACCAGTTTATGCTCACATTTTGCACCAATATCACCAAGTTTTACGCCAACGCAATGCTTTTTTAAAACGTTATGTAAATACACCAGAAAAATCTCTACAATCAGAATTAGCTATCTGGGATGCACAATTAGTGACTACTGGGACAAGGGTAATCATCAGAAGAGATAGAGCTATTAAAAGATTATCCCCCATAGCTTCTGCATGGCACGCTAGTATTAGTGGAGCATCTGAAATTCTGGAAATTAATTATGCTGCTAATATTCCCTTAGAAAAAACTTCTCCTCAAGAATTACAAACGGCTTTTTTTGCTAAACTACAACAGAGAGCCGTTGCAGAACTACATCGAGGGATAACTTTAGTTGGACCCCACCGCGATGAGGTAGAATTAATTATTAATCAAACTCCTGCGCGACAATATGGTTCTCAAGGACAACAAAGAACATTAGTTTTAGCTTTAAAATTAGCAGAATTACAATTAATTGAAGAAGTTATTAATGAACCACCATTACTATTATTAGATGATGTTTTAGCCGAATTAGATCCATCTCGCCAAAATCAATTACTTGATGCTATTCAAGACCGATTTCAAACCTTAATTACTACCACTCATTTGAGCGCTTTTGATGTTCAATGGTTGAAATCTTCCCAGATTTTATATGTAAATGCTGGGAAAATATTAGAAAATGGTAATGGATAATGGGTAATGGGTAATTGGTAATTGGTAATTGGTAATTGGTAATTGGTAATTGGTAATTTTTATTCTTCCTTCTTCATTCTTCATTCTTTCTTATTTATCCTGACTCCTGACTCCTTCTTCCTCAACTATGAATTACATTCTCACCGAAAATGAAATTATATCTTTAGGTACATCATTAAGAGCTATTGCACCAAACATACTGAAACAAAGCCCACAAAAAGGTACAATTAGAATCTGGTTTCAAGGAGGAGAACCTTATTTTGATATCTTCTTTGAATTAAATAATCATGAAATAACTTGGTTTCAATTTACGTTACGAGGAAAATCATTATCCTGGTCTAGCAATAAACCTCTCGTGAAAACGGGTATTACCAATGAATTAAGTATTGATGATGTGAGTTTTTATGCAGCTAGTAAAACCCTGAAAAATGATCATCACTCAGATAAAGAATTTATTGATTTAGTAAAATCAATTCTTCAAACCAGACCAGAAGAAGAAATTTTTGTGAAAGCCCTAGCTTTGTTTTAAAGTTTATTAATTACCAATAATAACTAATAAATGATACTAATTTTATATGAGTTTGTACTGTTATCTCCCATCACCAATTAACACAAATGGCGACCAGAAATAAGGATGAACATTATTTTTAATTTGACTTAATTTTGCTTGACGTAATGCTTCATCTTTTCTCATGCCTTTTTTTAGATTTTGGTAAAATTCCACCATAATTTCTTTAGTTTCTTCGTCTGCTGCACTCCACAAACTGGCTATTACGGCTTTGCTACCCGCACGTTCAAATAAATAAGCCAGTCCAGAAATTTCTGTACCATTAGAATCTGCTTTTAAAGCTGTTTGACAACCACTTAAAGTAATTAAATCTACATTTTTTAATCCTAGTAAAGCAGCATCCTGAATATTAAACCTTTTATCTGCAAATAGTAAAGTATTTTCTTCTAATTTTAATTCAGAACAACCACCTTTTTGAAAACAGCCATGAGTCGCTAAGTGCAGTAAAGAAAAGCGAGGAATTTGATTTTTAAAATTTGCCAATGTTGCTTGATTGTTAATAAAAATTTGGCTACCTGGAAAAATAGGAATAATGCTTTTGACTTCATCCTCTGCGCCCTTTAGTGCTAAAGGAGGCTGAGGAATAGGATTACCAAAAGCGAGGATTTTTTGATTAGATGTTGATGGTTTTGTTTGTAGGGAACGACTAGAAAGACGAGTGAGATAACTAATGGGATATTTCTCAATTAGATATTCATTACCGTCATGTAATACTTCAAAGGGAATATACCGCAGTTTACCAGTGGCAATAATGCTGATTTGTTTAGGTTTGGTAGCTGCAACTTCTCTCTCAATGGGACGAATTAACAAATCATAAAGTGGTTGTAAAGTATTCAGGTAATTAGTGGTATAGCGATTAGTTAATGAGGTGTAGGTATTGGTTAATAAACTATCAAATTTTTGGTTATCCAAAGGAACTTTTATTACTTTAATTTTATCTTTGGTAAGCATAAATAAAGCAATATTCTTATTTAATAGCACAGGTTGAATAACTGTTGTACCTGGGGCAATATTGGCTTGCAGTTGCAGAATATCTTCAGGTTTGGTTTCAAATAAATCTGCAACTTCTACAAAACGGTTTCTAATATTTTCCGCTTCTTGATTAAGTTGTTCTTGTAATGTATTAACCTGTTGAGATAATTCAGGTGAAAATTGTTGTGATAACTGTTTTCGCAGATTTTCTAGTTCCTGGTTTTTTTGATTCCATTGCTTAATTGCTGCTTGTGCTTCTGGGTTAGCAACTTGGGCATTAACCAGGCGAGAATAATCAGCTAAATCGGCAACAGTGGCTAAATTAACCCATGTAAAAGCTTTTTCTGGTTGTTTTTGATCTATCAGCAAATTAACAAGATGAACTGCTGTATATGCGTAACTATCTAAAAATGTTTTACGATTTTCTCTACCAACATCACTACGCAGTTTGAGGAGAAGATCAACAGATAATTCTAGATTTTTAATAGCTTCAGTTAGTTGCTTTGTATTTTGATAAAGAATGCCAATATTATTCAGGGTGGTAGCTTCCCCACCGCGATCGCCTACAGCCCGAAGTAAGCGGAGAGCTTGGTTGTAAAAGGTGAGAGCCTTGTCCTTTTCTCCTAAAGCATTGTAGACAAGACCGATATTATTGAGAGTAGCAGCTTCCCCACCGCGATCGCCTACAGCCCGACGTAAGGGGAGAGCTTGGTTGTAAAAGGTGAGTGCCTTGTCCTTTTCTCCTAAACTAGAGTAGACACCACCGATATTATTGAGAGTAGTAGCTTCCCCACCGCGATCGCCTACAGCCCGACGTAAGGGGAGAGCTTGGTTGTAAAAGGTGAGTGCCTTGTCCTTTTCTCCTAAATCATTGTAGACACCACCGATATTATTCAGGGTGTTAGCTTCCCCACCGCGATCGCCTACAGCCCGACGTAAGGGGAGAGCTTGGTTGTAGAACTCAAGTGCCTTTTGCTTTTCTCCTAAAGCATTGTAAACAAAACCGATATTATTGAGAGTAGTAGCTTCCCCACCGCGATCGCCTACAGCCCGACGTAAGGGGAGAGCTTGGTTGTAAAAGGTGAGTGCCTTGTCCTTTTCTCCTAAACTAGAGTAGACACCACCGATATTA
>Ga0164295_10004238_pt1 | contig 11405 bp, 12 predicted proteins | sample GEODES006metaG_FD_111798 | JGI IMG/M metagenome (GOLD analysis project Ga0164295, IMG submission 111798) | Oligotrophic lake water microbial communities from Sparkling Lake, Wisconsin, USA - GEODES006 metaG | ecosystem: Environmental > Aquatic > Freshwater > Lake | place: USA: Sparkling Lake...
GCTGAAAGTACCTCAATACGTGGGGAATCCGGGGTGGATTCTGCTATCCCACGAGGATAATCAACCCGTTGCATGGTTTGTAGACCATCGGGATACACCGGTTCCACTTTCGATCGTGTTGGATGAGCGTCTCTTTTCAGATACAGTTATACGTGTGATTCAATTGAAACCCAGTGTCTTTTTAGCATGTGATATTCGGTATCTAAATGGACTCAATGTCTACGAAAAACTGTCCTACGAGTCGCGCCGCACACTTCTTGAAAGTCTATTGCAAGAATGTCATCATCCAGACTTGACGGCTTTATTGACCTATGCGGAAATGCCCGACGACGCGTCCATTCGAGGATGGGAATATTACGATACTGAACCTGGCACGATGGGCGTATTTCTTCCTGCGAAGGAGTAAATGTCTTGTTCAGCTCAACAAGGAGGCCGTAGACGTCGAACAATGCGAGGTGGAATGATGTATGGTCCTACTGAAGCGATTACACCTGGTGCACTTCAATGGGGAGCGGTCAATACATCTGCACCCGTGAACTCTGCAACAGGACAGGTGATGCCTGACCCCTATGCAAGCGAAAACCAAGCCGGAGGTCGTCGTCGCAGAAAGACCAAGAAGGGTGGCAAGAAGTCCAAGAAATCGAAAAAGAAGACCCGTAAGACCCGTAAGCACCGTATGCGTGGTGGAGCAGGCGTGTATAACGCAGGCGCAACCGGCACATCGTTTGTAGGTGCAGCCTCCGGTATGCCTGGTTCACAAACCTACGGAAACTACCAAGGATACAACCCACAGATTCCTGCAAGCAATCCCCACGTTGTAGGTGCAGATGGCGTTACCCGAGTCTAACCACTGCATCGGCAAACACATAGGGTAAATAGTCCAAATCGTTGGTAGTGATTTGAGGTCCACCATGAATCGACATTGTTAAAAACATCTCTTGAACCACACTTCGAAGTGTATGATACTCTTCCCATTCACGCCATGCGGTATACGCATGTGTGCCTGTGGAAATCAACATCAGCATGTCACTCGCTCCAATGAACATGAGAAAAAGGGTAATGAGAGGACCGAGTATCATCTCATTAAAGAGAAGCACGCAGTCACCCCAGGATTCAGGATTGTATCGTTTACGAAGTTGAATGTATCGTTCCGCAACTTCAAAGGGCTTACTTGGAATCATCGCGGGCTGTGATTGTTATTCCTCCAGCTGGAAATTGAACCTCATTGAACGTCCCAGCTTCAATGTAGACAAAGTCTGTACGTTCGGTGACTTGAATGAGATTGAAGAGAAGGTCAAACTCAATGCGATTTCCAGGGACCATGAACTTATTGAGGGTTCGTGTCAAGTCAATCTCGGTATCCAAGTCTCCAATCCAGACCCATGGAATCTCGGGTGGAGGAGCATCAAAGGGTGTTGTAGACCACTCCTGTGGAATGAGTTCACCTTCGTAGAGGACTTTGCATTTCTTGTTACCTTTACGGTCCACCCATTCTTCAACATACACGCAATCTTCAAAGACGCGTTTATCCGTCTCTTCGAAGGGAATGTGTTCGTTGGACAAGTAGTATCGTGCGATGGGGCGGTGAGTGTACGCCTGGGAGTATTTGTATTGAACCCAAAGGTCATATACGTAAGTGTATGTCTGGGCAAGTCCCGAGAAGAGTTCGAAGAGAATGGAAACTAGGAATGTAAACATGGTAGCGCTATAAAGTCTACTTCATTTTTGGTTTAGAATCCGTTTTGACTTTTTGAATTTGATTGGAATCCGCTGGAAGGTCGCCATCCACCGCTTCCTTGGCTACAAAGTTCTCCTTCACACCTCGGAGCATGGACTCGTCAAATCGAGTGGACATAGCAATTGCAGTGGCGAGTGAGGTAATCAAGAAGGGAGCGGCGACCAAGAACCAGGAGACAACACCGAGTTCAATTCCGCAGAGCGTGTCCAACAACACAACGGTTGCAAGTCCGAGGATTGCCTTGATGGTCATGGTAATCCACATGCCTAGGGAGGCGTCCAATCCAAGTTGAATCACCAAAAAAATCATGTATAAGAGAGCCGGTGGACATAGGTCTTCAATGAAACGCATCTTCAGGTATTACAAGTAATCAAGAAAAAGATGGATGATGTACAGATGATTTGTCAATTAGTCGGTTGTACACAGGAACAAGCCTCGCAAGCACTCTTGACACACGAAACGCTTGTGGATGCAATTGATTCCTTTCTTCCTCCAGCTCCAGTCGTTTCAGGGTCGAAGTACATTCCTCCCAAACCGATTGTCGATTCAGGTCTTTCAGCCGAACAGAAAGCATTATGCGAACGAGGTCGTTGGCTTCAAGACAAAGTTAACGCTGTATTCTCAGTCGCCCATTCGAAAACCCTACCCCTGCCGGACGCCCCGCAGGAGGTTCTCGCACACGACCCGGTTCCGCAGGGCGTGACGGTTGAGAGCTCGGAGCCGCCTCAATCCGAACCACCACAGGATTGCGTTGAGCAAACTGTTCCACAAGTCCCGAAATCCGAGCCGCTTCTACAAAGAGATTCATCTCTTCAATATGTTTCCTCGAATGTTCTGCTCGCTCGGAATAGGCAGTTTCATTGTCCAACGAACGAATCGCAGTGATCCATTCATCAATGTTGTCGCGATTACATCCAATCCCTGCGGGCTGAATCCATTCATGCAGTCCTTCTGTACTTCCACCTGGATAGATTGATTGTGGATTAGGTTTAGAATAGATGACTGGAATGCGATTTAACATTGCCTCCACTGCAATACGGCCAAAACTCTCATAGTAACTTGGAACCAAAAGGATTCGGGTTCGTTTGAGAATGGTTCGGATATCATCGTTGAACGGTACCCATTCCACATTGGACGGAGCAAAAGGTACTTGTCGTTCACCGTAATAGGGTAAGACACCTAGAAACCTACGATCGGGTAGTTTGCGTGCCATGTCCAAAAACTGTTGAACACCTTTATTGACGTTTGCATTGACCAAGGTAATACAGTTGCCACGAAAGGGTTCTTCAATCTCGATTTTGTTTCGGTGCATCAATGGACGAATCACTGCAGTCTGTTGAATTTGAGAAGGCCAGGGTGTAATATTCTTTCGGTATTGGACTTCCATAATCGAGTTGATGAAGAGAAGCATTTCAGCCCAGTCATTCTTGCCATTGGTACGAATGGTATTGTAGTTGCCATCAAAATGGCAGGTGGCGATAATAGGACGATTGTAGCCTCGTGAGTTGATTTTACGCACATCCGGTAAGATGGGTGAATGCGGACAAATCCAGACGTTGGAGGTTTCTAAAAATGATGACGCAGCTGTGTAATGTAAGAATCGGAACCCGCGATAGGTTCCTCCGTTGTACCCTTCCTTGGGGATTTTGATAGTCAAAAACACAACCATATGGCCGCGCGTTTGAAGTTCGAGACCTAAATCGATATCATGCAAGAACGCCCCACATAAGTCGGGCATTCGGTTCGCAAAGAAGAGTACTTTCATTATATTCTACGAACTATCGCGTTTGAGATAGTAAACGAGTGGGATCTCCTCCGCGGGTCCATTGCTCGACCCAATGATTCACATCCTTGTGATCACTGCTCTTGACTGGAATGAGAGGTTGGTAATAGTTTGGAATCATCTTGTCCATGATGGTGGAGACGTCTTTGCGGTTACGAGGAGGTGCAGAGCGAATCAATCCTGATTCATCTTCCACAGCCATGGGGTCTCCGCCTGATAAGAACGGAGTGGTTGCGAAGGGTCGAGCCCACATCTGTTTAGGTCCTTTCTGACGATGTGCACCTTCAATGCCCCATCGAAGTTCAGTATTCTCATCGACTTTACATCCACTTCCAGGTTGACCGTATCCACCCATCGCAATCATACCGGGTTGGTCTGCCATTGCGGCGGCAGGATTCAAGGTGTCTGAACATCCAGCGGTGATGCTCGCAGTCTGACGGGTCAGCGAGTCCTTACTGGAAATGGCATTCGTGTCCTCCTCGTATTTATCTGCCTTAATACGAGTCGGTGCGAAAAACCAGTCATAGGTGTTAGTGGTGTGGTTCATCTCTTACATTCAAATCCAGAAAGTTTCGTAGAAAACGAATGAAGAACTCCCTCGCAAGTAGACAATAAATGGTTCGTCTCCAACCTTGTGATTGGCACGAACACGACACAAACGGTAAGTTTGTCGTCGATGTCTTCGGACGAACCGATACAGGAACTGTTGCCTGTCTTCGAATTAATGGATTTAAGCCCTACTTCTATGTGCGTGGAACCAAACCTGATCTCGTTGGAGTCACTTCTACCAAGGTCCAAAAGTATGATGTGTTTGCAGGGTTTGCAGACCTCAAGACAACGGAGGTCTGGAAAGTCGTGTGCGATACGAAAGCCAAGATGATGGATGCTATCAAGAAGTGTGATCTAGTGAAGCAAGAAGCGATAAAGACTATCCAAAAGTCTGGTGGTACGAGAGAAAGTAGAGATGAAGCCATGAAGAAGTGTGATGGAACAACCTATGAGAGTGGTTTACCTGGATTCATGCGATTCTTCCATGACCGACACATCAATCCTGCGAGTGCGATTCAGTTCACAGAACACCGATACACGATTCCAGCCGACCGAGAAACCGAGGAACCACTCTACAACATCGATGCCTTCTACCAATGCGATGTGGATGAAGTCTCTGCCTGTGAGGCTTCGGTTCCACTCAAGGTGGCGTGTTATGATTTGGAGATGTATTCCAAGTCTGGATTGTTTCCTCAAGCCAAGAAGGGAGACCCGATTGTTCAAATGGGTGTCTCGTATCGCTGGTCGGACAAGTTGATGGACCCTCTTCGTCGCGTAGTGTTTGTCGTAGGAAGCGTGGACCCTTCGGACGACGACACCGAGTTTGTCGCCTGCAAATCCGAAGAGGACATGCTCTTCAAGTTTGCCCATGAGATTCGTACACAGAATCCAGATGTGATGTGTGGCTATAACACCTTTGGCTTTGATGACGCATACATTGAAGACCGATGTGATGAACTGGGTATTCTGGATCTGATTGACTTGTCTCGTGTTCAATCCAAGACCAAGAAGGGTGATTCATGGTGTGTGAAGTTCAGTGAGACCAAGAAGTTCGAGTTGGCGTCGGGCAAGTATGATTTGAGGTTCTTAACACTCCGAGGTCGTCTAGGCTTGGATTTGCTCTTGAACATGCGTCGTGAACATTCCTTGGACTCGTTCAAGTTGGATTCGGTTGCATCGGTCTTCTTGCGTGACAAGGTATTGGACTACGCAGACCATACCGTCAAGACCAAAAGCACACGAGGTCTTCGTGTAGGAAACTATGTGCGATTCGACTTGGTGGGGAACACTTCGGACCCCTATCGTGAAGGTGAGAAGTATCGTGTCACTTCGATGACTGCCAAGAGTTTCACCATTGAGTGTCCAGACGACTTGATGAGTGAGTTGACGGAGGCAGAGAAGAAGAGTCTCGAATGGACCTTTACCAAGGACGATGTGGAACCGCATGAGTTGTTCCGACTTCACGCAGAAGGAGGTCCAGCTGGACGAGCACGGATTGCCAAGTATTGTATTCAGGATTGTGACTTGGTGTTGACGCTGATGTCCAAGTTGGATACACTGGTCAATGCTCGTGGAATGGCGGATGTGTGCAAGGTTCCTATGGAGTATGTCTTACGACGTGGTCAAGGGATCAAAATCTTCAGTGCAGTGGTCTACTACGCATCCCAGCGTGACCAGATTCTTCAGACACAGCACGCAGCCGAGTTCGGAGATGGATATGAAGGTGCGATTGTGCTTCCGCCCAAGATTGGGATGTACCTCGACCAGCCTATCAGTGTGCTAGATTTCAACAGCTTGTATCCGACCAACATGATTAGCTACAACTTGAGTCCAGACACCTTGGTCTGTGAGCGCGAGTTTGATGCAGAGGGCAACAAGATTCGCCATGAAGGGATGAAACTGGAACAACTTGAAGCGTTGAAAGAGAAGTATGTGCTGGAAGAGGTGGAGTACGATACCAAGGACGACAAGGATGTCATCATTGGAAAGACCATCTGCACCTTCGTCCAACCCAATGAGAACCCAATGACAGTCGGTGTTCTACCCAAGACACTGGACATCCTCTTGAAGAAGCGAAAGGAATTCAAAGAAAAGATGGAGGATACACAGTATGATGAAGCTCAACGAAGTGTCTACAACGGCTTACAACTTGCTTACAAAGTGGTTGCAAACTCAGTCTACGGTCAAACCGGCTCCAGAACCAGTCCTATCCGAAAACTCTGCGTCGCAGCCTGTACGACCGCCGCAGGTCGCAAAGCCTTGGGTCTTGCAAAGCGAATTGTGGAAACAGAGTTTGGAGCCGAAGTTATCTACGGAGATACCGATTCCATCTTCATCCGATTCCCAACCAAAGACCTCGCAGAGTCCATCCGACTCGGAATTGCCGCAGGAAAGCGTATTACTTCTCAATGCCGCAAGCCCTACAAAATTGCGTATGAGAAAACCTTCTTCCCGTTCATCCTCTTCTGCCGTAAAAGATATGTGGGACTGATGTTCGAAGAGGACGCCACCATCAAGCCGAAACGCAAGAGCATGGGGATCGTGTTGAAACGACGCGACAATGCACCGATTGTGAAAGATGTGTATGGTGGAGCGTTGGACATGTTGCTGACCGAGAAGGATGTTCGCAAGGCACAGCGATTCGTGGTCGACAAGCTCGTAGATGTCTTGGAGAACAGAATCCCCTTGGAGAAGTTCATTGTGAGCAAGAGCTTGCGGGATGATTACATTACAGAAGTTCCACAAGCTATTAGAAACCATCGTCCGGAAAAAGGTGAAAAACCTAAACCTATACAGCTTAACGACGCCAAGGCTTCATTCCACATCATTAAGGAGTATGCAGAGAAGTATAATTTGCAAATGCCAACTTCCTCTATCGCACATCGAACTCTCGCAGACCGAATGGAGTCTCGTGACGCAGGCACAGCTCCTAAAGTAGGCGACCGTCTCCAGTTCGTGTTCGTAGCGGAGAACAAGCACAAGGGAAAGCAAGGAGACCGGATTGAAGAAGTCGGGTATGTCCGCGAACACGGACTGACACCTGACGCCTCGTTCTACATTACCAATCAAATTCAGAATCCAGTTGCACAGCTGTTTGCGTTGTGTATTACTCAATTGGAAGGCTATGTTCCACCGCGTCGACCCAGCTACACGACGATGTATGAAGAGCTGTTGGAAAAGCACAATGGAGATGAAGAGGAAGCGACACGAGCCTTGCTTACGAAGAAAGAGAAGCAGTTGGATAGCTTGATGTTTATGGGGTCACCTTTGTTGGCGAAACTCCTTCGGAAACATACGCGTGGTCCGATGGACGGGTTTGTTACGCGCGCCGTTTGAGTCTACGTCCACCTATGATAGATTGTGGTGGTGGAACATCCTTCGACAAGAAGAACGCATAGTAAGGGTAGTAGAAGTAGGCAAAGAAGAAGTCTAGTGCAGCCCATAGGAAGCTTCCATATTTTTGGTAGGAGAGGTACGCAGCGCCAGAATGAAAGAAAATCAAAAACAAAATAGGGAGAATCGCAACGCCGCCTAGGATTGCCCAGAATCCAGACGAAGGAGTTACGACCTTTGCTTCTACAGCCGGTGTTTCAGTGGAAGGTGTGCTCATTTGTATACTGGAGAGTGATTTTCGTGTGGCCTGCCATGAAAGGATATGGAGGATGAAGAGTATACCGTGCTGACTGCAATTCGAGACCTTACCGAAACAGACCGAGCGTTTTTCAACATTGTTCGTTTTTTAGATGCACCCACACGTAACCAGGTGATTTCGTATCATCTTCGAAACACTTCAAGTGCCCTTGCGGTTCTGTATGGACTTGTGCTTCAAAACAGACCCCGAAATACTCGGTTCACTGTAAACATTCCATTGAATATGTTTGATTTGAGCGGCAATCCGAGCTTTTTAGAACCTGTACCGGTGGTTCCAACACGAGAGCAAATTCTAGCAGGAGTCGAAACCAATGCAATGATGTTTGATTACAATTGTGCAATCTGTCAAGAGCCGGTAACTGCAGCCACCCGTATTCGTGCCTGTGGACATGCATTCCACGCTCAATGTATTAGTCAGTGGTTCTCCATCAACACCCATTGTCCAGTCTGTCGTCATGATATACGAGATTTAAACCCTGCACCCCGTCAATCTAGTAATGATAGTGGTATGCACGCCAACGAAGAATAGACGCTGGAGTTGGGAGTTTTCTAAAGCTTGTATGGATGCCCAAACCCTTCGTCCGAATGCATGGATTGTGGTGGACAATTCAACCTTACCCCAATACGATTGGTCACCGAGTGCAAACCATTCATTGATTGAGTATCATACGATCACTGAACCCAGAAGCATTGGATGGTTACGTAATCACTGTATACAACTCGCACTTTCAATGGGGGCTGAAATGATTGTCTTCTGGGACGATGATGACTATTATCCACCTGAACGCATTCAAACAGGTGTTGAAGCACTCCGTTCCACTCCCACTGCAGACATTGCAGCTTCATCACACATGTATATCTTGTTGACCAAAGAGAATGCTTTGATGGAAGTAGGTCCCTTTCACGCACAACATGGAACTGCTGCAACGTATACCATTCGCAGACGCTATGCAGAGAGTCATTCGTTTCCCGACTCCAGTCGTGGAGAAGAATTGCTCTTTACGAACCATTGGACTGCAACCATGGTTCAAGTCCCCGCAGAAAAGACCATTGTGGTCATGGGACATTCTCGAAACACGGTGGATAAGTCCATGATTCACGCAAACCCACACGTCTTTAAGGGTCGTATGGTGAATGAAGTTAATGGGAAGATGGTGTTTCGATTGCGTTGGCCAGTACCATGGGATCTGTTTCGGTCCACATTCGTTGATGGAGAATATATGAAACTTCGGGAGAGCATTCCGAAGGAGCCGACCCCGACGGCAGGACATCCGAATCCCCATACTGTAGGAACTGCAGTATCCGACGCACATCGTGTTTGAAACGCTTTGCAAGTTTCGGAACATCTTGGTCTGGGAATAATCCAATCAAGTCCGTCGCACTCGGAGGATAACATCGAACTAATTCAATCGCGTCTTTTTGCTTCATGATACGAGGCACTTCATTACATGTCATCACTATCGGTATCTTGCGGTCTGGACCTATCATCCACTCCACAAGTTTTCGCTGTGCATGTGGGTCCGACCCATCAATCTCATCCAACACCAAACAGAGAGGAGAGTTGTCTCCGCGTATCATTGAAGAAATACTGCGTGAATGACGACACGATTGAATCAGTGTCTCAACATCTCCAAAACTACGCAACGAACGACTTGCATTGATTTCCAAGGCTTCGTAGCCGTAGGAACGCGTGGCTGCAAGTGCAAGTGTAGTCTTCCCAATACCTGGGGGTCCGTAGAGAAGGAGGGTACGAGACGCAGGGGATTGAAAATAGGAATGAAGAGTTCGTTTCACATCGGAATGTCCGATGACTCGCTCCAATACTTCGGGACGGCGTGTTTCACTCCACATACTCTGTCTTCGTAGTAGTCTAGAAAATGCTTACTGATAGACAAGATAATGGATGTCCCACGACATGTCTTGAAGACGCTGTTTGACAATGCAAAGTTTCCACTGATTCAACATCATGTGGATTCCTTCAACGATTTGTTGGATGTAGGCATTCCCACCTATATTCGCAATAGTAACCCGTTCGAATTACAAGTGCCGGGTGACCGATTTGTACGAGTCTACATTGGAGGCAAAGACGGTTCCAAGATTCGGTATCAATCACCCACCGAAGAAGATGGAAGTGCACTTGTCCCACACGCATGCCGTCTGGATAACCGAACCTATGCATTGAGTGTATATGCAGACATTGAAGCCGAATACACCTTTCAAGACAAGACGACCCAAACGCGTTCGTTCTCCGATGTCTTGATTGGTAAGATTCCTCTGATGTTACGTAGTCGTTTGTGCTACTTGACTGGATTGCCGAACTATGAGATTGGAGAGTGCAAGTTCGAATTGGGAGGGTATTTCATCATTGATGGAGCGGAGAAGGTCTTGTTGACCCAAGAGTTGTTGGGAGATAACATGTTTTATGCAGGGTCACGCAAACGCAAAGCCCCAAAAGGAACCAAGGCACGATTGGTGCAGTCCGATGAACCGATTACCTTTGAAGATGTGAAGGAAGACGCAGATGTTGTGTATGAAGAAGTCACCGAGACCTATGTAGGTATCAAGACCTTTTCAGAGGATGGTGTGCGAGGTCCGTATTCACACTTCTTAACCATTCCGTCCGAGACCTTGAATCCCGAAGCAACCAATGGAAATTATGGACGCGACAATCGATTGGCGATGATGAATGTGCGTGGCTTTTCACAACCTATTCCGTTGTTGAGTTTGTTTCGTGCACTGGGCGTGACATCCGACCGAGATTTGTATGATACTGTGTTAGCAGGTGTTCCCGATAAAGACCGAACTGCATACGATGAAATCTTCTATCAGTTGGTGTTGAGCCACGACAAGTTCCTTGCAAAGTTGGACCAGACGGATTTGTCGATTCTGTCCGAGTTCACACGAAGCAAGTCACGATTCGAACTTGTTCAAGCGTTACATGAGTCTTTGTTTTCACATGTGGAGGGTTCAACCGACGATACGGGTGCGCTCTTCCGTCGTAAGGCGTATATGCTAGGGCAAATGTTGAAGATGGCGTTGGATGTAGAAATTGGTCGTCGTGCACCTTCAGACCGAGACAGTTTCCAGTTCAAACGATTCAAAACTTCGGGTGTGTTAGTGTTTGACGAGTTCCGTCGTATCTACCGAGAGAACGGCAAAGAGATGTTGTTGCGTCTTGACCGAACCAATACGTTCAATCCAAACACCTATCGTGAAAAGAACTTGGCGAATCTCATTGAACCTGAAACGATTGGACGATACTGGCGTGGATGGACGATGTTGAGTGAGTTGTCCAAATCCTTCAAGGGTGCGTGGGGTGGACGTATGGGGATCTCACAAGAACTGATGCGTGTCTCGTACTTGTCTGCCATTCACCACTTGCGAAAGACGGACCTTCAAATTGATAAATCGACCAGTACTGCGCCTCCTCGTAGGTTGTATGCGTCTCAATTTGGGTTGATGTGTCCTGTGGATTCACCCGACGGCTCCGACATTGGATACAAGAAGTCCTTGGCGATTCTAGCACAAATCTCAACAGCCTTTCCCTCCGACATTCTCAAACAACTCTTACGAGAGACTGGATTGATTCGTGAAGTCCAAGACATTCATCCTTCCACTTGGAAACCTGAATGGACCAAGGTGTATATCAATTCCGACTTGTGGGCAGTGTGTATTGGTAACACA
>Ga0164295_10004239_pt1 | contig 11405 bp, 4 predicted proteins | sample GEODES006metaG_FD_111798 | JGI IMG/M metagenome (GOLD analysis project Ga0164295, IMG submission 111798) | Oligotrophic lake water microbial communities from Sparkling Lake, Wisconsin, USA - GEODES006 metaG | ecosystem: Environmental > Aquatic > Freshwater > Lake | place: USA: Sparkling Lake...
CAGTCCGGCGGCAACGACGTGGAACTTGGTGGCGGGCTCGGAAAAGGTGCCGACGACAGACAGTGCGAACGAGTCTATCGTGATCGCCAAGCCAGCCGGGGACCGGAAGTTTTACAAGCTGGAGACGCTGGATGTGGACACGGACAACGATGGAGTGAGCGACTGGGCGGAGCGGGAGCTGGGCACGGATGTGGCGAGTGGCAGCTCGGTCAACAATGCCTCGGGCGGTGCAGCAACGGATGCGGACACGCTGCACTCTCTGCTGTCGCTGACGGCATCGCCCGGGCCGGTGAACAGCGCCTTTGAAAAGGAGGGCACGGCGGCGACGGTGCGGCTGGAGCGCTCGTTCGGCACCATGCCGCTGACCGTGCAGGTGGCGGGGGAAGCTGGGGCGGTGGACTCGACAAAGGGCTCGGCCTCGTCCGGGGACTACCTGTTCAAAAACATGGCGGACGTGGCGACGACGACGGTGACCATTCCCGCCGGGCAAGGCACGCCGGGGAATCCGGTGGACGTGGTGAAGGTGGCCCCGGTGCTGGATGCGGCGGTGGAGGTGCCGGAGGCGGTGAAGGTAAAGTTCATCCTGCCGAACACGCCACCCGGCACCGAAGGGCCGTCGGCCACCGTCATGGTGAAGGACGCCGATCCGGGCGATGCCGAGAACCGGCAGCTGTATGTGGCCTTCCTGGGGCGCGAGGCGGGGGTGGTCAGCACGGCCAGCGGTTATGCCACCGCCTTGGTGAACGGAGACAATGACAGCGCCTCGATCAGCTTGGTATTCAGCAACCTGAGTTCGGCGCAGAACACGGCCTACATCCGCATTGGCAGTGATCTGGAAGTCCGGGTGCTACCGCTGGGCCAAGTATCAGGCGCCGGCTGGAACATCCGCTCGGCGCAGACGAAGGTGACGGACCAGGAGATGCTCACGGCCTTGGAGAACGGCGAACTGTATGTCAGCGTGTCGTCGGCGAACTACCCGAATAAAGAAATCTTTGGCTATTTCAACAAAGCGACCGGCTCGACGGTGTTCGATCCCAACAACGACGATTTGCTATCTCCGGGCCTGGGTTCCACAGATTGGCAGAATCCTACAGGTGAGGCGCTCAGCCGCGACATCTACCGCTTCCTTTCGCAATGCACGTTCGGCGCGACGACGGCGTTGCATGATGAGGTCTTGAACAACTACGTGACCCCGGCCATCAACGGCGGAGGCACCTACATCGACGGCCTGCGCAACTGGTTGAATGTGCAAATGGACATCGCGCAGACGCCGATGATCGACTTCAGCACCCTGGTCATGGCGGCGGACAACGAAGAGTTCGTCATGCGCGGCAACCGTCCGCTGCACTACAACAGCGATCCGCAGTATGCGACCAACCTTTACCCGGTGACTTATGACAGCAACTCCGGGATGCCGATCATCAGCACCACGGCGAACACCACGCAGATCAGCAACAACTACCCGGCGAATGCCAACAACCGGCGGCGCGAGTGGTGGTCTCTCATTTTGCAGAGCAAGGACCAAGTGCGTCAGCGCATGGCGATGGCGCTGAGCGAGATCCTGGTCATCTCGGAGGCAGACCAGACGATCAATGACCGCCACTACGGCTGCGCGGAGTATTGGGACATCCTGGCGGCGGGGGCTTTTGACAAGTATCGCCCCTTGCTGGAGCAGGTGACTTACAGCCCGATGATGGGTTCCTACCTCAGCCACGTGGGCAATCGCGCCATGTATGACGCGGGCGGCGGTCTGATGGTGAGCCCGGACGAAAACTATGCGCGTGAGATCATGCAATTGTTCTCGATCGGCCTAGTGCTGCGTCATCCCGACGGCAGCCTGGTGCTGAGCGGTGACGGTCTGCCTGTCGCGACGTATGACAACACCGACATCACCGAGCTTGCGCGTGTGATGACTGGCTGGTCGCACGGCGCGCGCCATACACCCGCGACGGTGCAGATGTGGAATGGCGACACGGTTTCGTTCAGCAACTCCCAGCAGCGTGTGTCGCCAGTTCTGGAACTCAATGCCAGCACCGCGACCTGGTTCGGCATCCCTGACAGTGGCGGCCATCGCTTCTTCCAGCAATCCTGGATGCAGCCGATGAAGATTCTCGGCCGCGCCACCATCAGCAGCGTGCTGACCACAGTGCATGACTTCAATCAATACACCGATCCAGCCACGGGCACTCCTGTTTCAGGCGTATCCAAGCGCTTGCTAGCCGGAAAGCATGGTCAGTTCGACATTCCAATCCGCACCTGGACAACCGACGCGCAGGCCCATGCGGCGGCAGCGGCGGATGTGAACGACGCGCATAATAGCCTCGCAGGGATCGCCGCCAGCAGCACGTATGGCGATGGTTCGCAAGGCAACCCCGGACATCAGAACACGCCCGTCAACATTTCCCGCTGGCTGATTCAGCGACTTACCAGCTCGAATCCAAGCGTCGGCTATGTTTACCGTGTGCAGCAGGTGTATCGCAGCACGAATGGCGATCTGGGCGAGGTCATGAAGGCCATCTTGCTGGACTATGAGGCGCGTTCTCTGCAGCTGGCCGACACCTCCGCCTCCGTTGGCAAGATCAAGGAGCCGATGATTCACTTCGCCAACGTGCTGCGCTCGCTGAAGGCTTTTTCCGGGGCGCCGCTGTCGCTGTTGCGCGACAATCCACCGCCCTTCAGTGCCAGCGAGTCCATGCTGGCCACGGCGTATCCGGCCTCGGAGCTGAGCAAATTCGACACCACCCAGGCCAATCCCCCGAGCCTGCCCACGGGCTGGGCCACGGGGCCTTTCCGCTACCGTTTTGGCGACACAACTTCAAACCTGGGGCAATCACCGCAGCGGGCACCCAGTGTGTTCAACTGGTTCTTGCCGGACTACACCGTGCCTGGATTGCTAGCCCAGGCGGGGCTGTTTGCGCCGGAGCTGCAGATCTCCACCGAATCGTCCGAGGTGGCGCGCATCAACTACCATTGGAGCGTGACTTGGGGGAGCCTGGTGGGCATGAGCACTCAGCCGGGCACGGACAACAATGTGTCCGACTTCACCTTGAGCAATGCCTTTGCGACGCCCACAGCGCGGTTCTCGTCGGCCACGCTGACCTTCTCGGACACCAACTGGAACGTGCCGCAGAACGTCACCGTCACCGCCAACAACAACGCCGTGCTTTCCGGACTCCAGACCGGCAACGTGCAGTTCACGCTCGGCGGCACCACCTCCACCTACAACAATGTCACCGTGCAGCCGCTGACGATCGGGGTGCAGGACAATGAACTGAGCAACGAAGGCCTGCGTGTCGTGCAGACCGGTGGGACCACATGGGTGCAAGAAGGGGGCAAGACCGATACCTTTAATGTCATGCTGACAGCGCCTCCAATGTCAGGCGTCACTGTGGCTGTGAATCTGACCACCGGATCTCAGGTGTCCTTGTCGTCGAACACGCTGAACTTCAATTCCGGCAACTGGAATGTCGAACAGACCGTCACGGTCACCGCCGTCAATGATGCAACGACCGAAGCGGCAGGTGCGACGGACACCATCGCCTTCACAACGAGCAGCACGGCCGCGAATTACAATGGCCTGACGGCATCTTCGATCACTGCCAACATTGTGGACAACGACGATGGAGCCAGCAGCTATGGTGTGCTGATCACGGAGTCCGGTGGGGGCACGACCGTCACTGAGAGCACGGCCACGTCGGGCGGGGACTTGGACACCTACACGCTGGTGCTGACAAAACAGCCGTCGGCAACTGTGACGGTGACCATCACCTGCAACACGCACGCGCAGGTGAATACCACAGGCACCACTTATGCGACGAGCACCACGCGCACCTTCTCCACTAGCACAGGGGTGGCGGGTGGTTGGAACGTGCCACAGACGATTACCCTTCGGGGCGTAAGTGACACCACTGCCGAGGGGACGCACACGGGAACAGTCACGCATACAGTAGCGACAGCGGGGGGCTACACAACGGGCATGGCGATCCAGGGCATCAATGTGGATGTGCTGGACCGCAACGATACGAATGGTAATCGCCTCATACTCGCTCACAGCGGCACCGAGACCCGCGTGGGTGAGGGGACTGGCGCACTGACCGACACCATCACCGTGCGCTTGCGCACGCTGCCGACGGCGAATGTCAGCGTGAACCTCGGTTCCAATCAGGTGGCCTGCAGCCCAGCAGTCCTGACCTTCACCACGGCGAATTGGTCCTCACCTCAGACTGTGACGGTGAGCGCGATTGATGACTTTCTGAACGAGGGTCTGCACAGCGCGAACGTCATCGCCTACTCCTACAGCACGGATACCAACTATCTGAACTATGGCAGCACGAATAGCAATCTGGGGGCCTTGCTCACCACCGCCATCATCGACAACGATCAGGGTCGAGTCTTGATCACCGAGAGCGGTGGCTCCACGATCGTCTCTGAAAGTGGGAGTTCCGACACCTACACGCTGGCGCTCAGCTCGCAGCCCACGGCACCGGTGACGATTGCCTTGCAACCCAATGCACAGGTCACGACCACCCCCTTGGGTCCCATTGTCTTTGATTCCACGAACTGGAACACGCCTGTGACTGTCACCGTGTCGGCGGTGTCTGATACCACGGCAGAGACGACACTGCCCGCGCAGATCACTCATTACGTGACCAGTGGCGACATGCGCTACCATGGCATCACCGCTTCGGTGGTGAGTCCAGCGGTCAGTGATAACGAGCTGCCGCTGACTATCGTGCAGACGAACGGCTTCACCACGGTTGCCGAAGTTGGAACCGCGGGCACGAGCGGCACACCGAACGTGTCAGATACCTTCACTGTGGCTCTGCCGCTCGCTCCGATTTCTGGGAGCACGGTGGTAGTGACGCCGGTGACGGATGGCCAGGTCACAGTCTCGCCAGCTTCACTGACCTTCACCAGCAGCAACTCAGGCACAGCGCAGACTTTCACGGTTACCGCTGCAGATGATGGCATGGCGGAAGCCACGCCGCACCTGAGCACACTCGCTTTCAACCTGAGCAGCAATGACGCCTATTACAGTGGCAAGGCAGCGCAGCCGCTCGTGGTCGCCGTTCATGACAATGATGGCCCAGGGGTGAGCATTGTGGAAAGCAGTGGCAACACCGCTTCGACCGAGGGCTCCACAGACACCTACACCTTGGTGCTGACCAGCGCTCCCCTGAGTAATGTGGTGGTCCGGGTGTCGTGCGATGCTCAGACGGAAGCGCTAATCACTGGCTCCACGTATGGCACGACACGTGACTTCACCTTCACCAGTGCCAACTGGAATGTGGCGCAGACGGTCACGGTGCGTCCGATCAATGATACGGTCGCTGAGCTGCGTCACCTCGGTTATATCAGTCACAGCATCGTCGCGGCGACCAGTGCGGATGCCTATGACGCCGTCATCATTCCGCAGGTGCTCCACATCATCACTGACAACGATAACACCGTCGCTGCCAACAAGGTGCAGATCACTGAAGTCGGCAGCACCAGCACCACCGTGACCGAAGCGGGAGGATCAGATACCTACACCGTGCTGCTCTCGCAGGCACCCACGTCGGACGTGGTGGTGACGATCACGCCGAATAGCCAGCTCATGGTGAGTCCTGCAACGCTGACCTTTACCTCGGTGAATTTCGGCACTGCTCAGACTGTCACGGTGCGTGCGGTGGATGACTCGACGGTGGACTCCAGCCCGCACTATGGTGGCTTGCTAGCGGCCAATCCCCATTACGGCACCATCACTCACACGGCGGCGAGTGCTGACTCCGTTTATCAAGGCATCGCGATAGCGCCGATCACGGCCAGCATCACGGACAACGATACCCCAGGTGTGATCGTCACGCCCTCTGGGGACAGCACCAACCTTGCTGAAGCCAGTGGCACCGATACCTACACCGTCGCGCTGAGCCACGAGCCCAAGGCAAATGTGACGGTCACTCTGACTGCGAATGCACAGCTCAACTACAACGGCACCAGTGCGCTCACCTTCACCCCCAGCGCGGGAGCTACGCCGTGGAATGTGCCGCAGATAGTCACGCTCAGCGCTGTCGATGATACTGCGACCGAGAACACGCACACCGCCGTCGTGGCCCACACCGTTGCCAGCACGGACCGTTTTTACCATGGCATTGGCGCGCCAACTGTTAGCGCTAGCATTGTGGACAATGATGGCCCGCAGGTCACAGTCAGCCACACCAGCGGCAACACAGTGGTGACGGAGGGCGGTGCCACAGACACCATCAGCATTGTGCTCACTCAGGCCCCAGCGGCGGGCACCACGCTAACGGTGAACTTGATCCCGCCTGCGGTCATTGTGCCAGTGCCCGTTTATTCAAAGCAGGTCGGCTACTTCACCAGCGACATCGGCGGTAATCAGAACCGCGAACGCATTGTCATGGATTACACTGAGATCATCCTGCTTTATCGCACGACCTTCTACGGCAGCCTCAGCACGCAGTATAGCGGTGTCATCCCTACCACACCGGGGAACACGCAGGTGCAAAACGCACACTGGGCCGCGACCAAGGCGATTGTGGATCGGATGGATCTCTGGTGGTGCGGCGGCGGCTTGAAGGCGGAGAACCCCGTGCTAATCGAGCCCAACCAAACTGCCCCCGCTCCGTTGCCGGCAGCCAATGCGCGGCAGACCATCATGGATGCGCTCTATTACCTCAGCGGCGGGACCAACAGCCCAAGCACCACTCGCTACCTCGCCGAGGTGACCTACACGCCGAAGGCTCCACCGACAGGCACCTTCCATGATGAAGTGCGGGACCGTGCCCGCTATGCCGCCTACCTCATCTCCTCCGTCGCTCCGTCCATTGTTGCTCATTAATCACTGCTCGCCCTTTCGACTTTATGAACCTTCTCCTCCGCAAGACCGAAGACCGCAGCAAGCCCAACCGGCGCGACTTCATGATCCAGAGCGGTTGTGCCGGGCTTGGCATCACCAGTCTCGTCAATACGATTGCCCAGCTCAAGATGATCGGCGCAGCCGCTGCGCAGCCGTCGACCTCTGAATACAAGGCCCTGGTCTGCGTGTTCCTGAATGGCGGCAATGACTCCAACAACCTGCTGATCCCCGCCGGGGGTGCCTCCACGGCTCGATCGGAATACAGCACCGGTCGCGGTGTGCTCGCGCTCGCTGACTCGCAGTTCGACTTCACTCCTGGGAATGCAGCCAACGGCTACTGGAATGGCAACAGCGTCTCCACGAATCAAGTCACCAGCCGAATCACGCCCATCAATGGCGGCAGTGGCACCAGTCAGTTCGACCCCGTGGCGCGCGATGGCTATACGCAGGGCAACATGGCCCTGCACCCCGCCGCGTATCCCTTGGCCAATCTGTTTGAGGCGGGTGAACTCGGTGTCATGGCCAACGTGGGAACCCTGGTCGGCACGCAGAATGTGACCCGTGGGAACTTCAACACGCTGCCCACCTCCGCCAAGCCCGCACAGCTCTTCTCCCACTCGGACCAGCAGGTGCAGTGGCAGTCCTCCCTGTCGGATCGACCCTTCACCAGCGGCTGGGGCGGGCGCATGGCCGACCTTATGGCAGGCCTAAATGAGGGCGATCTATCGTTCTCAGTCTCTATCGCGGGGGTGAATAGCTTTCAGGTCGGCGTCTCCGAAAGTCCTTATTTCATGAACTCCTCGGGGGCGGTGTCAGCCTTGAATGCGAATTTTAGCGGCGGCTCACCGAGCACCAGCTACGGCGGTGCCCTGCGCAATGCAGCGCTGCAACCCGACTACTCGAACCCCGCCTCACTCCCCACTGGGAAATACAATCCTTTGGCTCCTCTCGGCACGGGCAGTGATCCGCTATCTGGGACGAACTACAGCAACAGCTCTGCCGGTTATCGCCTGCGTGCTCTGGAGCAGGTCCTGGCCATGAGCCACGCCAGCCTCTTCGACCAGACTTACGTCAGTGTGCCGCAGAATGCCCGGGTGTCCGAGGGCCTGGTCGGCAGCGCGCTTTCCGTGACCAGTTCTCCAAATCCCACCCTGGACGCGCACTTCACCAACTGGTTCCCCAGCGGCCTCTACAATCCTCAGTTGCCCGACATTGCTAATCAGATGAAGACCGTGGCCCGCATGATCGCGGGGAACTCCGTGCTGTCCAACCGGCGGCAGATCTTCTTCGTGCAAATCGGCGGCTGGGACACCCACGCCTCGCAGATTCCTAGCAACAGCACCACCGCCGGCCACTACAGCCTCGTTAACCAACTTGCTCGCTCCATGCGCGCCTTCCGCGATGCGATGCAGGCCATCGGCATGTGGGACAATGTGTGCGCCTTCACCGCTTCGGACTTCAACCGCACGTTCAATCCCAACAAGAGCGACAGCACTGGCGGCTCCGACCATGCCTGGGGCGGCCATTCGCTCATCATGGGCGGCGCGGTGAAAGGCAAGAACATCTATGGCCGCTTCCCCAGCCTGATCAAAGGCGGCCCCACGACCAATGTGGGTGCCCAATACATCGACTGCTCCGGTAGCAGCGGACGCTGGATTCCGAGCACCTCGGTGGATCAGTATGCCGCGACCATCGCGAAATGGTTCGGTGTCAGCGACTCGAATCTCAGCACGGTCTTCCCGAACCTCGGTCGTTTCATGCCCAATGGATTAAGCAACAGCGAACTCGTGGCCAAGAATCTCGACATCTTCGATTACACGATTTAGGTCTGGTTCATGCCCCTGCCGAAACGCCCCGGTCCTTACCTGCTGACGCTACTATTGATCATCCTCGCCGTGATGACGGCATGGATGTTCAAGGTGCTGACGGCTCCGGAAATCGAGCAGGCCTTGCAGAAGAAAGCCAGGGCGGCTCCCAAGCCTTCAGCAGCGGGCAGCGCGGTGCCTTCACCTCCGGCTCCGGTGTTCATTGATCCTGTGCATCAAGAGATGGCGAATCAGCTTCATGCCGCCGATCGAACAGCCCAGGATGATGTGCGCTTGGTGGCGGATTTCATCGAGACCTATCGCAAGGCGCTCGGTGCCAATCCCATCGGCCAGAACGAGGACATCACCGCCGCGCTCACCGGCACAGGCGGGCACAAAGGCCGGGTCTTCCCGCCCAACAGTCCTGCCATTCGTGATGGCAAGCTGGTCGACCGCTGGGGCACGCCCTACTGGTTCCACCCCGAGTCGGGCACGAAGATGGAGATCCGCTCCGCTGGTCCCGACAAGGATCTCTTCACGGACGATGACATCAGCCTGAAGCCCTAGTCGCCCAGGCCGTAGGCCTCGCCCTCGACAAAGCCTTCCTCATCGTCGGCCCAAAAACTGATGCGTAGCGGACGGCAGCAGATTTCGCAGTCGTAGTCCACATCGCACGGGCACTCCATCGGCGCAGGTGCTGGGACGCCGAACACTTCAAAACAACTGGGGCAGGTCACATCCACAAACTGGTGCATTCGTCACCGACGCGCAGCTCGACGCGGTGCGCAAACAATTCGTCAAGTGCTGCCAGACAATGTTGGCAGTGAATCGTATTTGATGAGAGGCTGTGGGACTCGCCATCATGGACATTACCCTCGCAGATCTTGTCACACTCGTCGGGGGCACGCTTCTCAACGGCTCTCCATCGCAAGCCATCACCGGCTTCGCATCGCTCAAGGAGGCCTTTCCTGGAGACTTGAGCTTTTTCCATGATCCACGCTATCTGGATCGGCTGGCGAAGACCAAGGCAGGAACCGTGCTCGTGCCCGTGGACTTCCGCGAGTGCCCGCCGCACGTGGCCTGCATTGCCGTGGCCGATCCATCGCGCAGCTTTGAATTGATCGTCGAGACCTACGGCTTCCAGCCAGCTGCGTTCGCCCCCGGCATTCATGAAACAGCGGTGATTGATCCCACGGCGACGCTGGATCGCAGTCGCGTCAGCATCGGTCCCAACGCCGTGATCGAAGCCGGGGCCAAGATCGGCAACGAAGTCGAGATCGGGGCTGGGAGTTTCGTCGGGCGCAATGCGGTCATCGGCGCAGGCAGCAAGCTCCACGCTAATGTGACCGTGCAGGCGGAGTGCAAGTTGGGCGAGCGCGTCATCCTGCATTCGGGCGCGGTCATTGGTGCGGATGGCTTCGGCTATGAGTTCGACCAGGGCCGCCATCGCAAGGTGCGTCAGGCCGGCATCGTGCAGATCGACAACGATGTGGAGATCGGCGCAGGCACCACCATTGACCGCGCTCGCTTTGGCCGCACCTGGATCGGCGAGGGCACCAAGATCGACAACCTCGTGCAGATCGGCCACAACGTGGTCGTCGGGAAGCACTGCATTATCGTCGCCTGCGTCGCCATCGCAGGCAGTGCGATCATTGGCGACTATGTTGTCATCGCTGCACAGGCAGGGATCGCGGGTCATGTTACGGTCGGCTCCCAAGCCACGCTCGCGGGTCGCAGCGGCGTCACTCGCGATTTGCCTGGTGGCAAGACTTACTTCGGCTTCCCGGCCATCCCAGCCGCCGAAGAAAAGCGTCGCATCGCCAGTGTCAGCCGCCTGCCGCAGCTCATGGCGCGCGTGAAGGAACTGGAGCGTCAGCTCGCGGCGATGAAACCTGCGGTGAACAACCTGTAACCGTTGACCACGCGCCGCGCACCGCCACTGTGCGCCCATGTCTGGCCGACTCTATCTTCTCGACGGCATGGCGCTGCTTTACCGCGCGCACTTTGCTTTCATTCGCGCACCCATCATGACCAGTGATGGCGTGAACACGTCGGCGCTCTACGGCTTCTGCAACACACTGCTCGACATCACCAAGACGCAGCAGCCCACGCATTTGGCAGTCGCCTTGGACACCTCGGCACCGACACCGCGCCACGAGATGTTCTCTGCCTACAAGGCCCAGCGCGAGGAAGCGCCGGAGGACATCATCAGCGCCATCCCGCAGATCAAGCGGCTCTGTGCGGCCATGCGGATTCCCGTCTTGATCAAGGATGGCTGGGAGGCGGATGACATCATTGGCACTCTGGCGAAGCGCGCCGAGATCGAAGGCCTCGATACCTGGATGGTCACGCCAGACAAGGACTTTGGCCAGCTCGTCAGCGAGCACATTCGCATTTACAAACCCGGCCGCAGCGGCGGCGATACAGAAATTATCGGTGTGCCGGAAGTCCTTGCCAAATGGGGTGTGGAGCGCATCGACCAAGTGATCGACGTGCAAGGCCTCATGGGCGATGCGGTGGACAACGTGCCCGGCATTCCCGGTGTCGGTGAGAAGACCGCGACCGCGCTGGTGCAGGCCTGGGGCAGCATCGAGAACGCCATCGCCAATGCCGACAAAATCAAAGGCAAGCTCGCTGAAAAGGTAAAGCTGCACGCGGAACAAGCCCTGCTCTCGAAGAAGCTCGTCACCATCATGACCGATGCGCCGGTGGAGGTGACCTTCGACGAGTTGAAGTGCCAGCCC
>Ga0164295_10004240_pt1 | contig 11401 bp, 8 predicted proteins | sample GEODES006metaG_FD_111798 | JGI IMG/M metagenome (GOLD analysis project Ga0164295, IMG submission 111798) | Oligotrophic lake water microbial communities from Sparkling Lake, Wisconsin, USA - GEODES006 metaG | ecosystem: Environmental > Aquatic > Freshwater > Lake | place: USA: Sparkling Lake...
GTCGATGTTGATGTGTTCAAACCCAAGCGTGCGGGCAAAGCGATAGGCTTTATCAATCTCGCCGCTGCGGTGGGCGCGGCCATTGGTCTCGAGGATATGATCGTCAAAATTCTCGACCCCGAGACTGAGTCGCGTGACGCCGACTTCGCGGATGCCGGTGAGCTTGGTTTCGCTCAGCGTTCCTGGTTCAGCCTCAAAGGCAACTTCCGCCGATCCATCCCAGCTGACCAGATCCTTCATGCGATTCGTCAGATCTTTCAGCTGTGGCACACTCAGGTAACTGGGAGTTCCGCCTCCGAAGTAAACGAAGTGCGCCTTGCGACCTGCCAGATAGGGTTGTTTGGCAAAGCGCTCCATCTCACGCATGCCGGCGTCAATGTAGGCCTTCACTTCCTGGGCATTCTTGTCGGTATAAACCTTGAAGTAGCAGAAGTGGCAGCGTTTCCGGCAAAAAGGGATGTGGAAATACACGCCGAGTGGGACGTTCTCGGGGGCGGGCGTTTGCAGCATGGCCTCCACCACGGGGACTTGATCGGGTTTCCAAAAAGAGAACGGCGGGTAGTTGGAAACAAAGTAGTTTCCAGCCTCGGTCTGATCGACCTTCTTTTCGGTGGCGATTGGGGGGACTTCCAAAGGGGTGGACATGGCTAAGAGTGCAACGTGCCCGACAGCCTAGTCATGCATTTAAAAACTGTCAGCAAGGAAAGTGAGAATGAATGCAACCGAGATCAGGTCGGAATCGGTCACCTTTTGCCCACCTGTCTCAGATTCGCGGGCCTTCGCGAGAAGACCTCGGCTTTAAGTTGATTGTCCACGGGTCGCTTGGCATGGTCTTGGAATGGCACTCCTCGAAGTTCGAAATCTCACCAAACGCTGGCGTAATGACCGCCTGGCTTTGGATGACGTGAGCTTCGACCTGCGTCAGGGAGAAATCCTCGGTTTGCTGGGTCATAATGGGGCAGGGAAGAGCACTGTTCTGGGCATCACGCTCGGCATGGTGCGACCTGATGGTGGAGAGGTGCGTATCTGCGGTGATTCGGTTCAGCAGCATCGGGCGCGGGCGCTGAGCCATGTCGGGGCCATTTATGAGGCAGCGCATTTCTATGATTACCTCACGGGCTGGCAAAATCTCCGCGTGCTCTGTTCTCTGTCGGGTTGGTGGGATGAAACCGAGGCACGCCGCATCTTGAAACTGGTGAATTTGGGGGAGCGAGCGAATCACAAAACCAAGACTTACAGCCATGGCATGAGGCAGCGTCTGGCTCTGGCTCAGGCTTTGCTGCCACTGCCGAAATGCTTGCTGCTCGATGAACCCACCGATGGTCTCGATCCTGAGGGCATTCGTGAGTTTCGTGAATTCGTCATGAAATTGCGCGCCGAGTTTGGCATGACCATTTTGATCAATTCCCATTTGCTTGGTGAAGTCGAGCTGATGTGTGATCGCTGCGTCATCCTCAAACAAGGTCGAAAAATGTATGAAGGCCCGGTGCCATCCCAGGAGAAAAGCCAGTCGGCCTTCATCCTGCAAACGCGAGATATTGCCAAAGCCCGCGAGGTGATTTCCGCTGCGGCTGCTACGATGGACCCTGTGACGAGCAAAGTCGAACTGCCCACGCATACCCTTGGACATGAACTGTTGAAGCTGTTGGTGGAGTCGGGAGTGCGCGTGGATTCCTGGCAGCCGTATAAACCCACGCTGGAAGAATTTTATCGTCAGCAGACCGGTCTATGAGTCTCTTTTTTCAGCAATGGCAGGGGGAACTGCTCAAACTCTTCGCACGTCGGCGCACATACATTGGTTTTGCTGCTTTTCTGGCGCTGGAGATTGCTATTCTGATCATCTTTCGTCTGAAAGGGGTCGAGCGAGTTTTTGAGCGCATGATTGCCAGGCAAGGCATGGCTTTTGAACAATACTACTCCGCCCTAACTCTGGCTTTCATGATTCTGGGCATTTCAGTGGTCTTGCTGGGTGCTATTTATTTAGCTCTCGTCGCTGGGGATATTGTCGCCAAGGAAGGTGAAGATGGTCACTATCGGCTGCTGTTAGTGCGGCCAATCAGTCGTTCACGCCTGCTGTTGATCAAGTATCTGAGCTGCATGGGTTACACTTTTGTGTTGATCCAATTCATCACCTGGTCGGCGTTTGGGCTCGGCCTCGCGCTGAAAGGTTGGGGGGGTGGTTTTTTCGTGATGGCCCCCGAAATTGGACTGTTATCCTTTTATGACTGGGACTTTGGGTTGCAGCGCTTTGCCCTGGCGTCTCTTTTCCTTTCATGCAGCATGATGACGATCAGTAGCATCGCCTTTTTATTCTCCTGTTTGCCCATTAAACCCGCTGCGGCCACGATTGGCGCGCTTTCCTACTTCATCATTGATCGGATTTTAAAAGAGACGGGCTTCATGGAAAACTACGATCACCTATTGCTCACCAAGCACATCGTCAGTTGGACCCGGCTACTCGTGGAAGACATTCCATGGCCCATCATCATCCGTGATTACACTGCACTGGCTGCGGTCTGTCTGACGTGTCTCATCCTGGGCATCGCCATTTTTGAATCGCGCGACCTCAAATCATGACCTTAATCGAAACTGTTCAAGACCTTCGTGCCTGGAGAAAAAGTGCCGGCCATCTCGTTTTTGTGCCAACCATGGGCGCTCTTCATGAGGGACATGCCACCCTTGTTCGGGAAGCTCGTCAGCTGGCTGGATCGCAGTCGAAAGTCGCCGCCAGCATTTTTGTCAACCCGTTGCAGTTCGGGCCTAACGAGGACTTTGATCGTTATCCACGCACTTTAGAAAAGGATCTTTCCATGTGTGCAGAGGCCGGTGCCGACATGGTCTTTGCCCCAAGTGTGCAGGAGGTCTATCACGCGAACCGCAGCATTCAAATTCGTGAGAGTCGTCTCTCCAATGTTCTCTGCGGCGCTAGTCGCCCTGGCCACTTCGACGGCGTCTGCACCGTGGTGGCAAAGCTTTTCAATCTGTTACAGCCGGATGAGGCGGTCTTTGGAAAAAAAGATTACCAGCAGCTCGCCATCATTCGCCGCCTGGTGCGTGATCTGGATATTCCCGTGATCGTTCATGGGATTGAAACTGTGCGTGAGTCCGACGGTTTAGCCATGAGTTCGAGGAATCGTTACCTCAGCGCGGCTGAGCGTGCTCAGGCCCCAGCTCTACGTCTAGCTTTGACACAAGCTCGTGAGGCATGGCTGAGCGGTGTTACAGGTTCTCAGAAGCTCATCGAGCTGATCCGAAACGTGTTGGCCAATGAGGCCAGTCTTGGCCGTCCTGACTACATCAGCTTGGTGGATCAAGAGACTCTACAACCGCAACAAATAGCGCATGAGCACAGCCTCATCGCTCTGGCTGTTTTCTTTGATCAAGCCAGACTGATCGACAACATCGAGCTTTCTCATTAAAATTCACCCGCCACCACGTGGGGAATCAGGCATCCACTTCGAGGACTTGCTGAAGCTTCAGACGCTGCTCCTCGAACTCTTCTTCCGTCATCTTGCGCGGCACAATCATCGTCGGTTCAAAGATCATCGTCACCTTTGAGAAAGGCAGCGGCAGCATGAACTCGTCCCACGTCTTAAACCGCAGCGCATGGCTGTAAAGAACGCGCACTGGCACAATGGTGCCGCCAGTGAGTTGACCCAGTTTAATGATGCCCGGTTGCAGTTGGTATTTGGGGCCACGCGGTCCATCGGGTGTGATACCGACATCGCGACCTTCTTTGACCTTATCGGCCATCATGATGAGGGCGCTCAGGCCTTTCATTGGCTTTGAGCTGGATCCACGTGCGGCTTCAAAACCAAAGGTAGCACACACATCGGCAATGATCTGGCCATCGCCACTGGGACTGCTTAAAATGGCGCCTGGGATGTGGGCAAACCACTGATCATGGATGTAGGGGATCACAAACATCCGATTGTGCCAAAACGCCCAAATCCAGCCCGAGCGCGCGTGATTAAAAGCCCCAGCATGATCTTGCACCTCAAAACGCAGTGTCGCCCCAATCACGCGCATGATGAGTGCGATGACTTTGCCGATGTTTTTAATCCGAATCTTTGCCATGGAGCCCGATTCATAGCGGCGGGCTACGATGGGCGCAAGCCTGCGCAGACGATCACTTGCTCACTGCCGCGTTCTGGTTCAAACATGCAGCCGTTATGCCCCCGCCCAAGAAAGCCTCCGCTCCCACCTCCAGCCAGGTCCATGTCGTCCTCGGCACGGATGATGCACGGGTGAAAGAGGCTGCGATGCGCATTGTCCAGCGCATCACGCCCCCAGATGCAGGGGACTTTGCCAATGAGATCATTGAGGGGCAGGCGGATAATGCCGAGCATGCCGGGCAAATTTGCTCCAATGTGATTCAGGCCCTGCAAACGATGCCCTTTTTTGGTGGGGCTAAGATTGTCTGGTTAAAAGCCGCTAACTTTCTGGGGGATAGCCAGACGGGTAAGGCCCAGGCTGCCGTGCAAGGCTTTGAAAACATCCTGGATGTCCTGGAATCCGGCTTGGGAGCTGAGGTGCAGTTTGTTCTCAGCACCAACGTGATCGATAAACGCCGCACTTCCTACAAGCGCTTATCAAAGCTGGCTAACTTCGAGATCTTTGATAAGCCCGACACCAGCAAAGCAGGCTGGGAAGGTGCCGTCATGGCCCAGGCCAATGCCAAGGCGCGGGAACTCGGCCTTACCTTCGAGACTGGCGCTTTAGACCTGCTCGTGCAAATGGCCGGCGACGATACCCGCCAACTGGAAAATGAGATCGAAAAGATCGACCTCTATCTCGGTGAGCGTCGCCGCTGTGGCATCAATACTGTGCGTGGTCTTGTCTCCATGAGTCGCGCTGGCGTCATTTGGGAGATCGGCAATGCCATTGGCACGCGTGATCTCCAGCGTGCTTTAGAGCTGCTCAGTGTGCTGATGTATCAGGGGCAAAACGCCATCGGCATTCTTCTCGGCGCCATCGTGCCGCGAGTTCGCAGCCTGCTTATTGTGAAAGAGCTGGCCAGCAAACACCGCGTCAGCAGCAGCAGCTACAGCAGTTTTAATCTGAGCCTGGATAACCTGCCGCCCAGCGCTACCTCCCACTTACCACGTAAAAAAGACGGCACCGGTTTTAATGCCTATCCGCTGTTCCTCGCTCTGGGTGAAGCGGGTCGCTTCACGCTGGATGAACTGCACGACAGCCTCGCGGCCTGTCTTCAGGCCAATTCAAAGCTCGTCACCTCTCAGCTCGATTCCAAAGTCGTGCTGGAGCGGCTTCTCGTCGGCATGCTCTGTCCGCGCAAGCGCAAGTCATGAGTGGATCCATCTCTATGAGTGATAGCGCCACCTATCCTGTGACCGTGCGGCGCATCCGTCTGCCTGACGACGTGACTACATTGACAGATGTCACTGCCAGTGAAGAGCCGCTGGAAATACGTGTCGAAGGCCGCAGCGTCGCCGTCGTCATGCGCACGCCTGGCCACGATGAGGAACTCGTTGCGGGCTTTCTGGTCAGTGAAGGCATCATCAAAAACGCCCGCGACATTTTAGAAATCAGCCAATGCCCCAGCACGGGCAATGTTCATGGCAACGTCGTCGATGTCTTGCTCGGTGCCGTCGTGGTGAATTGGGATCATCTCACCCGCCATGTCTTCAGCGCCTCTAGTTGCGGTATCTGTGGAAAGACGAGCATTGAGAGTGTGTTCATGAGCTTTCCATCCGTGACATCGGAATGGTTGGTGAGTGCGGAGCTGCTGACCACGCTGCCGGCCAAGCTCCGCGCTGCTCAGGAAACCTTTTCTCAAACCGGGGGTCTGCACGCCAGCGCCATTTTTGACGAACAGGGAGAAATGCTCGTCTTGCGAGAGGATGTGGGCCGTCACAATGCGTTGGATAAAGTTCTTGGTCACGGATTGAGATCAGGCTTGCTCCCCTACAGCCGACACATCCTGCTCGTCAGTGGCCGCGTCTCCTTTGAGCTCATGCAAAAAGCGCTGGCCGCAGGTGTTTCCATCGTCGCGGCCATTTCAGCCCCTAGCAGCCTCGCGGTTCAGTTCGCTGAAAGTAGCGGTCAGACCTTGGTGGGTTTTTTGCGTGGTCAGACGATGAATGTTTACACGCATCCTGAGCGCGTGAGTTGCACTTAAGCCGCTTCAGTCGACAAAGAGGAACTCATTGGAGTTGAGCAAAGCCAGACAGTAATCGGCTAGGGCAGCATTCAAACTGCCGGTGAGCTTGGTCTGCTGCTCCATGAAAGTAGAACCTGTCGTGATTTCGATTTCCGTGGGCATTCGGGAAAGGCAGAGACGTGTGGTGGCGATGATCAGCGCAGGAATGTCTGAGCCATGTGTTTGAGTGAGGCTCTTGGCTAGCTTCGCTGCCGCGTCATGGGCAAATTCGGAGTTGAGCAAGGCGAGTGCTTGTGGGGCCGTGGTGGATTCATTTCGGCGTGCGCAACTAATCTGCGCATCTGGTCTATCGAAGAGATCAAAGAGTGGGTGACGGACGTTCCGGCGGGCAAAGATGTAGATGCTGCGGCGGGTGTGCTCGGCAATATCTGGGGTGACTTTGTACTGATCTTTGAGAAGGGTATCACGGATCTCCTTTGGCATGGGCAATCGGACGCTTGGGCCACCGGTTTTGAGATTCAGCTGACCAGAAACCGCCAGCATGGCATCACGTAGCATCTCGCCTGTGAGCCTGCGTTGCGGGAGTTTGGCTTGCCGATAGGTCGGTGATAGGACGATGAGTTGATGAAGCTTTTTGAGGCTCCATCCCGTCTTCGGAAGTTGAGTGGCTAGCCAGTCAAGCAGGGCAGGATTTGTGGGAGCTTCTCCCTGATGTCCCAGATCCCCTGGCACTGCGGAGAGAGGTTTTCCCAGATGCTGCTGCCAGATCCGGTTCACCATGGCACGCAGAAAGAGTGCGTTATCTTGATGGGCAAGCCACCGGGCAAAAGCAGCCCGATTAGGTTGATCCATGCTGCCAAAGAGGCGCGGTATGGCAGCTTGGATCTCAGGGCCTGGGCGCTTGAAGTCGCCCCGAATGAACACGGTGCTGGCGGGCACGCCTTCGGTGAAAACACGCACGCTGGGGCCCAGCGGCTTGCGTTCCTTGGGCATGACGGTGTTATCAAAAAAGGCGCGCAGGCGATAAAAGTCGGCCTGACTGATGGGATCATACGGATGATCATGACACTGCGCGCAGCCGATGGTGAGCCCCAGTCCGACACTGCCGACGGTGGTGGTGATGTCATTCAACAGAACGTGCCGACGCTCGGATTGGTTATTCAGATCGGGCATGTCCGGCACCGCAAACAGAAAGCCGGTGGCTGTTTCATGAGCCTTTGAAAGCTGATCGCCGGCGATCTGAAATTGTACGAATTGATCAAAGGGCATGTCGTCATTCAGCGCCTGGATGATCCAGTCGCGATACTGCCAGGCGCGGCTGCGTTCGGTGTCGTACTCATAGCCATCTGTTTCGGCAAATCGGGCTAGATCGAGCCACCACTGCGCCCAGTGTTCGCCATAGCGTGGGGAACTCAGGAGTCGATCGACCAGCGCTGCATAGCTGGTCTCTGTGAACTCCGTCAGCGTGTTCGGATCAGGCGGCAGACCCGTGAGGTCAAAGGTCACCCGGCGGATGAGCGTGGCCGCATCCGCAGGAGCTGACTCCGGTGGCAAAAGTTCTTCGAGGCCTGTCTCGACATCAGCTTTTGCCAGCGGCTGAAAGGCCCAGTGCTCGCGGTCTTTCGCCGTGATGGGAGGTTCATTTTTTACAGGATCCGACGAGGCGTGAATGGCGACGGCATGAGCTTCTGCTGCGCAGATCAGCACGACGAGAAAGGTCAAGAGGCTACACAAGCCCTGCACTCTTGGGGGCTCGGTCTTGCTCATGCCAGGATGCCTTTTACCACGCGGCATTCGTCCACGCCGGTGAGTTTTTGATCCAGCCCATTCAGCCGGAAGCTGAGCCGCTCATGGTCCAGCCCCAGCAGATGCAGGATTGTGGCATGCAGATCATGCACATGGACTTTATCCTGCGTCGCACGCAGGCCAAAGGCATCGGTGGCACCGTGGACATGGCCATGCTTTACCCCGGCACCAAAGAGCACCGTGGTGAAGCCCCAGGGATTGTGATCACGCCCGACACCCTTTTCACTCATGGGCATCCGGCCAAATTCGCCACCCCAGATCACGAGGGTTTCCTCCAGCAGGCCGCGCTGCTTCAAATCACGAAGCAGTCCCGCCACTGGGATGTCGGTGCGGGCACAGTAGTCGCTGTGATTTTTGAGGACGTTCTCGTGCGCATCCCAACCGTTGGTATCGCCAGAGTAAACCTGCACAAAACGCACACCGCGCTCGATCATGCGCCTGGCTAGCAGGCAGCGTGTGCCAAACTCCTGGGTCTTCGGCTGATCGATCCCATAGAGATGCTTGGTGCCCTCTGATTCACCAGTGATGTTCACCGCTTCTGGTGCCGCGCTCTGCATGCGGAAAGCCAGCTCGTAGGCACGAATGCGGGCGTCCAGCACAGGATCGCCCCCATGGCGGGCGAGGTGGCCTGCATTCATTTGTTGGATGAGATTCAGCGTGGCGCGTTGACGGGCACTGCTCTGCGGACTTTGCAGATCCAGGATAGGATGTTGGCCTGCACGCATGGTGGTGCCTTGATAAGTCGCCGGTAAATAGCCGCTACCCCAGGCTGCCGGACCGCCCTTCAGACCACCACTGGGATCAGGCATCACGACAAAGGCAGGCATGTCGGCATTCTCTGTGCCGAGTCCATACGATACCCAGCTGCCCATGCTTGGCTTGCCCATTTGGATGGAGCCTGTGTTCATCTGATACACCGATTGCGGATGGTTGACGCTGTCGCCATGGCAACTGCGGATCACACACATCTCATCGGCCAGTTCGGCCATGTGAGGTAGGAAATCGCTGATCTCGATGCCGCTCTGACCATGTTTCCGGAAAGGTTTGACGGGCGCGAGCAGCGGATTTTGCGCCACTTTCCGACGAGTCTCCACCGCTCCGTAACTGTCAGGCAAAGGCTGGCCCGCATAGCGGATGAGGTCGGGTTTTGGATCGAAGAGATCCACATGACTCGGCCCGCCATGCATGAACAGCCAGATCACGCGCTTGGCTTTTGCTGGGAAATGGCTGCGGACATCGGCCCCCAAACCGTCCGTTTGCAACAGGTGTGAGGCAGCGATGCTGGACAAACCAACGCCCGCGCTGCCGATAAAACGGCGACGAGAGAAGGTGTCTGAGGTGTCCATGGAGAGAAAAAACGGCGGCAATCGAACAGATCGTTCAGTCATTCCCCAGGGCTTATGCATGAAATGAGGCTTTAATCCTAGAAGCTGGTCTTTGTTACAGGATTAACAAGATTGTCAGGATGAACAGGATTTTTTTCAGACCTGTTAATCCTGTCTTTTTGTTAATCCTGTAACATCTGATGCCCTATTTTTGGTGCGTAAGCCCTGGTCATTCCCAAATCAGTCCGCACGCTCTCCTTGCTACCACGCCCTGCCGCGCTAGGCTCCATGCTCCATTTTCCATCATGAGCGCCGAGACCCCTGCCAAGAAGAACTACAAAGACACCGTCCGCCTGCCGAAGACCGACTTCCCCATGAAGGCGGATCTCGTCACACGCGAGCCCCAGCGCCTGGCCAAATGGGAAGCGGGTGGCCTTTATCAGCGCATCATGAAGCAGGCTGCCGGACGCCCGAAGTTCGTCCTGCATGACGGCCCGCCCTTTGCCAATGGCGACGTCCACATGGGCACCGCGCTGAACAAGGTGCTGAAGGACCTCATCGTGAAGTCCAAGACCATGGCCGGCTTCCACGCCCCCTACATCCCCGGCTGGGATTGCCACGGCCTGCCCATCGAGTTCAAAGTCGTGAAGGAAGCTAAGGACCTCGCCCCTGCTGAAATCCGCACCCGCTCGGAAGCCTACGCTCGCAAATTCATCGACATCCAGCGCCAGTCCTTCAAGCGCCTCGGTGTCTTTGGCGACTGGGAGAACCCTTACCTCACGCTCGCGCCGACCTATGAGGCCGACATCATGCGCACCTTTGCCAAGTTCCTGGAAAAAGGCCTCGTCTATCGTGCCAAGCGCCCCGTCCTTTGGAGTTACGGGGCCCAGACCGCGCTCGCTGAAGCTGAGGTGGAGTATAAAGAAAAGACCTCTCCGGCGATTTATGTAAAGTTTTCTCTGCCTGATGGCAATAACCTCGTCATCTGGACCACCACGCCCTGGACCCTGCCTGCCAATCTCGGCATCGCTTTGCATCCTGACTTCGACTACACCGCCGCCACCTTCACCCATGAAGATGGCCGCAGTGAAAAGCTCATCCTCGCGAACTCCCGTATCGAGGCCTTCAGCGCCAGCACCGGCTTCAAGCTGGATGCCGCTCAGCCTACCACGAAGCTCAAAGGCAAAGATCTTCTGGGCTCCGAGGCCCAGCATCCCTTCCTGCCGCGCACCTCGAAGATCATCAACGCCCTCTTTGTCACCGACGATGCCGGCACCGGCGCTGTTCACATGGCCCCTGGCCACGGCGCGGACGACTACATCGCTGGCAAAGAAAACGGGCTCGACATCCTTTCCCCCGTCGATGACGCGGGTTGCTTCACGGCCGAGTGCGGTTTGCCCGAGTTCGTCGGTCAGCACGTCTTCAAGAGCAACGAAGGCATCATCGCCATCCTTGAGGGCAAAGGCGCGCTCTTGGGCAACGAAAAATACGTCCACCAGTATCCCCACTGCTGGCGCTCCAAGACCCCCATCATCTTCCGCGCCGTCCCCCAGTTCTTCATCCGCATCGCCGCCTTCCGCGACGAAGCCCTGAAGGCCATCGACACCGTGAACTGGCTCCCCGCTTGGGGCCGCAACCGCATCTACGGCACCGTCGAAAGCCGTCCTGATTGGTGCATCTCCCGCCAGCGCACCTGGGGCGTCCCGCTGCCTATTTTCTACGATGCCGAAGGCCAGGCCATCATGGATCACAGCATCTCCCTGAAGGTCGCCGACGCTGTCGAGACGCACGGCACCAACCTCTGGTTTGAAAAAGACGACGCCTTCTGGAGCGACCTCGTCGGCCTGCCTGAGGGCACCAAGCGCTGCAAAGACACCCTTGACGTCTGGATCGACTCCGGTTCCTCCTCCGTCGCCGTTTTGGATCGCCACCCCGAGCTGTATTGCCCTGCTGATGTCTATATCGAGGGCACCGACCAGCATCGCGGCTGGTTCCAGAGCAGCCTCATGGTCAGCGTTGCCGTCCGCGGCATCGCTCCTTACAAGACCGTCATCACCAACGGCTTCGTCGTTGATACCAGCGGCAAGAAGATCAGCAAAAGCGATCAGGGCACCGACAAGGCCGCCAAGCCCATGACCGCCGACCA
>Ga0164295_10004241_pt1 | contig 11401 bp, 14 predicted proteins | sample GEODES006metaG_FD_111798 | JGI IMG/M metagenome (GOLD analysis project Ga0164295, IMG submission 111798) | Oligotrophic lake water microbial communities from Sparkling Lake, Wisconsin, USA - GEODES006 metaG | ecosystem: Environmental > Aquatic > Freshwater > Lake | place: USA: Sparkling Lake...
GCCTGCTTCAAGGCGAAGGAAATCTGCTCCTCGGTAAACTTGCTCTTCTTCACGGCCTGCTCCTTCCTCGCGGGGATCACATTGCCGGAAAACTCACATTTTGCCTGGAGGAGAAAAACGGGGTCACGTCACTGAACCTCCACCGATGACCTTTGCTCAGGCATTTTAGCAGCTTCAAGATATCGGGCACGAGTACGCTTTCTTGATGGATCGGGCGGGGCTGCCCTAACTTGTCAGCACCCAGAAGACAGCGCAGGCCAGAGCTGCCAGTGCTGCCAGTGCTGCCATCAGCACGACATCGAGCGCAGTGCTTCTGCCCCGTGCACGCTGCCCGGGCCCGGTCAGATCGACGATGGCCAGAGTCTCGAGTAGGTCGGCCTGCTGTATCGGCGGCACGCGAGCTCGCCGACCGAAGGGTGGCCGTGCGGCCGAAACCTCCAGTTCCTGCGCCAGGGACTCCACCTGCGCGTCGCTATAGTGATCAAACAGCCCTGCGCCGAACTCGACCGGCCGCGACCGGCCGGTTCTTAGGGTCGGCGGAGAGTCGGCCGCGAGCCCGGGCAAGGCCTGACGCAGGTCAGGCTTCGTCGCACTGCCTCGCGAATGGATGTCTCTCTCGGCACCATTCTCGCGAGCGGCTTGCGAGGACGGTCTGATCTGCCCCAGGTCTCGCTCCAGCGATGTCAGCCGCTCCAGCGATGTCAGCCGCTGGCTACAGCCCGCTAGCGCCTGAGCCACCAGAACGGCCAGCGCTCTTGCATCACGGCTTTCGTCGGAAGTCGTCCGGATATCGCTCAGATCATTGGCAAGCCGGTCGAGCGCGGCTTTCTCTTCCGCAAGCAATTGCGCAAATTCAACGTTGCGGAGTCTTGTACGCTCAAACAGCCGGCCCAAAAGCTTCACTTTCGCTATCGTGCGGAGGGCTGACGACAGACCTCGCCTGATTGCGTCTTCCAGATCTGTCCGGTTCGCAGCGGCTTTGACTAAGTCTGCGCCGGGGTCTGCACTGGGCAGCCCGCCTGGAAATCGAAATACGTTCTCGACAGGGAGGGCGACGGCGGCGCTGCCTGCCTGCACAAAAGGACTCTCGTTGCTCTCGACCAAGCGCACACTCCTGTAGTTTGCCCCGTAACGAGCACACCCTGAAGTGTGCACCTTTGCGTGCCTGAACTAGAAAGCCCCCCCCCATTTGGGGCATCATGAACCGCGCCTTTTGGGCTACGTTGCAACACTCCATTCGGGGCAGGCCGGTTGCAGTGCGTGCGGCGATACTCAACAGAAGGCTCATGAAAGCTCTGGCTGAGTCTCTTTCCCTTCCAGGTCCGCTGAACGCAGCGCACGATCCATTGCGCAACGTGGCTTTGTTCGCCGCCCAATTGGAGGAGGCTCGCGAGGAGGACCGCGAGGCCATAGGGCAGATGATAGACAATGGCTCCGGATTGCCAGCCACCCTGGACCCGGCCGCCTTCGGCACTGCCGTCCTTGATCGGCAGGGGCAGATCATCGGTGCAAACGAAAGGTTTCCGGTCTGGCTCGAGTCAGTGGATTTATACAGCGCCCACTTGGAGTGCTTGGCCCGTGACCGGCCCGTTTTTGCCTGCCTGCCCCATCGCCGCAGAGACCGATACTTGGTTGCAGTGGGCCTCCCTGCCTTCGCCGCCCTCAACTGGCCCCTTTGGCCCTTGAACCGCGACGCTATTGCTGCCTGCGAGGGCGGCTCTGTGTTCATAGTGCTCCGGCCCAGTGCCGGTGCCTGGCAGCGGGTGCGCGATGCCGTGGGTTTGACGCCCGCCGAGAGCCACCTGCTTTCGGCCCTTGCCAGCCAAGGCGACCTGCAGCGGGCGGCGGCTGAACGCAAAATCGCCCATGAGACCGCTCGCAAGTTCGTTGCCTCCGCCTCGCGCAAGCTAGGATCTCGCCGTCAGGCCGAGCTGATCCACAATGCTCTGCCCCTCTCGGCGGGGAAAGTGGCCGATCCCCCCCCCCCCCCCTGAAACCCGTGTTGCGGGACCTGTGCGCCATGTCCCCACTAGAGGCCGATCTTGCCATCCTGCTTGCCAGAGGCTTCACCCGGACGAACGCCGGGGCCCAGTTGGGTCTGACCGTTCACCAGGCCAAAGCCGCACTGAAGTCGGTTTTCGAAAAATGCGGGGTGGCCAATGCGGCGGACCTCGCCCGGTTCGTCGTCGAGGTTAGCACCCTTCTGGGGATTACGACCGCCTGTCACTTGGCCTTCACATCTACGGATAGCGACCGTCAGCCGTTTCGCCTGCTTCCCCGGCGGGGTCGCGAAGGGGGGATTGCCGTGCGCGACTACGGACCGATCCATAACCACACCGTCCTGATCTTTCACGCCAACAGCAGTGGGGGGCAGCAGGTCGGACGCTTCATAACTGACCTTCAGGCTACGGGCTTTCGGCCGATCAGTATCGAGCGCGGCGGGTACGGCCATTCGACCTTCCTCCACGGCGATCCGGTACATGCAGCGGTTGAGGATATTGCCGATGTCTTGCATGCCCTGGCGATCCGTAGTGCCCCGGCTATCACGCTCGGCACTGTAGCCGCCTTGGTGGCCTGTGCCGCCCAGAATGCAGGCTTGGTGACGGGAGGGGTGATCATCAACCCTGACGGGCCAGGCGAGCCTAACCCTGAGAAGGGCTACCGGTTCATCAAGCTTCTGAAGTCATTAGCCGTCAGAAGTCCCGAAGACGCGGCCCTATTCGTACGCATCATCTACCATAGCGCCTCCCCCAAGGCCTTCGAACAATCCCTCCTCAACGCCGCCAAAGACTCGGCGGCTGACATGTCCGTGTTTGCTGATCCGGCCTGCTTGGGCGAGGTTGTAAGCGCCACCCGCCAGGCGGCAGCGGGTGAGCGGGGTCCAATCAATGAGTTGCGCTTCATGGGGCGGGCAAAACCGGAACCGGTACCTGACTCCAGTGTCTGGACCCTGCTCTATGGAGCCCAAGATGCCACCATCGACTTTGAGAAAAGCCTGGCCGCCTGGCGTTCATTTCTGCCCTCAGCCCGCAACCAAACCCTGCCCGACGCCGGCCACTGGCTCCATCTCAGCCACACGCTGGAGCTCGCGCGCGCTCTGATGCTGTCAGGCGGGCCTGACTGATCGCTACCAACCGGGCGAGATGAGACAGAACAACCGTGCTGAAACTCCCACCTGCCACCGTCGGCGGGAGCAAAGCAGCGGAAGCTCAGGTCGCAGGGCTCAGCCCAGAGGTTCCGCTCCAGCCGCGCCGCCGCCTACAATACTTTCAATCTGCAAGCCCACCTGATCTCCCCACCAAGTCTCCGGATCTTGCGCGCCCGGGCGGACCGGGAGTGGCAAGCCGCGACCGTCGTAGCCAGATCCAAGGGTTGGGGATGGTGATGTGACCCCCATTTCTCATCCAGCCACAACGAGCGTCCTCAGTTGATTTGATCCTTCGTTGAGGTAGCTCCTGCACGTTGTCCACGCGGCTCAAAACGACGACCCGAGATTTGACCTCAGATGCGCGCTCGGGATAGCGCTGGGTAGTCTGCGATGACAAACCACCGTTGAAGAATATCAGCATTTGCCTTAGGCTCTTCCTCGTCCAATCCCTTTGCAAAAAGGGGGAAAAAGAGGGGGAAACCCTCACAGTAAGCGTCTCATGTCGTTTTATGTCATGCCCTTAGGTTTCAGCTAAGCGGCCGCTCTCTCCGCCGCCTTCGAGGCGAGGCTTGCGCCCAAGCCGCCCTGGACCCGCCAGAAGATGACCCCCGGCCGGTTCGAGGCCATGCTGGCCGGCATCATCGGCTATGAGTTGCGGGTGGAGCGGTTCGAGGGAACCTGGAAACTGGGCCAGCACAAGCCTGAACCGGCCCGGATCGCTGTGGCCGAAGCCCTGGAGGCCCATGGCCAGTCGGACATGGCGCGGCTGGTTCGGCCGGACTGAGGACGAAGCCCCCCCCTGAGGCGGGGGACCATCGCGAAGCGATGGTGGAAGGGGTCCCCATCGGTGGGTCAGCTGCGATCCCGCCGACCGCTACCGACTTTGACGCCCCCTCGGCCAGCCGCTGCGCGACTGACAACTCCCCCGAACCGGGCCTGCGGCCCCGGGGGAGCATCACCCCAGACGCCGGTCCACCTGCCAGGTGCGCCAGGGTTCGAAATGGCTGCCGGTCCAGGCCTGGGCGACGACCTTGATACGGTCCGGCTCGATCTCGATGACGTTGAAACTGGCCGGAACGCCCCGTTCGCGGATGGACAGGGTGCCCGCCCCCACGGCATAGGTCCGGCCGTCGCCAAACGGATAGGCCTGGACGAAGGGCGTATGGACATGGCCGGTCAGGACCAGATCGGCGCCGGCCCGGGCAAAGGCGTCGGCCGCCGCCTGGCCGCCCCAGACCCGGCCGGTCATGGGCCCGCCCACCACCTCCACCAGCGGATGATGACAGGCGATGACCCGGACCGCGCCCGCCGGTCCCGTGCGGATCCGGGCCGCGGCGCGGTTGATCTGGGAGCCGGTCACCGCGCCCTTGGACCAGTTGAGGCGGGGCTGCACCCCCCGGGCCGAGTTGAGGCTGGCCAGACAGAGCCCCTCGATGGGCGGCGGCGCCACCCGGTCCCCCAGCCAGCGCCGGAACCGCGTCCAGGGCATGGCGGCGCGATAGAGCAGGCTGAAATAGGGAACATCGTGGTTGCCTGGCGTCACCGCGACGGGGGTTGGCAGGGCGTCGATCCAGGCCCGGGCGGCGGCAAACTCCGTAGGCTGACCTTCTGCAGTCAGGTCGCCGGTCAGGATCGCCAGGTCGGCCGGATGGTCCTTCAGCCATTGGGCGGCGGCAGCAATGGCGGCGACATTCTCGCCGCCAAAATGCAGGTCGGAGGCGTGAAACAGGGTCAGGCTCAAGGCGTTTCTCGATCGGCCGGCACCAGGGCGCGGAAAGCGTCCGGATTGAACCGCGCCATGGCGGTCCGCCCCAGCTGGAGGGGTTCGCCATCCAGAATGGCCGGAATCGGGCCCCCTGCCCAGACATAGGCCCGCTGGCAGAGCGAGACCGCCACGGCCGGGTCGTGCCGCCATGAGCCGGCCGCCGCGGCAAAAGCCAGGCGAAAAACATCCATCGCGCCAGCAGGATCAAGTGCTGCAGCCTCCAGGCCCGAGGCATCATCGTCCAGACCCCGGGAGACCAGGGGGCACATCAGGGTCAGGGCCTCGGCCTTCTGCCGCCGGGCGCCATCCAGGGTGAACCGGAGCCGACCGCTGAAGGCCCGGCCGAGGGCAAGCTGGGCCCGCTGGAAGGCCACGCGCAGGCGACCGGACCGGGCCGCTTCCCGCGCCCTGGCCCAGAGGGCCGGCGAGCCCAGGATGGCGGCGACATAGAAGGCGTGCCCATCGACGGTCCCGCCGGATACCGACCGGACCCGGCCGTCGCTGAGGATGGCGTCCAGCGCCGTCTGCCAGTCACGATCGCCATAGAGGGCGCCGGGCAGCATGTTCATGGTGCCGCCGGGCAGGGGCGCGAGCAGCAGATTCGACGTCGAGGCGGCTTCGGCCGCCGCCCGGGCCGTCCCGTCGCCGGCGATCACGACAACCAGATCGGGACGGTCGGAGATGGCCGCCCTCAGCAGGGAGTCCAGCGGGCCGTCATCGGTGCAGTGGATCACGGCAGTGCGGCCGTGATGCTCGAGAATGGCCTGGGTCTCTGCGACGGCATTGGGCCCGACCCGGCCGGCGGCCAGGTTGACGACGACATGGATGGACCGGATGTCAGGCGCTGCGGAAACCATGTCTGTCAGTTGGGCGCTTTGCCGGGGTCATCGGGCAAGGTCGGCGCCGCGCCAGGCTGAAGCGACGCCGGCTCCTGGGCCTTTCGCAGGCCTTCGCCCGCTTCGTCCGCCGCCCGTCGCAAGGCGGGACCGGCTTCCTCGGCCGCCTTGCTGACGCCGGCGTCCATCATGGCGCCCCCTTCCCGAAAGGAGCCCTCGCGGGCCGCGAGAACAAGCGAGACGCCGCCGATGGCGGCCACCAGCACCAGGCCGATGACCAGGAAAGGGGATTTCCGGCGGCGGGCGCGCTCATCCCGGCGACCGCGCTCATAGGCTTCCTTCTGCGCCGGATCGGCCCGATCAGGGCTGGCGGGCGGCGGCGCAGGGGTTGGTTTGAACCAGGTCTTCACGGGCTCTGTCCTTACAGGAATTCGCGGCATGGAACGAGTCGTCCCGCCGGAGGTTCCCATTTCCGGCCGCACAGCTTTCGCAGCAATCAGACCGGGCGGGCCAAGCCCGACAAACGGGTTGGCGGCGGTTGCGCCGCGTTTTCTCTGGCCAATCGCCACGTTTGACAGCACTAGTGACGGTCTGCGCCTTGGCTTCGGTTGGAACCGGCCAATATTGACGGGGTATCCGGGGTTTGCGACGTCGGCCCGCCTGACGGCGTCAAACAGGGGGCCTTGTCGGCCCGATTTGGGGGGAAAATCACCATGAGACCTATCGCCTTCGCCACGGCCCTGAGCCTTGCTGCCCTGAGCCTTGGCGCCTGCGCCACGACGCCCAGTTTCGAGACGTCGAGCTTCAATCCCTGTGAGGATGTCAGCATCGCCCTCTATTTCGAGTCCTTTTCGGCCGAGATCGGCCCGGAGGCCAGGGCCGCCCTGAAGGGCGCGGCGCGGCAAACCAAGGGCTGTAATGTAAGGGCGATCGACGTCCTGGGCCTGGCCGATCCGGTCGGGGCCGTCGACACCAACCAGAAACTGTCGGAAGACAGGGCCCTGGCAGTCAGCGAGGCCCTGCGCGGGCTGGGCTTGACTGGCATGAAACTGGCCGCAGCCGGCGAGACTGGTTCGGTCGCCACCGGCGGAGCCGTCGCGCCGCTGCGGCGCCGGGTGGATATCATCATCCGGCTCGAGCGCCGCGGCGCACCGCCAAGATCGTGATCTGAAGGCGGACCGGGAAAGGGGGGGGGGGCGTTGCCGCCTCCGCGTCACTATAACGGCAGCCGAGCGGACCCGGTTCCCCGACCTGGAAGAATTTCCGTTGCAGTCCGGGGGCCGTCGCGCCCTCGGGACCCCTGCCCGCTCACCGGAGGAACCAGGGAACAGTCAAAGCGCGCAAGCGTTCTTCAGACCATGCGTCTTTGCCGGGTCCGTCACGGACCTGCGAAAACAGGAGCATGCGATGACACGTTATACGCTAACCCTGCCCCCATCCGCTCTTCCCACAGGGGCTGCGGCCGAGGATGATCAGGTCGAGATCGATGTCACCGATGCGCGGCAGGGCGTCAGCGGTCGCCATATCCTGATCATCCTGGTCGTCTCGATGGGACTGGTGATCGCCGCCCTGACCGCTGTCTGGGCGCTGAACTGGAGTGACCTGGCGGCGGCGGACGCCACGGAGACACCTTCCCCCGACCAGGCAGCTGCCTCGGCCCCTGCCCGTCCATAGGGGCTCCGGCGGTGAAGGTCGAAGGGGTCCCGACCGGCTGACTGCAGGTCGGCCCCCCCCTGAACATCCCTTGAGATCAGGCCGCGACCCTCGCCCGCCCCGGATGGAAGAACAGAGCCTGCCCGATCGCCGCCTTGACCGTCTGGGGCTGGAACGGCTTGGTGATCAGGAAGGTCGGTTCGGGCCGCTCACCGGTGAGCAGCCGCTCGGGGAAGGCGGTGATGAAGATCACCGGGACATTGATCTGGCCCAGGATATCCTTGACCGCGTCAATCCCCGACGATCCGTCGGCCAGCTGGATATCCGCAAGCACCAGGCCGGGAGCCTGGCGAAGGACCGCCTCGACCGCCTCGGTGCGGGTCGCGGCGATGTCGAGGACATGATGTCCGAGCTCCCGGACCAGGGCCTCGATGTCGGCGGCGATGACCGGCTCATCCTCGATGATCAGCACTTCGGTGGCCAGTTCCGCATCGATTTCCCGCTGGGCCTGGGCGATCAGCCTTTCGATCTCGTCATAGGAAACGTCGATGATCTGTGCGGCCTCCGAAGGGGAGAAGCCCTCCAGCGCCGTCAGGAGAAAGGCCTGCCGCGAGCGTGGCGCAATCCTCATGAGCCGCTCCTCGGGGCCGGTCGGACCGAGGTCGATCGCGACCCGGTCTTCCAGCTGCCCCCCGGACGTGCCCCAGATGGCGTGGAACACGTGGTAGAGCGCGACCCTGGGCGACAGCTGGTCCTGCAGCAGCCGGTCGCCGGCCACTAGGGTCTCGAGCGTCACCCGGACATAATGATCACCGGCGCGCTGGCTTCCGGTCAGGGCCCGGGCGTAACGGCGAACATAGGGCAGATGCGGCGCCAGGCGGGCGAGAAGACTCATGACCCCTCCGTTCAAAGGTCGGGTTGATAGGCCGGCAGGCGTCGCGCGGTCGTTTGACGCGAAGCTGACCAAATCGGCAACGCATGGAACCGCTCACGGTTCCCGGCGTTTGTGCAATGATCCGGACGCCGGGCTCAGGCTTGGCGCATCTGGACATGGAACCGGACGGGGACGGGCGACGTTGAGCGACAGCAAGCCAAACAAGCACAGGGGTAAGGCCCGTTCCAGCGCCGACGCCATGATAGAACAGTCTTCCAATTCGACGCCCAAATCCCTCCCTGACGGGATCGACGAGGCGCGTCTGCGCCAGAGGGCTATCGGCGCGCGATTGCGCCAGATGTTCGATGAGGTCGTGAACGAACCGGTCCCGGACGAGTTTCTGGAAATCCTGCGCCGGGCGGAATCCCCGCCCCGCGAGGAGCAGTAGCTTGGCCCTGGGGGAAGAGAGATCCGAAGTCGTGACCGTTCGAACCTCGACCGACCCGTCTACGGCTGGCGCGGTCCTGACCGGTCCAGCCCGCGATGCGGTCTTCCAGAAGGATCTGGTCGTTCTGATCCCGCAGCTTCGCGCCTTTGCCCGGACCTTGACGGGCAACGCCACCCAGGCCGATGATCTGGCCCAGGACGCCCTGATCAAGGCATGGGACGCCCGGGCCAGTTTTCAGTTGGGGACCAATATGAAGGCCTGGACCTTCATGATCCTGCGCAACCAGTTCTATTCGGACAAGCGCCGGTCCTGGCGATCGGTGCAGCTGGACCAGGAGGCGGCGGAGCGCACGCTCGTGGCCGTCGACGATCCCAGCTCGCCGGTTGCCCTGGATGAGCTGCGCCAGGCCATGGCCGCGCTGCCGGCCGAGCAGCGCGAAGCCCTGATCCTGGTGGGCGCCGGCGGCTTTGCCTATGAAGAGGCCGCCGAGATCTGCGGCTGCGCGGTGGGAACGGTCAAGAGCCGGGTCAGCCGCGCCCGCAAGGCCGTCCAGACCATTCTGGAAACCGGTCACTATCACCGGGACGGAAAATCGGCCGGTGAAGCCATGGGCCACATCCTGTCTGAGGCGGAGCGGTTGAGCGCCGCCCGGTGATCGGGCTGATCCGGAGACACGGCTCCAGGCAGCGCGTGGTCCGCCCGGCTCGCGACGCCGGCCAGTCCTCGGACCTGACCATCCGCGTCCGCCTGGGACTGACCCTGGCCCTGGCCCTGGCGCCCGTCCTGTTGCTGGGGGTGATCCAGGCGGGCCTGTCGTTCCGTCGGGAAGCCGCAGAGCAAAGGGCCAGTCTTCTGGGGGCCGCCCAGCGCAGTGCGGCCGGCGCCCGGGTTCGCATGGAGTCCGCCGGCATCCTGCTGGAAACCCTGGCGCCCGGCGTGATCGGCCTGGACTGCGCCCAGCGGCTGGCGGACGTGACCCGCCGTATCCCCGGCTACGCCAATCTGATCCGGTTCGATGCGCAAGGACGGGTGGCCTGCTACGCCGCCAGCGTACCGGCCGATACCCGGCGGCGGGACAGGCCCTGGTTCAAGGATCTCTATTCGGGACAGGCTCGCACCGTCACCACCCGGCCCGGCGCCGACTACGCCAATGAACCGGTGCTCCTGACCTCGGTCCGCGCCGGCCCCCCGACCGACGGGGTGCTGACGGCGGTGATCGCCCTGTCGAGCTTGCGGCCGGAATCAGAAGGGCGGGCTCTGCCGCGGGATGTGGATATCGCCCTTGTGGACGCCCGGGGCGCGGTCCTGACGGTCACACGGCCGGGCCTGTTTCCCGTGATTGACCCCGCCTGGCTGCAACGGGCTCGCGCGGAGGGCGGGGAACTGAAGTCCGACTGGGGTCCCGACGGCATACACAGGGTCTATGCCCTGGCCCCTCTGGTGGGGCAGGATGTCTTTGTCGTGCTGACCGCTCCATCCCGCGGGCTGTTCTCGGCGGCCTGGCTGGATCCGCTTTCGGGCCTGGTCTTTCCCCTGTTGTCCTTCAGCGTCGCCCTGGCGGCGGTAATGTTCGCCTCGGACCGGTCAGTGCTGAGATGGATCAGCTATCTGCAGCGAATCGCGGCGATCTATGCCCGGGGGCGGTTCACCGTCCGGCCTCTGCAGGCAGACCGGGCGCCGCCGGAGATCCGTGACCTGGGACGCGCCCTGGGGGCCATGGCCGGAGCCATCACGGCGCGGGACGCCGCCCTGCAGGAGACCCTGACCCACAAGGATGATCTGCTTCGCGAGATCCATCACCGGGTGAAGAACAACCTGCAGGTCATCAGCTCCCTGCTTTCGATGCAGGAGCGCGCCCTGACCGACCCCGGGGCGCGTCTGGCGATTAGCGACACACGGCAACGGATCAGCGCCCTGGCGCTGATCTATCGGGCGCTCTACCAGGGCTCCGATCTGCGCCATGCGGACCTGAGAACCTTTCTGGAGGAGCTGACCGCCCAGCTCATGGCGACCGAAAGCATCCAGGGTTCGGTGCGGGTGGAGGTTCAGGCCGTCTCCCTACTGATCGACCCGGACAAGCTGGCGCCCCTGGCGCTGTTTGCCGTTGAGGCGGTCACCAATGCCCAGAAACACGCCCTGGCCGAACGGGGCGGCAACCTGAGGGTCGAGTTCACGGTCATGGGCGCCGAGGCCATGCTGAAGATCATCGACGACGGGGGCGGGCATAGTCCGCCGCTCGAGGCCCTCGAGGCCCGGGGCGTGGGACGGACCCTGATGAATGCCTTCGCCCGACAGCTGCGCGGCAAGACCGACATGGCCTTGAATCCGGATGGCGGACTGACTGTGACCCTGATCTTCCCGACACCGGAAACACAGCCCTGATCGATTTGCCGGGGGCCGACGGAACGACCGGTCCCCGAGCGCGTTCCAAAGGCGCTGGTTTCACAGCCCGTTCTCTCGGGCCTCAAAGGAGTGTCCATCCATGCGCAAACTCATCATTCTGGCGGCCATCGCGGCTGCCCTGACCACCTCGGCCTGCAATACCATCAAGGGCGTCGGCAAGGACGTTTCGGCCACCGGCGAAGTCGTGTCCGACACCGCCGAAAAAGCAAAACCCAACTGATCCAGCCTGCATTGCTGCAGACAATCAAACGGCCCCCGGATCACTCCAGGGGCC
>Ga0164295_10004245_pt1 | contig 11396 bp, 9 predicted proteins | sample GEODES006metaG_FD_111798 | JGI IMG/M metagenome (GOLD analysis project Ga0164295, IMG submission 111798) | Oligotrophic lake water microbial communities from Sparkling Lake, Wisconsin, USA - GEODES006 metaG | ecosystem: Environmental > Aquatic > Freshwater > Lake | place: USA: Sparkling Lake...
GGATACATCTTCACTCCTTCCACATCGGTTAGGATTTCAAAACTCATGTCGGGAGGAGTCATTTCATTCAGATTGATAGGCGTTGCGAAATAATTCCAAACGGTATCGTGAGATGCTGGGATAAATGTCTCGGTAGATAGACGATATACTTTCATAATTCAAATAACAACAGACTCAATGAAATGTTCCTATTAGCGGTAACGAATCTTTTTCGTCCAAGCCAAAGAAGGCTTTTCAATGAGTTCATACATCACCCAAGCTCCTAATACGGCATAGGCTTGAATGGCTATGAACACCACCCAAACCAATTTCGGATCTTGCGATTCGTGGTAGAATTTCCCGTAGATGAATGAAACGAAAAAGAGATGGAATAAATAGTATGAATACGAAACATCTCCAAGAAAGCTCAACCACGAAGGTCCGCGTTTGATGAAATAGATGGCTAAAAAAGTAAGTCCCGCGACAATTGTAATGTGTGTTCCCAAATACAATTGGTCATATATGTTGAATAGCCCAAGGCAGAGTGACGCGATTACACCACTCCAAAATTCCAACTTCGAAATGTTCTTTTTGTAATAAAGAAAAAGTGAAAAGCCCAACGCGAAAACAGGCAGGTGAAAGAACACATTTTCTTTGGTGTGAATAGGCACGAAAAAATGAGAAAGGAATGTCAACGCTAGCGTGCCGTAATATGCAATAAGGCGAATAGATTGTTTGTTGCTCGCCAAGAACGGGAATATTAAAGCTAGGTAGATGTAATATTGAAATTCAACAAACAGGGTCCAGTAAACCTCAATGACCCATTTCGATTCTTTGAAAGGGACTTGAAAGGTTACACTGTCTATGAAGCGTTGCATGATTTCAACATCGTAGAATGAACGATTGTCTTTCATGATCCAAATGCCCACAACGAAAATTATCACAGAAATAATGAACGGAGGATATAGCCGCACGATTCGTTTCAACATAAATTTATCTAGGTTCTTGAAACTGTACTTACCCTGCTCCATGGACCACGGAAGAACGACGCCGCTAATCACGAAAAAAACATAAACACCCTCTTGTCCCCAATCCAGTAAATGATGAAACTCAGGATAAAATGGTTGAATAATGAAAGCCGAATGGAACATACAGACCATCCATGCGGCTATACCGCGCAAGGCATTTAAGAGTCCAATCGGATTGGTTGTTGCTTCCATTGTTAAATAAAAAAATCCTTGAATTTCTTCAAGGATTTAGTTTGTGCGATTTCTCGCTTTTGTACCCGGAGTGGGACTTGAACCCACACGACCGCAATGGTCACAGGATTTTAAGTCCTGCGTGTCTACCGATTCCACCATCCGGGCAAAACACTCAGATAAAAAAAAACCTGACAATCAATCAGGCTTTTTAGAACTTGAGCGAGAGACGAGACTCGAACTCGCGACCCTAACCTTGGCAAGGTTATGCTCTACCAACTGAGCTACTCTCGCTTAACTATAAAGAACTTTTGGATTGCAAAAATAAAAAGAACTTGCTATCCAACAAGACTTTTTTTTCATTTTCTTTCTTATTTCCGATAAATGCTTCTTTTGAGAAATCACTGCGTTGAAAACAAGCTAACTAGCCTTATTCTTGGCTTTAAATAATTCCAAAATTTCTTCATCGGTTTTACCTAAAACTTCTAATGCCATTTTAGCTTGTTCAGCCCAAAAAGAAGTTGAAAAATCTGTTATGAGAAGCTGATACTCTTGGCGAGCAATATCGAATTGCTTCAGCTTCGCGTCGTTAATGAATGCATAGGTGTAATGAAGTTCCGCTAATTTTTCTTTGTCATTTTCCAATGCAAACGCGTTCTCGAAACAGCTTTTAACTTCTTGGTTGAAATGTGCTTCGCCGCTAATGCTACCAGCCTTTTCAAAATACATGACTTGAGTATTTCGGTCTGTTGTAATTAATGCTAATTCCTTGCAAGCTTTCACCACATTTGTAAGTTGCTCGCGTGACATTTTCACAATTGGTGTTCCTGCTTTCACATTCGCGTCGAAATCATTAACTACTTTCAACAAAGAGTCTCCGTTTATTTTCTTTTCTCTCGAAACTTCAGCTGTTTTGTTGTCGCCGCATGAAGCGAATAAAAGTGCTGAAATGGCTATAAAAAACAATGTTCTCATCCTTTGTAAAATTTCATTCTGTAGTCGGTGGAAATATTTCCTTTCTGAATGTCGCGAAGTTTTCCTTTAAGCAGTTGCTTGCGCAGTGGATTGATTCGATCTGTAAAAAGAATTCCTTCAATGTGATCGTATTCATGTTGAACCACACGTGCAGCGAATCCCTCTAACTCTTCTTCATACAACTCCCAATTCTCGTCGTAGTATTCGATTTTCAATTTCGGCTTGCGCTTCACGTCTTCACGAATTTTTGGAATAGAGAGGCACCCTTCTTCGCAAATCCATTCAGTCCCAGACTCTTCGAAGAGTATGGGGTTTATGAAAACACGTTTAAAATCTTCACACGAAGGATCTCCGTCTTCTCCTTCAGCCACAGCTGAGGCATCGATTACAAACAAACGAATGGAGCGTCCTATTTGAGGAGCTGCAATGCCCACGCCGTTCGAAGCATACATAGTCTCGAACATATTATCTATGAGTTCCTTCAGGTTAGGATAATTCTCATCAATTTCTTCTGCTTTCTTTTTCAAAACGGGATCTCCGTATGCGGTTACTGGCAAAATCATAACTTCAATATTAGAGCGTAATGTATTCTGAAATTTCTAAACCGTATCCTTCTAAAGCGCTTCGTTTGATTTGAGCCGATGAAATTAATTTCATTTTTGAAACGTTCAACGCGCGAATGATTTGGGCGCCAATTCCATAGTCACGATCGTCGTTATTTCGCTTTTCATTCTCCAATAAAACGAGTAATCCTTTTCCTGCTGTTTGAATGGTTTGAAGCGAACTATTGAGTGAGTTGTGTTGTTGAAGAAGCACATCAATAAAATCTCCATAAGACGACACCGCTTGCACACGAACAGGAATCGCCTCGTCTTCACTCCAATTGCCGAATTTCAAAGCGGCATGATTTCTTTGGTGTGATTCACTTGCGAAGTGAATCACTTCAACATCCATTCCCAACCAACTTCTATTCTCTCTTCTTGTCTCTTCAATGAGTGTCTCGCGCTGAAGGCGATAAGCCACGAGAGATTCTATTGAAATAATCTTCAAGTCCAATTCCTTCGCAATTTCTAACAACTGCGGAAGACGCGCCATGGTGCCGTCGTCGTTCATTATTTCCACTAGAGCTCCTGCCGGTTTCATTCCACACAAACGAGCTAAGTCTACTGTTGCCTCGGTGTGTCCAGTTCTTCTAAGCACTCCGCCCTCTTTCGCGATAAGTGGGAAAATATGTCCAGGTCTTCCAAGGTCTTCAGGACGCGTACTTGGGTCAATTAACGCTTGAATTGTTTTCGATCTGTCGTGCGCGCTAATTCCAGTTGTGCAACCGTTTCCAATTAAATCTACTGAAACCGTAAAGGCTGTTTTATGCGGATCTGTATTGTTGGAAACCATGAGATCTAAATTCAACTCTTCGCAACGTTCTTGTGTAAGCGCTACGCAGATTAGGCCTCTTCCGAATTTCGTCATGAAGTTAATTACTTCAGGCGTAACAATTTCTGCTGGGGCAATGAAGTCACCTTCATTTTCACGATTCTCATCGTCAACAACAATAACCACCTTGCCGTTTTTGAAATCGGCAATGGCCTCTTCAATACTGTTCAATTTCACTTCTACTGTTGACATAGTTACATTCTTTCGGGCATTTCAATTCCCAATACATTCATTGTTTTCTTAACCACTTCACCCACTTGTTTGGTAAGTGCTAAACGAAAAACTCTTAACTCGTTATTTGGTTCGCGTAAAATTGCACATTGCTGATAAAAACTATTGAATTCGCGAACCAATTCATAAATGTATGCAGCAAGCACAGCGGGGTTGTATGCCTTTGAAGCGTCGTCGAACGCGTCAGGCAAATCGAGCAAATGCTTAATCAATTGTCGCTCAGAAGGGTGAAGTTCTCCCTTGTAATTCAACATCGATAATTCTCCCTCTACCTTTCGAAGAATGGCTTGTGTGCGGACATATCCGTATTGAATGAACGGACCTGTATTCCCGTTGAAGTCTATACTTTCCTTCGGATCGAAGAGCATGCTTTTCTTCGGGTCTACGCGAAGCAAGAAATACTTCAGTGCGCCCATTCCTATAATGTGATGCAAGTGATCTTTTTCCTCCTCTGACATTCCGTCGAGCTTGCCTTGTTCTTCAGCCACTTCTTTCGCTACTTGCTTCATCTCGGCCATGAGATCATCTGCATCTACGACAGTTCCTTCGCGACTTTTCATTTTCCCTTCGGGAAGTTCAACCATGCCGTAGCTCAAGTGGAAACACTTCTCCGCTTGCTCCAATCCTAATTTTTTCAATATTTTGAATAAGACTTTGAAGTGATAGTCTTGTTCGTTTCCAACGGTGTAAACCAACGAAGACGCTTCCGGATAATCGCGGAAACGCAACATGGCGGTACCAATGTCTTGTGTTATGTACATGGCGGTTCCATCTTTCCGAAGAACCACTTTTTCGTCTAATCCTTCGCCTGTTAAATCTATCCAGATACTTCCGTCATCTTTCTTGAAAAACACTCCGCTTTCCAAACCCTTCATGACTTCGTTTCTTCCTAAAATATACGTATCACTTTCGTAATACAGCTTATCAAAATCAACGCCCATGGTCTTGTAGGTCACGTCGAATCCGGCATATACCCATCCGTTCATTTTCGACCACAATGCCAATGTTTCTTCGTCTTTATTTTCCCATTTCAACAACATCTCACGCGCGCCAACTGCAATGGGAGCTTGCGCTTCAGCTTCTTCTTTTGAAAGGCCTGACGCTATTAAATCAGCGACTTGCATCTTAAATTTCTTATCGTATTCAACGTAGTATTTCCCAACAAGCTTATCGCCTTTCATCCCAGAAGATTCTGGAGTTTCATTTAACCCAGACTCCATCCAAGCGATCATGCTTTTACAGATGTGTATTCCGCGGTCGTTAATCACTTGAACTTTCGTAACTGAATGACCGTTCGCTTTGTAAATTTCAGAGACTGAATAACCCAAGAATATATTTCGAAGGTGTCCTAAATGCAGTGGCTTGTTGGTGTTTGGCGAAGCGTATTCCACCATTATTCTGGGCTTAGAATTCGTGGTAGGCAAACCTAAATTTTCTTGTTGAAGGGCATACTCGAACTGCGACTCCCAGAATAAATCATTGAAATGAAGATTCAAAAATCCTTTCACCACATTGAAACGTTCAATTGCAGGGATTTCAATTTGAAGTCCCTCGCCAATCGCTTGTCCAACCTCTTCAGGCGACTTTCCCATTTTTTTCACCCATGGAAAGGTAACAACCGTTAAATCTCCTTCGAACTCTTTGCGTGTTTTTTGAATTTGGATTTCACTATCAGAAACTTCCATTTGGAAGTTATTTAGAAAGACATTCTTCAATGCTGAATGAAGCAATTGATAGGCGGTTTCGACGTTTTTCATACGGAGTACAAAAGTACATGGTTTTTAGACGAGTGAGTAAAAAAAAAGCCACTCGCTTGAGTGGCTTTTCTTTGTAAGCGGTGATGATTATTATTTTTTCTCGAATTTTGCATAGCGCGTCTTGAACTTGTCAATACGACCTGCTGTATCTACCAATTGCATCTTACCAGTATAAAACGGGTGAGAGGCTTGAGTGATCTCTAATTTAATTACAGGGTATTCGTTTCCGTCTTCCCACATGATTGTTTCTTTGGTATTGCAAGTGCTCTTTCCTAAGAACGCGTACTCATTCGACATGTCTTTGAAAACTACCAAACGGTAAGATTCTGGGTGTATTCCTGCTTTCATAATCTGTATTCTTTATTAAAACGAGTGCAAATATACATGAATTTTCTAAAAATACAAGTCCCGTTTCACATTCCTCTGTTTATAAGTTGAAAAACCTTGATTGAAAGGCCTGAATTGTCGCTATATGTTTGTCATGTCTAAGAACGCTTAGAGATTGTGAAATCACGTGCAAATGCACATTACAATATTTAAGTATACTGCCGAGTAACAACGGTTACCAGTAGTTTTGGTTAATTAGAATTTGTTTAGGTAATTAGTCTGAAAAACCCTCGTTAGCGAGGGTTTTTCGTTTTGTCTATCTTCGTAACATGAGTTGGGCTGGATTAAAAAAGGGATTTGACATCTACTTGCGCTTAGAGAAATCTTTGTCGGAAGCCACCCGTTCGGCCTATTTAAAAGACGTTAGTAAATTGGAGCAGTTTACTGAAAGTGTTCCCGTTTCCTCAATAACGCATGAAACCATAACTTTCTTCCTTAAGTTCCTTCATGAACTGGGACTTGAAGCAACTAGTCAATCTCGCATAATTTCTGGATTGAAGGGATTCTTCTCTTATTTAATCTTAGAAAAACTGATTTCTGTGGATCCGATGGAGTTCATAGAGATGCCTCGAACCTCAAGAAAACTTCCAGATGTATTAAGCGTTGAAGAAGTGGTTTCGATCATCGAGCATTGCGATTTGAGCAAACCTGAAGGGACAAGAAATAGAGCAATTTTAGAAACCTTGTACAGCTGCGGTCTTCGCGTGAGCGAACTTACGGATTTGAAAATTTCACAAATGCGCACAAGCGACCAGCTCTTGCGTGTTTTGGGGAAGGGAAATAAAGAGAGATTCGTTCCTATTGGAGAAGAGGCCTCCAAGTGGATTCAGCATTATTTCGAGCACATGCGCAATCACATGAAGCTTGCTCCGAGTCATGAAGATTTTGTATTCCTCAATCGAAGAGGAAAGAAATTAAGTCGCATGTACATCTTCACCATTATTCGAGAAAACTGCGTTGCCTTGGGTATTCAAAAGCAAGTGAGTCCGCATACTTTTCGCCATTCCTTTGCAACACATTTGGTGGAAGCTGGAGCCGATTTACGCGCTGTTCAAGAAATGCTTGGGCATTCGAGCATTACGACGACTGAAATCTATACGCACATTGACCGTTCAAGATTGAAGGAAGAGATTCAGCTCTTTCACCCGCGGTACGGTGCCGATTAATGCATCCAACATTTCCTGTTTACTTACATAGACTTAATACACTTACAATCATTAATTCAGGTAGTGGTGTGCTTATATTTGAGCATCATTTAGAACTATGAAAAAGTATTTATTCCTTTTATTTATTTGCGTGGTTTCAGTTATTACGAATGCGCAAACGTTAAGCATTACCTCTAACGACTTGATTTTATGTCCTGCAGAAAGTGCCACGCTCACGGCAACAGCGGATCTTCCGAATCGCGTGTTGAATTTCCCGCGTGCTGCAAACCAGGCGATCATTCTTGGCAATGTACCTGCTCAAACCATAGGTACCTTTAGCTACGAATTCTGGTTCAATACCCCCGACTCTATTGTTTTACTTCCTGAAAATGTCGATGGTATTGGCATTTATGACGGGCAGTCTGGACAGAATTACGCCATTTATCCTCAAAGTATTTTTAGCACAACACAGAGAAGATCATCAGGAATTTCGGTTGGTGTGAACGGTATTTCTGTTATGGAACAGAGTCATCAATTTTCATCGGCTCGATTAACCTACGCCGCTAACTTAAGTGGATGGCACCATTGTGCGGTGGTTTATACTTCCAACAACTTCGAATTGTTTATTGACGGGGTCTTAATAGGCAGTCGGCTAAACGGTTCAAATTACGCCAACAACGGATTTGGAATTCCGTTAACTGTTGCCTTCCGTCCGAATCTTGGAAATTTCTATCCTGCTCTGGGTGGCATTGATACTGACCCAAACGATGGTTACTTAGGTCAGCTCGATGAATTTCGCGTTTGGAAGATTGCTTTATCAGCGGCCGATGTAAGTGCTATTTACAACAGGAAGCTAATTTCAGCCAATATGCAGAATGTCATTGTTCACATGCCTTTTGACATGGGTACGCAGGCAAACTTCAGCACCATACCTTCAAGTCCGGCTATAACTATTGCAGCGCCAGGAACTGGATCAGGGGTTACGTTCCCGGCTAATGCCATTCCTCAGATTGGAACATTCGCCGGAACTACTTTACCTGCAGCTGTATACAATCCGTTTATGGTTGGTTACGTTTGGAATGACGGAACCATTGGAAACACCCTAGTTGTTTCACCAACGGCCGCATCTACAACTTATACCTGCACGGCTACTGCAGGAACTTCTAATTCCACTGCAACAATTTCAATTGCTGTTTCGAATCCCACGGCAACAATATCTTCATTAGATGCATTAACTTTTTGTGCTGATACGTCTGCAACATTAACCGCCAATTTGGGAACAGCTTACCTGTGGAATACAGGAGATACCACTTCATTCATTAACGTTGACACTACCGGCATTTATACTGTTGCAGTGACGAACACCGACAATTGCGTTGCTAATTCAGTGGGTACTTCCATCACGGTCAATCCTCTTCCTACCCCAATCATTACGCCGTTGTCTGCCACAACATTTTGTGAAGGAGACAGTGTGCTTTTATCGAGCAGTCTTGATTCACTTTACTTCTGGAATACCAATTCAACCGATAGCATTTTGGTTGTGAGTTCTGCAGGTGATTACACCGTTACGCTGACCAATTCATACAACTGCTCTGCCACTTCAGATACCTTGACCGTTTTTGTCAATCCAAATCCGATTGCTACAATCGTTGCCAATGGCCCTACTTCTTTTTGTTTAGGAAATGAAGTTCAATTGACTTCGACCAATGGAGTGCCGTCTTGGTCTACAGGGTCTGGCGACACAACTATTACTGTAATTCAAACTGAAATGATTGAATTGCTTGTGACGAATGAATTTGGTTGCGCCGACACAGATTCCTTGGGAATTACTGTATTTGAATTACCTGTCGTTACAGCCGCTGCTGACACTGCGGTTTGTATTTCAAACGGACCGTTTGCGTTGAATGCAACACCCGATCTAGGAACTTGGACGGGAGTGAATGTTTCCAATAACACATTCGCACCAACGACCGAAGGAACGTTCGGTTTTCAATATTCGTTTACCAATGGAAACGGTTGCACCAACATAGATTCAACTTATTTCAACATAGCTGTTCCTCTTCAGATGACAGCAGGTCCCGATGTGAACGTGTGTATGCCGAGTGACATGATAGATTTAGCTTCGAACGCATCGCCTTTGGGAGGTGCATGGAGCGGATTTGGTGTTACTGCGGAAGGAACCGTTGTTCCTATTCTTTCAGGAAGCTATGCTTACGCTTATTCTTTCGATGATCTTTGTGCAACGTCAGACACCGTTTATGTAAACGCTTATGACGCGCCAGCAGCGCCTATCATTGGCGGTGAATTGTTCTTTTGCAAAAATGTTCCTTCCCCTTTGTGGTCGAATTATGTTGGCGGAAATTTATGGACCACCACTGATGCATCAGATACCATTTACATTATAGACCCGGGAACCTACGGGGTTACTCATACAGATATTCACGGTTGTTCTTCTTATTCGGAAGTTTCCGTTCAACAATATCCAGAGCCACAGATTCCTGCAATCTCCGGCGAGCCAAATGCTGTATACAACAACACGTATTCCTACGCGGTTGCTTCACTTCTGGATTACACCTACAATTGGACTGTTACAGGAGGCACTATTGTTTCAGGGCAAGGAACGAATGTGATTGAAGTGGTATGGGATCAGTTCATCACTGGCGTTGGCGAAATACAAATGACTTGGGCCAATGCCTATGGTTGCGAAAGCACGCAGTTTTATGCTGTGAATGTAGACGTTTCTGTTCAGGAGATATTCGCTTCCAACTTGAAAATTTATCCTAATCCAACACGCGATCTGTTAAACATTCAATGGGATTTCATGAATGAGAACACTTTCTTAACGGTATTCGACAACACGGGAAAATTACTTTCAACGCAGAAGCTCAATAATCAAACGTTACATATCCTTGATTTAAGTGGATACGAAAACGGCGTTTATCAGTTGCGATTAAGCAATGAAAACGCCGTAATAGTGAAAGCAATTGCAGTAGCGCGCTAATTACGCGTTACGTCCAACTGCATTTAAATCTTCGAATGCTTGCTTCAAGCGAGCCACAAATTCCTTTTCTCCTTCACGCAACCAAACGCGTGGATCGTAGAATTTCTTGTTTGGCTTATCGTCGCCGTCTGGATTTCCAATTTGATTTTGCAAGTAAGCTGATTTGCTAGACATGTAGTTGCGGATACCCACCATGTATGCGTATTGCATATCGGTATCGATATTCATCTTCACTGCACCGTATGAAATGGCTTCGCGAATTTCTTCACGTGAAGAACCGCTTCCACCGTGGAAAACGAAGTTTACGGGTTTCGATCCGGTATTGAATTTATTCTGAATGAACTCTTGCGAATTATTCAAGATAACTGGAGACAACTTCACATTCCCTGGCTTGTATACGCCGTGCACGTTTCCGAATGCTGCAGCTACCGTGAAGCGATTTGAAACCGCGTTCATGTGTTCGTAAGCATAAGCAACTTCTTCGGGCTGCGTGTATAGTTTACTGCTATCCACATCACTGTTGTCAACGCCATCTTCCTCTCCACCGGTAACACCCAATTCAATCTCAAGGGTTACTCCCATTTGGGTCATCTTTTTGAAATACTCAACGCTCAATTCAATGTTTTCATGAAGAGGTTCTTCCGAAAAATCGAGCATGTGTGAGCTGAATAACGAACGTCCTGTTCTTTCGAAATGCGCCAACCCGTGCTCCATCATTCCATCCATCCAAGGAAGTAAATTCTTCGCGCAATGGTCTGTGTGCATGATAACAGGAACACCGTAAGCCTTCGCCATCAAATGCACGTGATGTGCACCGCTCACAGAGCCTAAAATGGCAGATTCTTGATTTTTGTTATCAAGACCTTTACCAGCATAGAATGCACCGCCTCCGTTGCTGAATTGAACCACCACTGGCGAATTCAGATCGCGAGCGGTTTCAAGAACTGCGTTCACACTGTTCGTTGAAATTACATTTACTGCTGGCAATGCGTAGCCGTGTGCCTTTGCATCGTTCAACACTTCGGTAACTTCGTCACCGGATAATACCCCTGCTTTAAATTTCATGATTTTATATTGAAGTTGTAAAAGTAATGTGATTCGATCCGCCCGCCACGTGATAAATGCTCCGAGCGTAGCTCAATTGGAACTTTTTCAGGTTGACAGTTGTTCCGAACGAGAGTCCAGCGGTAGCTGGTCTATTCGGAATCGAAAGCTCTTTTCGTTGACGATAATTGTATCCGAGGCCAATGCGCACATTGCTCCCGAGAATAATTTCGGTGCCTATGAC
>Ga0164295_10004246_pt1 | contig 11394 bp, 9 predicted proteins | sample GEODES006metaG_FD_111798 | JGI IMG/M metagenome (GOLD analysis project Ga0164295, IMG submission 111798) | Oligotrophic lake water microbial communities from Sparkling Lake, Wisconsin, USA - GEODES006 metaG | ecosystem: Environmental > Aquatic > Freshwater > Lake | place: USA: Sparkling Lake...
AACGCCCGCCATGCGCTTGGACATCTGATGAACCTCCGGCTCCGTGTGACGTCTGAATAGCCGCAGCAGGCGGACAAGCGCAAAAGTTACACGCTCGACTTCGGCGCGCGGACGACGCACCCTGCGCGCGCCTGCGGCGGCTGAACGCGACGCCGCATCGATTTGTCAATCTGCGTTGAGTTGAAAGGAGTCACGCCGTGACTCAGCCCGCCACGGGTCCTATCGTTGCCCTGACCGACGTCTACAAGGACTACCCCCTCGGCCACACGGTCGTCTCCGCCGTGCGGGGCGTGAGTATGCGCGTTGAGCGCGGTGAGTTCATGGCCATTGCCGGGCCCTCGGGCAGCGGCAAGACGACGCTGCTGAACCTCATCGGCTGCGTCGACACGGCCACGCGCGGTCGCGTCGAGGTGGACGGCAAGGACACGGGCACGCTCGGTGAGGCGGGCCTCACGCAGCTTCGACTTGAGCGCTTGGGGTTCATCTTCCAGAGCTTCAACCTGATCGCCGTGCTCGACGTCTTTCAGAACATCGAGTTCCCGCTGCTCCTGCAAAAGCGCTTGAACAAGGCGGAGCGGGCTGAGCGGGTGCGCGCGATCGTCGACAAGGTCGGCCTGACTCAGCAGCTCGGGCAGCGTCCCGCGGAGCTGTCGGGCGGGCAGCGGCAGCGCGTCGCCATCGCGCGCGCCCTCGTCAGCCACCCGGCGCTGGTACTCGCGGACGAGCCCACGGCCAACCTCGACTCGGAGACCGGCACGCGCATCATCGACCTGATGCGCGAGCTCAACCAGAGCGAGGGCACCACATTCATCTTCTCGACCCACGACCCCAAGATCATGACGCACGCCGACCGCCTCGTGCAGATCAAGGACGGGCGCGTCGTCGAGCCCGCCGCATGAGCGGCGCTTGGAAAATTCTGTGGGTCATCGCGTTTCGCAACGTGTGGCGAAACCGCACCAAGAGCCTGATCGTGGGCTTTCTGCTCTTTTTGTGCACGGGGCTCGTCGTCTTCGGGAACGCGCTCGTCGACGCGGTGGGCGCCGGCATGGAGCGCAGCGTGACCCAGAGCGTCTCGGGGCACCTGCAGGTCTACTCCGCGGACGCAAAGGACAAGATCGCGCTCTTTGGTGACGAGTTCGCGGGCATGCCGGACATCGGTGTGATCCCTGACTTCGGCGCGCTTGCGACCATCATCCGCAAAGTACCCAACGTCCGCTCGGTCGTGCCGATGGGCATCGACTTCGCCCTGGGCAGCTCAGGCAACGAGCTCGACCGGTGGCTCGCGCGCCTGCGACAAGCGGTCAGGGACAACGACAAGCGGCTGATCGCGCAGCGCAAGGAAGAGGTGCGCGCCGTGTGCGAGCGCCTCGATGTCGAGCTGCAGGGCGCGCGTGAGCTGACCGCCGACACCACCCAGTTCGCGCAGGACCTGCAGAACGCGAAGCGAGCGGCCAGTGCCGAGTTCTGGGCGGAATTCGACCGGGACCCGCTCGCGGCGCTCGAGTGGCTGGAGAACAAGGTCGCCCCGCTCGAGACGCAGATGAGCGACATGGGCCTCATGTTTCTCGGCACGGACCTGGCGGCGTTCGAGGCAAACTTCGACCGCTTCGAGATCGTGCGCGGGCAGCGTGTGCCGAACGGCGAGCGCGGCTTTCTCTTCAACGACGGGTTCTACGAAGAGGTCGCCAAGCACCGCGTCGCGCGCGGGCTCGACAAGCTCATGAAGATGCGGCGCGAAGGCGACACAATCGCGGACAGCGCGGACATGCGCAGCCTGCGTGACCGCCTCGCGAACGAGTACCGCCGCGTCCTCTACCAGCTCGACAAGGCCGCTGGCGAGGCGATTACCCGCGACCTGCGCGCGCTGCTCGAGGCCCCCGACGCCGACCTCGCGGCGCTGCTCCAGCTCTTCTTGCGCGTCGACGACGACACGCTCGAGGCACGCCACGCCTGGTTCTACGCGCACATCGCGCCGCACCTGCAGCTCTACACCACGCAGATCGGCGACACGTTCCCCCTCCAGGCGTTCACGAAGGCGGGCTACTCCAAGTCGGTGAACGTGAAGGTCTACGGCACCTATAAGTTCAAGGGCCTCGAGGACTCGGACATTGGCAAGACCTTCAATTTGGTCGATCTGGTGACGTTCCGAGACCTTTACAGCCTGATGACGCCGGAGCGCCGCGCCGAGATCCAAGCCCTGCGGGAGAAGGCGGGCGTCAAGGACGTGCAGCGCGCCGACGCCGAGGCCGCGCTCTTCGGCGGCGGCGCGGATTCCGGAGGCGTGGAACGCGTCGCACAGGCAGGCACCATCGACGAGTTCGCGGGCGAGGCGCTCGCCAAGGTCGGTCGCCGCGAGGCGATCACGACGTTCGACCCCGCAGAGCTGGAGAAAGGCGTCGCGCTGAACGCCGCGGTGCTCCTCAAGGACCCGACACGCATCGAGGAGACGCGGGCCGACATCGAGGCCGCGCTCACTGAAGCGGGCGTCAAGATGAACATCGTCGACTGGCAGGCCGCGTCCGGCATGATTGGGCAGCTCGTCGTTGTCGCGCGCGTGGTGCTCTTCGTCCTGGTCTTCTTGCTGATGCTCGTCGCCATGGTGGTCATCAACAATTCGATGGTCATCGCGACGCTCGAGCGCGTGAAGGAGATCGGCACGATGCGCGCGATCGGTGCGGGCCGCGGGTGGATCGGCTGGCTCTTCTTGGCGGAGACCACGATGCTCGGGCTCGTTTCGGGCGGCGTGGGCCTGCTCGGCGCGGCGGGCGGTGTGGCCTTCTGGGGCTACGTCGGGCTCCCCGCGACAAACGCGTTTATGCAGTTCCTCTTCGGCGGTCCCCGCCTCTACCCGTCGATCAACGCCGCCCATCTGGGCGAGGCGCTGCTGCTCATTTTGGCGTTCGCGCTCGTGTCAACGCTCTACCCCGCTCGGCTCGCGGCGCGCATATCGCCCCGCGAAGCCATGGCCTCGGACGGCTGAGGAGCACCGCATGGGCACAGTCATTCTCATCGGGCTCCGCAACCTGCGGCAAGGCGGCCGACGCACCGTGCTGCTCGGCCTCGCGCTCGCCCTCGTGACCCTCCTGCTCGTCCTGCTCGACGCGCTCGCCGCCGGCCTTGAGACCTCGATGCTGCGCTCCGCGACCACGCTCTCGAGTGGTCACGTCAACGTCGGCGGCTTCTTCAAGGTCTCATCGGGGCAGGCCTCGCCCACGCTCGCCGAGGGCAAGCGCATTCGTGAGATCGTCGAGCGCGAGGTCGAGGGACGCGACTATGTCGTCGACCGGCTGCGCGGCTGGGCCCGCGCCGTCAGCGAGACGAGCTCGTCGTGGTTCGCGCTCGCCGGCGTGGACGTCGCCGAAGAGCGCGGCCTGCGCGAGGTGCTCCAGATTACGCAGGGGCGGCTCGAGGACTTGGCGCAGGCCGACACCGTGATGCTCTTCGAGGCACAAGCCAAGCGCCTCGAGGCCCGCATCGGCGACACGCTCACGCTGTCCGCGCCCACGATGGGCGGCGTGAACAACACCGTCGACGTCCGCGTCGTCGCCATCGCGCGCGACGTGGGCTGGATGAGCGCCATTAGCCTGTTCATGCCCAAGTCGACGGTCCGAAGTCTGTACCAGATGAAGCCCGAGGCAACGGGGGCGGTGCAGATCTACCTCGACGACCCGGAGAGGGGCGCGGCCGTCATCGAGCAGCTCAAGCCGGTCTTCGAGCGCGAGGGCTTTCGCATCATGGAGAGCGACCCTCGGCCCTTTTGGATGAAGTTCGAGGCGGTCGCTGGCCAAGACTGGGTCAACCAGAAGCTCGACCTGACGACGTGGAAGGAGGAGGTCTCCTTCCTGCTGTGGATCCTGACGGGCTTCAGCGCGCTGCGATGGTCGCTGCTCGGCGTGCTGCTCGTCGTGATCGTGGTCGGCATCATGAACGCCATGTTCATGAGTATTCGGGAGCGCACGCGCGAGATCGGCACGATGCGGGCGATTGGCATGTCGCGGCGTGCGGTGCAGTGGCTCTTTCTGGTCGAGGCGCTCGGCCTGGGCGTGCTGGCCTCGGTCGTCGGCGCGGCCTGCGGCGCGGGCACGGCGCTCCTGATCAACGCCGCGCACATTCAGATCCCGAACGAGGCCTTTCAGGCGATCCTGATGAACGACGTGTTGCTGCTCGCGCTCGAGCCCATGAATGTCTTGGTCGCCATCGCCGTCATTACGCTCGTGACCTGCGTCGCGGCCGTCGCCCCCGCTCGCCGCGCTGCGCGCCTGCGGCCGGTGGGCGCGATCCACCAGGTCGGCTGAACAGGAGAAACGCCATGTCGCCCCGCGCCCTCGCCCCCGTGCTCGCGATGCTCACCGCGCTCTTCGCGCCCGTGTTCGCGTTGGCCCAGATGTCGGCCGCCGAGATGGCCGCCATGCTCCAGCGCATGGATGACCGCCAGCGCAACATGGGCGACTACAAGGCGCTCGCCTACATCGAGCAGCGCGAGAAGAACAAGAACGATGTGTTCTTCGAGACCGTGTTCTACCGGCGTGACAAGAGCGAACAGTTCTTGATCCTGTTCTTGAAGCCTCGCACCGAGGCGGGCAAGGGCTACCTGCGGATCGAGAAGAACCTGTGGATGTACGATCCGGGCACGGGCAAGTGGGAGCGCCGCACGGAGCGTGAGCGGATCGGCGGGACGAACTCCCGCAGCCAAGACTTCGATCCGCTCTACCTCGCGCGTGACTTCACGCACGAGTACGTCGGCGCAGAGAAGCTCGGCAACTTCGAGGTGCACCACCTGCGGCTCAAGGCCAAACCGGGGGCGAAGTCGCCTGATCCCGTCATCGAGATGTGGATCGACAAGGCCACCGAGAACAACTTGAAGCAGCAGGACTTCGCGCTGAGCGGCCGACTGATGCGGACCTCTTACTACCCCAAGTGGGACAAGGTCTTTTCGGAGACCAAGAAGGCCGAGGTCTACTACCCCAAGGAGATCCGCATCTTCGACGAGGTCGAGAAGGAGAATCGGACGACGATCCTGATCGACACGGTGGACCTGCGCCCGCTTGAGCCGAACGTGTTCACGAAGGCGTGGCTCGAGGCGAAGAGCCGGTGAACCGCGCGCCGATCGTCGCGACCTGCGGGCTGCTCGCGGGGCTTGCCGCGCCAGCTGCAGCGCAAGATGGGCGCCCGTCTGAAGACGCTCTGTTCGGGGGACCACCCGCGCCGGTGAGCGCCGCGCCCGAGAGCGCGGTGCCCGAGAGAGCGGTGCTCGAGAGCGCGTCACCCGCCGGCTCCGGCGACAGCCGCGGCGATGCGCTCTTTGGTGGCTCCGCGCGCCCCGCAGAGCGCAGCGCCACGCTCGACGCGGAGACCCTCGAGGTCGGCGGTCGCCTGCTGCTCCGCGCGCAGACTCAGCTTTACTCCCGCACGGACGCTGCTGAGCAGCCGCTCTCGAGCCCGAACCTGTTCGACGTCTACCTCGACGCGCGACCCTCGGAGCGCGTGCGGGCGTTCGCGGAGGTGCGGGCCCAGTACAACCCCACGCTGGAGGGCGGGCGCGCCGCCCTGCCCGACTACTGCCCAGAGACCCCGCCTCCAGACGACCCTGGAAACACAGCGTGTCAGGCGGGTCGAGACGCACTTCGCCGCGCGCTCGCGCCTTCGCCGAGCAGCTACGCTCTCAACCAGCTCTGGCTCAAATTCGACCTGGCGCAGCGGGTGTACGTCACGGTCGGCAAGCAGCCCGTGCAGTGGGGGGCGGGCCAAATCTGGAACCCGACGGACTTCGTCAACCGAACGAAGCGCGACCCGCTGACGACGGTCGACCTGCGGAGCGGCGTGACGCTGGTCAAGCTTCACGCGCCGTTCGAGGCCACGACGAGCAATGTCTACGCTCTGGCCATCCTGGACGAGGCAGGGACGTTAGGCGACGTGGGCGGCGCGCTGCGCGGCGAGGTCGCTCTGTCCCGCGCCGAGGTCACGCTCTCGATCGCGGGCCGCACAGGGCGCCCGCTGCTCATCGGCGGTGACGCGTCCCTCGGGGTCGGCCCGTTCGACGTCTTCGCGGAGGCGGCGGTCGCCCACGGCCACCATACACCCCTGCCCGGCCGTCCCGACCGAGACGACGACTGGATCCCCCAAGTCAGCGCCGGTGTGAGCGCCCAGATTGACTACGGTGATGACGACGCCCTCAACGTCGGCGCCGAGTATTTCCACAACGACGACGGCGTACGGTCACGCGCAGAGTACGGCCCCGCACTCGCTGCGGGCCGGGGCTTCTTCGACCTGCCGCGCAACGCCGCCGGCCTCTTTCTGCTCGCGCTCGCACCCGGCCGACTTGACGACTCCTCGATCTTCGCGACCGCCATCGCACACCTCGACGACGGGAGCGCGACCGCGCGCCTTCAGTGGTCCGAGCGCGCCCTGACGTGGCTGACCGTGATGCCCTATGTGGGCGGCTACTTCGGTGGGCGCGGCGACCTGCTGCGACCGAGCGGCCTCGACCCAGAGACCGCGCAGCCGACGGCCGCGTTGCTCACCGCCGAGGCCGGCGTGTGGCTATCGATGTCACTCTGAGCGCGACCCTCAGCCCAGCGCGGCGTACCGCGACGAGAGGCGCCCGACAGACGGCGCATCCGGGGCGCTGACCTCAAAGAGCGAGGGTTCCTCGAAGGCCGACACGGTCGAAAGGCGCTCGAACTCGAGAAAGAGAAAGCGGCGCGTAATCGACTCGAGGCGGTTGAAGCCGATCACAGTGATCGCCATCGACGTCGCGGCGACCTCGCCGCGCTCAGCAAAGAGCTCGTTGGCCTCGCCGAGGACCATGTCCGACAGGGACTCCACGGAGTCTACGACCCGGGCCAGCCGCTCCGCGTTCGTGCGCGGATCCTTGACCATCGCGAGGATGCGGCGCGCGACGAAGCAGACATCATCGAGCGCGATACCAGACTGGGCTGCGGGTGCAGAGAGCATGTGCGTTCCTCCGTGAAGCGTGTCGACTGCCGCGTCCTTGCGGCGACCCAACCACTTCATCGGCCCACAGGCCCGTCCCTTGAGGGAAAAGTGTAACGCCGCGACTCGACGTTATCCGGCGACCTCAGCGGACCATCACCCAACGGCTGCGAGCGTCCTCCCAGTGAAACCGGCGCGCGACCGATTCGAAGGCGCGCACGATGCCGTGCGTGCGGACGTCCGCCTCGAGCTCCTCGGCTTTGTCGATGAGCTTGCCGTCCTTGTCGTGCAGCTCGGCGTGGGGGGCGCCAAAGGGTGGCAGGTCGCGCTCGCCCGCGAGCGAGCGGGTGCCGTTCTCCAGCGCGTCGCGCACGCGCTCGAAGTCCCCCGAACGCCCGGGGTCGCCGCCCACAGGTGTCATCTCGCCGATCCGGGCCGTCGAGACGATATGCTGACCGGTCACGGGGCACTTGAAGGTCACATACAGGCTCGCCAGGCGGATCTCAAGTTTGCCGACGAGCGGGGCGATGCTCTCATAGTCGAGGTGCTTGCTCATGGCTGCGCACGATAGCGCAGGCTCGGCGCTCAGGTCCCGCTTTTCGCGCGGCGCGTCTCTCGGCCCTTCCAGCGCGACCACACGGCGCCGTCGGTCCCGACGCCCCCTTCGGGGCGGTCCCCGACCTCGGCACCGGGCGCGAGGCACGCCGTGTTCTTTGGTCGTTCAAGCGCCTGCGGCTGAGGGCGGGCGTCTCGCATCATCAGGTTCTCGTGGCGGTCGACGCAAAACATGCGACCCCCGCCTCGCCCCGCCTCGACCGGCCAAGCGTAGGCCAAGAATTCGGCGGGGCGGCTTGAATCGAGAGACGTAAAGACGTCGTAAGCGTAGGCGCCGACGACCCCGTAGCCGGCCTCTCGCGGACGGAACTCGGGGCCGAGGAGGGTGCCGTCGCGGGTCAACTCCCCCAGGGTGCCCGCACGACCATGGAGCTCGGTGTGCTTGTCCTGCGCCCACAGGACGGTCCGCAGGAACGACACAGCCTGCTTCTCGATGGCGAGTTCACCCGCTGTGACAACGTTGCGCGCGGCGACGTTCAATACGAACCAGACCATAAAGCCGACGCCCGCGAGCCCCGAGAGAGCCAGAGCGCGGCTTCGCCACGGCCCCGGACCCGTGACAACCGCGCTGACCAAGCTCAGCGTGGTCGCGCCCGCCCAAAGCCACGGGACGCTCGCCCCTCCGATGGGCAGCAAGCCAAGCAGGGCAAGCGCGCCTGCGAGCCACCAACGACTGGAATGTGACAGCGCGGACACACAGTCGATGTAGCAGAGTGTGCAGGGCGCGGGGTAGCCCCTCGCGAGACTTCACGGAAGGTCGCGGTCGTGCTTGGATAGCGCGCTTGCGACCCTGACGCGCTCCACCGAAAGGTCTCCGATGAGCGGGCTCCCCGTCTTTCAGTCACTCGAAGACGTCGAGTTCGTCGAGCGCTTAGGGGCGGGTCTGGGCGCAGGTCGCTTCAAGGCGCGCCTCGCCCATCACGACGCCCCCGTGGCGTTGCTCCTTGAGAGCCCGGGGCACACTGACCGCGGCCACTTCGTCGCCTGGGCCCAGAGGCTCGCGCGACTGGACCACCCGTGTATCCCGCGTGTGGTCCACGTCGAGCAGGTGCTTGAGCCGACGTTCGTGGCGCTCGCCTACTCCGAAGGGCGAACGCTCGACCAAGCTCTGAGTGATCCGACCGCCCCTCTGGGCCCCACCGCGGCGCTCACTGCGCTCACGAAGGTCGCCGCCGGGCTGCGCGCCGCGCACGCAGCAGAGATTGTGCACGGCGCGCTCGCGGCGCGGTGCGTCGTGCTCGAAGCGCGACCGCACGCTGATGAGGCCGTGCGGGTGACAGGTTGGACCCCTTGCCCGATGCCGCTCCCCGCCGGGGTCGTGGCCGAGGACGCGCGCGCCCTGCTCGCGCTGGCCCGGCCTCACCTGCCGCCCGACACGCCGCTCCCAAGCGACGCTGACGTGCGCTGCGTAGACGACGTGCTCCAGGTGATACTGCCCACGCTCGCTGACCGGCTGACAGAAGAGCGCGCACGCGCCGCCGCTGACCTTGCGGCTGCCCAATCGGAGCGAGCGCAGGCTGTCGAGGCGCGCGCCCACGCCCGCGCGCTCGCCGTCGCGCTCCGAACGGCGCGACAGGCAGCGCTCGCCGCCGAGACGCGCGCTGCGGAGCACCTGGAGCTCGACCGCCGCCGAGCGCTCGATCGGTGGACCCATCAGCGCATGGAGCTCGAACTGTTGCTCGGGCGACCGCTCGTGCAGGCCGAGTTGCCGGTGGCCGAGGCCCCGAGCACGCCGCCGGCCCCGACGCACTTGACGGCGCGCGCGCCCGACGCGCCTCCCGCGCGGCGGCGCCCCACTCCCAAGGCTGAGCGGCGCCCGAGCGCGATGCGACTCGGCCTCGTCGCTGTCGCAGGCGCGGGCATGGTCGTCATGGGCTGGGCACTCTCGCCCACCGAGGCGCCCGAGCCAGAGGCGGTCCAGCCGCCTGTCCCCGAGCCCGCGTCCACGGCACCCTTTGTCGCGTTGGAGCCCCCCTCCTCGGCCCCTGTCACCGCACCGCCGGGGATGGCGTATGTGCCCGCTGGGCTGGTCTCCATGGGCCTGACACCAGCGCAGGTGCAGGTGGTCTTGGAACAGTGTCGCGTCGACCTGGGCGAGACGGCGGCCGCGCGGGCGTGCACACCGGCGCTGCTTGCAGACGAGGCCGAAGCCGCACCCGCGAAGGTGGACGCCTTCTTCATCGACCAGCTCGAGGTGAGCCAAGCGCAATGGGATGAGTGCGTCGCAGCGAAGCGATGTGAGAAGCAGCGCCTCCGATGGGACCTGCCAACCCAGCCCATCACGGGGGTCACGCGCGCGATGGCGTCCGTTTACTGCGCGTATCGCGAGGGGCGCCTGCCGACGTCCGATGAGTGGCTCCGCGCCGCGCGCGGCGACGATGCGCGCGCGTTTCCCTGGGGCGATACACAGGTCCGAGACCCCGAAGGTGACCGCGCGAATTCAGGCGCCTATGTCAAGGGAAAGCGGGTCGGCGGTCGCGCGGATGGCCACCCCTATCCCGCCCCGGTGTCCACATTCGCAGCCCACGGGGCCAGCCCCTTTGGCGTCGCCAACCTGAGCGGCAATGTCCGCGAGTGGACGGCGACCGACGCCGGACCAGGCGGCCGGACCGCGATCGTCCTCGGGGGCGGATGGAAGAGCCTCGGACATGAGCTTCGGCTCTCGCGCCGCGAAGTGGTAAAACCCGAAGACTTCGCGGCCGATCTCGGCCTGCGCTGTGTCCGAGACGAGAAAAAATGAGCGAACCTGTTTACGAGGCGCTTCGGCGCGCATGGTCGGCTGCCCGCGGGGGCGCAGGGTCCTGCGTCCACCTCTGGGGCGCGTCGGGGCTCGGCCGCACCTCTCTGCTGGCCCGCCTCACGGACGCGGCGAGCCGGTCACCGGATTCTATCGTCGTCCGCGCCGCCTGCGCCGACGAGCTCGGCCCCTACGCCGAGGACCACGGCCTCCTCGAAGAGCTCGTGCTCCGCATCAGCGAAGGTGTCCGGGCCTTTGGGGTGACGGGCGACACGGGCGCGGACACCGCCGCGGCCACTCCGTGGCTCCTGCCCGCAGGCGATTACCTGACGGCGGCGACGACCGTCTCGGCTCTGCCGGGCCGAGACGCGGCCGAGCGAGACGCGGCTCGCGCGCGGATCCACGCCGACCTGCTGCTCGATGTCGCCCGCGAGCACCCGGTGCTGCTCTGTGTCGACGACGCACACCGCGCGGACGAGGCGTCACGACGCCTGATCGACGCGCTCGTGACGGACGCGGCGCTCGCGGAGCGTCGCATTCTCGTGGTCCTGACCTCCGCCCGTGGGCTCGCCCCCGCGGCCGGCCCGCCGACCCAAGGCGCGCTGCTTACTCTGGACCCAGCGTCGAGCGAAGAGCTCGATGCCTTTGCCCGAGCGCAGGTGCCTTCGACCGTGCCTGACCTCGTCGTGCGAGCAGCGGTCGAGCACGCCGCCGGCAACCCGCGCCTGCTCATCGCCGCGCTCGACGCACTCGCCCGGTCGGGTGCGCTCACCGGTGACCAAACGGCCGCGACAGCCGTCGAGCGGGCGCGTCCAGAGCTCGAAGGCCTCGCCGCATGGGGTCGAGGCGAGCTCCCCGAGCTGCCCTACGCGGTGCGCGCCGATCTGCTTGCCGCCGCTGTCGCTGGCGCGCGCTTCGACGTCCGGCTCATGGCGCTGCTGTGGCAGGTGCCCATCGAGGCGGCTCGTCAGCGGTGTCTGAGCCTAGTGGCCACTGGCCTGGTACAGCCCGAGGGGCCCGCAGCAGAGGGCGTCTTCGCGTTCATCACGCCGGAGCTCGGCCGACAGCTGGCCGACTTGCACCCCGATGATGCGCGCCGTGCGCTGCAC
>Ga0164295_10004247_pt1 | contig 11393 bp, 7 predicted proteins | sample GEODES006metaG_FD_111798 | JGI IMG/M metagenome (GOLD analysis project Ga0164295, IMG submission 111798) | Oligotrophic lake water microbial communities from Sparkling Lake, Wisconsin, USA - GEODES006 metaG | ecosystem: Environmental > Aquatic > Freshwater > Lake | place: USA: Sparkling Lake...
ACTCTGATGGCACTCAGTTCTGAGGTTTGAATGGTGATGCTCACGGAAGGTTCACCGGAGGGAAGGGCTCAGCAATCAAGGGACAAGCAATCAAGATCAAAACCGTTGTCTTCAGTTCAACTCGGGCAAGGATTCCCCTGCCACCACTGCCTCCAGCAGGGCAATCTGGCTCCTGGTGCAAGCTCCTTGCTCGAAGCTTGCTGCCACCGTGCGGCGTGCCGCCATGCGCAACGGCTCCTGCCTGGCCGGATCGGCCAGCACCGCCAGCAACCGTTGGGCTAGGGCGTTGCTATCAAAGAAAGGCACCAGCCAGCCATTTTTGCCGTGACAAACCACCTCCTGCACTGGCGCCGTGGCAGAGCCCACCACTAGGGCCCCACAGGCCATCGCCTCCAGCAAGCTCCAGCTCAGCACATAGGGGTAGGTGAGATATACATGGGCCTGGCTGATCTGGAAGATCTGCAGCAATTGCCCATAGGGAAGATGACCGATGAAATAAATCCGGCTCAAGTCGACCTGGCCCTCGAGTTCTTTCAAGAACAACTGCTTCCAACTGCTCCCCTGGGGTGCCGCCGGGCCATAACAGTTGCCTTCCTGGCCCACAATCACCACCTTCACCGCCGGATTTCCCTGGAGAAGTGCTGGCAGGGCCCGCATAAAGGTGCGAAATCCGCGCAAGGGCTCAAGGCTGCGACTGCCAAAGCTCACCACCGGATCTCCCCGCCAAATTCGCTGACCGTCGGGAAGGATGAAACTGGCTAGGGGATCGGGACGACAACTGTCAAGATCCACCCCCTCGTGGATCACCGCAATGCGGGCTTGCAACCAGGCCGGAAAGGAACTCCTTTGGAAACGGGTGGCCGTAAGACCCACCTCCATCCGGCGCATGGCCATCAAATCGGCCCACTGCCTCAGGCCCAGATTGGCGCCGAAATCCTGCTGGTTGTTTGCCGTAATCTCCGCATCAAACCGCTCCAGCCCCAGCCCGCTGAAATCAAGTTCCAGCAGGGCCACCAACGGAACCCCAGGAAACACATCATCCAGGAAAAGCACCTCCCCCCAGAAAGGATGGGCCACCACCACATCGGGAATCCAGCCTTCCCCCCGCAAAGCCTTCAGCTGCCCACTCACGCGCCTTCCCTGGGCCAATTGCGCCGTCATGCGCATTTCCGGATTTGTTTGGCGCATCTCCTGATCGGGCCGACCGCCACAGGATCGATAGGGCACCCCTGTTTCCGCCCAAGGTTCCTGCCTAGCCCCAAGCCCGATCACCCCATGGCCGGCCGCCAGTAGGGCCGGCCCCAACTGGCGAAACTGTCCAGGAAAATTCTGGTGAATTAGCAGCACCCGCACCTTTACTTAGCGCATCTGCCGCACTGAAAGGGTGGAACCGGCGATATTGCTAAAGAACAGTTCCAGCAGAGAACGCTTCTCCAATTTCAGGTCTGCCGTGATCGCCATCCCAGCCTGCAGGGGAAAAGTTTTACCAAGGCTGTTGATGTTCTGCTGGGCCAACTTGAGGCCGATCGGGAAATGGGGCTCCTTCCTATTTTCGTCTGGGGGCAAGGAATCGGTACCGATTGTGGTAACAGTGGCCGCCAGGGTGCCGTATTTACTCCTGTCATAGGCATCTACGGCCACCTCACCTTTCTGGCCAGGTCGCACAAAGGCCAAATCCCTATTGGAAACAAATACATTTCCCACCAGGCTGTCGTTTGGCACCAGCTGCAGTAGGTCTTGGCTGGCGTTGATTACCATCCCTCCCTTGGCCTTGAGGTTGAGCACATTGCCACCTACCGGTGCCCGCAAGGTAATCCTGCGCAGCCGTTCGCCCGTTTCAACCCGATTGGCCGTGTTTTGGGCTTCTTGCTGGCGCAATTCTGCCCCCTTCTGACTGGACTCGGCCTCGAGTTTATTTTGTTGTTGACCATTGGCTAACAGGCGAGAATCCACATCGCTCAATTGCTTCTGGTAGTCGAGAACCTGAAAATGGGAGGCAGCCCCTTGGGACTCCAGTAGAAGCAGCTGATCGAGTTGGAGCTTGAGGATACGCCTGCTCTCCTCAAGCCCAGTTCTCTGGGCCTTGAGTTCACCAACCGCACCGCGAAGACGACTTAGCTCTGAACCAGCCATCAACAACAACTCCTTCTTCTGATCCTTGAGTGCCAACTGACGCCCCTCAAGGATGGTGGGATCAAGCAGTACTAGGGCTTGGCCTTCTTCCACGGCTTGGCCCTCCTTCACCAGCACGCTTGTCACCACCCCCGCCTCGGTGGATCTGATCGCCTCAGTGGAACGTTTCGGTTGCAATTTGCCAGGCAAACTCACCACCTGATCCACCCGCACCAAGGCGGCAGCGGCCAGGCACACCAGCACCAATACCGCCATCGCCCCCCCCATTATCAAGGGGAACCAGGGGGTGGGTCTACTCTGAAGTCGAGTGTCTGAGCTATTGCCTATAGAGCCCCGCTTTAAAAGGCTACCGGCTTCGCCAAAAGTTGTTTTTCTGAGCTTACCGAATCGTGGTAATGCCATGGCTCAAACACCTCCCTCTTGTACTTGTTGTCGATACAAAGTTGCGTAGGAGCCCCTTTGATTAATCAGCTGATCATGGTCGCCATCCTCACAGATACGGCCCTTATTCATAAATAAAATTCGATCAGCATTGCGCAGAGTTGTGAGCCGGTGGGTAATAAATAAAACTGTAATGTCCGTAAATCGCCTGGCAAGATTTGTGCATACAATTCTCTCAGTCTCCGCATCGAGGGCTGAGGTGGCCTCATCTAAAATTAGTAAACTGGGATCTTGCAGCACCGTGCGGGCCAAACAAACCCTCTGCCTTTGGCCACCACTTAAACCAGAGCCCTTTTCCCCCAACCTGGTGGCATAGCCATTGTCTAGGTTTAGGATGAAATCATGGGCGGCGGCAGTTCGGGCGGCTTCCATCACCGCTTCAATACTGGCATCGGGGCTATTCAAACGAATGTTGTCTAGCACTGTGCCTTCAAACAGAAGGCTGTCTTGGGGCACGTAGCCAATGCGCCGGCGCAAGCCAGCAATCCGCAGCTTCTCGATGTCGTAGCCATCGATAGAGATCCGGCCACTCTTTGGTTTGTAGAGGCGATCAATCATCTGCACTAAGGTGCTCTTGCCACTGCCACTTAATCCCACCAAGCCCACAAACTGGCCCGGCTGAATTACCAGATCAATCTGATCAAGAATCAAAGGCCCCCTTTGGCCATAGCGAAAACTCACCTCTTCAAAACGCACCAACCCCTGGATTGGTGGCATCGGCAGGGCCTGCAGATCCTCCTCACCCACCTCAGGGATCGCCAGAATCACATCCCCCAGACAGGCCACGGCAATTCTCATTTCCTGAATTCCCTGCCACAGGGAGGAGAGCCGCAGCAGCGGCCCCACCACCTGGCTGGAAAGAATTTTCACCGCAAACAGGGCCCCAAGGGTGAGCTTGTTGGCAAGGATCAGCACGGCCCCCAGGGAAATCAGCAGCACATCGGCCAGATTGCTCACCAGCCGGGCCGTTTCTCCAATCAAACTGGCCAGCTGGCTGAGCCGAAAGCGGGTATTTGTGTATTTTCGATAGCGCTCTAGCCACTGCCAACGGGCCTCCACCTCAAAGTTTTGGCTCTTCACCGTGCGGATGCCACTCACCACCTCATAGAGATAGGCAGATGCTGAGGCGGCAAAGCCATTACTCTGCTTAATTAGCCTAATTAAAACCGGTGAAGCTACGATATTAATTACCATTAGAATCGGCGCCACCCCTACCACGATCAAGGTAAGTGTGGGGCTGATTGCCAGCAACACCACAAGAAAAAGCAAGGCAAAAATCACATCTAGGCCCACGCCTAGAAGTTGATCCACAATGAATTTCCTGATCTCATAGAGCTGGTTCACGTTGAATAGGATTCCCCCCACCTGCCGCTGTTCGAAATAGGGCAGGGGTAGCCGCATCAGATGCTCCACCACCGTGGAGCCCAGCCGCACATCCACCCGATCGGAAAGATCGGCGCTCACCAGGGCCCGCATCGCCGAGGTGATCCCCGCCGCAATGGCAGCCACCACCAACACCGCCGTGAGCGGCGCCAGCAGGGAGATGTTGTTGCGGCTAATCACTTGATCGATTACCGCCAGCACCCCGAGGGGGAAAACCGCACTGAGTAACTGAGAAATAAAAGCCGTGATCAGGGTCATGCTGAGCAGGCCCGGATAACGCAGGAAGGCCGGCAGAAACCAGCCCAAGCCAAAGGCCTCATCCTTCAGGCGGCCGGTGCGACCCTCCCTAATCACCAGCAGCTCCACCCCATGGGGCAGCCGCTCCTCCAGCTGCCGCAGGCTTAAGCGCTGCAGCCCCACCCGAGGGTCACCAACCAGCACCCCGCTGCCGCCCCCGGCCACCAGCAGCATCACAAAGGCCCCATCCAGATCGATTAGGGCCGGGGGTTCGAGCCGGGTGAGGTCCCAGGGGCGGGCCCTTAGGGGCCGGGTGTCAAATCCCATCGCCTCCAGTTGGAGGCCCACCTGGGGAAGCTTGAGGGCTCCGAGCCGTTGCTCCACATCCTCCAGATTGCGACGCACCAGATCGGCGGAATAGGCCAGCTGCCTAGAGGCCGCCAGATGGCTGATGCAGGCGAGGGCTTGCTCCACCCGGCTGGTGGCCCCTGTGGCAAATGCAGCTGCTTCGGCTGCCGGCCGGTGGAAGCCGTGATCTTCAGGTGATTCGCCCCCAGGACGAGCAAGCAGCACAGGCCGCTGCTCCGGCCGCAGGGCTAAGGCATTGGCCTTGCTTCTAGCCGGTTGGAAATCCCCCAGGGCATCTGCCAACCGTGCTTCCGGCAGGCAGATAATTCGGGTGGGTAAGCCGTTTACCTGCAGCGGTAGATCTGCTCGGGTTTGAGCGTTCTGCAAGGCCCCAAGGGGATGGCCAGCTGCGGGCCTTGGTCCGCTCAAGAGCAGCATGGTTTCCGCCGGAGCCGTATCCGCCGGTCCAATCAACGACCAGTGGTCAAAAAGCTCTTCAAGCAGTTGCCTAGGTTCGGCCACTGACCGTCCCCGACGCTCCAGTTCCTGCAGCAACAACACTGCAGTTTCCTCAAACAAGGGCTTAGCCAGGGCCTGCCGCAGGCTTTCATGCTCACGCACAGCTGCAATGGCATCGCCAAGCGGTACCAGCACCAGAATTGTGACCTGGGATGCAATCAGGGTGAGATCAGGCTCACCCCTGACCGCGCTACCCCAGCCAACCCAGTTATCCCTTTCGATGCTACCGAGGCTGAGGGGGGTGGAACCCGGTTGTTGATGTACCCGTCTCAACCGACCCTGCACCACAAGGGCCGGGCCCGACGCCAGGTGGCCACTGCGCTGGAAGGGTTTGCCCACGGACAACTCCACCAGTTCGGCCCGCAGGCCTAGGGCTTCGATCGCAGCAGCAGACACCCCATCGAGCAGGGATGAACTGGCGAGAAGTTCAGGAATATTGTTCATGCTCCTTTCAGCTCCATAGGCTCTTGCGGCGATGGGTTGAGGGCGATAATCCTTGCCTGGAGGCGGAGCAACTGCCCATCAAGCCACTCCAGGCGCATCTCCTGTAGCAATTGAGAGCGCATCGCTTCGTCCAGCTGGGCCTTACGCACAGACTCCACCCGAATCAGATGCACGGTGCCCTCTATATCCAGAGGGGGTACAACGTCTCCTTCTTCATAGCGTTCCACTACCCTGGTCAATAGGGGGTGCAAACGTTGCAAGGCAACGGGGCCCATTTGACCACGGATAAGCTGAGGATTATCACCGGCGTAAGCATCGATAAGATCGCCAAAACTGCTTTCCCCTTCTCGCACCTGGAAATACAGCTCTTGGGCCAGATCTGCATCCTCGAAGCGAAGCAAACTCAGCACCACTTGGTCGTAGCGAGAGCGTTGCTCAAGAAAACGACTTGGCACCTCTGTACCCCAAACTTTTTCCGTGGCCTGGTTTAAGCAAATATCAAAGCTGGCTTGGGCTTCAATGGCTTGGAGCCCCAGGCCCAAGGCCAATCGCCAGCCATCCAGTTCAGCCAAATCCTTGAGGCCTAGCCGCCTGGTGAGCCGTTGCAAAGAATCGGAATCACTGGCTGGTGGCTCAATTTCCTGGCAGAGCTTATCAAGAAGTAAACGCTGGAGGTATGGCCGTAGCAGCTCAGCTTTGGCAAGCGGATTAAGCAGGGATATGTCGGGCAGTGGAAGTTGGTCGGCCAGCTTCTGGAGATGATCCGGCAGGGCGCTCATGAAACAGCGGATTCCCCATTGATAGGCTGCAGCAGTAGCCGATATACCAAGGCGGCTTCCTGATAATCACCCCGACGTTCCAGCAAGCTTCCCAGGGAACGCAACACCTCTGGTAAAGGCTGGCGCTCCCGCAGCCAGCAGAGCAGCTCGATGGCAGCAGGATCCTCACCCATCTGTTCAAGAATGCCCGCCGCCTGCAGCAACCGTTCGTTGCGCAGGTGACCTGGCTTGAGCCGATGAATACGCAGCACCAATAGGGCCTCATCCATTGGCCGCCCTGCCAACTGGTGGGCTAGGGAAAGATTGGTAAGGGCCGGCACCGCCTCAGGGCTCTCCGGGTTCACCTGGTCGAGGGCCCTGTGCAACAGGGCAGTGGCCTCCTCGTGGCGGCCTTCCGGCAGCAGTAAACCGGCCAAATTCACCAGGCTGGAGTAATGGTTGGGATCGAGGCCAAGGGCCTCGCGAAATCGCTGGACTGCGGTGCTGGTGTCCTGCAATATCAAAGCGGTGAGCCCTTCCATCCGGTGCAGCTCAGCGTGGGCATAGCCAGCTTGGCGCAGGCTGGCCAACCGGGCGGCAATTTCCCCAGCAGATTCTGCCGATAGGTGGGCCCGCAGGCCAGGGAGCTCGTCAAGCCAATCGTTGTTTACTGCCGCTGAGCTGGCCCTAGCCGGGCCAGGGGGCTCCTGGGGGGGCATTGGGGCGGATTGAATCTCAACCAAGGCCGGTTGCAGATCTATTGAGCGGATTGGATGGGTAAAGGAGCCTTCGGGATTATTGGCAACTGCACCATGCAACAAGGTGTAGGCCTGTCGATACAGGGGTGATGCCATCTCAGGGGCACCGCAACGATTAAACTCCTCTGCTTGGGCAAAAAATTCACCTGCCTGTACGGCAAGCCGGGCAGAATCTGGCTTAGGTAACATCAAGGCTTGGCCGTAAAATTGCTTTACCCTGATGTCGGAATTCCTCATTTCGGAATTTTCTGCCATAGGAGTAGGACTGCTCACTCCCCCAAGCCAACGAATTAAAGCTTCCCGTAGCTTTGAACGCCTTCGCTGAGGTGATGTTGACTGCTCGTATGAACCGTAGCCGGTTGGAGCCATGGGGCTAATTCTAGGTACGTTGGCTGACGCATCAATAACATGATGCCACGGGTTTCGGTTGTGCTTCCTTTCCGGAATGCCGCCAATTGGCTGTCCCTTAGCCTCGCCTCCCTGCTTTTGCAGCGGGATGTAGAGATTGAACTGGTGGCCATTGATGATGGCTCCAGCGATGGATCAGCCCAACTGCTGCGCCGAATTTGGTCGCACTCACCTTGGCCCGTGCAACTTATCATTACCCCTGGGCTTGGGGTTTCCCAAGCTAGGAACCTGGGCTGGAAAAGGGCCACGGGCGATCTGGTTGCCTTTCTTGATGCCGATGATCTCTGTCTCGACGGCCGCTTGGCCCACCAGGCGGCCTTACTTGGCCAAAACCCTGCCCTTCAGCACGTGCTCTGCGGTTGGCGACGCATTGACCATCGGGGAAAGGCGATCGGCACTGTTGAACCCTGGCGCGAGGGCGCTGGCTTCACCATCGAACAGGCCTTGCGCCACAAGGCAGTTCTCCCCAGTGCCTGGATGTTGCGCCGGGGAGCCCTCGAGCGCAGCGGCGGCTTTGATCCCGGGCTAAGTCAGGCGGAAGATGTGGATCTGCTCTGTCGTTTGGCCTTTCAACAGGAGCCTGGCGAATGGTTGCAGCAAGTGGCTTGCGGCTACAGGATTCATCCCCAAGGGGCCAGCCAGGTAGCTCGCGCCCAGGCCCGCAGCCTGTTGTTTGTGATGCACCGGCAGCTCGCAAGGCTTCCCGCTGATGGGGCTTCCGCCAGCCTGGCGGCCGAGGTCACTTACGCCACCCGCGCCTGGGCCGGGTGGCATGCCTGGGCCAGCGGAGACAAGCCCCTGGCCGAAGAACTCTGGAACTCCAGCCTCGGCATGAGCCCCATGCCACCAGCCCTTAGCTGGGTTCACCTGGCTGAAAATGTGGCCCGCAGCAGCCAAAGGGTGGGGCAACCCTTCCAGGTGGAAACCCTGCTAAGCGATCCGATTTGGCTGCGCCTCGAACAGCGCTGGTGCCGGGAGCACCTGGCGGGTCGGCCAGGCCATGGCCCCAGGCCGGATGGCGATCCGGCTGGCTGGCGCCAAATGCTGCTGGGCTCCGTGGCCCAGGGACTGGCCCACTGGCGCCAAAAACTACTGGAAGAGCTGGGCCCCAACCCCTCCACTAGCCCCTGGTGGCCCGCCACCCTGCGGGACCGAATCAAGGTTTCCCATCCCCTCGGTGAGCTGCGGCATGAAATGCTCTCCTGGACCACCGACTTACTTGCCTGGGATCCAGCCCAGGCTCCCCCCGGGGATCTACGGAGCCGTCTGGCCCAGATCCTGTGGCAATGGGCTTTGGCTTGCTGGAGCGAAGATCGGCGTCCAACGCTGGCTCGACTGGAGCAAAGTGCCGCCATTTGGCCCTCCAAGCCAGTGCTCGGGGCCCTGGCACGGCTGCACCGGTGGGAGGCGTCCGCTGGGGCAGCGGCGCTGAATCAGTTGGCCAGCCGGCTGCCATCCCTAGCCGATAAACCGCCAGAGCCACCACCTGGCCAGGCCTTCTGGGAGCAGCCGGGCCAGCCAGCTGATTCCTGTAGGGGCCCCCAATGTCCCGCCTGCATTGAAGCCGACCTCCGGCCCTGGACCCGTTTGCCATTGGCCCATGGTTTGGTGCGTTGGATTGCGCCCAGCCCCCCCGCCCAGGGGGCCAACGACCAAGCAAAACCCCTAGCGATTTGGGAGTTGCCAGGGGGCAGCTGCTGGATCCGCCCACCCCTGGAAAACCCTTGGGGAATAACCCACGCGGTGGCGGTGGCTGATCAAAACGGCGCGATCTTGCCCCAGCTCAGCCGCCGCTATCCCCAACCCTGGCGCAGTTGCCCAACTCCCTCCACCAGCGCCGAACCCCCACCATCAGGGAAAGCCCCATGGCTGGATGCCACGGTGTTAGCCGTGGCCGATCTTTCCGCTGAGATCTATTACCACTGGCTGCTGGAGGCGCTGCCCCGCATTGGCTTGGCCCTGGAGAGCCTGCGTAATGATACTGATGCCCAATCGTTGCTGCTCTGGCATAACGGTGGGGATAGCCACTTTGTGGCCGAAGGGCTTCAGCAACTGTTGGGACTGGCGCCGGAGCGGCTCATTGATGCCCGCCGCCAACCTCACATTCAGGCCCGTCGCCTGCTGGTGCCAGCCTTTCCCAGTCCCTTCAGTAATCCAACTGCAACGGTTCAGAGCTGGTTGCGCCGTCGCTGGCTGGATCCCGATCTGGAGCCGACGACAGAGCGCCCTGGGATCGGGGCGGTAAAAAGTAAAAGACTTTGGCTGCGGCGTGGGGACCAGGCGCGACGCAGCGTATGGGGAGAGGCAACAGCTTTAGAACAGTTGCAAGACTTGGAAATTCTTAGCCTAGATCCCGGCTGCCTCAGCGTGCAACAGCAGGCCCGGCTAATAGCTTCAGCTCAACTTGTGGTGGCACCCCATGGGGCCTCATTGGCCAATCTGGTGTTTGCCAATAAAGGAACCACTGTGTTGGAGTTGCACCAACCCGGTTATTCCCCCCCCTATTTCCACCCGATCGCCGCTAGCCAGGGCCTGATATTCCATAGCTGCGAACAACCGCAACGGCCCCCGGTCTTATATCAAGATTTGCTCTGGGAGGGCCCTGGTAGTGAACCAATTTGCCTGGATCCAGGTTTGGTGCGCAGGGCCTTAGAGCTGGTTTTACCTCTAAATACTGATCATTAAGATGGCGCCATGGATGACTCCCAGCCTGCCGTTGGTCTTGCCCTCGAGGACCTACTTCAGGCCTTGGCGACAAACTCTTCCACTGCTGAGGCCTGCGAAGCCCTTGCTGATCAGCTGATGGTGCTGGGCTATGGGGCTCAAGCCGCCAGGTGGCGCAGTTGGTCACTATTACCGCCAAGCAGTAGCAAGCTCCACCAGGCCATCGAAGCGACTAGGCAACTGGTCTTACCCCTTGCCCCCCAGCCGCCGTCCCCTGCTGCTCCCAAGCCCGGGGCCAACAATTCCAACGTTATCGAGCTCACCGAGCAAATCCTTAAACAAGCTCAACACCTACTCGACCGAGGCCTGCCTGAGCAGGCCAGGGATCTGCTGGAGGGTTTGGCCCAGGCCAGCTCCCTGCCGCCAGCGGTTTGCAACCGGGTGGGAATGCTGGAAGCTCACCTCGCTGACCATTGGCAAGCCGAGCGCTGGTATCGCACCAGCCTTCAACACCAGCTGGCTCAGCCCCAGGTGTGGTTTGCCCTCACCCGGCTACTACTCAACCAAGGCAGCTGGGATGAGGCCATTGAAGCCGTAGGGCAGGGGCTTAGTTTCAGTCCCCGGCACCCCTGGGGCTTGAAGTTGAGGCTGCAGGCCCTGCAGGTCTCAAAAGGCTGGCGCAGCCTGGCGCTGCTGGGGAGCCATGGGGAACTCCCCCCGGCAGACCAATGCCATGGCCCCTTGGCCCCCAACCGCAGCCCACACCCCCTGGAGGCGCCGGCCGCCCTATCCCTAGACCAGCGGCTGCTGGTGCATCGCCTGCTCGCCGAACGGGCACCCTGCTGGTGGCTGGTGAATTTCCGCCAAGGAGCGCTGTTGCACTGGGTCTTCCAGCAGGAATTGCTACCTCCAGAGCTCAGCTTGCAATTACTGGCCAGCCGTGATCCTGTGGGCTTGCGGGCAGACCTAACAAACCTGCCTTGCACGGTTGCGGCAGAGGCACCCGCCTATGCCATGGGTCAAGCGGCGGCGGCCCCGGGGCTGGTGCTTTTGGCCAGGGGGCCGCTACCGGCCCTGCCCCGCGTCCTTGGTCGATGGCTCACTGGAGGGTCCACACCATTACTGGCACCCATTGGCCTGGTGAACAGCCCGGTGGGGCTCAGGGTTGTACTACGCCATGGCGGCTGGGATCTGTGGTGGCCATGTAGCGCCGATGCCTGAGCAATTTTCGCGCATCTGGCACTGCCTTGAACGGCAGGATTTAACCCAGGCCCGCCAATGGCTCGAGGCGATGCCAGCG
>Ga0164295_10004248_pt1 | contig 11393 bp, 11 predicted proteins | sample GEODES006metaG_FD_111798 | JGI IMG/M metagenome (GOLD analysis project Ga0164295, IMG submission 111798) | Oligotrophic lake water microbial communities from Sparkling Lake, Wisconsin, USA - GEODES006 metaG | ecosystem: Environmental > Aquatic > Freshwater > Lake | place: USA: Sparkling Lake...
CTTCGGGTACCGGCAGTTTGTGCTTTATAGCCGCGCCAAGGGGCTGATTCAGTTCGTCCGCGGGGCGAAATCGTGGGGGGACATGAAGCGACGGGCGCTCGGCACATGAGTCGCCTTGGCGATATTCTGGGCCTCGCGGCGCTGGCGACGTTCGCTCCGCCGCGCGTTCGCGGGGGGCGGCAGCGAGGTCGATGTCTTGCTGACCGCCCAAGCGGGTCGCCCGATGGGCACCGACAGCACGGTGGCGCGGGCGGAGTACGCGCTCGGCCCCGTGTGGAGCGTGGGCGCCATGGGCGCCTTCGGCACGGGCGCCGACTTCGTGGGTACGCCGCAGCCCGACGTAGGCCAACACTGGGCCGTTGGCGGCCAGCTCCGCGCCCAGCTCGATGACTGGACGAGCGCGCGCATTCTAGCGGGCTCGGCGCCTCAGGTCCCCGTGACGGTCACGGCGCAAGCGCTCGCCTCGGCGCCGGCGTCACCCGCGACCGTACCGAACGTGACGATCACCGTGCCGCTGAACGCGAACTGCTGCTCGAGGGCAGGGCGGGCCGCGGCGGGGACCTGGTTGAGGCCCTCGCCTGCCAGGCCAATATCGTAGTCGATCTTGACCTGTCCCGCGCTCGCGCAGTCCCCGTTGACCACAACCCCCGTGTAGACCGCGTTGTAGTCGTAGGTGATGTCGTAGGTGCCCGCCGAGCCCGCGTAGTCCATGGCAAAGGTGCCGTCGATGGTCGTCGTCATGTCCGCTTGCGCGATCAGCATGTCGGCCACGTAGTGAATCGCGAACTGACCGGTCGAGAGCGTCATGTCCGCGCTGAGCTTGCCGTCCTGGAAGCTGTAGGTGTTCATGCCGTCGACGACCTGCGGGTACCCGCCGATCCCCATCGCGCTGTCGGCCCGCTCACGCGCGGTGATGCTCTGGTGCGATGCGGCGACCTGCTTAATCACGCCGCCGAGCTGTGATACGGGCGCTTGGCCGAGATTCACGTCCGCGCCCGTTGGCAGGCTCTTGAGCGCCGCCGACTGCGTGCTGAGCGACTCCGCGGCCTCCACGGTCGCGGTGTCGTCGACCGTCGAGTAGCTGGACGCGTCGTCGCCGCCACAGGCAGCCAGGAGCGAGGTCAGCGACAGGGCGATGAGTGAGCGAGTGGCGCGCATGAGGGCTCCGTGGAGTTGAGGGGCGCGCAGTCTACCCCGACTGCGCGCTCCTTCAATCGGGGAATCCCCCTCGAGCGCGAACCCTCGCGGGCCTCGGTCGCCGCTCAACTTTGCGGCCGCGGCCGAGTGACGTGCTCATGTCGAAGCGGCTAGTCTCGCAACGGCTTTAGAGCGCCGTCCTGCGTATTTGGCGGGCCCCTGACTTGTCGTTCGCAGACCGCGTTGGACTAGCGTGGTCCGCGATGAGCACCCTCGACCTCGACCTAGACCTCGTCGCGCAGACGCTCACCGCAGTGCTCGGCGTCGAGGTCGCCATCGTCGGTCCTCAGGTCGCGTCGATCTTCTGGCTGAGCCACGCGCGGAGTCGTCGCGCCGCGGCACTCGCTGCGTTCAACTCGGGGCCTCTGCGAGCGCTGCTCGCCGCGCTCCCCGATGCCGCGCGGCGTTCAGCCTGGATTGACGCAGCCCGCGGCGCGGACCTCGATGTCATGCGCGACGGCCTGCTCGACTACTTGGGGTCCGCGACGGGTGCATTGCGGGACGCGGTCGCGTTTGTCTACCGCGCCCTCGGGCTGACCTTGATTGACCTCGCCGCGCTGCGCGCTCTTCGAGCAAGCCAGCGCCTGATTGCCCTGCGGCGACTCACATTGGTCGCTTCTGTCGAGGACGCCGAGACCGTGCGCGCATTTCTCCCACGGAGCTGGGCTGAGCAAGTCCTCGTCGCCCAGATCCTCGCGCGCATTGGTCGCGCCGAGGATGTCGCGGAGCGACTCCACGCCTGGGCGCTCGTCACGCGGCTCCACGAGCACGCTGTGAAGGCCGTCGTCGGCGCGATGCCGCTCCCCGAGTTCGCTCGCCTGATGCAGTCGTGGTTCACGTTTTCGAGCCCTGAGGTGCGCCGCGACCTGCTCGTCCAGGCAGCGGCGCGCGCGCCGCACTTGGCCGAGGCCGCGCTCAACGCTGCGCGGTTTGACCCCAGCGTCGAGGTGCGGGTTGGCCTCTGTCAGGCGCTCGCTTGCCTGCCGCGCGCCGAGGCTGCGCCGCAGCTCGTGCGCTTGTGCCATGACGCCGCCTGGGAGGTCCGTGCGCAGGCCACCAAGTCGCTGGGCCGCATCGCAGATGTGGCGCGGCTTCCGGAGCTTGTGCGCGGGCTCTCAGACCCATCGTTCTGGGTTCGACAGAACGCAGCCGTCGCGCTCACTCGGCTCGGTGAGTCGGGGCGCGCCGCGCTCGAGGTGGTCACCGAACTCTCGGACGACCGCTACGCCCTCGCGGCAGCGCGCGCTGCGCTCGCGGGCCTGCGACTGCACACGCGCGCGGTCGCCACACCGAGGCTCGGATGAACGCGCTGGACTGGGCGATGCTCGGCTATTTCGTCGCCCTGAACGGGACCTATGCGGTCTTCATGGGGCTCTCGAGCCTTGAGCTGGCGAGCGCGCGGTCGAGCCGCCTGAGTGAGATGCACCAGCTCACGATGCGCTTGGAGAGCACGCCCCCGATCACCGTGATTGTGCCCGCGTATAACGAGGCGGCGGTCATCGTCGACAGCGTGCGCGGCCTGCTTGCCTTGGAGTACCCGCGCTACGAGGTCGTGGTCGTGAACGACGGCAGCACGGATGCCACGCTCGAGGTGCTGCGCGCGCGCTTCGAGCTCGTCGAGGTCGACGTGCCCGTGCGCTCAGATGTGCCCGCTCAAGCGGTGCGGCAGGTCTTCCGCTCGCGCGTACACTCGAAGCTCTGGGTCATCGACAAGCAGAACGGTGGTAAGGCCGACGCCCTGAACGCGGGTATCAACTTCAGCCGGACACCCCTGGTCTGCTGTGTGGATGCAGACTCGATGCTCGACGCCCGCGCGCTCGTGCATCTCGTCGAGCCCTTCATCTACGGCGATGGGCGCGTGCTCGTCACCGGGGGGACTGTGCGGATCATCAACGGCGCGACGGTCCGCGACGGCAAGATCCGCGCCGTCTCGATTTCTCGGTTGATGATCGTGCGGCTGCAGATGCTCGAGTACCTGCGCGCGTTCTTGTTCGCTCGGCTCGCCCTCAACCGCCTCGGCGGGAACCTGATCATCTCGGGCGCGATGGGGCTCTTTCAACGCCAAACCCTCGTCGAGGTCGGCGGGTACCAGGTCGGCTGCATCGGCGAGGACATGGAGCTCATCGTGCGGATTCATCGCCACATGCGACGCTTGCGGCGGCCGTACCGTGTGACCTTTGTGCCCGAGCCCACGTGCTACACCCTCGCGCCGGAGTCCTTCGAGGTCCTCGGCAAGCAGCGCGACCGCTGGCAGCGTGGCCTCGCGGACAGCCTCTGGCGCCATCGCGGCATGCTCTTCAACCCGCGGTACGGCGTCGTTGGCATGGTCACGCTGCCGATCTTCTTCTTGTTCGAGCTCATCTCGCCCGTCGTCGAGCTGCTCGGCTATCTGTGGATGGTTCTCGCGGTTGTCGACGGTCGGATCGGTCCTCATGTGGGCGTCCTGTTCTACGGCGTCGCGTCCTTGCTCAGCGTCCTCTTTTCGATGCAGGCGCTCGTGATGGACGAGACGACCTTCGCGCACTACCCCGCGTTCGGCGCGCGCCTGCGTATCCTCGGCGCAGCGCTCCTCGAGAATCTGGGCTACCGGCAGTTCGTGCTCCTGAGCCGAACGCGTGGACTCCTGCAGTTCGTTCGCGGTGGCAAGGCGTGGGGCGACATGAAGCGCCGGGCGCTGAGCGCGTGAGTCGCCGCTTCTCTGCGTGGGGCGTTCGGAGCCTCTGCGTCTTCGGGGTGCTCGTCGGGGGCACCGCGCCCGTGCACGCGTCCACGCGCTTGGTCGTGGTGGGCGCCGCGGGCGCATCAGCGCAGACGCACGACCAGACGCTCCTGGTCGGCCTCGACGCAGCGCACGCCATGGGCGAAGACCAGGCCACGCTTGGGGCGGGGGTCGAGGCGCGTCGACGCACCTTCGCCTCGGGTGCGGACGAGACGGACGCCCTGCTGAACGCGCAAGCGGGCGCGACGCTGGTCACCGAGGGTGGGGTACCTGTCAGCCTGGGGCTCGGCGGGTCGGTTGGCCCCGGCGCGGCCATCGCCCCGCGCGCGCAGCTCTGGCTTGAGTGCGCGGGGCGCGTTGTCGCCCCCCTCACGTTCGGCGGGCGCGTCTGGTTTCAGCACTTTCGGGACACAGACGTCCTCGTCGTGGCCCCGAGCGTCGCGTTGCACGCAGCCCCATGGACCTTCACGGTCACTGACTACGTCGCGCTGCATGACCGCGGCGCCGTCACCCACAGCGCGCTGGCGCGGGTCGAGCGGCCCGTGGGTGCGGCCTGGACCCTCGAAGCGGGGGCGGGTCTCGGCACCGGCGCCGACTACGTAGGCTCGCCCCGCGTCGACATCGGGCGGCACGCGCTCGGCTTGCTCGGCGCGCGGCTGCAGTGGACAGACGCCGCGAGCGTCCGCGGCCTCTACACGCTGCGTCGCGAAAAGGTCGGGGGCGTGAACTTCGAGCGACACGAGTTGGCGGTCATGTGGATGACGACCCTGTAGACGCCGCGGTCTGCGCTGGGCGGGTGAATCTCCATTGTCCTTGACGCGTCCGTGGGGGTGTCCGGATGCTGCGCCCGCAACCCACACTCCGAGGGAGTCCTCAGATGCTCTTGCGTCGAACCGCTGTCCGTCTCTCTGCCGCCGCGATGTGCGTGGCACTCTACGCCAGCAACGCGCTCGCCGGTGACGGCCGCGCGCTGATCAAGTACCTGCCCAAGGACGCCCCGGGCGTTCTGGTGGTCAACATGGAGCAGCTCGGCAAGTCGGCACTCTACCAAGAGCTGATGAAGTCCGCGACCTCGAGCCCCGAGATCAAGAAGGCGCTCGACGACGCGCGCGCGCTCCTCGGCGCTGACCCGCTGACCGCGATCAAGACGGTTGTCGTCGCGTTCCCGAGCGTGCCGAGCGGTCAGGACGCCCTGCTCGCTTTCGAGCCGAGCTTCGACGCCGAGCGCGCCGCGAAGAAGGCCGTGACCGAGGGCAAGGCCAAGCTCCAGGAGACCTACAACGGCGCTGCCCTCTACGTCGGTACCGGCGCGGGTCAGGGGATGATGACCGTCCTCGGCGGCCAGATCGTGACGGGCGAGGCCGCGGCCGTGAAGAAGGCGGTCGACCAGTTCAAGAAGAAGGGCCCGTCCGCCGAGAAGAACGCTGACCTGATGAAGCGCCTCACGGGCGTGGCCACCACGAACGACCTGATCTTCGCCATGAAGCCGTCCGCCGAGATGCGCAAGACGATGAACGGCGAGGCCCAGAAGATGGAGGGCGTGAACGGCGGCCTCGACTTCGAGAAGGGCGTCGGCGCGAAGTTCGACGTGACGTTCGATTCGCCCAAGACGGCGACCGACACCGTCGCCCAGATCAAGGGCGGGCTGACCGGCCTGGGCAGCAACCCCCAGGCCGCGATGTTCGGGGCCGACATTCTGGCCAAGAAGCTGAACGTGACCGCCGCCGGCAAGGACGTGAAGCTCTCGCTCGCCCTCGACGAGGCCGACGTGGCGCGCCTGAAGACCACGCTCGGCATGCTCGCCGCGATGAGCGGCGCCATGGGCGGCCAGCAGGGCGGCGCGCCGGGCATGATGCCCCCGCAGGGCCGCTGAGCGGCTCAGTCCCGGCGTGACTCGCCGAGCCTGACCCCCTCCATCGTGCGCACCTCGTCGTAGACCGCCTTGAAGCCCGTCGCGCGGGCGAAGGCCGAGGCGTCGACGACGATCGGGTACTTGACGTGGTTGATTGCGCCGTCTGGCAGGCTCGAGAACCCGAAGCGCCCGCTGACCCACCGATAAACCGGCTCGGGCACCGGCACGGCCTGGCGTCCGGTGACCTCGCACAGCAGCGAGAGCGGCACGGGCTGCGGGCCCGCGACGTTGAACACGCCGCGCAAGCCGGACTGAGCGGCGAGCGCGATGGCTTCGGCCGCGTCGTGCTCGTGCATAAAGTGATAGAGCGGGTCGAAGCCCAGCACCGTGGCGACTCGCCCGCCGCGCAAGAAGTTGTGCAGCGTGCCCCGCTGAGACGGCCCGAGCGTGTAGACCACGCGCAGCACGCTCGTCGCGACCTCGGGCCAGCGCCACAACGCGGAGCCCGCGAAGAGGTCGGCGGCGACCAGGTCGGACAGGTCGGGGAACGTCGACACCGCCAGCGGGGGCTCCGCCTCGGTGCGAAAGAGCGGCGTGTCCGCGGCCGCGCCGTACACCGTGTGCCGCCCCACGAACACGAACCGACTGACGCCATAGGTGTGGCAGTGCTCGAGCAGCGCCTGCGTGCCCACCAAGTTCGTGCGGTAGCGCTCCTGCCGGCTCGCCGTGAAGTGCGTGACCGTGGCCATGTGAATCAGCGCGTCGATCCGCTGCGACCGAAAGACCTCCTCAGCGGGCCGCTTGCGAATGTCTGCGCGGAACATCGTCACGCCCGGAGGCGCGTCCGGCCAGGGCAGGCGGTCGATGCCCGCGACCGTATGGCCCGCCGCGAGCAGGCGCGTAGTCACCAGTCGGGCGAGCGCGCCGTTGATTCCGGTGATGGCGACGTTCATCGGCGGCCCTCGCGGCGGCGCATGGCGCGGCCGTTTTCGATCAGCTCAGCCACGGTGGCGCGCACGCGGGCCACGTGCGCTTCGATGACCTCGTCGCTCTCATGGCCGTCGCCCTCAAGCACGATGGGCGGCCCAAAGTGCAGGTCACACGGCATCGGCAGCGGCACCGGCAGCACCCACGGGGGCACAGGCCAATAAGGCGAGCCGACGAGCTTCGCGAGTGTCTCCGCGTGGTACACAGTGGGGAGTGCCTCTTCACCCCCGATAAACGCGAAGGGCACGATGGGCGACCGCGTTTGCAGGGCGACGCGCACGAAGCCGGTGCCGAAGCGCACGAGCTGGTAGCGGTCCTTGTAGAGCTTGCCCGTGCCGCGTGCGCCCTCGGGAAAGACCATGACGACGCGGTCGGCCTCGAGGAAGCGCACGGCGTGGTCGGGGAGCCCCGGGAACTGGCCCGCGCGGCAAAAGAGCTCGGACACGAACGGCCAGCTCTGCGCGAAGAGCTCCACCATGCCGTGCGCGTGCCGCGGCGGGTCGCGCCCAAAAAACAGCGCGGCGAGCACCATCGCGGCGTCTACGGGCAGGCCGCCGCTGTGGTTGCCGATGACCATCGCGCGGCCGCTCGCGGGCACGTGCTCGATGCCGAAGGTCCGCACTCGAAAGTAGTGCCGATACAGCGGCGCGAGCAGGCCGTAAAAGAAGCCCAGGTGGTCCTTGGACACGCCAAACGGATCGAGTCCGTAGCGGTTGAATGGCAGCTCGAGCGCGTCGAGCCGCGCGCGCACCTCATCCGTCACGAGGCCAGCGCGGTCGGCGATCCAACTGAAGGGGGCGTGGAGCATCGTTGAGCAACATAGCGCACCTGCCCGCTGGACGGCATCTCCAGCAGACGCTCGATGAGCGCGCCCGCGTCGCCGAGCGCCCCATAGGTGGGGTGCGCGACCGGCACCTCAGCGGCGTCGAGCAGGGCCTCAGCCGCGCGCACGAGGTCGAACGCGCGGTCGAGCTGCGCCGTGGGAGACCCGCTGCCGCACGCGCGGTGCAGCGCCGCCATGGACTCCAACACGCGCTGCGCGGGCGGGCCGATCGCACCGGCGCGCGGCGTGGACGACGGCGGCGGCGCGTGACGCGCGGCGGTCGACAGGGTGGCGCGGCCGAGGGACTGAACGCTCTCAAGGACAAGGTGCAACATCTTCGGCTCCGAGTTGAGGGTCTGCTTCTCAATCGGCCCGAACCGGCGCGTGTCGCACACTTCGCAAAAAAAAGTTGTGGGGCTACTATCCACGGCGATGTCGAAGCCCGAAGACGCTCAGCTCGTTTGCCCGCGGTGTCGGCGTCCGCAGGCGCAGCCCGACGCCCGCCGCTGCCCCATAGACGAGGCGTTCTACGTCACGCGCGCCGCCCTGACGGCCGCGGGGCGTGACCCCTACATGGGCGAGCTCATTGCGGAGCGGTACGCCATCATCGAGCGCTTGGGCATGGGCGGTATGGGCGCCGTCTATCGCGGCATCGACGAGCGCACCGGCCAGTATGTGGCCGTCAAGTTCCTGCGCGAGGAGTTCACCGCGCACAAGGCCATTCGCGCGCGCTTCGTCCGCGAGGCCGAGGCGGGCGTCTCGATCCAGAGCCCCTACGTCGTCGGCATGCTCGACTTCGGCGTCGACGCCGACCGCACGCTCTACATCGTGATGGAGCTTGTGCAAGGCTGGACCCTGCGCGACGAGGTCAACCACAACGGGCCCTTCTCCGTGCGCCACGCCCGCGTGCTCGCGCGCCAGGTCCTCAAGGGCCTCGCGGACGCCCACGACGTGGGCCTGATTCACCGCGACCTCAAGCACGACAACATCATGTTCACCGGCACCCGCGACCAGTTCATCGCGCGCGTGCTGGACTTCGGCGTGGTCAAGATCGACGCCGAGGACGCCCGCGACGACGGCCGCGTGCTCACGGCGGCGGGCGCGATGGTGGGCTCGCCAAGCTACATGGCGCCCGAGCAGATCCGTGGTCTGGCCGTGGGGCCGCCCGCCGACCTTTATGCCCTGGCCGTGGTGCTCTACGAGGCCATGACCGCGCGGCGCCTTTTCCCGGTGAACAACTACGAGGCCCTGCTGCGCTCCGGCGCCAAACGGGACGCGCCGCCGCTCACGCAGACGGGCACCGGCGAGCCTGTGCCGCCTTCCTTTGACCGGGTCATTCAGCGGGCGCTCGCCACCGACCCGAACGACCGCTTTCCAGACGCCCGCACCATGCTGCTCGCCATCGACCAGATGGAGCTGAGCGACAGCACGATGCCGGCCGACCTGTTCGCCGACTCGCCCGACCTGCCCGCGCCTCGCAAGGCCGCGACCGGGCCGAGCGCCGAGCCGCCGCCGCCCTCACCGGCGCCTGCCGGCCCCCAAGCAGACGTCGAGACCCCCGCCGTCGCCCCCGTCGAGCTCGTGGCGCAGCCGACCGCCACGCGCGCCGCGCCCCGGCCGCTCGTGGAAGTGCCGTCCTTCATCGAGGAGAGCGTCCCCGGCGTCGAGGTACTCGCGGACCCCGCACCCGACGCTGCAGCGCATGGCCCCGGCCGCGGCGTTGCGGTCCTGCTCGCGGCGGCGGTGGTCGGGTTCGTGCTGACGCGGGCGCTGCTCGCGGGGTGACCGCGGACGGAGGGCGGCGGCTCAACCGCCCCAGCTGATCCACCCCCGCTCCGCCGTGACCAGAATCATCGCCCCGAACGCGAGCCGGTAGTAGGCGAACGGCGTGAACGTGTGGGTCGAGACGTAGCGCAGGAGCCAGCGCACGCAGAGCCACGCCGTGACGAAGGCCGTGACCAGGCCGACCGCCCAAGGGCCGAGGTCAGCGGCGGTGAGCAGGTCACGATGCTTGAGCAGGTCGTAGGCGCCCGCGATGAGCAGGGTGGGCACGGCCAAGAAGAAGGAGAAGCGCGTCGCGGCCTCGCGCGAGAAGCCAAAGAGCATGCCGCCGATGATGGTCGAGCCCGACCGGCTCATGCCCGGCACGAGGGCAAAGGCTTGGGCGAGGCCCATCTTGAGGGCGTCGAGCGGGGTCATGGCGTCGACATCGGTGATGCGGGGGGCGCGGTCGGAGGCGCGGCGCTCGACCCACAAAATGACCAGCGCGCCCACGATGAAGGCCGCGGCGATGGACGTCGCGTTGAACAGGGCGGCCTTGAGGGCCTTGCCGAACAGCAGTCCGAGCGCCGCGAGCGGCACGAAAGCGATGGCCACGTTCACGGCGAAGGCCCGCTCCGGGCCGGGGCGCCACAAGCCGCGCACGGTGGCGGCGAAGCGCTCGCGGTATTCAAGCACGATGGCGAGCACCGCGCCCGACTGAATCACCACATCGAAGACCTTGCCCTTGTCGTCGACCTGCCCGAGCAGTGCGCTCGCGAGCACGAGATGGCCGGTGCTCGAGATGGGCAGGAACTCGGTCAGGCCCTCGACGAGGCCGAGCACCAGGGCGACAAGGTAGGCGGTCATCGGGGCTTCTCCGCGGTCGGGGGGGGCAGGGGGCGCGCCGGGCGCGCGCAGTCGGGGTCGGCCGCGGCGCAGGTCAGGGCGAGCATGAGCTCACGGCCGAGGCCACCGGCGACGGTCACGGTGACTTCGCCTGCCGGGAGGGTGCCTTCGAACATGCGCGGATCGGCCCGCTTCGCGTCGACGGGGCCTAGGGCCGCGTGCGTGAGCCGGAGCGTGGCCGCGCGCGTCACATCTCCCCGCCGCGTGAATACCGCGACGCGCAGCGGGGTCGGCTGAGCCAGGGAGAGCGTATAGGTCCGCGTGGGCTGCGCGCCTCGGGGGGCGTGCCAGAACGGCAGCGCGGTGATTCGGCCCGCCCCGTCGATCGGGGGCGGCGGCGCGGCAGGCGTCGGGGTGCTCAGGGCGCGCCGTGTGGCGTCCAGCGCACGCAAGGTCGCTAAGTTGCGCACATTGTACCCAAAGCCCAACCCCTCGGGCGTGAACACGCAAGGGGCGGCGAGCGCGCCCCGCTTCAGGCTGTTAGCGTGCATGCCGTCCCGCGCGAGGCCTAGGCCGGGCAGGGCGCGCATGGGCGTGAGCAGGTCGATGAAGGGCACGGCCTCGGTATCGGCGAGCGCCCGCAGCGCGGCGTCGTACGTCGGCAACCAGGGGTCGATGAGCGGCACGTGGCGGCGCGGCGTCATCCCCGAGACGAGCGGGACCACGCCGCGCGCGGTCAGGCGGCGCACGAGCGCCTGCATGCGGTCCGCGAACATGAACAGCGAGGCGCGCGGCGAATACGACATGCCGACGTCGTTTGTGCCGAACTCGAGCACCGCGAAGCGGGGCTTTAGGGCTTCGATTTCTGCGTCAATGGGCGGGGGCTCGCCGCGCAGCGTCCAGGCCACGTTGCGGCCCGTCTTCGCGGCGAGCGAGGCCCGGGCGAAGGGATCGGGCTGGCCGGGGCGTGAGGACCGAAACCCGTCGAGCGCCGGCTGAAGCTCAGCGTGCGTGCCCCACTCCACGGCATAGAACGGCCCCTCACGCCGCGCAAAGCACCCGAGAAAGTGCGGGCTGACCGTGCCCGAGCCACCCGCCTTGATAAAGGTCTGGGCGCTCAGATCGGGACCGCGCGTGGCGACCTCGCGGATCCGGGCGGCCACCCGATGCGAGAGGCTGTCCGCCGCGCGGGCGACCGGCGCCGCGGC
>Ga0164295_10004252_pt1 | contig 11388 bp, 4 predicted proteins | sample GEODES006metaG_FD_111798 | JGI IMG/M metagenome (GOLD analysis project Ga0164295, IMG submission 111798) | Oligotrophic lake water microbial communities from Sparkling Lake, Wisconsin, USA - GEODES006 metaG | ecosystem: Environmental > Aquatic > Freshwater > Lake | place: USA: Sparkling Lake...
GCATACGGCCCTGGATTGCGCGTCGCGTGGATGAGCGCCACGATGTAGTCCTTCACCTTGTCGTCCATGTAGATGCCGTTCACCACCTTGCGGCTGGCGACGATTTCCTTGATGTCCACGATGGCATTCACATCCAGCTTCGGCGCGCTGGTCGCCATCGCATCGAGCACTTGGCGTTCCTCGGCAGGGGTCGGGTAGTCCACACGCACCTTCAGCAGGAAGCGGTCAAGCTGCGCCTCGGGCAGCGTGTAGGTGCCTTCTTGGTCAATGGGGTTCTGCGTGGCCAGCACCAGGAAGGGATCGGGCAGCTTGTGCGTCTGCTCGCCTAGCGTCACTTGGCGTTCCTGCATCGCCTCCAGCAGGGCGCTTTGCACCTTGGCAGGCGCGCGGTTGATTTCATCGGCCAGGATCAGGTTGGCAAAGATCGGTCCCAGGCGCGGACTGAACGAACCGTCGCGCGGATGATACACCATGGTCCCCACCACGTCGGCGGGCAGCAGGTCAGGCGTGAACTGGATGCGCTGGAACTTCGCCTGCAAGCACATCGACAGCGTGCGCACGGCCAGCGTCTTGGCCAGGCCGGGCACCCCTTCCAGCAGCACATGGCCATTGGTCAGCAGCGCGACGAGCAAGCGATCCACCAGTTCGTGCTGGCCAATCAGGACTCGCGCAATTTCGGCGCGTAGCGGCTGCACCCAGGCAGCGGCTTTGGCGATGGCATCAGTGTCAGGAAGCGAAGGCGGGACGGCGGGCGTGTCAGACATGAGGCAGGAATTCTAGCGGGGTCGTTGGGGCTTAGCAAATACGGACCGCTCTTTCTGAGCGATGCTTCTTTGAAAAACCGGTTAGGGGTTTGGTTGCGTATTGTTTCGCACAAAGGTGTTCTGGCTTGGAAGGCTAAGTCAGGCTAAAACTTCCCCCCATTCGCCCGTGGACCTGCGCTCTCTCCTTTCGTTATGAAATGCTTTCCTTGCCCGCCCGCCCGTCTCTTCCTCACGTTGCTCGCCAGCCTGCTTTGCTCATCCATCGCCATCGCCGCGCCAGGCGATGTGGAGACGGGGTTCCCCTCGGTGGTGTTGGAGTCTTTCGGTGATTTGCAAACCTTTAGCATGGCTGTGCAGCCGGATGGCAAGATCATCATCGGTGGCACTCATGACAAGACCGACGGTCTCTTCCGAGGGAAACTCACGCGTTTGAATGCAGATGGCACGCAGGATACGTCGTTCAAAAGCTACGCCAATGGCTGGGTCCATGCCGTGGCGGTGCAGGCAGATGGCAAGATCCTGGTCGCCGGTGCTTTCGACTCGATCATCTCGCCAGGGCCGCCCTACTCAAATGCGGTGCGGAGGGGTATTGCGCGGTTGAATGCGGATGGCTCTCTAGATGCAACGTTTGATGCTAACATCACCGGCTTCGGGGTCACTGCCATGGCTGTGCAGGCAGATGGCAAGATACTGATCGCAGGCAGTTTCACCGAGATTGGCGGCACGGCACGCACAGGAGGCATCGCACGGCTCAACAGCAATGGCACATTGGACACCGCCTTTAACCCGGTGCTTGGCTTTCCTTTTACTCAATCCTTTGTCGTCATGCCGGATGGCAGCATCTTCCTTGTGGGCTCCATCAATTCCGTCGGCGGTGTCGCGCGCTACGGCTTGGCCAAGCTGACGAACGCTGGTGTGCTGGACACCACGTTCGATCCCGGATTCCTCGCAAACGCATCGCCTGTCGTTCTGGCACAGCCGGATGGCAAACTCCTGGTCGCGGCCAACTCGGGCCTGATCAGGCTTACTTCGACAGGTGCGGCGGATGCCACCTTCACCCCACTCACCTATGACACCGCAGCGGTCAATAAAGTGGAGTCGATGGTGCTCCAGGCAGATGGCAAGGTCATCATCGGCGGCAGGTTCACCAGTGTGAACGGCACAGCACGCAACCGAATCGCTCGCATTCATACGAACGGCACGCTGGACACTAGCTTCAACGCCGACGGCCTCGCCACCACGCGAGTGTTCGGCCTCATGCTGCAAGACGATGGTCGCCTGTTAGTCGGCTGTTTAGGGGGATTGAAACGTGTGCTCAATGATGTGGCCACGGAGTCCCTAACCGCCCCAAGCGCCACCAGTGTGGAATGGCTGCGCGGCAGCACCATGCCGGAGGTGGCCAGCGTGCAGTTTGAGCAATCCACCAATGGCACCACCTGGACCATGCTCGGCGCTGGCACCCGCACTCCAGGCGGCTGGCAACTCACCGGCACCAGTGTGACAGGCAGCTACCTCCGCGCCCGTGCCGCGACCCTCGGCGGCTACTTCCAAAGCTCGTCCTCGACCATCGTAAGCGAGGCAATCACCCCAGCTGGCACCCCGCAACTGCGCGTGCAATACCCCGCCAGCACCTACCTCTCCAATGGCGCGTTTACGCTCGATCTCGGTGCGCAAGAACTCGGGGCCAGCAGTGCCAGCTTCGGCTTCACTGTGCTCAATGAAGGCACCGATACCCTGAAACGCGTGCTGGCCAGCATCAGCGGCCCTCATGCCAGCGACTTCTCCGTGGTGCAATTGAGCCAACCCAACCTGGCCATCTCAGCCAGCCGGGTGCTGAACGTGGCCTTCAAACCCACCGGCATCGGCACACGCAGCGCCACGCTGCACATCACCAGCAATGATCCAGCCACGCCGGACTTCAGCATCGCGCTGACAGGCACGGGGGCATTGTCATCCAATGCGAACCTCGCCTCGCTTAGCATGACATCGGGCGTGTTCACGCCAGCCTTTGCGGCCAACACGCTAAGCTACATGGCCAATGTGCAATCCCACGTCGCCAGTTTCACCCTCACGCCCACCGTGGCGGAAGTGAATGCGACACTCACGATCAACACGGTGAGCGCTGCCTCTGGTGTGGCCAGAACGCTGAACCTCAACTCTGGCGCGAACGTCTTTAGCATCGTCGTCACCGCGCAAAACGGCAGCACCCAGACCTACACGCTTACCATCAATCGTGCAGCCAGCGTGGTGCCTGGCGATGTGGACCCCACCTTCAACCCCGCGAGCATCAATGCCATGGTGCGCAGCACCGTCTTGCAGACGGATGGCAAGCTCATCCTCGCTGGCTACTTCAACGAAGACCCTGGGCACCTGTCCATCCTGCGACTCAATGCGGATGGGACCTTGGACACGACCTTCAATGCCAGCGTCCTGGGCGGATTGAACTGCGTCATGCTGCTCGAGTCTGGCAAAATCCTCATCGCGGGCTACTTCACGGGCATCCGGCAAGGCACGGACGATGGCACGCTCGTCGCACGCAAAAACATCGCCCTGCTCAATGCCGATGGCACAGTGGATACCAGCTTCAATACCAGCATCGAGTTCTCCCCTGCGGATCCCATCAACGGCTATGATGGCGCGATCGAGTGCCTCGCTCTGCAAACGGATGGCAAGATCCTTGTGGGTGGAAATTTCAACCGCGTCGGAGCTACTACCCGCGTCGCCATCGCCCGCCTGACCGCAACGGGGGCACTGGATACCAGCTTCAATGCCGGGGCGCTGGACTTCAGCATTGCGAGCGAGCAGACGACGGTGAATAGCATCGTTCAGCAAGCCGATGGCAAGATCGTCTTCGGTGGCCAGTTCGACTCGATCGGTGCAGCGGCGCGCGGTGGCATCGCACGAGTGTCCACCAGCGGAGCATTGGAGGCAGGCTTCAATCCAGCGCTGATCGGCGGAGTGTCGATCATTCGCTTGCTGCCGGACCAACGCCTGCTCGTCAGCTCGACCAGCGCCGACAACTTGCACAATGGACTCGTCTTGCTCAGCAGCGCAGGCGTTGTGGATGCCAGCTACACCACGGGCCTGCAAGGCGAGGCTCGCTCCATGATTCTGCAAACCGATGGCAGCACCTTGCTCGCCGGTCAATTTGATGTGATCTACGATGGCTTCACGCCGGGGCCTGCTCGCAATGCCATCGCCCGTCTCAGCGCTACGGGAGTGCTGGATGCTGCCTTTGATCCCAGCGCCACCATGACAAACACCGTCGCCCAGTTGGATAGCCTGATGGTGCAGGAGGATGGCAAAATCATCGTCGGTGGGAGCTTCGACGCCATCGGCAACATCACCCGAATACGGCTCGCTCGGCTGGCAAACAGCCCCGTCACGCAAAGCATCGCCAACATTGGCCAGACCACGGTCGAGTGGCTGCGCGGAGGTGCCTTTCCTGAAGCTGAGGAAGTGCGCTTCGACCTGTCCACGGATGGCGGCGCGACCTTTACCGCCCTCGGCGCTGGCACACGCATCTCAGGCGGCTGGCAGCTCACGGGGCTGAACCTGCCCGTGACCGGCGGCATCCTCCGTGGTCGGGCACGCGTCATTGGCGGGTATCGGAATGGCAGCAGCGGCTTCACGTCCTTTGCCCAGCCCTTCTCACCTGCCGCAGCCGAGATCGTGGTGGAGCAGCCGGTGAACACCGACCTCGAAGATGGCGTGGACAGCATTGAGTTCGGCACTCTCGGCATCAATGTGCTGAACCCGGTGACGGTGACCATTCGCAATGCCGGTGGGCAGCCCCTGACCGGACTCTCGGCCAGTGTTTCACCCGCAGGGCAGTTCAGCATCATCGACCAGCCCAACACCTCCGTGGATGCGCTCGACAGCACCACCTTCATCGTGCAGGCGAAGATCACCACCGCCGGAGCCAAGACCGCCACGCTCACCATCAACAGCAACGATGCCGATGAAGCGCTCTTCACCCTCACACTGAATGCCACCGGCGCACCTGCTGTGCTGCCCACGGCGGCGACGACTGCCGCTACCGCTATTGCCTTTAGCACCGGCACGGGCGTTGACATCGCCACGGCCACGCTGAACGGCACGGTCGATGCCAAAGGCCAGCCGCGCACCGTCTCCTTCGACTACGGCCTGACCACGGCTTATGGCATGAATGTCGATGCCACACCGGCCACGCTCAGCACCACGGGTGCAACGCCTGTGTCTGCCGTGCTCACGGACCTGCCTCCGCACACCACTTACCATTACCGAGTGCGCATCGACGGCGATCTCGGCAATGCCCTGGGCACAAACAAAACCTTCACCACGCCGAACCATGGGCCGGTGGCTACCGATGATGTCGCCATCAATCTGCCGAGCGCGGCTGTCACCATCGACGTGCTCGACAACGACACCGATGCCGACCTGGACGACCTCACCATCACGACCAAGACCGCCGTCACACCCGCCACGGCAGGCACCGTTGCCATCGTGGCCAATCAGCTGGTCTTCACCGCGAGCGCGAACTTCGGCAGCACGGTGACCACGGCCACCTTCGGCTACACGGTGAGCGATGGCTTTGGTCTGACCGACACCGGCAGCGTGACTGTGACACCGGGCGGCGCAGCGCTTGATCTCACCACCAAGTCCGTGCCCAGCGCGGGCATCACCTATCCCGTGGAAATCACCACGACCAGCACCTGGGCCGTGACGGAGGCTCTGACGTGGGCCACGGTTTCGCCCAGCAAGGGCTTCGGCACGACCACAGTGCAAGTCACCCTGCTGCCGAACACTGCCATCGCGCAGCGTGTCGGCACGGTCAAGATCGGCGGCGTCGCCCACGCCATCACCCAGGCCGGAGTGCTGGCACCCACGGTCAGCGCCGTCACGGGCACCCTGAACAGCATCGTAGGTGATCAGAGCTTCAGCCTCACCATTCCGACCACCAACCCACCCGTCACCTACAGCGTGACCAGCGGCACCTTGCCACCCGGCATCACGATCAACCAAGCCACGGGCGTGCTCAGCGGCGTGCCAACCAAGGGTGGCGTTTACCCGCTCGTCATCAAGGCGACGAACCTCAAAGGCAGCAACAGCACGCCGAGCTTCACGATCAACATCGCCGCGCTGCAAGCCGGCATCGTGGGCACCTTCCACGGGTATGTGGAGCGCAGCAGCACGGTGAACCTCACGCCCAATCCGAGCCTCGGCGCGCGCTTTGAGCTGACCACCAATGCGAACGGCAACGCGACGGGCCAGATGTATGAGGGCGTGATCAAGAAGCCCTTCACCGGCCAAATCACAGCCACCTTGGCCGATGAAGATCATCCGACGCTACGCGGTGTCATCGCGGGCAGCACGCATGTGATCGACCTCACCTTTGACAACGATACCGACACCGTCAGCGGCACCCTGCACAACATCGACAACACCGAGTCCGCCGCCATCAGCGCCTGGGGCAATGCCTGGAGCGCCACCGCGCCGATCAAGAAGGCCAGCGCCTACAAGGCCCAGCACAACTTCTACCTGCAAAACACCGACACCACCAACGGCCCGCAAGGCTTTGGCTACGGCAGTTTCATCGTGACCGAAGGCACCGGCGCGCTCACGATCAATGGCAAGCTGCCCGATGGCAGCACGCTGCTCTGCACCACCTTCATCGGCCAGCAGGGGCAGGTGCTGCTCTACCAGGCGCTGCATGCCAATCGCGGCTCCTGTTTCGGCAAGCTCACGGTCACACCTGTCAATGCACCCACAGACAATACCGTCGCCGGCTCCCCCACTTGGTTTAAGCCCCAATCCCTGCCCGCAGCGAAGGACACCGTGTATGCCGCAGGCTTCAGCACGCTCACGCTGGATGCCAAAGGCAGCACCTACCTCGCCCCTGCGAAAGGCCAGATCATAACCGGCTTCATACCCGTGATCGTCGGCGGCACCAATGCCAAGCTCGCCTTTACTGAAGGCGGACTCGCTCCTGACTTCGATCAACTGCTGCGCCTCTTCAACGCCAGCGCCACGGGCCTGACGAACTCGATCACCATCGCCACCTTCGCCACTGGCAACAATCCCAACAAGGTCACAATGACCACCTTCACCGCGCCCACAGGCTTGTATGCGGGCAACTTCACCATCCCTGGCACCCCGGTCCGCCTCGCACCCTTCTTTGGCCAGATCGTCCGTGTGTTCGGCACCACCACCACGACGCAAGGCTACGGCTACTTCCTGCTACCCAGCGTGCCCGGCACCGGCCAGACCGTCACCACTTCCCCGAAGCTCAGCGGCAAGGCCCGGTTCGTGGTGCCGTGACCCATTGCACAAACCCGCATCGACACGGCGTATGACTGAGCCGCATGAAACTCAGCCTCGCCCTTGTCGTTGCCTTTGCCGCCAGCACGCTCGCCCAGCAGCCGCGCGGTTATAGCATCCCGGTCATTGACCTCTCGGCAGAGAAGGAGCGGCAAGTCATCGTCGATCAGGAGAAAGGCCAGTATCTTGGCCATCCGACCACGGTGCTGCTGGAGGATGGCAAGACCATGCTCATCGTCTATCCGAAGGGACACGGACGCGGAGCCATTGTTTACAAGCGCAGCACTGACGGCGGCAAGACCTGGAGCGAGCGCCTGCCCACACCGAAGAGCTGGGAGACTTCGCTGGAGGTGCCTACGCTGCATCGTGTGGTCGATGCCGTCGGCAAGAAGCGCCTCATCATGTTCAGCGGTCTGTATCCCATCCGCATGGCCGTGAGCGAGGATGATGGCGCGACCTGGAGCGAACTGAACCCCATCGGCAACTTCGGCGGCGTGGTGACGATGGCGTCCGTGGTCGAGCTAAAACGGCCCGGCCACTACATGGCCTTGTTTCACGATGATGGACGCTTCATCGCTGGCGGGGACGAGGCCAAATACACCGTGAAGACCGATCAAACCGCGCATCGCTCCCCGGCGGCCAAGCCCTGGCGCTTCTGGGTGTATCAGTGCCGCAGCACCGATGGCGGCCTTACCTGGAGCACGCCCATCCCCGTCGCCATGCTGCCGGATGCCAGCCTGTGCGAGCCCGGCGCGCTGCGTTCCCCCGATGGCAAGGAGATCGCCGTGCTGCTGCGCGAGAACAGCCGCAAGCACAACAGCTACGTTATCTACAGCCAGGATGAAGGCCTGACCTGGACCGAGCCCAAGGAACTGCCCGGTGCGCTCACCGGTGACCGCCACACCGCCAAATACACGCCCGATGGTCGCTTGTTCATTTCCTTCCGCGACACCACCCACGAGTCCCCCACCAAGGGCGATTGGGTCGCCTGGGTCGGCACTTATGACGACATCAAGCAAGGCCGTGAAGGCCAGTATCGTGTGCGTCTGATGGACAATCACAAGAACGCCAAGGGCGGAGAGAACGACTGTGCCTACCCGCCGGTCGAACTGCTACCGGATGGCACCATCGTCACCACCACCTACGGCCACTGGACCGAAGGCGAGCCCGCGTATGTGGTCAGTGTGCGTTTGAAGATGGAGGAGCTGGATGCGCGAGCGGGGAAATGAGCACGCGTTAGGAGTTCGAGCTTTAGCTCGCTCAGAGGAGAAACGGGCTGAAGCTCGAACTACCAACCCAGATCACCCCAGCAACGCCTTCACCTCGCGCAGGTCCGCCACCAGGTGGTCTGGCTTGGCGGACAGCAGCTTGGCCACGGATTCATAGCCCGTGCAGGTGCCGATGGTGCGCACGCCTGCGGCCTTGCCAGCCTCAATGTCGTGACGCATATCGCCGATCATGACCGTGCGCTGCGGATCGAAGCCGCGATCCCGCACCAGCTCCACAATGTGCTCGCGCTTGTCGAGGATCCCGCAGGCGGCGTGCTCGAAGTGGTGCCACACCTCCAGGTGGCGGGCCTGCTTCTCCACGTGATCCAGCGGCGCGCTGCTCAGCAGCACCATGCGGCGGCCCGTTGCTGAGGCATGGTCCAGGAACTCCCGTGCGTGGTCCAGCAGCGGCACCAGCGGCAGCGCATTGGGAAAGAAACGGAGGTAGAGCGCCTTGGCCTGCTCGATGGGCACGCCAGGCAGCACTTCGTTGTAGAACTCGGTGTAAGGCAGGCGGAAGCGCTCGCGGAACTCCGCCTCGTCCATGCGCGGCTTGCCGAACAGCTTCAACATGCGGTTCAGCGCCTTCAGCACCGCAGGCAAGTCATTGGCCAGCGTGCCGGACCAGTCGAGGATGAGATTGTCAATCATGAGGCGGCCAGCAGGGTCGCCAGCTGCTGGGCAAATGCAAACAGTGCCCGCAGTTGCGCATCTTTCTGGCTGCGCTACGTCTTCCCTCCCCATGCTCGTCCTTCGCAAACTCACCAAGTCCTTCAACAACCGCGTGCTTTTCCAAGACGCGGACATGACGATCAACTATGCGGAACGCGTGGCTCTCGTCGGCCCCAACGGCGCGGGCAAGTCCACCCTGTTCTCGCTGATCCTCAAGGAGGACGAGCCCGATTCCGGCACCGTGCAGCGGGATGAATACACGACCCTGGGCTTCCTGCCGCAGGAGAGCGAGCCCATCGGCGACGAGACCTCGCTGGAGATTGCCACGGGACGCGCCGGGGATTTGACCCAGCTGGAGGCCACCCTGCGCAAGCATGAGCAGGCGGGCACCACGGATGACCCGGAGTATTTCGAGGCGCAGACCAAGTTCGACGTGCTGCACAACCCACAGACGGAGGCCAAGGCCAAGAAGATGCTTCGCGGCCTGGGCTTCACCGAAGCCGAATGGAACCGCCCCGCACGCGAGCTGAGCGGCGGCTGGATCATGCGCGGCCACCTGGCCCGTCTGCTGGTGCTGGAGCCCGACCTGCTGCTGCTGGACGAACCGACCAACCACCTGGACCTGCTCTCGCTGATGTGGTTCCGCCAGTATCTGAAGAACTACCCCGGCGCGGTGCTCATGATCTCCCATGACCGCGACTTCATGGATGTGCTGATCGAGACCGTCTACGAGATCGACCAGAGCAAACTCAACTGCTACCAGGGCAACTACAGTGACTATCTAAAGCAGCGCGAGGAGAACTACGAGCGCGCGCTGGCGGCCTACAAGAACCAGCAGAAGGAGATCGAAGCGACCGAGGAGTTCATCGACCGCTTCCGCAACGTGGCCAGCAAGGCCGCCAGCGCCCAGAGCCGCCAGAAGCAGCTGGACAAGCTGGAGCGTCTGCCCAAGCCCGTGCCTCCGCGCAAATACTTCCGCTTCAACTTCCCGCAGCCTGCACGCAGCGGCCAGCGCCTGATCCAGCTGACCGACATTCACCAGGCCTACGGCACGAAACGAGTCTATGAAGGACTCGATCTCGAAGTCGAACGCGGCGAGCGCACCGTGCTTGTCGGCCCGAACGGCGCCGGTAAGTCCACGCTGTTGAAAATCCTGGCCGCCGAGATTCCCTTCCAGAAGGGAGAGCGCAAGCTAGGCACCAATGTGAAGCTGGGCTACTACAGCCAGCACCGCAGCGCCACGCTCGAAAGCACCGCCACCGTGGTGGAGGAAGTCATGCGCGTCTGCCCCACCCTGCGCGAGGACGATGCCCGCGCCATCCTTGGCACCTTCCTCTTCCGCAAAGAGGACGTGTATAAGAAGTGCGAGGTCCTCAGCGGTGGCGAGAAGAGCCGCTTGAACCTGGTAAAGTTCCTCGTCGATCCACCGAACATCCTGCTCATGGACGAGCCCACGACGCACCTGGACATCCAGAGCATCGAAGGCCTGACCCAGGCGCTGAAGGCGTATGAAGGCACGCTGGTGTTCATCAGCCATGACGTGCACTTCATCCGCTCCCTCGCGACCAAGGTGCTGCACATCAACCACGGCAAGGTCACGCCATATGTTGGCGACTACGACTACTACCTCCAGAAGAGCGGTATCGAGAACGAACGCGCGGCGTTGATCGCGGATTAGTGGAGCGAGCCAACGCTCTCTACTTCGCAGCAGCAGCCGAAGCCAGCTTCTCACCCGTCGGCGGCGCAGGCAGCGTGGGTTCGCCCGTTAGCAATCCCTGCTGCACCAGGAAGCGGTCCGCCGCGATCAGCGTGACCTTTTGCCACGGGCCTTTGTTGAAGAAGCTATGGCTCTGCCCTTCCGCGAGCCAGAGTTCCGTGGTGGTGTTGCCCAGTGCTTGCAGCTTCGCCAGCGCAGTATCCCAGCCCTTCTTCCAAGGGTCCTTGGTGCCAAAGAACGCGATGGCGGGAGACATGTCCTTACCCACGAAGCGCAGCACATTGACCTCCGCATCCTGTTTGTCATCGGGCGAAAAGGCAGGATTGAACCACAGGTAAGCCACCACGCGGGTGTCGATGTCCTTCACATCCGCAGGATCATTCAAGCCAGGGTTCATCGTGGCGAGCGCGGAGATATGCCCACCTGCCGAGCCACCGCCAGTGATGATGCGCTGCGGATCGATGCCTAGCTCCGGGGCTTTCTGTTTGAACCAACGAATCGCACTCTTTGCATCGGTGATGCACACCCGCTTGTTCGTTTCGCATGCGAGCAGCTTCTTGGCCTCGGCCTTGCTGAGCATCTGATAATCCGCCGTGGCGCAAACCAAGCCGCGACTGGCGAAGTAAGCGCAGGCCTCGCGGAACTGCGACAAGGAGCCACCAGTCCA
>Ga0164295_10004253_pt1 | contig 11387 bp, 7 predicted proteins | sample GEODES006metaG_FD_111798 | JGI IMG/M metagenome (GOLD analysis project Ga0164295, IMG submission 111798) | Oligotrophic lake water microbial communities from Sparkling Lake, Wisconsin, USA - GEODES006 metaG | ecosystem: Environmental > Aquatic > Freshwater > Lake | place: USA: Sparkling Lake...
AAGCCCCTCGCCATCGATCTTGCCAAGCTGAAGATCCCACCGGGCGACCATGCCTTCGCGCTGGTGACGAGCGCCGTGACGAAATATGCCCCGGTGGTGGCGGGTCAGGCCACGCCCCCCGCCCCCACAGACATCGCCGAAATTCTCGTCTCGACGCCGATCCATGTGCGGGTGACCCCCGCCGCCAAGGAGGCCACGCCATGAGCCTGTTTTCCGCCAACTGCCCCGGTCCCTTCGGACGGACGCTGCCGCACGCCACAGCGATGGGGCGGCGAGAGTTGCTCCGCGTCGGCATGGCCGGCTTGGGCGGGCTGTCGCTCCCCGGCGTCCTCCGGGCCAGGGCCGAGGCGCCGGCTGCCGGCAAGCAGCCAACGGCGGTGATCATGGTCTGGCTCCCGGGCGGTGCCTCCCACATCGACACCTACGACCCCAAGCCCGACATCTCGAGCGAGTACCGCGGCCCGTTCCAGACGATCCAGACGAAGATCCCCGGGGTCCAGTTCACGGAGCTCCTCCCCCGGCAGGCGCGGATCGCCGACAAGTTCACCGTTCTCCGCTCGATGCAGCAGACGGCCGGCGGCCATCCGGCCGGTTCGATGCAGATGCTTTCCGGTGATCCCGACACCCGCGACAAGCCAAAGCCGAAGTTCCCCGACTGGATGACGGTGGCCAACTACCTCCGCGCCAAGGAGGGGCCGCGCGACAACCCGCTCCCCCGCTACGTCGGCGTCAGTCCGCCGCTGGAATACAACGGGCCGGCCTACCTCGGCGACGCCTACCAGCCATTCGTCGTCTCCGGCGATCCGAATCAGCCGAGCTTCACGGTGCCCCACATCGGCACCGCCAGTGGCCGCGACGGCGCCCGCCTCGACCGCCGCGTCGCCCTCCGCCGCCAATTCGATTCCCTCGAGCGCGCCCTAGAAAAGCAGGCCGACTTCCAGGCCCTCGATCAATTCGAGACCCAGGCGATGACGCTCCTCACCAACGCCCGCACGAAGGAGGCCTTCGACCTCTCGCGCGAGGACGACTCGACCCGCGACCGCTACGGCCGCAACGCCTGGGGCCAGCAGCTCCTCATGTGCCGCCGTCTCGTCGAGGCGGGGGTCGACATCGTCACCACGCAACTCGCAGGCCCGCTGTGTGGCCGGGTCGGCAACTGGGACGACCATGCCGTCAACCATCATGTCTTCGATGCCCTCCGCTACCGGGCCGATGCCTACGATCAGTCGGTGACGGCGCTCATTGAAGACATCTACGACCGCGGCCTCGACAAGCGCGTGCTCGTCGTCGTCACCGGTGAGTTTGGCCGCACGCCACGGATCGAATATTCGCCGAGCACCGGCGAAGGGGCAGCGAGCGCTCCGGCCGGCACGAAGCAGCCGGGCCGCGACCACTGGCCGCGGGCCTACTCCAACATCTGGGCCGGCGGCGGGATCGAGACGGGCCGCGTGATCGGGTCCACCGATCGCAAAGGGGAGGATGTCACCGAGCGCCGCTGCACGGCCGGCGACTTCTTGGCGACGATCTACCACCACCTCGGCATCGACGCCCCGCGGGTGACGATCGACGATCTCAACGGCCGCCCGACGCCGGTCGTCGATCAAGGCAAGCCGATCGAGGAACTGATGGGCTGACGAGGGCGTCACCGACGTCCGTTTTTTTCAGAGGGGGATCCGATGCCCGGCAAGAGGTTCACGCGGCGTCAGGCTGTCGCCCGCAGCGCGGCCCTGGCGGCATGTGCGGGGCAGGGGGGATGGTGGCGCTCGGCCCGGGCCGATGATGCCGCGGCCGTGGCTTCCCCGCTCGACCAGATTTCCGTCGCGATCCTCGGCTGCGGGATCCGCGGGCCTGCCCATGCCGAGGAGCTCGCCGGCCGGAATGGGGCCCGCGTGACGTGGGTCTGCGATCCCGACCGCGGCCGTGCCGAGAAGCTCGCCGACCAGATCGCCCTCAGAGCTGCCACGCGGCCGCGCGTCGCCTCCGACCTCCGCACGCCCCTCGACGACGCCTTCCTCGACGTCGTCACCGTCGCCACGCCGAACCACTGGCACGCCCTGGCCGCGATCCTCGCGATGGAGGCCGGCAAGGACGCCTACGTCGAGAAGCCGGTCTGTCATTCGATCGAGGAGGGACAGAGGCTGGCGGCCACAGCGCGCCGCCTGGGGCGCGTCTGCCAGGGAGGCACGCAGGCCCGCTCGCTCCCCTGCCTCCGCGAGACGCGCGCCTTCCTCGCGGCCGGCGGGATCGGCAAGCCGACACTCGCCCGGATCATCTACACGAGCCACCGGGCGCCGATCGGAGGCCCGGGCGCTTTCCAGCCACCGGCGGGGGTGAACTACGACCTGTTTTGCGGGCCTGCGCCGATCGCTCCCCTGACGCGGCCGCAGTTCCACTACGACTGGCACTGGCTTTGGCCGACCGGCGACGGCGATCTCGGCAACAACGGAATCCACTTTCTCGACGCCGCTCGGAACATGCTCGACCTCTCGGGGCCCGGCTCGGCGACGCTCTCCTTCGGCACCCGCGCAGGCTACGCCGACGCCGCCGAGACGCCGCACACGCAAACGAGCCTGACGCTCTTCCCCGACGTGACCCTCGTCACCGAGATCCGCAATCTCAAAGATGTCGCCGACGTTGACGGGCTGGGAATGGGGATCCAGATCCACGGCACCGAGGGAAGCGTCGTCTGGAAGGCGCACAGCCCGACGGTGGCCGTCCTCGATCCTGCCGGCATGCCGGTGAAGACGATTTCCGGCGAGGGGAACCATTTCGAAAAGCATGTCGCCAACTTCCTCGCCGCAGTCCGGGCCCACGATCCGCAACGCCTCGCCGCCGAGATCAGCGAAGGGGTGCAGTCGACGGCGCTGTGCCACCTCGGCAACATCTCCTATCGGCTCGGCACGGAACTCGCGCCCGAAGACATCGTCGCTCGGATCGTCGCCCGGCAGCCGAAGGATGACGCCGCGAAGCTCGTCGACCGCGTCCGCCGGATGCTCGCGGCCAATGGCTGCGAGCCGGCCGACGGCATGATCCGCTGCGGAGAGTGGGTCGAAACGGCGGCAGGAAAGGGGACAAGCGCCCTCGCCCTCGCTGCCGACAGCGGGCCGGTGCTCGTTGAGGGGCCGGCCCGCGATCTCGAGCGTCTGGAGTACCGGCCGCCGTTTCTCCTCCCGCCGGCGCGGGAGTGACTCTTGCGGAGATGGGCCAGGGGTCGCGGTCGCCCCGGTGCTCTCTTTAGAAGATCGCCCGGATGGGAGAGCCCGTGGCGATGCGATGCGGACGGCCGAGCGGGTCGTGGATCTCCCGGGCGGGATCAATGCCGAAGCGCCAGAAGATCGTCGCGGCGAGATCCCCCGGCGTGACCGGATCGGCCACGGGATGGGCACCGATCCGGTCACTTTGCCCGTGGATCGCCCCCCCCTGGATCCCACCGCCGGCGAGGAGCACCGAATAGCAATGGGGCCAGTGGTCGCGGCCGGCCCCGGAATTGATCTTCGGCGTCCGCCCGAACTCCCCCATCGCCACGACGAGCGTCGATTCGAGGAGGCCGCGCTGGTCGAGATCGGTGATCAGCGCGGCGAGCGACCGATCGGCGATCGGGAGGAGATGATGCTTGTGCTGGCTCGCGCACTTGGCGTGGGCGTCCCAGTTTTGCCCCTGCTGGCGGTAGTCGTAGACATTGACAAACGGCACCCCTGCCTCGACGAGCCGCCGGGCCACGAGGAGATTCTGGCCGCGCATCTGTCGTGCCACCCCCATCTCGCCGCCGCCGCCATTGACCTCGCCGGTGGGGAGAGGGTCGGACGTGAAGCCGTAGGCCTCGCGGACCGCGGCAGGCTCCTTGGAGACATCGAGCGCGTCGCGGATCGCCTTCGATTCGAGGAGGCCGCAGGCCCGATCGGTGAACGAAGCAAAGGGATTGGCCCCGGGCACGGCCATGGCCGCGGCATCGAGGGCCGAGAGGAGGCCCAGGCGCCCCGCGCGGCGGCCGGCATCGGCGCCCTGCCGCGGCAGGAGGGCGTCGACGGGATACGTCCGCGCTACCGGATCGACGTCGACGAGGAGCGGATCGTGCGCGGCCCCGAGGAAGCCGGCCCCCTGACACGGGACAGGATGGACATTGCGGAACACATGCGGCAGCGACGCGAAGGGCACCTCACCGACCGGAGCCGGATTGAGGGCCGAGACGACGCTTCCATGGGAGGGATAGAACTGCCGCGTCGGCACGAACAGCTCCCGATCCGGTCCCTCGAGGGGCCGGCCGGTGAGGGCATGGATCGAAGCCGAATCGTGGAGATTCGCCTCGTGGTGCATGCTCCGCACGAGCGCGATCTTGTCCATCACCCGGGCCAGCCCCGGGAGGTGCTCGCAGACCTGCACGCCGGGCACCGCGGTGGAGATCGAGGCAAACTCGCCGCGGATGTCGGCCGGCGCCGACGGCTTCATGTCGAAGGTATCGAGATGACTCGGACCGCCGTACCAGAAGAGGAGGATGCAGGAGCGGATGGGACGAGCCACCGCCACCTCCGCCCCGGCGCCACGGGCCCGGAGAAGGCCGCCGAGCGACAGGCTCAAGCCCCCACTGATCCCGGCGTTAACAGACAGGTCGAGAAACACCCGCCGCGAAGCGCGGGGCTGGTCACGGCGTCTTCCCGCTTCTCCCATCTCACGTCCCCTCTCGAAAGCGGTCAGCGACGGTCGATGGCGGCCGAGTCGCCTGCGGGGAGGGGCACTTGATCGGGCGAGGTCAGGTAGGCGACGAGGTCGCGGACGTCATCGTCCGAGAGCTTCGAGAGCAGACCTTCGGGCATGAGCGACTGCTGCTGCACCACCTGCTCGGCGATGTCGTGGCGGTCGAGGACGATCGGCGCCTGGGCGGTCTGGACGGTGAGTGTCCGGTCGTCGGCAGCGCTGATCACGCCGGTCACGGCCCGGCCGTCGGCAAGCACGAACGACACCGCCCGGAAGTCGGCCCCGACACTCGCACCCGGATCGATGACGTTCTCGAGGAGGTAGTCGAGATTTTTGCGGTTGGAGCCGGTGAGGTCGGGGCCAAGCTTGCGCCCTTCGCCGAACAACACATGGCAGCTCGCGCAGTCCCTGGCAAACAGCGCTCGGCCATGCCCACGGTCGGCCGCTGCGACAACCTCGGCCGAGAGTTCGCTCCGCCAGCGCTCGATGAGTTCCTTCTTGTCAGCCGCGCTGACCCGCACCTGCCCCCACAGCTTCCCGAGCCGCTCCGCGAGCGCCGCGTCGCCGAAATCGGCAATCTGCCGGGCGTGGAAGGCGGAGATCTCTTCGGCCCGGATCTGCCCCCCCTCGACTGCATCGAGAAGCTTGGCCGCGTAGGCCGGCCGGGAGGCAAGGAGATCGACGAGCGCCGAGCGGTCGGCGGGGGAATAGATCCCGGCAGACCCGAGGGCCTTGGCTGGGGTGTCTGGATGGTCATAGCGGGCCAGTCCCGCAAGCGCCTCGGCGATCACGGGGCGGTCACCGAGGAGCCCCTGGAGGAGCGTGGCGCCATCCTCGGGCACCGTGGCCACGAGCGTCCGCACCGCCTGGCGACGGGCCTCGGGCGCAGCTGAGCCGTCGAGGGCCACCTGCCGAACGGTCTCCATGCCCCGCCCTTCGCCGAACAGGACGTCGAGCTCACGGACGGCCTGCACGGTGGCCTCTTCGGGGGAAGCAGCAAGCGCCGCCGACATCTCCGCGTAGCCGGCCGGGGGCGAGGCCTGCCGCCAGCCGCGGAGGCCGTCGGCCAGACCAGTGACGAGGTCGCGGCGCCGGGAGGGATCCCCGTCGACGGCCGCCTTGAGAAGCGCCGCCACAAGGTCGGGGCGCTCGTCGACGCGCCCGGCCACCCACCGGGCGAGGTTGCGTCGCAGCTGCGGCAGCGCCGCGGTGCCGGCGAGGGCCACCGCCGCGTCGGGATGCCGGGCGACCGACGGCGCCAACCCAAACCAGACGAGCTTTGGAAACTGCGCATCGGTGGCGAAGGTGTCATGGCCGGCAAGCGCCCCGGCAACGTTCCAAGCGGGGCCATCGGCGAGGCGACCGACAGCCGAGGCGAGATGGAGCTGCACAGGCCCTGCCAGATCGGTGGCCGCCAAGGCGACGAGCCGCTCGACGACCGCCGGCGAAGGCTGCCGGCCCCCCGGCGAGCAGGCGTCAACAAGGAGCCGCACCCCCCAGCTGCGCACAAACGGATCGCTGTCGCCGAGGCGCTCGAGGAGGAACGCCTCGTCGAGGGCGGGCGTGTGGTCGATCGCAGGCTGGTTGATCGCGGGCCGGTCGATCGCGGCCAGGGCCCACAGGGCGCGGAGGCGGTGAGCAGGATCAGCCGCCCCGGCTGCGTTTTCGCGAAGCCAGGCGATGTCGGCGGCGAGGTCGTCGCCGCGCAGCGCCCGCTTCTGCCACTCGCGCACCGCCGCGCGGCTCCACCACTGGTCGGCGACGAGGAGATTGCCGCGCAGGGTTGTCCCTTCGAGCGCGGCGACATCGACGCGGGCCGGGGTCCGCGGGGCACCGTAGACGAGTTTGTAGATCCGGCCGCTCGTGCGATGGACGCCGTCATGGTCGTGGCACTCGCCGGTGTCGGACCAATCAGCGATGTAAACCCCGCCGTCGGGGCCGCTGACGAGATCCATGCCGCGATAGAACGGATCGGCGATGAAGCAGAGATCGTCGCCATGCGACGCGGTGTAGCCGGCCCCGAGCGGCTTGAGGATGTCTTGGTTGATCCGTCGGCCGTGGAGGTTGAGGGTGAACACGCCGCCGCGGTACTCCTGCGGCCAGTTGGTGCCGCCGTAGATCATCAGGCCGATGTGGGCATGGCCGCCGCCGGCGGCGCTGGTCTTGTCGGAGACACCGAAGCGGATGTCGCTCCACTTCTCGCCGGTATCCCAATGGACATGGTCGGCCACCTGTGGGACGAGGTCGTAGACATGCGACTCGAGGTCCGTGCCGTACATCCGTTCGGTGTGCGCGCCGTACACCGCATGCCAGAGGTGGCCGATGACGGTGTTGATGACGAACGTCTCGCCGTGCTCGTCGAAGTCGGTGCCCCAGGAGTTTGTCATCCCGGAGATCACCCCCTCGACAACCTTGCGGCCGGGGTGGTAGCGCCACACGCCGGTGTTGATCTCCACTCGCTGCGAATCCCCCGCCCCCGGGACGCCGATCCGCGACGTTCCCTGGATCCCGTGCCGGGCCCACAGCCAGCCGTCCGGGCCCCACTTCAATCCGTTGCAGGGGGTGTGGCCGACACTCGTCTCGTTGATGCCATCGAGAACGATCTCGGGAGGGCCGTCGGGGACGAGATCGTCGTTGCGGTCGGGGATGAAGAGGAGGTGGGGGAGGTCGATCACCCACACCCCCCCGAGCCCCACTGCCACGCTCGTCAGCCGCGTGCCGCCATCCCAGAACACCGTCCGCTCGTCGTGCTTGCCGTCGCCGTCGGTGTCGGTGAGCACGGTGACGCGATCACGGAGGCTGTCATCCCATCCGCCAAGGTTGCTTCCCGCCCAGGTGAAGTTCTCGGCCACCCACACCCGCCCTTGTGCATCGGTGCACAGGCCGATCGGGTTTTGGACGTCAGGCTCGGCGGCAAACACCTGGAGCGCGAAGCCGGGGGGAAGCTTGGCCGTTCGGCAGACCTCGGCCGGATCCATCGGCGTCTCGGTCGACTTCTCGGTGTTTGGCGGCGTGGGGAAATCATCCGCGGAGGCGCCCTTCCAGAGGAACATCGAGCCGATCATCAAGCCGAGCATCGTGACCGATCGGAGCCAAGCGTTGATTCGCATGCTGATCCCTGCGGGAAAAAGTGGCGACGGAAAGGAGCATCGAGCCAGCGCGGCCGAATCTCCCGGGTCGCGGATGAAAATTGTAGCCGGAGCCCTTCGGGAGCGTGACACCCATTCCTGCTGGGGAAACGTCGGTGAGCGTCAGGCGATTCCGAGAACGTCGCGCATCGAATAGAGCCCTGCCGGCTTCCCGGCGAGGAACGCCGCGGCGGCCAGCGCCCCCCGGGCGTAGCAGTCGCGATTCGTGGCCCGGACGTTGACCGAGAGCGATTCCCCCTCGAGGCCGAAGAGGATCGTGTGCTCGCCGGGATTGTCACCGGCGCGGACGGCGTGGTAGCCGATCTCGTCGGCCGGCCGGGCACCGGGACGCCCCTCGCGGCCGTGGGCGGCCTTCGTCTGCCCCATCGCGTCTTGGACGAGGCTGCCGAACTTGAGCGCCGTGCCGCTCGGCGAATCCTCCTTGTGGCGGTGGTGGCATTCGACGATCTCGACGTCGGCCCGCACGCCGGTGCGGTGGAGGAGCGCCGCGGCCCGTGCCACGAGGTCCATCGCCACGTTCACCGCCAGGCTCATCGACGGCGACTGGAGGATGGCGATTTTCTTGGCGGCCGCCTCGATCCCCGTCTGGTCGGAGGCCTCGAGCCCGGTGGTCGCCACGACCAGCGGCACCTTCCGGGCAACACAGGCCGCGGCGATCGCCGCCACGGCCCCAGGGAGGGAGAAGTCGATGACGACATCGGCCGGGCAGGTCCAGCTGTCGCTGATTCCCACCCCGGCGGCCGCCACGCCAGCGAGCGTCCCGGCGTCGCTGCCGGCCAGCGGATGACCGGCCCGATCGATCGCCGCCACGAGCTTCCACTGCTCTGGCTCCGCTGCCGCGCAGGCGATGATCCGCTGCCCCATGCGGCCCGCGGCGCCATGCATCACCAGCCGGAGCGGCTGCCGCGAGGTCGGGGCAGGGGAGGGGATCGCGGTGGCAAGCGGGCTCATCGGGCATACCTCTTTGGTGTCTGGGCGCGCGTGACGGAGCGTGGGCCCCGATCGCCCCCCCATCATAGAAAGCGCTTTCCTCGACACCACAGGCTCCCCCCGCCGTGCCGGCAGGGTTTGCCTCTCCAGCCCTTTTTTCCGCGGGGTGGGTCGGCTGGAGAAGCTGACTCACGCCCGCTCCTAACCCCTGAAGAAGGCTTCCGTTTCGCGTCGATGGCTCCCCTGTCGGCAGGGCGATCCCAGGGAAGGGGCGCCCGCGCGGCAGGGGAGGGAGAGCGATGCTCTACAGCCGCCAGCATTCAATCGCGTTTGCCCATTTCCCCAAGACTGCCGGGCATTCTATGGTGAAGTGGTTTCGGGCGACCTTCCCCGACGCCGCCTTCGTCAAACCCGACCCGATCCACCCGGTCAGCCATCTCTCGGTGCGCGAATCGCTCGACCGGCTCGGCATCGCCCCGCAACCGCTCCGCTTCCTCGGGCGATCGGGCCGCAACGCCGTCGGCAACCTCGCCCGCCATATCCTTCCGTTCCCGCAGCCGCAGCTCCGGATCATCGGCGTCGTTCGCGAGCCGATGGCGATGCTCGTGTCGCTGTTCGAGTATTGGAAGACCTACGACTTCGGTGCCGAGCCGATCACGCCGCTGATCGCCGCCGCGAAGACCGGTTCATTTCCGATCTTCCTCGAGCGCGCGATCCTCCGCCGCGAACTCCCCAAGTACGACAACTTCTTCGATGTCGGCGGGGAGCTGTGGGCCAACACCCGGCTCCTCGATCTGGAGTCCCTCGACGACGACCTCGACGCCTTGACCGACGAGTGGGGCATCGAGCCGCCGGTGCCCCGGCTCGATCGCTGCAACGTCGGCCCCCCCCAGGTCCGTGATCTTTCGCCGTACCTCGACGAAGCCGGCGCTCTGGCGACGGCAGCCCGGAGCTACTTCGGCTGGTACTACCGCCGCCAGACCGCCGCGGCTGCGACCGTCCGGCGCGTAGGCTGACCTCGACGTCTGTCGTCCCCGCCAGCGGGTAAGCCCAGATGGGTGACCAGACCCAAAATGACGGCTGTAGCCGTCTCTGGCCATTTGCGGGGGGCCTCCGCCACCACCTTGACACTCTCACGTGCGTGGGATTTCGGCATCGGTATGATAAAACCTCTTCATTGGAGAGATTCCTTCCGACTGGGGCATGGCCATGGGCAGACGACTCGACCGCAGGAGGACCGCAGCGGCCGGCGGGGCGAGGCGCTTCGCCGCACTCCTTCTCTTGGCAATTCCGGCGGTCCTTGGCTTCGGCGTGCCCGCCAGGGCGGCGTCGCTGAAGTTCTCCTTCGTCGCCGCTGGGACGCTCGCCACCCTGCCGGCGACCAATCCCACCCTCTACGCCAACGTGACCGGTGGCTTTGCCGCGGCAGGCGCGTACTGGTCGAGCCAGTTCCAAGACGATATCACGATCAACATCGAGATCGACTACCCGGCCCTCGCATCGGGAGCGCTTGGAAACGCTCGTTTCCAGAGCGTGGCCATCGGCTACGCCGACGTGCGGTCGGCCCTCTCCTTCGACCGGAGGAGCGTCGACGATTTCACCGCCGTTTCCAGCCTTCCTGCCGGCACTGCGCTCTCCTTCCTCACCAACAACGAGCAGACGGGCGCTTTGCAAGTCGACGCGAATGGAACGAGCAACAACGTGGTGCTCGACGTCCCCCGTGCCAACGCCAAGGCGCTCGGATTTTACGGCACCGACTTCGACCCGAACGACGCCGTCATCGACGCCCAGATCAACTTCTCGAGCAACTTCTCCTGGGACTTCGATCGCTCCAACGGCATCAGCCCCGGGACGTTCGACTTCGTCGGCGTGGCGATCCACGAGATCGGCCATGCGATGGGCTTCGTGAGCGGCGTCGACGTCGTCGACTTCGTCTCATTTCCCAACGGCAACGTCGCCTATCGCGGCACCGAACTCGACCCCTACGCCGTGTTCAGCGTCCTCGATCTCTACCGACACGGGGCCCGCAATGGCGGCGGACTCGATTACGCCACCGGTGGCACTGGCGTTAACACCCCATACTTCTCCCTGGACGGAGGATTGACGTCGCTGGGCAGTTTCGCCACCGGTCAATTCAACGGTGACGGCCGCCAAGCCAGCCACTGGAAGGACAGTCTCGGCTTGGGGATCATGGATCCCACGTTTGCGTACGGGGAGTTGGGGGTCGTGAAGCCGCTCGACATCCGCGCTTTCGACGTCATCGGTTACGACTTGGTCGTCGTTCCGGAGCCGGCCACCCTCGCGCTTCTCGCCCCGGCGGTGGTGATTGCCCTCTGCCGCTCCCGCCGTCGTCGCGGCTGACAGAACGCGGACTCTTCGATTGAGGGGTTTGCCAGGTCGTGCTGTCGATCGAGCAGCTTCGGCTGGAACTCTGCCCCCCGCGACGAACTACGGTCGATCGAATGCGCCGCTGGGACGGCGGCACCGGCCCCAGCCGTTGGGACGGCGGCACCGGCCCCAGCCGCCGCCGACGGCGGCCTTTGGCATCAGCCGTACAGATCGATCGCCTGGACGATTTCGTCGAGCCGATTGCCGACGGTCACCGCCCGGTTGGCG
>Ga0164295_10004254_pt1 | contig 11385 bp, 12 predicted proteins | sample GEODES006metaG_FD_111798 | JGI IMG/M metagenome (GOLD analysis project Ga0164295, IMG submission 111798) | Oligotrophic lake water microbial communities from Sparkling Lake, Wisconsin, USA - GEODES006 metaG | ecosystem: Environmental > Aquatic > Freshwater > Lake | place: USA: Sparkling Lake...
ATCTCGGCAGCCGTCGTTCTCGCGGACGCAACTACCATACTCCTCGCCGCCCCCGCCATGAGCTTCAAGCTCACCATGGGCATGTCGCCCTTCTAAACCGCCCCCGCGCGGTACCCGCCATGGTGTGAATGTATGTGTGTGAATGTGAATGTGTGTCTGTGTGACTTCTAACACACTTTCCCCTGGCATCATCAGGACGAGTCCCCCCGTCCGGCGGTGCAGCTTTGCATCGGTTACTCCGGAGAGGAGCACAATTCCCCACAGGCGAAGAAGTTTTTGATCGCACGCGGCGCGTCGGGCGCGGTGACGGCTCCACAGCCCGAAGAAAGTGAAACTGCAACGAGGGTTGCTCAGGCGTGTTGTAGCCGAGCTACGGCGCGAGCAATCGGCAGCCATGTCCGCGGGCGACTCAGGGGCCGACCTGGCTTCGGGCGCATACGACATTGACTGGTCGAAGCTCACTGCTCGTCTCCCTGTCGGCAAGGATACGGCATCCGCATTGCGTCGTGGAGACCTGTGAGTGTTGCAGTGCACTGCATGGCACGCTGCAATGCGCGCCATCCTCAAGCGCCCTCCCAAACCACCACAGTATTTGTGCTGCTGACGTCGTGCACTTCGTTCGTTGTGCAGCTTCAAACGTTTCGATGTCAACTCGAACGGCGTGCTGTCTCTCGCAGAGGTTGACAAAGCCGTGCGCGACGTGCTTGGCCTCGATTCGCTCTACTCCGCAAAGCCGGCTCTGATGCGTGCCTTCCAGGCGGCCAAGGACGCGAACAAGGAGAAGGCGAAGAAGCGGCCAACAAGAGCGGGGCTCTCGAGGGATGATTACGTCGAACGAGACGAATTTCGGCTGCTGCTCGTCTACTTGCGCCAATACTTCGAGTACTTCGTCGCGTTCAACCGGATGGATGTCAACCCCGACCACAGGCTCACGCTCGAGGAATTCCGGCTGGCAGTCACGAATGGTACGCTCTCAAAGCTCGGCATCAACGTGAAAGAGGAGGAGGTCGACACCGTCTTCGCGTCCATCGATAGCAACGATGGAGACTTCGTGCTGTTCGACGAGTTCTGCCACTGGGCGATCGAGCAGAATCTCGACGTGGACGACGACGATGACTACGACCCCGAAGAGAAGATTGGCTTCAAGTCCGCAGAGGCCGGAGCTGGACATAAGCAGCCCAAAGGGGCGCCAACAAAGTCGCCAACCAAAGCCGCCGTGGACCCGCCCCCGATGCCGGCGTGGAAGCGAAAGCTCGCCGACCAGCGCCAGGCGGCCTCAACGGCGTCGGCCAATATTATCGCGGCAGCATCGGCTAAAGAGCAGGCGGCTGCCGAGCGCCTGGCTCAGCTCAAGGCAAGGGCGAACCGAGAGTTTACGCGTGCCGCGTCACTCGCAAGGATAGAAGAGCACAGAGAGCGCAAGCGGTTGCTGGCGGAGGAGGCCAAGGCGGAGTACGACAAGCTAAGTGGGCGTGAGATGATCGCGCGCGTTGCCTTTGCCGAGGAGCTGAGCGAGGAGGACGTGGTGTCGCTGTCCAAGAAGTTCAACGATGCACTCAAAGGCAGGGACCCCGACTTGCGCAACTTCTTTACGCTCTTCAAGAGTATGGACATGGACGGCAGCCGGCGCATCTCGTTCAACGAGCTCGATGTCTTGGTGCGCCACCAACTCGGCCTGAAGGAGAAGCACCTGAGCCAAACGCAGCTTCTCGCGCTCTGGAAGAAGCTCGACGAGAATGCGTCGGGCTTCATCGACGCTGGAGAGCTCAGCCGATTCCTGAGAATCGGCCAGTCTAACGAGCTAACGCCTGCCCAGCGCGCTCGTAAGAAGCTACAGCAGGCGCGACTCGCAGAGAAAGAGCGACTCCGCGAGGAGTCGCGCAAGCGCCTCGAGAGGAACGTGGCTGATAAGTCGCAGACTGTCGAGAAGGCAACCGAGGAGGAGATGGCGCGATTCGCCAAGATTTTCAACGAGAAGTTGAAGGGCTCCGATATCACCAACTTCTTCGCTCTCTTCAAGTGGATGGACATGGACGCCTCTGGTAAGGTGAAATTCGACGAGTTTGATTCCATGGTGCGCAAAGCGCTCAAGGTCGCCCATTCCGAAGTGAGCAATGCCAACCTCTTCTCCCTGTGGGCCGCCATCGACGAGAATCAGAACGGCTTCATTTCCTCGGGCGAGTTTGTTCACTTCATGCGCAGTGCTTCTGCGCAAATCGATGAAAGTGAGCGACTCGACAGGAATGTCGCTGCCGAGAGCACCCAACGCCTAGCCGAGCAGGCGACGTTGGCACAGATTGGTAAGGAGGAGACGTGGGCACGAGTTCGCGCCACCCAAGCCGTCCAGAAGGCGAAGGCTATGGAGGCCGAGATCGAACGCATCGAGCGCCTTATGGCCGACTTTGAGGCGCTGCGTAAGAAGAGCGACAAACTGCACGCCAAGGTCTCCAGTGGCAAACAGTCACGCTTTCAGACTCCAGGTCATCTCCCGGAAGTTGGAGCAGTGCCGCAGGAAGAGGAGCCACCTGCCGACGCGGGCGACGACGCGAGTGTGCCCAGTCCGGGAGGTCAGAGTACCATGACTTCAACCCTGGGCTCAACAAATGGCAAGCGCAAGGAACGCGTCACGGCCTCGTCGATACGCGCGGAGGCCCTACACATGCTGGCGCGGGAGGTCAATATGCCCGGGATGCTCCCGAAGAGGTCTCCCTCGATGCTGCTACCCACCCTCCAGCGCGAAGAAGGTGGGCTCTAACGCACACTTGAGGATCACAGAGGACCGATGCGCGAAATAGATCACGATACCACACAGTGGGTGTGTGTGTGTGTGCAGAGTGCTGCTTTGATGTTTTGCAAACTGTACGCTGTTACGGTGAATCCGCGATCATGCATCAACGATCAGTCCGATCCAGGCGCTCCGCGGTGAAACCGCCTTCCACAGGAAACGCAGCGTCCACATGGGGAGCACTTCTACGCCGTCCGTCCGCGCGCCGCCCTACGTCCATGAAGCTTAAGCCAGCCCCAGAGATCCTCTGCTCGGTCTGCAATGACCCGAAAGCTTGCAGCTGCGAGAGCAAGGCGAAGGTCGACAGCAAGACGAAGGTCAATGTCGTCAAGTCACGTCATGAGAACAAAAATTGGGCAGCTTTACAACGACACATCCAGCGCAATCTCGAGGCGAGAAAGAGGTTTGAAGACAGCTCAACAGGAAAGCAACTGCCGCCTAGCACGCTGGACTGGACTCCAGAAGAGAAGCTGCCCGAGGAGCCATATGGTGGAGAGCAGCTCCTGTTCGTGCACTTCATTCCGCCATCCTTGAGGCAAAAAGGCAAGGAGAAAGTACCGTGGATCGTGCACTGCACCGGCGATAAGAATGGCCGTGGCATCGCTTGCCGCGAGGTTGTGCATGTGGTCTTTCGGTCGGTCACCAACTTTGAGACCTTCGAGGGTACAGCTTCGGGACAGGTTTGCAACTGCGCCATTGCTCAGCATCATCTCCGAGGCTATGGATGCTTTCGGATGGATGAGCGAGGCTACGCCATAATCGAAAGCGTCGAGGTGGCAGCAAGAGTGTCGGTCAACACCCAGACCGACTCGGCTGTGCAGCATCCGGTAGAGACGCAGACCGAGTGTAGCGAGTCGCACGAGGTGGAGACGCAGGCTGATTTTCCGGGCGAGCTGCACGCATCGCAGACCGACCCAGATCACGACCGAGAGTGCGAAATGCTGTCGGCCGACCACAAGGCGCTGGTGGCTGAGCTGCGAAAGTCCCAAGCGTACGGCAGGGCAGCAGACGCCACTCTCCGTATCGTGGAGCGTTCTCATCAGACCGAGAAAGCGACAATGCGGGCGAGAATCGCTGAACTCGAACAGCTTTGCGTTGCTAAGGGCCGGCCACATGCACCTTCGAGTGTGCAATATGGAGAGGGTAATTGTGCGTCCCTGATGAACGCGGCTACTCGGCGGCCGCTCGATGGCGGCCAGATGCACTATCCAGCAGACGCCGTCGACGAGGCGGCGGAGCTTTTGACACTGCGATCGATGCTTTCGCACCGGCGCGAGCTCCCGCCGGCGCCGCCGAATCACGTTGAGCAGAAGCCCGTGGCCGTGCCTCGAGCCCTGGTCTGGGGTGGATCTTCTGTAGCAGTGCCAGTGGTCTGGATGGAGTGAACGTGTTAGTGTATGGTATGCGTGGCCATTATTTGGCCGTTACAGTTTGAGAGAGCCAAGGTGAGAGATGGGTTTCAATGGTTCTTTTTCGCGCAACGCGCGCGCGCGCGCGGCGGCGCCGCGCGGGGCGTAGGTTGCCGGGGCGCCGCGGGCGGCATAGTCCTGACGCGCCCGGGCCAAGACCCAAGTTACGGGCTAAGTCCTGACGACCCTTACGATGCTATCGATCGGCTCCCGGCAGATCGGGCATAAGCCTTGCGTCCTGTGCAGCAATTCCGCGCAAGTCTCACAGCAGCAATCGTGGCCAATGCCAGAGGCCGCATGAACTAGCGTGCGTGTCACAGGCTGATCCATACACACGACGCACTCGGTGGGCGACGGCTCGGTGCCAGGCTCGCTCTGTTTGCTCCCGGGCTCGCGTTTCCGGTAGCGGCGCTTGGCACGGGCACGGCCGGGCTGGTGCCATTGGAAGCGCCATAGCCACGCGGCACCAAGGACGAGCAAGCTTGCTACAATCGCGGGCCCAGGCTGAGGGATTCTCCCAATCCAGCTGGGCGCATGCCGGCAGTCATCGCCATCATACTGGCACTCCGGCACGTTGCACGGCGGGTCGCACTCGCCATCGTCAATGTAGGTCACGATGCACTTGGCGGCACAGTTGCTCGTACCAAACTCTTTCGGAGGCACGCCCCAGGCCATTCGATCTGTGAAGCTCTGGATTGTGCTGGCGAGCAGGTAGTGGTGGCCGCTCATGGCGACTTCATACGCTGTCCTGCCGGTGTCGTCCACGGCGCGTGCGTCGGCGCCCGCCTTGAGGAGCTCGAAAGCACACTCCCGGAGATCGTCGCCGTTTTGTGCTGCAAAGTGCAGCGCACTCGCCCCGGCTCGGCTCCGCGCGTTCACGTTCGCCCCGGCCTTCAGCAACGTCAGAAGCACATCCTTGTTGCAGACGTGCATGTCGACGGTCGCCATGAGGGGCGTTTCGAAACGTCTGCTGCCAGCTAAATCCACGCTTGCGCCACGCTCAAGCAGCCATCGGACCAGCTCGTCGTTGCCCGTCATTGCAGCAATGATCAGCAGTGTGCCACCCTCGCCGCCGGATACGCCGTATTCGTTGGCTGGCCGCTTGCATCGCTGGTTAACATCGCCTCCATCGAAGACCCATCCTTCCACGGCGCGGATCTCACCTTCGAGCAGCGCCCGGATCGCGAAACATGAAGAGGAAGAGGCTGACATCGGTTGATTCACACCTCGCGTAAACAGCATTCACAGAAGGAGCGATATTCACAAAACTATTCACACAAACCTCATCTCCGTAGCGGCGCCCCGCAACTGGCCAATTTGTTATGAACGCTCGGTGGCGGCCCGCTCGGGATCGTGGGGTTCACAGCCAAAGGTTACATGTATCATTCGACAAAGCCCATGGTTATAATTCGACACCCGGATCTAGCTCGGGGACCCAATCCTGGACCCCCTTTCCACAGAACTCGGGGCTTCACAGATTCCTTCTCACCCCGCGCGGCGAGGATTTTATAATGAAGAGGCTTTCTCTTTCTCGCGATGACGGCTGCGGGCCTGATCGTGGCGGCGAGCGCGATGGCGAGGATCTCGGCTGTCTTGTATGAGCAACCATTCGCAGACCATCGTCGGGCACCAGTGGCTGCCCGTGCACTACGCGGCGGCGCTCTCGACCTCAACGGCATGCTGGCACTACGCGGCGGCGCTCTCGACCTCAAGGACATGCTGGCAGCTGCGAAAGATCCGCAAGCAATGGCAGAGCTGCAGGCGATGATGAGCGATCCGCAAGCTATGGCGGATATACGTGAGCTCATGGACGACCCGGCGTTTCGAGCCGAGGTCGAGGCGGCGCTCGCCATGGGCGGCAGCGACACCATGCAGGAGCTGAAGAATGCCGTTGATTCGAGCTCGGTCAACGTGGCTACGCTCGGCCCATCGCTCGGCGCGAGCCTCGACGCTCTCAAATACCAGACGAGCTGCGATGAGTTTGAGACGGCGATCGGAGCGCTCCGAAGCGTTGCGTCGCGTCGGGCCAAGGATCCGAAGGCTATCGGCGCAGCGGGGCCGCGGCTCCGCCTGGATAACGTGCGTCTGCAGGAGGATCTTCTTCGGCACGAGGCGAGCCGACGTTGCCTCCGCGCACTCGGCTTCACCGATGACACGAGTGACGAAGGCTTCCTCCTCGTGGGCGACACAGTCTGGCTCGATGAGACTCAACTGAAGCGCGCGATCGCATTGCTCGACGAGGCGCTCGCGGACGCGCTGCGTGCGTCCGAGCTCGCCTCCGCACACAGCCTGCCTTATAAGCTCGCGCTCGAGATGCCGAATATCAGGCGCGCGTGCCAAGGAGAACCTGGCCTTGGCCGCAGCGTCACCGAGCTTCTACTCTCGAATGCAGAATTCCGTACCACCGTCGGTACCGCAGAGACGCCAATGGAGCTGGCGCTGCCCTCGATCGCGCAGCTGCTGCGCTCCAAGCCCGGGCTGCAAGCGCTCCTCGAGTTCTACACGGGTGTGGGACCGCCCAACGGCACGCGCGTCGACCGGGTGCACTCTGTCACAGAGTGGAAGGACGCGTTGATCGCCGCGGGCTCCAAGCTTGTCGTGGTCATGTTCAGCAAAAGTACGGACGTGGGCTGCCGCATCCTCAACCCTATGTTCCTGCGGCTACCCGAGGCGAACGAAGGAGAATTTGCCGACGGCATCGCCTTCGTGCGGGTGGAGGTGGACGGACGGCAGGACGATGGGCTCGCGTTGCAAGTCTTTGATGAGATTGGGATCGCACATCAGCCCGTCCCGACCTTTGCGTTCCTGCACGAGTGCCTCGAGCTGCGCAAGTGGCGTTACCAGGGCGCCGACGTGGGCAAGATTGTCAGCCGCATCCGGAAGCTGAAGGCAGACCCGACCGACCCATTGCTTCGCGACGGGCCAGATGAGGATGGGTGAACTAGAGAGTGACTGTGTGAGGGAAAGATATGTGCTTCAAGATCTTTCACTTCCATTCCGGATTCACCTACCTGACAGATTGGCAAAACAACGCCAAGATCATGACCAGGACGACACCAGAAATCCTTTCATTTATCACTTATAATTATATCACTTCCACACCGTTGCGCGACTTGGAAATACCGCTCCAATACGGTTACGGACCGCGCTCGTAAGCGGTGGGCTCGTGTTTTATTAAGCGTCCGAAAACATACCCGGTATACGCCTCGCGAAGTCTATACCTCTGGAGGCCCACGCCCCTCTCAACACCTACCATAGATTCACGTATGCGCAGCCTGTTCACAGCCATTGGTTATAATTCGAAAACCAAGACACCAGACCGGTGTACCGGTACATACGGATGTGGCTGCCACTAGCTCGGGGACCCCTGGACTCCCTTTTATCACATCCATACTCGATCAGCCGCCGGGCCGGGCCGCTATCGCGTTCACACACGACGGAGTGAGAATAAGGATGGCGTGCACCACACACGCTCTGCACATCGCCGTCCTCACTGATGAGGACCTCGTCCACGCCGTATTGCTGCAGCTTGCACATCTTCACCGTGGGGTTCGACCATTCATCAATGCCGGCGCTGTGTCTTCCCTGTGGCGCCGCGCAGCACGGCTGGCGGACGAGCACATTGCCAGATGGTTTCAGCACAGATGGCATGCAGACTTTTCGCATGCACACCTTGACGATGGTTATGGCTACAAAGTCATGGATCTGCAGTTTCGCGCTGGTGCTTACGACTGGACTGTGCGCGTGTGGCCAGCTTTGGAAGTGGTGCAGCCGCATCCTATTGTGCCAAACCAAGCCTGGTTTGCACCCGTGCAGGTGGTGGCTGCACAACTACGTGTTCCGAGCCTCGAGACGCTTCCCGAGAGCTGGTCCAGGAGAGCCGAATGGTCCCTGACGATTCACCACCCCTCTGACAGCAGCCTCGATTTCATCAAGTATTACCGTATTCACTTCGCTTCCGGGAGGATTTCTGCCTTTCCCAAAGTGGAGCCGTCGGTGCAGACGCCAAGCTGGGAAGGCAAGGTGAGACCCGAGGGTCGGCTGTGCCAGTCCTGCGACAATGTGAACGGCGCTCTGTTCAGCTTGGGGGCTACGCAGAAGCTCATGCGCGACGGCTTCATCGTCGGTCGGCAGCTGCGGCTGAGTCTTCAAATCCGTGTCAACCCTGGCTCTCAGCGCTGCGGAACCATGCTGCACCCCGATGAGCAAGCCGCGGGTGGCGGCGGTCCAGCAGCAGCAGCACAGTTGGTCGCCAGTAGCACGGTTGGTGGCGGCTCGATTCACGCGCTGCTGCCTACCGGCGCTTTGACCGAGGCGATGAAGAAGGTTCCCCCCGGTGACTACTGCGGCGTCTTTTGGTGCGACGTGTGCGGTGTCATCATGCCGGTTAGTGCCCTCCATCGTTGCAGCCGCGGGTGCAATTACGATGTGTGCAATGTCTGCCTCGATCCGCGCAAGAATCGCATCGTGAACGCGATGATGATTGGCTGGGCTGGGCGCGAGAAGATCCTGCTGGAGGATACCGTGGTTGTGGAGTGACGGTGAGTGTGAGCATAACCGGAACAACACAGCAGCCTCGTCCGATCTGAGGTGCAGATCTGAGGCGAGCCCAGCGCCGCGTTGAGACGACAGCGTCAGCGAAGCACGTGCCGGGACCAAGACGCGCGCGCCGCCAAACTTGCAATGCTATTTTTGAGCCTCACACTGCAGGTGCACACGTTTTTGGATGTGTGGTCGCAGTTTTAGAAGTCGCACACTTGACACACATTTGCACCCGCCATGAGCTTCAAGCTCACCATGGGCATGTCGCCCTTCTAAACCGCCCGCCCGTGCGGTGTACAATTGTATGTGAGAATGTGAAGGTGTGTCTGTGTGTGTGACTTCTAACGGGGTCATGTAAGGTGTGTGTATCCTGAGTGGGCAGTAACGGTTGTCGCGTCGCTGTCTTGTTCACGTTCACACTTTGGCGCACAAGGGGAAATGTCGTGCGGCTACGATTCCGCTGTGGTCGATGTGCTGAAGACGTATTTTGCAGCCCTGCACGAGAGCTCTGAGGCCAAGTTTCACCAGATGTGGCACCCGCGTGGCATTTTGCTCGGCATCGGCCCGTCGGGTACGGTGGTCGCACGCGGTTCAGAGGAGTTTCTGGCGGGCGTAACGAAGCGTGCTCCCTCAACCGAGCTGGCAGCACACGACCGCATCCTCTCATTAGAAATGATCGACGGCACGTGTGCGAGCGCCAAAGTTCAGGTCGCCCTGCCGCCATCGCCTGACTCGCCGACGCCAACGTTAAGCGAGACTCTGTACACAGACTGGCTGACGCTGCTTCACGATCCGAGCATCGACGGTGGCTCGTGGCGCATCATCTCGAAGGTCTACTCGTCCGTGCCACTCTTTGGAGAGACCGCCCCCAACGGGTTGCTGCCGCAAGACTTTATCGACGCGAGCGCCGCCGTTTGGGACGGCTATTGCGGTGCCGGCCGCCGCTGCGATGAGGCGGCCATGCGGCGCGTCTTCCACCCCCTTTGTAACCTGACGTTCGCCACACCCGACAGTGTCGTGCTGGTCGACTGCGACGCCTTCTGCGAGCGCGTGGGCAACCGATGGGAATTGCCCGAGCATCGGCCATATGCGCACCTGAAGGACGACCCGCGTGCCTCAGCGGCTGATACTCTCCTCTCCATCGACTTCGCGGGTCCTGGCGTCTGCCGCGCGATCCTGCGCATCGGCTACCCTCCCTTTTTGTACACAGACGTCCTGCTACTGCTGGAGGCCACGGGCGGTAGCGGAAGCTGGTGGATTGTTGCCAAATCTTCGGGTAATGTGCCCTTTCTCAAAGAGGCGGCTCAAGTGGAAGTTACTTGAACAAGCGCTGCTAGACTCATTGGCTAGACTCCGAGCCGAGCAGAGTCAAAAATTGAGTCAGTCAGTCAGTCAGTTTCGTTGCGGTTTTCCCGCGCTCACCTGTCACCACACCACCGTCTCAGAGGACGGCACCGCACCCAAAAATTCGATTGAGTAAGTGCGCGGCTAGACGCTAGTGCGGTAAGGACTCGACGGAGACTCGAGCACTCGACGCCGCTTCAGCAGGAATCCGGCCTGTGCGCCCTCGGTCGCGTCGCCACACGTGAGCTGTGCGGTGTAGTGCTGGCCGGGCTGTCTGGGGCTATTCTCAAGGGAAGTTATTAGCAGTACTTAATGAAGCAAGTGGAAAAGACACGTTTAAATGATGCGCATCGCAATTGGCGCATCGATAATAGCCAATTGGTTATACTTATAGCGCACCGACTAGATTCGAGATCTCTCCCCCTTGGGCCTCGAAACCTCAAACCACGTGAGCAGCAGATATCCCGATAGTATCCTCATGGTACCCCTTATGCCCAATATCCCAAACGGCCGGGACGCGGGAGACATCTCCGCCCGCATTTCCCTTCCGCCCACCTCGCACCTGGCCGGGCTACTGTCTCTTCACACGGTGGTTCACGGCCGCTTAACCGTTGGGGTCAAGCGGCACTCATGACATACATTCACATTCACACACATTTCTTCACACAATGGCGCAGGGGCGGAGAATGTCAGGCGGCTACGATTCCGCTGTGGTCGATGTGCTGAAGACGTATTTTGCAGCCATGCACGAGAGCTCTGAGGCCAAGTTTCACCAGATGTGGCACCCGCGTGGCATTCTGCTCGGCATCGGCCCGTCGGGTACTGCATACTTAGGCCAAGTTTCACCCGAAGCATATCAGGCATCGCCCGCCCGTAACGAACAGAAGCGCAAGCGAGAGCAGCAGTAGCAAGAGCCAGTGCAAGAGCTTCGACCAAAAACTGCCATGCCCGGCATCAGCGGCCGTCACGCCCGGTGGTGGCGAGTAGGGCGGGGCCAAAGGAGTGGGAAGATCAGTTGACGACCGAGAGCCGCAGTCAGTGCAGTCGGTGCCGAGGCTGCACATCGAGTACTCGGCTCCGGGGCCGCCATCGTCGCAGAAGCCATCTGATGTACCATAGACGCACGTCTCTGTGCATCCACCGCCCCCGCCGCTCCCGTACCTGCACGAACAGGAGGGGCGACGGTCGTGAGGGGCTCCGGCTCGTGGCCGAGCATGTGTGCGGCCGGGCGGGACATGGCGGCGCGCGCGCACCTCCGGCCCGTCTCAGGATGCGACTCTTGCGTCAGGTGCTGTGGGCCTGAGA